>Ga0214921_10000890_pt1 | contig 53171 bp, 49 predicted proteins | sample LL1505_MetaG_FD_177992 | JGI IMG/M metagenome (GOLD analysis project Ga0214921, IMG submission 177992) | Freshwater microbial communities from Lake Lanier, Atlanta, Georgia, United States - LL-1505 | ecosystem: Environmental > Aquatic > Freshwater > Lake | place: USA: Georgia | collected... | reverse complement strand
GAAATGCATTGCTTGGGTCTCACTGGAGTCCATGGGAATCCCATCGTCAGGATGTTTGCGGTCCTCTTCCTGGCTTCGTTCCCTTACCGCTCCAAGTCATCCCTCCATTCTTCGACCTTCCGTCTATATTGATCTTCCTGACTGTACGCTGACTTGCATTAAAACCTTGTCGCATGGATCATTTGGATACATTGATGTGGCTCGGTATGAAACAGAAAAGGGAGTAAAAGAAGTGTATGTCAAACGCCCTATGATTCCAGGAAAAAGCTTACTACAGGAAGCCTGTGTCCAACAATGGGTACATCTTCATATGAAAGATATTGGGTTTCCAATGGGTACACCCGAAGTTCTGCGAATCTTCCGTCTACGCGATGAATCCGTTGGATTTGTTATGGAACCGATTGAAGGGGCGACCACACTCAATGAGTATTTAGATGCATCTCCCCCCTCTTGTGTTTCTAGTTCTATGATTGACTGCCTCTTGCAAATTAGTGCTATGACATGGTACTTGGATCATACACTAGGAATGAATCATCGTGATCTCACACCTAGTAATTTTTTGGTCGTTGAACACGAACCCATGCGTAAAATTCTGACCATTGAAAATGAAATCATTGAGATTTCTTCTCGCCGATCCTTATCACTCATTGATTTCGGGTTTTCCTGCATCGGATCCACTGAGACCCATGTATCCGATTTATCCCTCAGTACGGTATATTCTCTATCCGACCCTTGTCCCAAAGAAGGACGAGATTTGTATTTGTTCTTAGGCCTTGTATACATTGATTATTATGAAAAACTTCCACCTACACTGCGTACATTATTCGAAGGATGGCTGGAAGGAACAGGATCGACGTTGTGTCGCTTTATGAGAAAGGATAAGGAACATTCTAAAAAATGGCTGTATTTTATGGCAGGAAACGAACAGATCAAGCGGTTTGATTCCCGCCCTGAACGAATTGTGGCAGATTTACAGTCTTTGGTATAATTATTTAAGGATGGTATTGTAATAATGAATCGCGTATAAAGATTATACGCAATTGAAATACAATGAATTGGTTGGTTCTCTCGACTCTTCCCCATTTTTACTGCATTCTACCCCTTCTTTGCAATTATGAACGGTTTGTAGGATATATTCATGTTATTATACTGTCTACTACTCTTTCTGTCCTGTATCATACCGATGAATCAAACCGATGGATTGCTGGACTCGATCATGTCATGGCATTGATCTGGTTTTTCTACGATGTGGGTCTGGGGTGGGATCGACGATACTCTCTTTATAGAATCATACATGCCAATATCATTTCTTTTATTGTACATTATGGTATTCTACACGACGATAAATATGTATTGTATCATAGCCTATGGCATCTATTCAACGCTGCCAAGTGCTATTATGTTGCAACACTTCTACCTAAAGAATAAATACATTTCTATAATAAAGACAACATGGCATTTGTGCAAGCAATGAACAGGTCTAAAACCGGTGTGAACGGTGCCGATGTCTACACAGAAGATGGCGTGGGTGATTGGCGTGTCTCCCTCTTTACGATGCTGAATCGTGATCTGAATCCAAATTACATCAGTCAGTACGTGGAGAAGATCGCCAATTTGAATGATTACGATTGGATTCGCGATCTCTTCGTCATGGCGTTCCAGACTCGCGATGTGCGAGGTGGCAAGGGCGAGCGCCGACTATTTTACGAGTTCTTCAACGTGCTGCACCAATTCTACCCACGGGTTTGTTCGAAGATGCTCGCCTTGATTCCCGAGTACGGTTGCTGGCGAGACATGTGGTCTCTTTGGACGCTCATTCCCGAGTTGCGTGCCCCCATTCTCGAGATCGTCAAGACGCAGTTCATGGAGGATTTGACGAAGGCGGGTTCGGGTCAGACCTCGTCGATCTCCCTCCTCGGCAAGTGGCTCCCTCGCGAGAAGTCCAAGACGTATTCGGGCATTGCCGGCCCGATTGCCGCAGCACTCTATCCTCACGAGACAACCGCCCGCCGTCGAATGGTTCGTTATCGCAAGGAGACTAGCTTCCTGAACAGCGTTCTCAAAACTGTGGAGGTCAACATGTGCGGTGGAACATGGCGCAAGATTCAGCCTGAAGCGGTTCCTGGTCGATGCTTGAAGATCCACGACAAGGCGTTCTTGAATGAGGCCAAGGATGGTTCCATTCGTTCCCAGGACGAGGATCGCATGTTATGCCGCGAGCATTTCGAGGAGTTTGCGGAGGGTCTGAAAAACGGAACCAAGAAGGCACATGGTGCCAATGTTGTGTTGCCACATGAGCTGGTCTTGAAGGCACAGGATCGCTCTACTTCACGCGACCAACATGTTATCAACCAGGCACAATGGGAGTCGATCCGCGAAGAGACATTGAAGCTGGGCGGACTCGGCAAGGCGATTGCCATGTGCGATTTCAGTGGCAGCATGGGCGGTCTTCCTATGGAGATCTCCGTGGCACTTGGAATCTTGATCTCGGAGTGCACTCATCCATCCTTCAAGGATTATATCCTGACCTTCGATTCCAATCCACAGTGGCACTCCTTTGTTGGAGAGAAGACATTGAAGGGGAAGCTCGATTCCATTCGTGGTTGTGGTCAAGGGTTGAGCACTGACTTCTATAAAGCGTGCCAGATGATTCTGACGCGCATGATCCAGTGGAAAGTTCCTGTTGACGAGGCACCAGAGGATTTGATTGTCATAACCGACATGGGTTTCGATGCGGCATTTGACACGAGATACCAGTCATCGTCGTCTCATCAATCCGTGTGGGAGACCCAGTTGACTCGCATTCGCCGCGAATTCAAGGAAGCGGGTGAGCATCTGTTTGGAAAGGGCAAGGGTTGGAAGGCACCTCGTATTGTCATTTGGAATGTACGTGCAGAGTTCAAGGATTTTCATGCGAAGGCGGATCAGGAGGGTGTTGTCCAGCTTTCCGGTTGGAGCCCCAGCATGCTCAAGGCCCTTCAGAAGGGCGGGGTAGAAGTCCAGACTCCCTACCAGGGCATGCGTGCCATTCTGGATGATGAGCGGTACGATCAGGTTCGGGCCATTCTACGTGCGTGATTTTCTTTGCACTAAGTATAACCATGAGTCTTAACGAAAAAAAGGTCGCTGTCATGCAAGGTACGCTCAATATTATTCGTAGAATTCCTAACGCGGACGATATGGCAAAAGCGGAACAGAAATATAGAGAGATTGAAACAATCGTGATGAATCATGGTTTGTTGAATAAAACTGGCGGCAAGCGTTCACTTCGCAAGAAGCGCACACTTCGCAAGAAGCGTGCCGCTCGCAAGACACGCCGCCACCAATAAAAGAAGCTTAAAGGACTAAAACTTCTCTAGTGTAGAAGCCATCCTCCTCTTCTCTGTATTCCAACAGCAAACCCCAATTTTGACTGTTAATCAAACCCAATGGAATGCAGTACAAAGAGAAGAGGAGGAAGGCGTTCCTAAGAGGTTGTAAACCTCGACCAAAGGGAATCCCACAGGGGATTCCCGACCTAAGGGCACTTCGTGCCCGACCTAAGAGGTTGTAAACCTCGACCAAAGAGATTCTCTATCTGAGAATCTCGACCTAAGGGCACTTCGTGTCCGACATAACCCAGGGGCATTTTATGCCCAACCCAAATGAGACCTTTCCGTTGTATTCCAACAGCAATCCCCCTTTCAATAATTAATGAAAACCAAACGGAATGCAGATACGGAAAGATAGATCGACACTTGTTGTCATACTCACATTCCCAACACAGGACGAGTGTACAAGTATTAAGAGCATTTTATGCCTCGATCATCTTATAGGGAGTATTCTTACAGCAAATCTCTTTTAATAAATTAACAAGAATACAGCATGGGAATTATGGAATGGTATTAACTGAAATAAGATGATTTCGGTTGTGGATCTCTAACCATTGTTTTTACAAAAGAGATTGATCCTTTACCTTGAGATCTCTTATTCTATCGATACACATCCATAATTAAAGACGGCATTCGGCATTCGGCAATCGGCATCGGCAAGCATTCAAGACGGCATTCGGCATTCAAGACGGCAGTGGCATCCAAAGGTACGTACCCTTTTGTATATAAATTAGTTTTTTCGTGTGGTAGTGTGTATTTTTTGTGTGTACTTATTTATTTCTCTCTCTTTCTTCTCAGGTTTCTAGGTATCCCCACAGCAATTGCATTAATGCAAATACATATCTTAAGATATTTATTTAAGACAGTACCTACGGGTATTGATCATCCATTGTATTAAATAGTTTTAATACTTGGATATGGGATACCGATATATAAAAAAAACAAATAAAAAAATCCAAGTCATCAAAAGTCGTACGCGACTCCATTCAATTAGAACCAGGGGTTCGATGGTAGAATGGTTATACGCTGCATAGCAGCAACAAAAGACTGCATAGCAGCGAGAAAAGCCATAATAATGGCAGAAAGAAACATTCTTTCTAAAAACTGCATAGCAGTAAAATGCTACTCTATTGCTAAAAAGATCGAAGTAGTGTCTAACGCAACAGAGTAGTTAAAACAAGCCTTACGCTAAAGACAATAAGCCAAAGGCAAAAGACCTTTTAAAAAAGGCATGGTTCAATGGGGAAAATACCGATCGCAATGATACGGTTAAAACATGTCTGGACAAGACATATGATCCAAAATGGATCTGGAGCCCGACGCAATAAATAGACACCACGTTGTGATCTGTACGGGTCATTCTCAATGAGAATGGATATCTTTAACCATAGATTCGCCCGTTTGGGGCATGATCTATGAAAGATATATTTTTCGCGTATTCTTTTCAAGATGACACGAAAAATATACATGGTAAGTAGAAATGAGCAAAGAAGAATTCAGAACTAATTTGATCAAGGTTTTAAATTCACTTAAAAATGGAAGTACAGCAACGAATGTACGATCCGATGTAGAAGCATTAAAAAGTATGAAAATTTCACCATATGAAAAAACAAAAATTATGCAAAATGTAAAGGGTACTGGAAATTACATTCAGCAAATCACACAATTGGCACCATTGATGCAACGTCCATTTGGAGGTCGTAGAAAGCACACTGCACGTAAGACACGCCGTGTGCATCGCAAACGCAAGACACTTCATAAGTAAATTCGTGTTCCCATATCGGCATTCTTTTTATCAAGTACGATCAAAAGAATGTCTCAAGAAGCCGATGAAGACCCCGTTGAAGAGAAAACGGTTAGTATCGCCGTTCAGCAAGGTCAGCGTCGACGAATCATGAAAGGCATGACCTACGACATTGAAGAAAAACACGGCTACATTTACCTGGTTCGCACCCGTGAATTCAAGTCCCTCAATCGTCCTATTTATAAAGTCGGTCGCACCTCTCAGTGTCCCGATACACGCATCGGTCGTCTCCACAAGTACACCAAAGGTTCCGAGATCTATCTCATTCTTCAATGCCATGTCGAAGACGTCAGTCTAATCGAGAAAGAAATCCTAGAACAATTCTGTTTGAAATGGGATCCCGGCCCCGATGGATCCGAAGATTTCATCATTCCTACCTTACCACAGCTTCTCGAAGCCAAACAAATCATTATCCGTGTCCTACAAGAACACGAACGCAAACGATTTTAGAGACTATACATAGTCGTCGGCCCTTACGGGCCTTAGAGGCCCTTAAAGCATCGCCGCCTTCGATAGTGCCGCTTGATAAATCTGCAACGATTTCTCCCTCTCATTCATGTAATGCTGATTGATGCCATTCATTCGGCTTACCTCATTTCGCTCATATCGACGCTTATGTTTCGCCACCAAATATTCTGGCCCCAGAAAATCATAGTGTTTCAAGAAATACGTCTTCTGACTGTACTGGATACGTCCCTGTGGAAAACACTTATGAGCCCCGTACCAAAACTCCATACTGATCGCAGGATACTGAAAACAAATACGTTTCGACATATTATCGTCCAAATATCCCTTCTTAATCTCGAACAAATCAATGTCAGAATAATCGGCTACCTTGCTCTCTCCCACCATATTGACTCCCTGTGTCATCAAGATTGTCGTTCCCTTTGCCTCCTCGGCCTTCAAATCCTCCTCCGTCGCATCCAGCCATTCATCCATGTCGCACATGATGACCCAGCCCTTTTCCACGAAATCCTTCCACAGATGACTTCTCACCCAAATCAACAATTTCTCATCCTGCTGTTCCTTCGAATCATACTTGATGACACGGCAGCCCGCCGCCTTTGCAATCTCCACCGATCGATCCGTACTATAATTGTCAAAAATGGTTATGCTCGCATTTGGAAATCGTGTTTTATAATGTTTCAGGGTATTCGGAAGCATTAGTTCTTCATTGTAGCATAATAAAAAGATGGATACTTGCATCGTTTTAGTATGATCTTCTATTTTCCGTATGAACTTAAAACTCACAGGGTATTCATGAATAAATGATTCGATTTGTCGTCGCCCGATACCAAGAAAATGTAGATTGGACCAATGGTCTTCCACACGCAATCATTTATAACAAAGGCACGACTCCACCGAATTCACGTCATCCATCCATTTCTCTTCCCAATCTCGGTCGGGAAGGCCTGACCTATTTGCATCATATCATCGAGAATTATGATAAGCTTGATGATTATACTTGCTTTCTACAAGGCAACCCGTTCGATCACACCCCTCGTTTGGAGCAACGTATCACCTCATTTCAACAAAAACTAGATGCCGGTCAGGCCGTTCTTGGATACGAACCTCTTTCCAAAAATATCTATACCATCAACCTGTGTTATGACATAACGGATTTCAGTTTGCATGCTTTGTTAATAGATACCTATCGTAAAGTATTTGGACGATCAAAGACAGATCATACGTTTGCCTTTGCAGCGGGTGCACAGTTCATTGTCTCTCGAGAGACCATTCGATCTCGTCCCAAATCCTTCTATGAAGCCATTGTACCACTCATGTCCTATTCAGTTCATCCTCCTGAAGGATTCGCTCTGGAGCGGTTTTGGGGAATGATCTTTACTCACGGCGAATAACCTATTCGAATGAATGGGTTATGAGCTTTTATTATCCCTTTGGGATAATAAACGGCGAATAATCAGATCAAAGATCTGATTATAGGTCTCTGCATCCATCGGATGCTCACACAGAATAACGGTGCAATACAGACGGCGAGTAATTTAGAATTCGTTCACATGCATTCAGCGCATTTTCAATCGCTGCATCCATGTTATAATACTTGTAATTCGCCAAACGTCCCACAAAAAATACACCCCTTTCCTCTTCTTCCTCTGCTAACGCCTTATAGCGTTCATAGATTTCTCTATTTCGTACCGTTGGAACCGGGTAATACGGATCGCCTTCACCCACGGTATACTCCCTGACAATCGTGGTTCTCCCAGGAACATCTTGATTCAAAAAATGCTTGTATTCCACGATTCGTGTAAAAGGTTCCTCGTTCGACGGGTAGTTCACCACCGAATTCGGCTGAAACTGGTCAATCGGGAGATGTTCCGTCTCAAATACAATTGAACGATATTCTAACTTCGGATAACCACGATCTGCATAAAACAAATCAATCGGACCCGTATAACAAACGAAATCATATTGAGCACGCATCTCTTCAGTATAATCCGTTTCTAACGAGAACGTAATCAACGGATGATCAATCATCGCTCTCACAAAGTCAGTATATCCATTTTTGGGTAGAGCCTGATACTTATCCGAAAAATACCCCTCTTGATCATCGGTTCGGACCGGAATGCGCTCCAGTACACTCGCATCAAGCTCCGCAGGATACTTTGCCCATTGTTTGAAGGTGTACTCCTTAAAAATCTTCTCATAGAGAACCGGTCCCACCCTCTTTAATGCAACCTCTTCACTGTTTCTAGGATCCGAGTTGGGAATGGTATTTTGTCTGAGCCATTCTTTCATTTCATCTTCTGTTTTCATATCTTCTCCACATAACGTATTGACCGTGGTGATATTGACCGGAATCGGAAAGTGTGTTCCATTGATGGTTCCAATCACCTTATGATACCACGGAACCCATTCCGCAAACCGTGAAACAAACTCCCACACTCGCTCCGAATTCGTATGAAAAAGATGAGCACCATACTTGCTCACCCGAATTCCATGTTCGTTAATTTCGTCATAACAATTTCCTGCCAAATGATTTCTTTTTTCAATGATATGAACCGATATACCCTTATCGGCAAAGGTTCGAGCCATTGTGCATCCTGAAAGACCTGCTCCTACAATCAACACATTCATCCTAGACGATATCAAATATTATGTTTTATGTCTTTGAACGCCACTGTGCATCGCACACATTGCAAATGTACAAGAATTTCATGTTCACGGCGTCATACTTCAAATAAATGACATCCCTCTCCTTGTTCGACGTGTTGCTCTCGCATCCTGAATTCGGGCACTTGATGGTGTTCACATGCGGAAGTGTCGGATCCTGCTGGGTAAACTCATTCATCAAGATCTTGTATCCTTCCGAAGTCTTCTCCTTCAAATCGATCTCCAGAATCAAGCCGCCCTTCTTATCCTCTTCTTGGAAGCCGCAATTGCGGCAAACACGTCGGAGCGTCTTGGAATCCTGCTCCAAATACAAGTAGTATCGGCAGGTAGGGCAGAAATCGGTTTCCTTCATCTCTTCCTCTTCTGTATCGGCGGGTTTTTAAATCAAATTTTATGAACGTTGCTTTGCGGTGCGTTTGTTTTTCCTCTGTTTGTTTCGCTTGCGTTGTGTTCGACGTCGTAATCCGCCTTGTGCATTCGCGGATGCCGCCGATGCTGGTACATTCGCCAGAGGATGTCTCCATTTTTTATGAAGTGGATTTGCTCGTCTGCAACCATTTCCATAAGGGCATGGTTTCATAATTTCATTAATCGTCAGAACAATTGTTGAATTGGCAAGATCTAACTCTCCATTTTGATTTCGAAATGGTATTGGATCTCCAAATACAGCTTGTAAAATAGCAGCATAATCACCATAAATGGCATCCGTCGATTTCACTTTCATAATTCCTGTTAATGATTCTTCTTCCCAAGAAAACAGCCACGTAGAGATACGTTGTAATTGTTCTCTCGTAAATTCTCTAAATCTTTCTAAAATTCGTATCAGTAATTTTTCATAGATCTTAGTTGGAAGTCCACCTCGAACGAAAGTCTCATATTGTTCTCGTCTATACTCCAATGCTTTCGCACGCACTGCATCATCGTTTTTCAGATCAATGATTGAATTAATGATTGCATCATAATCGAATACATATGGTGGCTTTATCTGTGTGTGAGTTCTCCCCTTTATAACAGGACCATAACTCATCTATTAGACTCATAGATTCGATCGGAGAGAAATCGGCGAATAAAATTTGAAGCCCTCAAAAAGGGATGGCAAATCGACTACCCATGCCTCCTGCTACCACCGACAACATTCTCGAGACCGCTCTCGGCGTCTTTCTTGACTCTCACCGAGTCATCGAAAAAGGCGACGCATGCTCCTTTACGGGCATGGGCGTGATGAAGGGAAAGTTTATGGTGAAAGAGGAGGAATACTCGCACTTTCTCGACTTACTCCACGAATATCTCTTTACGCAGCAACGTCGCCCCCTCAACCTGGTTGAGCAGCGTCGCTGCGACTTTCAAACCCCGATCTTGATTGACCTTGACTTTAAATATCCCGCCGAACGTGCAATTCAACGTCAGTTTGAACTCTCGCACATTCACGAGTTTCTCCGCGAATACACCGAAAATATCTCTCACTTCTACGATCTCGACTCTTACAAGCCTCTGCGTTTCTTCATTACCCTTCGCCCCGCTCCATATGAGGACAAGAAGGCGGGCGGCGTGAATCGGGCGATTAAGGACGGCGTACACATTCAGTGCCCTGATCTCGTTCTTACCTCTGAACACCAGCAGGTCCTGCGTCATCGTTCCATTGAGCGTTTGAACCTGACGAACAGCTTTCGAAACACCGGATACATTAATGCTGAGAAGGATATCTTTGACGAGGCGATTGTCAAGAAGAATGGCTGGTTCTTCTATGGTGAATCCAAACCCGATATCCCCGCGTACCAGCTCGTGTCCGTGTATACCTACGACGGTAAAACCAAACAATTTAGCGAAGAGAATGTGGAGGCCTACGATTCACGTACTCTGATCGAGCTCCTCTCCATTCGTCATCAGCTGAACTTGACTCCTCCGCCGCTGGAGGAGAAAACGCAAGAAGAGTGGCGTGCTCGCCTGGATTATTGCACGGGACGACGTGCTCCTACCGCTGGAGTTGCGCAAGATGAGGAGCCAGAACTCCAGGTGGTGAACGTGACCTCCTCGAACGTCTACGAACAGTTTGAGCGCGACAAGATTGCACTGGCCAAGCAGCTGGCCCGCGAGTGTTTGTCCGCCGCCCGTGCCAACGCCTACCAGTCCTGGATGGAGGTCGGATGGTGTCTTCACAACATTGATCCCAGCCACGAGATGTTCAACGTCTGGATGGAGTTCAGCAGCCAATCCTCCAAGGCAGGCGAGAACAACGTGAGCGGATTGGAGCGCGAATGGAGCAAGTGGAGCCGTGCCAACCACGAACAGCGTCAGTTCACCATCCGATCCTTGCACATGTGGGCGAAAACCGACAATTACGAGCGATACACCAAAATCATGAAAGAGAGCTTCGTCAACTTTGTGGAGAGCGAGGTGGATGCGACACATACCCACATTGCCCGTCTCATGAAGCGCATGTACGGAAACAACTATTGTGCTTCCGTTGATTCTAAGAAGGTGGACTGGTACGAGTTCACAGGAACATACTGGAAGAAACTTCCGCAGGGAATTGATCTGCGAAACAAGATGACGACGGAGGTCGCAGAGATCATCATTGAGGCGCGACGAACGATCCGCGAACGACTCCAGCACGCCAACGCGGGCGAAGAGTTCATCAACAGCCGTATGAAGAAAATGCTAAAAATCGAACAGTCCTTGTACACCTCGGGCTTCAAAGATTCCGTTATGCGAGATTGCATCGGCCTCTTCTACGAGGAAGACTTTGCACAAAAACTGAATTCCAACCAGTACTTGATCGGCTTCAACAACGGCGTCATCGATCTTCATGCGATTCAGACCAAGGGAGGAAAGAACGAGTACACCGTTCAGTTCCGAAAGGCCGAGCCGTCTGACTTTGTGTCGTTCATGGCGGGCCGATATGCGACGAAGAATTGCGACCCGATTGACTACGTCGAGTACGATCCCAACGATGAGGAACAAGCCATCATTCATGCTGAAATCGACGACTTCATGGCCAAAGTGTTTCCACGTCCCGAACTCCGAACCTACATGTGGCGCAAACTGGCGTCCTGTCTTGAGGGTGCCAACAAGGAACAGACCTACGAGACTTGGATTGGTGTTGGTGGTAATGGCAAGTCCAAGTTGGTAGATCTGATGTCGATGGTCCTTGGCGATTATGCGTCTTCGCTTCAGTCGACGGCGATGACACGTAAGCGACCTGATGCTGGTGCGGCGAACCCTGATATCATGGCGATCCGCAACAAGCGATTCATTTACATGGCCGAACCAGACGACCGTGAGCCCCTGAATACCTCTCGTATGAAGCAGTTCACGGGTGAGGATGATGTAGAGGCACGTGGTCTCTTTGAGGAGCAGACCAAGTTCAAAATCACGGGCAAGATCTTCATGTTGTGCAATGCGTTCCCCGCTATCAACACGATGGACCGAGGAACATGGCGTCGTGTCCGTGCCGTCCCCTTTGAGTCCAAGTTCGTAGATCCTGGCGTGGAGCCCATCAAGCCAAAGGAGAACATCTACCCTCGCGACAATCAGCTCGATATCAAGCTGAAGAAGTGGCGTACGCTCTTCATGTCTCGCCTGGTATACATCTACAAGACCGAGTACTTGCACGGCGGCCTCGGCCAGGTCCCGTCGATTGTAACCCAGGAGTCGAACAAGTATCAGGAGTCGTTTGATTCCGTCGCCAAGTTCATGAACGCCCGCACCCGTGAAATCAAGGTTGGTGGATACGAGGCAGATATCAAGAACATATTCCGCGTATACAAGAATTGGTATGAGGCGATCGGTGGTGGCGTAGGACGCAAGCTGTCCCAGACCGAACTCTACAAGCGTCTGTGCGACAAGTGCGGCGAGCCATCCGACAAGAAAACCTTCAAACAAATGCGTCTCTTTGAAAACGAGGAAGACCTAGAAGAGTACGAAAAAGCGATTTCAGAAGGCCAGTAATATAAAGATTCGTATTTATTTTTAGTTATGGAGCCATCCGAACGCCTCGAACTATCTCTTATTCAAAATGGCCTGATTTCTCCCCATATTATGATCGATCTTTCTTACCGATTTGAATGGGAACGTATTTCTACCCTTCGAGTTCCTTATATGGACGAGGTCATAACCAATGAACCAGGCCATCTTATTTTTGATGGATATTTCTATATCGAAGACGGGGCCGTTCCGCTTCAGCGAATCATTTGTACACGAGAGGGAGACTTTCATGTAGAAATTTATGAGAAAAAGACCCTAGAAGATACCTCTGAATATGGTCCCTATGATGAAGAAGAGGGTGGTGCTATTTGCTTTTTCCCCACCGCGATCATTGAACTTCGTTATCGTGTCCTCCAGAAGATCGAAACACGCGACGATCGTATCAAAGTAGAACAACAAATCCTCGAATTAGAAAAAGATATGTTCGAACGAGAAGAAGAATGTTTTCGTAAACGTATGGGTTTTAAAACACATAATACAAAATCAACGTAGATAGCATGGTAAAAATGGTACTAGCAAGAAGAGCTTGACCTAATCCAGACCAGAACTCAGCGGCGTGTATGACATACGATGTAATAAATCCAAGAATTGCAAATAAATAAGATACCAGCAGGATGGCAACCGTATAATCTTCTACTACATGCAAGGCCTGATCGGTTTGACTTTCTGGTAGACTGTCCTTGACATCTGAAAAATCACGATTGGTGCGATTGATGATGCCCTCTTTTTTACGTATGTCCACTTCGAGATCGTTCTTTGTTTCTTTTAGCTCCTTATTACGAAGTTGTGCTTGACGTACCACCTGTGTGTTTGAATTTTGCCCTACGATTTGGTCTCCCATCAACAGAGCATCCTGAATACTGTCTTTGAGGCCTTGTATATCGGCATCAATATTCATGGTGTCCGTTGCAAGAGTATTGATTCCTGTCGCCATTCTATCTATCTATCATGTTTTATATTTTAGTATACAACATGATTTATATAACATAATGTACTCTTATTTCACTCTAAGGGCTAGAACCAGGTACTGGTGGTGATGCAGCGGCGGATGCCGTATTTCCTTGTAGCTGTGAATTGATGGTATTCGAGAACATATTGAGCTCTTGTGCAGCAGAGGAAGATACATTTGCTAGACCCCTTGCCGTCGCTGTCATACCCGAGCGTGCCGCTCTCTGAATATTGGCCTCTGCGTTCTGGATTCCTTGTACGATATTTGGGCAAAGAGGGATTGGAATCTTTCCATATTTTCCTTCAAAGATCTGTTTGTTCCAGTAGCGCTTGTTTCTCAAATTATCCGTGTACTGTGAACGATTCACCACAATAAAGATGAAAATGAGAATCAAAGGGCCTCCTAAGAGTGCACACAAGAATGAACTGATGATTCCTACTCGCCATAGACCGATCAATAATAATAGACCCGAGAGCATGATGAATAGGGATGACATGACAAAGAGAGTATCATTCTTATCACCAATTGACCACTCGTTCATTTCGTATTTACGATTTGCCAGGTTCTTGTCATCCATGACAGCAGTAGCACTATTCTGTTGATTGTCATACAGTTGTTGATGAATATCGGCAAGCTCCTTGCTTCGTTTACCATACATCGAGATGGATTCTTGGACCTGCGTAGAACGATTCAAATCTCCGTAGACTTTTTGAAACGTATTATCTTTTTGCTTGACGATATCATTGAAGACACGCGACTGCTGATTTTGCAAAAATCGTTGCATTTGGGCTGGATTTTTCTTTAATTCTCCGATCGCTGATGCCAATTCGACATCTTGAAAGGTTTTCGTATGATTAATGATCTGATCCAGATTCGCCATTACTATCTTGACGATCGATTTATTACTCAGGAACCGCTCGATAAATGTATACTAAGAGACTAAGTGCTACGACATTCAGAAATCCATACATCTTTAACAGATTGTCGGAACGACGTGCTTTCTCCTCCGTATATTTCACCATCTGCTTTCGGATCGTAGTGGTTGCCTGACTGGAAGAAATAAGAGCATGTTGTTCCGCTAACTTCTTCTTTTGTTCTTGAATCTTCGCGTTAAAATCCTTAATATCCTGGTTAATATTATTGGACGCTTTCAGACCATCCTCCGTTATCGCATTCATGATCTGGGTTAAATCATTCACATGCTGATTGAATGTTTGTGTAGCCAGCAGATGTTTTTGAATGAGAGTCTCTACTTCTTTACTGTTGTTCTGATATCCTTGACGAACCGCCGCAAACAGCTTTTCCAGACAAAACTTGTAGCGAGAATCATAGAAGCAGTATTCCGCCTTCACCTTCTTTAAAAATTCTGTCTGTTTGGCAACATACGCTTCTGCATTGCTGGCGGTAGCAACAGGAATAGCATTGGACGTCTTTAGGGTTTGGAGAATCGTTGATACTGCATTCGCTGTCAACATTCCATTTCCATCACGATCCGCTGATCCATTTGGCGTACTCGGTAGCAATCCATTGTCAAATACTTGATTTAATTCCGAATCGGTTAAACTGGATGCTCTAGGACAAACTGTTGCCATTCTACTACAGTTATGGACCTTTTATTTACCCAAATACACCTCCAATTTTAAGGGAAAGGAAAAGGATAGTTATTAGACATGCTGCTAGTAATAGCATTAGTACATTGCTTGTAAGATATTGTGTCATGATAAAGTTATAGATATCGGATAAGCTAAAAGTAGGAAAGTTGGGTGCGACGGTTCGAAGGAATAGGATACCGATTCCAATCAATAATACAGAGATTGTCCATAGATAGGGGACCATGCCTCTTCGAACAGGTCGATCAAATAAAAACAATTGGTGGGAATTAATATCCTTGGTTCGAGACCGGAGCAATTCATCTCGTGCCACGGCGGTTTCGACGTCGACTTTGATATTGGACTGAACCTTTCGCAATTGTTGAATCCTATTTTGCAACGTTCCGTTCTCCGTCAAAATAGCCGATAAGTTATGATTGGTTGCTTCATTCTTGAACAGCTTGATAATATCATCATTCAGTGCCGAGTACTGGTTCTTCAGACTTTTTATGTCATTTACTTTGGTCATAATCGCTTGTTTCTCGGTAGACAAATTAGCGTTAGCATTCGCAGCATATTTTGTGAGATAGGCTCCAATTGCCGTATCTAATCCGGTAATCGTGGCGGGCGTGTATTGAGTGTTTAGTGCATCTAAACGAGACTGAAAGGCGGCTCTTGATGTAGGCCAATCCATTGCTCCTATCGTTTCCCTAGTAAATTCATGGAGAAGATTAGGCCTGACGTTTTAGAAAGCGAACCCGTTTTTTACCAGAGTGGAAATACTCGTCAAAGATTCGGAGAGCTACCTTTGGATCAAATGACTTGCATGAAAAAATATCGAGATAGACCGAATTATTTTCCTCGCAAAAATGTGCAGAGATACACGAGGTTTGGATCAATTGTACCAAGGTATACCCCAGTTTATTACCCTCTCCAAATCGAACAATACGAGGAGCACCATAGGAGATCATATCAATCGCAGGAACCAATTTCTTTATAAATGTATCAATCACCTTCTTGGATGAAATCGACTTCGAATCACATTGTGCGGCATCCACAATCAAATGATATCCCCATGATTTCTTTTGGGTTCCAGACCGTTTTCTATTGTGTCGACGTGTATGTCTCATCTACTTCGATACAATAAAAATAATAGAATCTTTCTTTGATTTATGGTGCACAGACACGATAGATAATGGATTCTCCTGCAGACGCAGACGCACGGGTAATCTTGACAATGTCTCCTGGAATCGCACCGATGCAACGTGCAATCGGGTCCACATGGAACTTGATCTCAGGAAACTTAGACTTGGCCGTTATGTACATCGACTCCATCAACTTCTTATGCTCGGATTCTGGAACGATCTCATGCTTTGGAACAAGGACATGCTTCAAAGGGTTAATCACCAGCAACTCAATGCTAAAGAAGGATACGCGTAGCTTTCTACGAACTCGCTCGCCGTTCTCATTCGGCTCTTCCTTCATCGACAAGTACTGCTTCAGGGCCGTTGCATGATGGCGATCCGTCACTGGTCCTTCCGTCATAATGATCATTTCCGTCTTCTCTGAATTCTCATCTGGGACATTCTCCTTGAAATAGGTCTCCAGCTTGGGATTGGTTATGTTTACATAGCGGACATCGCAAATCTGCGTCGCATCATCCTTTTTGGACGCCACAAAGCTCAAACTCGTAAGGGAATGTAGAGCTTCCTTTGCCTCGGCCGGGGAAAACTTGCGGTACTTTGCTACATCATAGCCACGCATCTCCAGAATATCCAGCAGTGTCATACGACTGCGGTAGACATTGTCAATGAATACAAAGTGATCGTTCATAATACTACTAGTAATCTCGGGTTTTATGCTCTCCTTTGGTTGAGCCGCAGGTTGCGAAGCAGGCGAAGGAACTTCCTTGGGGGCTTCAGGAACGGGCAAAGCAGGAACGACCTTAGGGGCTTCAGGTACCGACTGTGCTGGAACATTTGCAGGATCTTGGAACATCCTCAAGCAAAGCTCCTTCGTCTGAATCTCCTTCAACCGTTCTTGCTGAGACACATCATTCGGATTCTTAGGAGTCCATCGTTGTACATCCAGCTTGTCATAGTTTGATAGTAGCCATCGATAGACAAAGTCCGCCTTATTCTTCTGCAGAACTTTGTACAGATTGATCTCATGATTCTCCACATCCTCATCAATGGAAATGACACGACCATCCTTCATAACAAAGTTCCGATCCGCATAATCCGAGATTCCAAGAAGATATCGAAACAGTATAGCATGGACGTAATCCGTTATCTCCTGATCCGATAAGGCCCGCTTCTTGTAATCGAAATGAAAGGGAATCTTGTCCCAATCTACCACCTCTGTGGAAGGCCACAGAGTACTAGAATGCATCTTGGTGCGAAGTTCAGACTCGCCGAAGTAGGATTCAAACACCAAGAAGAAAGCAGGACGATTGCGATCGATCTTGTTTCTTGCACCCAAAGGAACGCCCTCGGGCCATCGATCAGGAATCAATTCTCTCACCACAAACCGGTTGTAAGGAAGATTGTGCTTCTTCTTCCACTCCGTATTGGACACCAGAATATCAATCTCCTTCCTCGTCTGATAGGGACCCTTTACCACTACCATCGAACCCGCCTTGTCCTTCGCAAGGTACACGTCCATCTTGGTTCCCATCGTTGTTAGTTGCGTTCGTACCACAAAGTCATATGCACGCGATTCGTGTTCTGTTTTCTCGTCTCCTTCTACATCGACAGGGCCTGCAATCGGCTTCTTACGCTTTACCGCATTTGAAACGGCCGCCACCGCTGGAACCAGTGGAACAGCAGATGGAACTTGGGCTTGCGCTAGAGGTGCTTGTGCCAGAGCCTTCTCTCCCAGGATCGGAACACCATCCTCCATACGCTTACCATCCTCATAGAACTGCTTCCACAACGGATTCACAAACGGAGCCGGATTCTCCACCAAGGACCCATGAAGGGCAAACTCAACCAAGCCCTTTCCACGCCCCTTTGCTGTGTGCTTGTCCAATACAAATTCGTCCACCTCGATCTTTGCACCTGCACGATTTTGATCCCAGTTCATAGGATAAGCGGCAAAGTCAACATTCGGAAGTTCTCCTTGCGAAATGACTCCCAAATGATGCAGCAACGGAATCAACCAGCACATGAACGACTCATTCAACGTTCCCATGTGCTCCTTGTTCCATTCAATGAACTTGTTCACCATGGCAGATTGCTTGGGATCCATGGGGTTCAGCAATTGCTGAAAGAGATACCAGACTGGTTTCGAGCTTTTAAGGATCTTCTCCTTCAGCTTCTCCTCCGAATGCTCAATCTGGAATCCATAGTAGACCGCCAGTATATTTTTCTCCTTAACGTACTTGGAATAGAGCTTACAGTTGTGCTCCAGAGTATCCAGTTTCTTTTCTTTTTCATTTTGTTCGATTTCGGCCCACAACGGCTGAATGCTTGGGTAAGAGCCGTGGATCGGTTTGTACTTTGGATTAAACACAGCACGAATATGGGAACACATTCGTGCTTTGGTTGATGCACCCATTTGGACAACCACCTCGGAAAGCAAACGCTCTTCCTTTGCCTTGTCTCGATTTGCTTTTTCTCTCTCCGCAAAGAGTTCTTTCATCTTCTGCGTCATATCTGGCCATAAGGACAGGTTCTCCACATCCTCCATGAAGATGACCATCAGACGATGAAGAAAGTTGGTACGAACACCCTCTCCCTGAGCAGCATCGGGTGCTTCTTTGAACAGATCGAGCTCGCCAGCACAGTAGAGTGCCTTCTCAATCATTCCACGCCGAATGTACTTTTGAAGGCCCGATTTCATAACATCAGCAGGATAGCCGTTCCAGGTAATTTGGCGACGATAGGTCGTGGAAAGATGCTGCGACATGGTTTGTCTTTTTATGCGGGGTGGACTGATTCAAATTTTATTCCAATTTGGTGATCGTGATGTTCTGGAATCCTCCTGATGGCGTTGACGATGGCATAACACTAGATGGCATGGCAGGAGGTGGGACACCTTGCATCGCAGATGATCCGCCTCCACCCTGATACGATGCACGTGTGCGGCGGCCGCCAGAGGATGGCATGGGACCAAGGCCCTCTGCCGCCATCGCACCTCCACTTGTATCCACTACAATCATTCCTCCTTGTCCTGGGAAAGTGGCTTGATGGAATCCTCCTTGCATAACGGTTGCAAGATTAGGTGGCGGCATACCACCTTGTTGTGGTGGATAAATCACTTGATTCTGTGGTACCATTGGAACCTGTTGTTGGACCATTGGTTGTTGCATTGGTTGTTGCATTTGGATCATTGGCTGCTGGTTCATCTGTTGCATGGGTTGTTGCATGGGTAGAGCCTGCTGGATCATTGGTTGCTGTTGTTGCATGGGTAGAGCCTGTTGGATCATTGGTTGTTGCATTGGAGCTTGTTGCATTTGGTTCATCTGTTGCATGGGTTGTTGGTTCATCATAACTTGCTGCATGGGTGGTTGGCCCGCCATATCAATCACCGCGTTCTCTCCCTCTTCATTCTCCTCCACAATGACATCAAGTGCTTTCTGTTGCTCTTCAGGCAGCTGAACCACATTCGCCCCCATCGATCGCAGCTGTTCCAATGTAAATTTCGGCTCCTCTTCCTCATCTCGGTACGCCGGTGCACGAATAACCGGTGCAAACAGTCTCGGTAGCTCACTGACCGCCTCACCCGTCTTGGCCGATAACTCCAACGGTGTAAGACGCTGAATTCCACTTGTCGTTATGTATCGCATACTCAAATTCAAATACGTTTCCTGTTCTTGCGTCAACAGCTTGGTCGAATAGGGCATTTCCACTTCCACGATTCTGGATTTCGGGCGGCCAATCGGCGGGAGAATCTCCAAATTGTGCACGGAATCTCCCATGTATCGCACCGGTCCATCGCACATCGAACAAATCGCAATGTTCAGCTTCGGGTTGTAAATCGGGATCGTTCCACATGCAACACAAATCGGCATCTTGGTTCCATCCGAACGCTCCATGAACGACTCCTTCACAAACGCCATACCCGCATGACCAATGATCGCATCACGGTCCATCTCACCGATCTTGAGACCTCCCTGTGCACCACGGCCACCCGTCGGCTGATGCGTACGCATTTCCTTACGACCCTGACCTCTCGCCTGCCACTTGTCCTCCACCATATGCTTCAAACGCATTCCATAAACAGGTCCAATAAAGATCGCCGCCTGAATCTGCTCTCCCGTTGCACCATTATACATGACCTCATTGCCATACTTTTCAAAACCAATTTGCTCCAAGATTCCTCCAATGGCCTCCTGTGGCGAACCATCATTCATAAACGAAGTTCCATCACCAATCGCACCTGTGAGAGCCGCCGTCTTTCCCAGAAGCTGTTCCAAGTTCTGTGCAATGGTCATACGCGATGGAATCGCATGAGGATTCATAATCATGTCAGGAACGATACCCGACTCCGTGCGGGGCATGTCATGTCCTCTCAGAAGAGCACCAATGGTTCCCTTCTGGCCATGACGATTTGAGTTTCCTGTCCAAAATGCGGTTTCCTCCCCCTTTCTACGAACCAAGAAAATCTGACTTGGAACGGATAGACAATATACCTTATCTCCAATCTCGTTTGTTGGCGTCATACGAATCGAGGTTATACGAACAGAAACACCTGATGCGTCCATCAAATAATAGGTAGAATCCTGTATCGCATATAATACATTTGCTGTTATTAACTTCCATGTATTATTGGAATCTCCCACATAGAGTCGATGTTCGCTCGTGACATATTGGCTTCCTTTTTCCGTCTGAATTAAATACATTGGACCTGTATGATCAAATACATAGGTATCCATCGGATGAACATATTCCGTTGTAGCATTTTCGTTTCTCTGTACCACCATATGTGTTTTCGAAACCTCGTTAATTGGCACCCATCCCTTCTCGGTTAATACATCGTGATCCTCTGTAAGACAGAATTTATCACCAAGCTCTGGAATACGATCCTGCACGACACGGATCTTGACCAGACGCAGACCCATATTGTTCACCATAACCGCCACCTTTTCCACGCGGCCACGTGTCCATACCTGTGGTGTCGTCGAAGCATCCTTGATCTGACCACCCGTTGTACTCATCATATACGCCGAGACAAGAACAGTATTCTCATCCACGTATTCGCCTTCACGAATGATACCACGGTCATCCACCTTGGAATAATCCAGACCTGGTTTCAAGTCCTTCCAATTTGACATCTGAGCTGGATTTCCAAAACGAATCTTGGTATTTGCCTTCTCATCATCCTCCTCAAATGCCTCATAGGATCGAAATGCCATAGAACGAAACATACCACGATGAACCGCGTCATAATTCATAACAATACCGTCTTCCTGATTGTATCCAGACCAGCACGCGATAGCCAAGATACAGTTCATTCCATATGCCATGCGACCCTCTCCCAGATAATTATTATAGATGGTTCGCGTGATTGGCATCTCTCCATAACACAAGACGTGTGCCGTGTTATCAAAGCGATTACGCCAATTGGTCGCATAAATCGACAGACCCTGTTTCGACTGTGAACACGACAGCTGATTACGAGGCGACTGATTGTGTGGGGCAAATGGAATCAGAGACGTCATCATACTCATAATGGTCGATGGGTGAACCTCCATATGGGTCGTTTCCTTCGTTATATACGCAGGCCCGTTTGCAATGAAACACTCGTTCTGCTCATAAGGATCAACATACTCAATGCATCCCGTGTGTGGGGAAAGAAGAGCGGGATAGTCCTCCAATTTATTGGTCTTCTCTCGAAGTGGATCAATAAACTCCGTTGTCTCAAGGGACGCACTCTGACGAATGGTTCCCATAACGAGCTCCTTCCATGTCTTCGCACGCTGCAACTTCTCAACTGGGACCTCTGCATTCTTCAAATGAATCAACGGGCGAAGAGGGCGACCAGGATCCAAATAGAGGTACACCTTACGATCACGAATCGAAAACGAGATACTCACCGAATACGGGAGGCATCCACAACGCTTCAAGAGCTTGAGAACATCCGTTAGCAAATACGGAACCGCGGTATAACCGAACATACCTCCATTCACATACACAGGAACAAATACAATACGATGCTCCAAGGTAGTGTCCTCTGGTTTATAGACACGACCCGTTGATCGCAGCCATTCAAAGAACGTCTTGGTCTGAGACGATGTCGAAATCGCCGCCAAAATGGTCAAGTTCTTCGTAATACCAATCGACGCACCAGTTGGCGTCTCTGAAGTGCAGAAATAACCATACTGCGACGTATGAAGTTTACGAGGACCCGTTAGTTTCATTCCCGTATCGAAATCGAGAATGACGCGACGGCAATGCGACAAGAAATCCACATAGGATAAACGGGACATGGCCTGCAGCACGCCCGATTTTTCCTCACCTAGACCCGTTCCCCACTTTCCTTTGAATCCCTTCATGATCATATCCGTTAACAGTCCCCCCATGAAGATCTTGGATTCATTTCCCGCCTGAAAAATGTTCTGGAACTTTTCGTCCTTGTATAGGACCGAGCGATTGTAGTTATACTCCTTACCAATCGCCAACACAAATGCCTTGATCCACAGTTTGTAGGAATTGTTAAACAGTTCCTGCACCAAGAAACCACTTGTCAGGCAACGCTGGTTGCGAGTATCATCACGATCAGTCTTCTCCTCATACCCTTCGCTGACACGCAGGATCTTTCGCACACACTCTCCCAAGAACAGAGCCTGAGAGCTCGGGTCATTTGGCATATGAATAAACAGCTGATTACGAATGATATCGATGACGTGTGCCTCGCTGAAACCTTTTGTCAGAGTCTTAATGTATTGAATGGCGGTATATGTGGTCATGAACGGAAACGCGTCGATAATGGAAGGCTGAAGTTTGGGCAACAAGAGTTTCGCCTCCGAACTCGAAAAATCAGGGAAAATCATCTTGAGAATCTCTTCATCTGACTGGAATCCGAGAGCACGAAACAACAGGAAAAGCGGAATCGGTTTACGAACAAATGGAAGAGACACCAGGATCGTGGCATGAGACACAAATCCCTCTCGCTCCACATGACGCATCAATGCGATCGAAACACGCTTGACCTGACGAGTCTCCTGCGACAAACATTCAATAGATGCATAAATCGCTTGCTTTGGGTCATTCTGTGGAGTAATATACAGGGTATTGAAAGCCTGTTCTTGACGAGTAATGAGCACCTTTTCCGCACCTGCCACAATAAAATACCCACCGTGATCGTATGGGCATTCTCCCGCTTCTCGAAGAAACTCCTTGGGTTTATTGTTTAAGATGCAGAATCGGCTATGAAGCATGATTGGGATCTTGAACAGGGGAAACTTCTTAAATGTTTCTGGGGCGGGTGATAAATCCCTGACCACTCCTTCCGCCGAAGTATACGTTATTTTTACAATGATATCAGCGTAGACCGTCGAGGCATAGGTCAGGTTTCGTAGACGGGCTTCATTCGGAAACAAGACGCGAACTTCTTGCGTATTCTGGAGACTGACTGTCGGAGTTCCGATTTCGATCGCAGATCCATCCTCACCACCCACAAAAATCTCAACACGATATTTGTATACAATCGGATCTTCACGAATCAACTCCTTCAGAATCAAAATCGGATTTTGAGACTTAATCATATTAACCATATCTTGCTGCAGAAATTGGTCATAGGAATCAATATGATGACGTGTATAGGGATACGGATTGGTACGAAAATACGTATCAATCAACTTTCGAGATAAATCTCTCGCAGCGTTTCCTGCCATCTGTCTCCTAGTAGTGGAGAAGAGTCTTATATCGGTTCTTCCTCACATGTTTCTGGAACTTCTTTTGGAGGCTCGTGTACCACCAAATCACCTGGAGTAGACGACTTCAAAAACGCAGTCGGGGAGGGAATCGAAAGAAGAAGGGGAGACGTACTAGGTCCTTTGACAGTATGGGGAGGTGTAGTAGGAGGAATATATATAAATTCGTGTACGATATCATCTGGATCCATTGCATGGCTTGCAACCATATATCTTTCTTTCAATAACGCGATGCGGTAATCAAACCTCTTTGGGTTGGGATGACAGATCAACTCGTCCTTCTTTTTAGGGGAAATAAGGGAGAGTCGTTGTTGCTGAATCAAACCTTTCTTCAAAATATCTAGCGGAGTAGACATCTCTCGGTATTATTATATTAGAGATTAACGGGTTTGGGATAAACGGATCCCAATTGGTAATCTGGTGTGCGTTGAACTTGATCAGGTGATGCACCTACCTCTTTTCCATGAAACATATCCTGTGCATCCTGCAAGGGGCCGGGTGGGACATCTGATGGAATCGGACGAGTAAACGCCTGTGATAACATTGCACCTATGGAACCACCGCGAATCTTACGACGGCTCTTGCGTCTTCCTCCTGCCTGATTAGATCCCGTGCTTAGAAAGGGGACGGGCCATTTGGCTTGTCCTGGAACGGGATCATAGGTCTGAGCGATCTCAGGATTGGAAAATCCAGTTGAAACATACTGAATAAAACTTCCAAATCCACCACCCGTCTGACCCGATTCTGGAAGACCACCATCCTTACCAGGAAGTCCAGATGGAGCCAAATATAATCCAGCTCGCTGGCTGTACTCGACAGGTGCACCCTCTAGAAGACCACCGCCCGTATGACGAATGCGTCTGCTCGATTTTGACATGCGATCCTCCAAGAACGCATCAGCAGACTTCTTATCCAATGGCTTGTTAAACACCTTCATCCATTCCTTTCGCAAATCCTTGCTGATTTTGTCCTTTGAATCCTTCGATTTAAGTTTTTCATCTACAAAAGCTTCAATGTGCTCAAATGAACGCCGTAATTCAGGGATTGAATAAACCCCTTTTCCATGATTCGAATGCTTTCTGGTTTTATGAATCATTACTACTTCTTCCTATGATTTTAATCAAATAACCTCCGCAGCACTTCTCGACAATTTATTCTCATTGTTATTAAATCCAAGACTATTTCCTAGATTGTTCGCAAAATTGGTTATACTATTCTTAAAACTAGATCCATTGTTTCCCTTGTTATTCGAAAAAATATTAGAGCTTGCATTTCCAATAGAATTAGCGACATTGGTGAAGGTATTCGTCATCTGATTCGATAATTGGTTCAAGCTGGGAACATTGCTCATGATCGGCATTTCAGGCATACTCGGGACAGGAACCGCTCCGCCCGTAAAGAATGCAATCATTCCATAAATGCTATACATAATGATCATACCCACCATGATAAATGGTGCATAAATCTTCAGACCCTCTTGCCATGTGCTTAATTTGTATTCGGAGGCAAACAACTGATAATGATCATACACGCCATAGGTCAGAAATGCGATCGCTAAGATAGCAGCGGTCATGGGAGTCGCCTTGGGAACCAAGAAAAAGGATACAAGGACCGCAATCAAAAAAATAAATAATCCTGGTATAAAGAACTCCATCTATACTGTTTTTTGATTCTTAAATTTTATCAATAAGATCCACATGCGTCAACATATGCTTGCGGCAGCAATATCGTTTCAGACCCAGAGCATCGAGAACCTGACGTTCTACCGTATCCGGAACAGTCTTCCCATCCATATAAATGGGTTCTGAGTTAGACTTGGACAGCTCCTTCACCTTTTCCTTGTAAAACAGCCACTTGTCGGCCAATACGTTTCCACAGTTCATGCAACGGACAGGAATAATCATCTCTAGCAGATTCGGGGAAAGGTTTTCCTCCTCAAATTTTACGGATTTGGAATATAAACCAATCACACGGTTATTCAACAGTATGAAAGGCCGCCTTCGAAGTGGTACAAAGCGGCAGGCCGAGTGTTCCGAAGAGGATGACGTCAAAACAGAAAACATCTATCGGGAGGACAATCACATTTATTTCCATACCGAGATCGATCGCTCCTCCATTTTTAAATTGAATACTCTCCTTCGAGAGACCGAGGAATATTGTGTCATAACGGCATTTCGAATGAGAATTGATCCCATTCCCATTTATCTTCACTTGTATTCCAATGGCGGGTGCATTCATTCGGCACTCGCTGCCGTGGACGCTATTCAAAATTGCCGCACACCCGTGCATTCCATTATTGAAGGTGCGACGGCCTCTGCCGGAACCATGATCAGTATGGTCTGCACCAAACGATTCATCTGCCCCAATGCCTACATGTTGATTCACCAATTAAGCGGTGCATCATGGGGGAAAATGTCCGAGTTAACCGATGAATACCAGAATTTAGCGGATCTAATGAAACGAATCCGCTCCATGTATCTGACGCATACTCGCCTAACCTCGAAAAAGCTGGATCAATTGTTGAATCATGATTTGTGGCTGGATGCAGCAAAGTGCATGGAATACGGGCTAGCAGACGAGATTTATAAGTAATGCGTTATATTACATAAAATAAAAGTACGTACGACATCAGAAATGACATCGGTACTGTACGGTTCTGGTCTGAATTACCAAGCAGGTAACCCCATTCGCCATGAAATTAACGCCGTTCGTCGCGATGTCGATTCCCTCCGGAAACAGGTTGAGCTTCTTACGGAGGAGAATCTGATTTATCGTAAGCACATTATGAAGCTGGTACAGGGTACCGATGGCGGCAACGCTGAATTCACCAAGGATCTCATGACTCTTTCGACAAGCTCTGAAGATAAGGCTAGACGTGAAGCGGGTGGTGGTACCGTTCAAGGCGGTGGTTTCCGCCGTTAAGCACTTTTTGAAAAAAGTGCCCAAAAACATACTTGTTATAAAAAGTGCCAAAAAACTTTATGACAGTTCTTTCCTAGCCTTTCCCAGCACGGCCTCACTGATTTCAATTTCATGTTTCGAGCTCAACATCCATCGAATGGATTTTAGCGACAATGACGAATACTTCTTCAACGTACTCGTTATCGTCTCCCATTCCTCCTCCGTCCACTTCCCTTTCTTCTTTGGAGTCTCCAGATGCTGAACCACACGTTCTGGGCCACTTGACGTCTGCTGCAAGTTTCCTATCACAATGGTTCCCGCATGAATCTCATCATGACACGTCTGACAAATCACCATCAGATTGCTCTCATGATTCATCGAAGATCCATCCTGCAACAACCCATTCGTAGCCGACGCACGATGCTGTATATGATGCACCTCCAAATTCGATATTTCCTTCTTACAAAGCTCACAGTCCCTTCTAACGATCTTGGTATTCCAAGAAGAACTTCGTGCCTCTTCCTGTGGCAATGTTCCCATGATCTTATGACGATTCGACAACGCTTGCTCAATAAATTCAAACGGCAAATCCATCGCCCTCGCTACCTCCAACCCATACAACGTTGAACCCGAACCCGGTCTTAGTGAGCGATCATAGATGAGCTTCTTCGATTGAGAATCATACTCCACATGCAAATGCCACACTTCCACACCCTCTTTCTGCACATCCAGATGATTCGGTAAATCATGCAGATGCGTCGCAAAAATAAACTTGGCATTCCTCTTGCTCAACCACTGAATTCCACTCGATACCAACGCCTGTGCCGAAATGGATTCCGTTCCTGCACACAACTCATCTCCCAGAACAAGCGTTCGATCATCCGCATTTCTAAGAATGTCTCTCAATTCCGCCATTTCCACCGCAAACGACGACAGACCCGCAAACAAATTGTCCTGATTCAAAATACGTGTATAGATCGCCCGAAACGGTCTCAGTGTCATACTCTGTGCTGGAACAAAACATCCTGCTTGTGCCAACAAGACACATAGACCCGTCGCCTTCATCAACGTTGATTTTCCACTCGCATTCATTCCATATACGAGCCATCCCTTCTTCTCTCCATCCAAACGAACATTATGCTTCACATATGAAATACGGCTCGACGTCGCTTCCACCAGCGGATGACGCACCTGTTGAATGTCCACACTCGATCCATTCTTTGCGGATTCGATCTTCGGGCAATGAAACCCACGCTCTTTTGAGACACGTCCAATACATTGCGTTGTGTCCACATGGCACACCCATTGTTCCATAACAGACCATATGACACCAGCCTGTGAAATGGCAAGGCATGCATCGGGCAAGTGGATTCGAATCAAATGATCCAAAACCTCTCTCGCTTTTTGCAGACGGGTATTGCATTGCTGCAGAGCGGTACAATCAATCCATCCACCCGATTTCAACTCGGAAATTCGAGTCCCTTCTGGCAAATCCTTACCGTTCTTCTTGAGTTGCTGAAGAGTGATGGTCGATCCTTTGAGACCAAACGGCTCCTTCTCTCGCTCCTCCAGACGAATCGCATCTTCCGCCACACGACCCTTCTGTGCCATCTCCCGTCTGATCGCCTGAAACTGTTCCAGAATCTCTTGAATTTCCGCCTCTTTCCTACCAATTTCAGGATAGGTTTTCACATTGAACACCGATACATCTACGCATACATGTTGTGCCTTGTCTTCTGATACATGGGCTCGAAACACCTCTTGGTACTGGGCCCATTGTTCTTTCGTAAATGGCTCTTTTAACAACGTATTAGGAACAATCTGATCTACGATGTTCTCGACCGCCCTGTACGTCTGGAACAGCTGAGTAAATTCTGAAGGAGCAATGGATCCACATAAGACATTACGATGCAGACGCGGGAGATCAAACATGAATCGCAGTTGACGCTCCAACGGTTTCGATTTCTCCTCAGGCCACATGATGTATTCTTGTACCTCTCTCAAACGTGCCTGAATCTCAACCGCCTCCGAATACGGGCTCAGTAGTCGTTCTTTCATCGCCCTCTTTCCCATCGGACTAATCGCTTTATCAAAGAGTCCCAGAACCGATTCCATCGGATTCGTCGCACTCGTTAGTTGCAGTTGTGTCAGGGCGTGGTTTCCACAAATGAGTTTCGTATGCGGAATCCACGGTTCATTCCGCTGAAACGATCGCAATCGGCTCGGATCATGCTCCTCCACAAATTGAAGAAGGTACAACAACGCCAACTCTTCTTGATCCGAGCGAATCCCCAAATATGTTCGTGGAGGAAGCAAGGACTTGATTGAATAAATCTTTTGAAGATACTCGGTACGAACCAGATCCGCCGCGAAAGCTCCCAAGGTTTCAATGGTGCGAATGTGTACCACAATGGAAGAAGGAACGCCTAGAATTCTACGAAATAGAGATTCATCGGGGCATACACCGTTTGACCAGTGAATTAATATTTCCTTGGGAGGATATACACTAAGAAGTTGCACAATATCATCCGCTGTCCAAATGTCGGATCGTCCCTGTGCCTGACCTGAATACGTCCGCGTTGAACCCGTGGTTAAATCCAGTACCGCCGCTCCAAAGGCTGGTGCGGATTGTTTTGCCTGGAAGAATAATGTCATAACATAAGGAGTTTCCATTGAAGTAGTTTGTTCGACGTGGGTGCTGGGACTTAGAATACGAGATACCTTACGCTCCTTCACCTTTCCTCGCATGTCCTTCACTTGATCCACAATTACCACCGTCCATCCATTGGATGTCAAACGGCCCGCCCATTTGTGCATAACGTAATCTGGGAACCCTGCAAAAAGTCCCTCTTTGCCTGGTCCCACATCGCCCTTCTTTGCTGCAAGTTGAATCCCCAAATAATCTACGATTTCACGTACATTAGCTTGAGTTTCACCCGTCTCCGAGTCCTGGATATCATAAAGTTCATAGAACGAACCCACCATCAGAAAAATGGCCGTCTTCGGGCCATACTTCTTCGTGTACGTCTGGTACAGTTCAATGTATTCTTTGTGCATGTCTTACACTTTATACACGTGATCATGCTTTAAACCCTATTTGCGGCTGACTGCCGTCATAACAAATATCCCCAAAAATACCGAAAAAGATCCAATGATCATCCCTGTAAACAAACCATGATTGGATCCCTTTCGAAACCCCTCATTAAACCCCTCTTCATTTCCTTCCTCATATCCATCGTGATATCCTTTCTCTTCTCCTTGTTTGTATCCATCCTCTCTCCCTTCATCGTATCCTCGCTTGTAAGAGTCAATTCCTGATTTCATGATGGTACTGTGTTTATGTGTGAGAGCGGACTCCATTGGATATTTATCATACTCTTTAGTTTAGGTTCCATCACCAATAACACCCCTTTTCAACCTTGTTATACTGCGGCGGGCGTTCCTGAATCGTTGGCCTAGTCCATGCATCATTCACCAGTTTCATAATCGCATCATTCGTAAACCATCGTTTTCCAATCACCCCAAAAAAGATCTGGAGTGCACCACCAATGTAGAATACCGACTTTTTTCTCTCAGTAAACAGGTAATCCGATATCAACATTCCATATCCACCCGCTGCCACCAATGCAATATCAAACTCGATTCCGTCCAGACTAGGTAAAAACTCCGCCAAATGATCCTGCCAGTCCTTGTTCCCGTGATTTCCTGCCATCGTCATCGGTGGCTTGATCATCTGAAACGTACACTCCTCAAACCACGACTGGGTTGGAAAGATCTCCTTCAACTTCGGAACCTGCTTCTCAAACGTACTTGCAAACGGATGAATCACAAGGATCCTCTTCCCTTTGATATGAGGCATCCATGAATCCCGAAAATAATAGGGCTCCAAACTCAAGGCATCAATCTTGGGTATATTTGGTGTTTTCTGTGCGATCCATTCCTGACTTCTACCCGTTTTCTCAAAAACTGCGCCTGATTTATCCCATTCCGCAATATGCGTACAATGTTCATACGATTCTACCAATTTCGTGCAATATGTCGCCAAGGAGGCTGTTCCCTTCAAATGAATCCCTGCATTGTTCTCCAGTTCCTCCTTGTCTTTGACAATCTGATGAAGAGATCCCGTATGCAAATGATACGCGGTTTGCAATTCAATTCCCGCAATACGACCAATAAAAAAAGGAGTTTCGATCGCTCTTTTTATTATTTCTTGATCTTCCATTCTACCTATTATGGTTTATCATGCTTAGATTCCATTATAGGGCCTTGTCCTCTAAGACCTGTGCATCCGCAGCGATTTGACGCAACACCACCTCAGGGGCCTTGCTTGTCGCTTTAATCAATTTCTTCTTAATCAGTTCTTCTTTCAACTTGTCAAGTGGCATCTCCTTCATTCTCTTATGAGTCTTCTTGGCACTCTTCATCTTCATGTGCAGTGCCGAAATACCCAATGAAATCTTGCGAGCCTTCTTCGTCAGATTCTTCTTGACCAAAGGTGTTTTGGGTGCATCGGCTTTCTTAGGATGAAGCTGAACCTTCTTAGCGGTGGGACGCTTCTTGAGCTCTACCTTGATCACCTTAGCTCCTCCTACTGATGGGGCTTGAGCTGGAGCTGGAGCGGAGGCTGGGGCTGACACAGGAGCTTGAGCTGACACAGGTGCAAGAGCAACCGACGGTAAAGCGGTGGATACCGATGGAATCGGGCATGGAGTCGCAGGCATTCCGATGCTAAAGGTCTTCGTATCTGGGGCCATCAAAGGAGAACCCACAGGATCACCTCCTTCCTGTTTGTTCTTCTTGGTAGTGGACTTCCGCGTTCTCTTAATTTTACCACCTTCGGTTATGGCTCCGCCAGTAATCATTACACTTTTGATGTCTGCTCCTTCTGACATGATGGATGTCCTTGTTAATCATACGCGAGATTCTTTTCACAGCCTAAAACCCAAAAATTTGACCGATGGAATCCTTGAAAAAACCTACAACCCGACCATGTCGAATGCCGATCTCCTTCCCTGCCATCGCCACATCCTGGAAACGTTCATTACGCAATCCGATGGAAGACAGCTTATCAGCCATCAGATTGAGTCGTTCAATCAATTCATGGAAGTCGACATTCCCGAAATCATTCATATGTCAAACCCCATTACTTCTTACGGGTCGCCGGAAATCCCACTTGCGGGGCCCCGTTCGGCTTTGGCGACCGCCACGGGGCTCTCCACCACCGCCGCCAATGCTCTTATGGGGGCTGCTGCTGACGGCGTGGCTGTACTGGGACGAAAAGTGCAACACGAGTACGAAGTGACCCTCGAATTTGAGAAAATCTCCATCCGAAAACCAACTATCTTTGAAAACAACGGTGCCATTCATCCCATGATGCCCAACGATGCCCGTTTGCGAAATCTGACCTACGCGGCACCGCTGAACGTCGACGTCAAGGTCACCACCACCTTTATCGATCACACCCGAAACAGTATTCGCGAGGCCAATGTTCGCATCTTTCCCAACGTTCACCTTGGAAAGATTCCCGTTATGGTCGGCTCCAAATACTGCCTTCTCCACGATCAGCTCCACGTTCATCCTAAGGACATGGGAGAGTGTGCTGAGGATGTCGGAGGCTACTTCATTGTTCAAGGAGGTGAGCGAGCGATGATCTCCATGGAGCGTATGTCAGAGAATCGCCCGTTTGTCTTCCGCAATGGTCGTACCGCTGCCAAACAACTGGAAATCGTCGAGATCAAGTGCATCGGACCCGACAACGATCAGGTCCCCAAATCGAATACCGTCAAAATCGTATACCACCCCAAGAATCAACTCATCACCATGCTTCGTGCTACCCTCCCTCGCATCAAGACCGACATTCCTGTCGTGATTCTCTTTCGAGCACTAGGCGTCTTGTCCGATCGAGACATCTATGAACTCATCCTGGGAACCACGGGCAAGGAAGACGTGTACGATCCCATCATGACCGAGTCGATTCTCGAGGCGAGCTCCATTAACACACGCGAACAAGCCCTTGCCTGGCTCGGCGAGCACACTAACGCGTGGTCCGTCAAATCTCAGAAACAAAGCAACGTACAAGACATTCTTGCTGAAGAACTCTTTCCCCAGATCGGTGGTCTGGAAATGAACTACGAGAAGGCGTGCTTCCTGGCTCATCTCTGCCGCAAGGTACTCTGGACCGTAACCAAACGCATTCCCACCGACGACCGAGATGCCTACCCCAACAAGCGTGTTGACATTCCTGGCTTCTTGCTGGCAGACTTGTTCCGCAAGACATACAACAACCGCATGGTCAAGGACATGAAAGCCGCTCTGTCCAAGGAGATTCACGGTGGTTCATGGAAGGCGACTGGAAATTGGACCGAGATTGTCAACATCAACAACATCAACAAAATTATCAAGTCAACCATCATGGATGTTTGCCTCAAATCCTCCCTGGCGACGGGCAACTTTGGCTGCGGCAAGATCGGTGGCCCCAACAAGGTCGGTGTATCCCAAGTGCTGAACCGCATGAATTACTCGGCTGGAATCTCCCACTTGCGACGCATTTCCACTCCAATTGAAAAGACGGGCAAACTGATTGCTCCTCGTAAACAACACAACTCGCAATATGGCTACATCTGCCCTTGTGAGACTCCAGAAGGCCATGGTGTAGGTGTAGTGAAGAACATGGCGACGACTACCATGATCAGCATCTTTAGCAGCCCGATTACGGTCTACGCCTACATCCAGGGGCTCAACAAGCTGATCTCTCTCCGCGAATCCACCATCCAACAGAAACACGATTGCACGCGTGTCTTTCTCAACGGATCATGGATTGGTGTCCTTCTCAACGAAGATACCCAAGAGGTCGTAGATAAGTTGCGCAAGGCCAAACGTTCGGGCGTTCTCCATCTGTACACAGGTATCGTATGGAAGAATGCGTACAAGGAGCTCTGGATCAGCACGGAGGCAGGTCGTGTCATCCGTCCTTTGTACTACGCCCCTGCCCTTCGAGAGATCTATGTCGACAAGACTGGAACCTTGAAGAAACAGATTCAAGCCATCAAAGAGTGGAACCACCTTCTCCTATGGAAGACTCCGCATGGAAGGAACTTGTTCGAGTACATCGATGCCGGCGAATCCGACTGTTCCTATATCGCCATGGATTACACCAAGATGATCGCTGATCCCACTACGACTCACTGTGAGATTCATCCCAGTGTTATCCTTGGAACGACCGCTTCTTATATTCCTTTCCCTGATCACAATCAATCTCCTCGTAATGCCTATCAGTCTTCGATGGGTAAGCAGGCGATGGGCATCTATGCCCTGAATTATCGCGAGCGATTTGATGCAATGAGCCACGTCCTCTGCTACCCCGAAATTCCCATGGTATCGACCTACATGAGCCGATTCTATGGTGCACAAAAACTGCCCGCTGGCCAAAACATCGTCGTTGCGATCATGACCTACACGGGATACAATCAGGAAGATTCCAATATGATCAACCGTGCTGCCCTGGATCGTGGGCGATTCCGCTCCGTCTTCTACCGCACCTACAAAGATGAGGAACGAAAGAATCAGTCTTCTGGTGAAGAGGAGAAGTTCTGCCGTCCTGATCCCGTTGAAACCAAACACATGAAAAATGCTCACTACGAAAAAATAGGGGACGATGGCTTTGTTCCCAAGGATACCTATGTCACGCCCGATGACATCCTCATCGGCAAGGTAGTTCCGCTCCGTGTCCCCACGGGTGCGGTCCTGCCTGCGGGTGCCAAGAAGTCGCGTGATGTCTCCAAGATGCCACGCAACAACGAGAAGGGTTATGTCGACAAGATCTACAAGAACCGAAACGGCGAGGGCTACTCCTTCGTCAAGATCCGCATGCGTCAAGACCGCATTCCTGAGATCGGCGATAAGTTCTCATCACGCCACGGACAGAAAGGAACCATGGGTATGATCCTGAACCAGGAAGATATGCCACAGACGTCTTCGGGTATCGTTCCTGATATCATCATTAATCCCCACTGCATTCCTTCACGTATGACGATCGCACAGCTCATGGAGACGCTGTTGAGCAAGGTGGGATGCATGACGGGTGCATTGGGCGATGGTTCGCCATTTGGAGAGACGACGGTGGAAGATTTGTCCACCATTCTGCGAGACAACTATGGTATGGAACCCTATGGAAATGAAATCATGTACAACGGCTACACGGGTCGAATGATGGAGACGTCGATCTTTATCGGCCCCTGCTATTATCAGCGTCTGAGACACTGTTCGGCCGACAAGATGCATAGCCGTGCATCGGGTCCGCTGGTCATGTTGACTCGTCAGCCTGCGGAAGGCCGTGCACGTGAGGGTGGTTTGCGGTTTGGAGAAATGGAGCGTGATTGCGTGGTGGCGCATGGTATGGCTGATTTTACAAAGGAACGTCTCATGGAGTGTTCGGATTCGTTCTCGTGTTATTCGTGTAAAGACTGTGGTTTGCTGGCGATCGCGAACCCAGAACAAAACATCTGGTCGTGTCGTGGCTGTGGGAATACGACTAGCTTCTCGCATCTTCATCTTCCTTATGCATCCAAGTTGTTGCTACAGGAACTTGAAACGATGTGCATCGGATCACGATTGATTACGAGCCAAAAACTGATTTGCCATTCACAGCCGGCCGCGAAGGTTGAATAAGATTCGATTAAAAATATATTTATTTTTATACGATTCCGTTTTCAAACTTACACTTATTTGTGGTGTCTCTTGGTTTTTAATGCCTTGCGTTTTGTTTTACGCATTGTCTTACGCTTTCCTCCATATACTTGTTTATTCGATCCACTCGCTCCACTCGAAGACGGCTCAACTATATTCATTGGATCATTGTTTACTACATTATTATATTCTCCAATATTGTTCGCATAATTGTATTCTATAATCGCATTATCAAGATCACGTAGCTCAATGGATAAATCAAAATGATTATATTCTAAGACTTTTGCTGTATAGCGTTTTTTTCTGATGGCTTCAGTAAAAATTTCCTTGGAATCACGAAAATCAACGATATCATAACCATTTCGACGTCCTACGATACGAACACCTGTCAAGTCAAATGGTACATGATAAATATGACCCAACAGCGAAGTCATAATAAAACGTTCAACATCTTCAACCGTGTCGCCTTCTAATACGATAATATCACCTATATAATCCTGTTCATTATTATCTAATACGTAGACGTGTACTCTATATGACATTCTAATGAAGATAAATATATTTTTTTAAAATTAAAAATATATTTATTTTTAGTAGAACCATGCGAGTATCCCTGACTTCCTACCTTGCCGAGTACGTTGGTGCGTTTTTCTTTATTTTGGCGATCTTTGCCAGCGGTGGCAACCCATTGGTCATCGGTGCTGCCTTGGCCCTGGTTATCTTTATGATTGCGTCTCTCAGCGGCGGACATGTAAACCCAGCGGTTTCTCTGGCCATGTACATGAACGGTGATTTGAACTCTTCTCACTTGGTCGGATACGTCGCCGCACAGCTCCTGGGAGGTGCCTCGGCCTACTACGCGTACAAGATGTCCAAGCGTGCCTAAGACTACGGGAGACATCAACCTTATACTATTTTCTGTTTACCGTCTTACAACCGCAAACGCTAATAAACATAACACGCCAACGGTAATGATCGTAGCTGGTTTGGACATAATTTGCTCAAACCCTTCTGATTTCGGTGTTCCATCCTCGTTATGCGTCTTGGCCGCTGCCACCCACTCATCTCGTGTTAAACTAACGGGTCTTCCAAAACGATCCTTATCTTGCACCCATCGTGTTTGGACATAGACTCCCCCCGATCGTGTTGCGGTTTGCGGATCTGAAATCCACGGTTCTCCCGTGCTGGGATCCGCAATGTTTCCATTATAATCGCCTACCATAAGGGTTTCCTGTCTGCATTGTGGATACCCCGAACCAAATAGAGAATTCATGAGAGGAGCCGGGTTCAATCCATTTTGCACATCTTCCAACATGCCTGGTGCGAGACCCCTTAAACTAGGATTTCCCATCTCCGACATGGCTTGTTTTACCTTATTTCCAAATGCATTTCCTTCCGGAATTCCCTGCATATAATGCCACATATTCGCTCCATTCGAACACTGTGCACCCGTCTTGATAAAATAGTTCACGCCTAACGGCTTCAATCCCATTCCATTGGTTAAACCCGTTGATGGACTGCCAAATCCAATTTGATCAATGTAAAATCCAACACCTTTCACAGCGTTCACGACATCGCCCATGGAATTTCCGACACGAATACCAAGTTGGGGCGGTGTTTTCATTTGATCGGCCGGTTTATAAGGTGATCCAAAAAATCCGATGCCTGACGGGGCCATACTCGGAAGGATGGAAGTACGTTTTTCTGAGCCCTGCTGGGGGACACTCATTTCTATAAACACAGATAAAATCCCACCGCGTTCTAAAAATTGATCCGCATTATCACCCCTCAATAGGGTACAATGGAGTCGTTATTTCATATCCGTCGTGCTCTACCCCCTATCAAAGAAGCCCTTGAGCTCTGGAACGATGATTCAGAGGTCAAAGAAGATAAACCAGTTGTCGATCTCGACACCTGTCCAAATTGTTTCAATACCGATTGTCTGTATACCAGCGACCTGGTAACATGTCGAGAGTGCGGACATATCGTGTCTCGGCCATTTGACAATACCGCCGAGTACCGCTACTTTTCCCAAGAGGATCGCGGTGGAGATCCTACCCGTGTCGGTGCCCCACAAGATCCTCGACTCCCCGAAGCCTCCCTTGGGACCGTCATTCTTAATGGATACGGTACATCCAAGGCCATGTATCGTGTTCGTAAATATCATTCCTGGAATACTGTTCCCTATAAGGAACGATCCTTCATTCAGACCTGTGAGCGTCTATCATTAATCGGTCTCAATTCAGGAATCAACCAGTCCATCATCGAAGAATCCAAAAATCTCTATACCACCCTGCAAGAAATCGGCGGTCGTCAAGGTCTCAGCCGAGATGCCCTCCTATCCGCCTGCCTGTATATGAGCCTCAAACAAGCTGGTTCCCCTCGTAAACCCAAAGAAATCGCCGACATTTTCGGCCTCTCCTCCGCCACCTTTACCAAAGCCCTCAAGCAAATGCAGGAAGTCATGGCCCTCGCCCGCCAAAAGGGACTTCTTCATATGACCACCACCAACCAACCGAGTCGTTCTAGTACCCAGGCCATTGAATACATTCAACTCCCTCTTAGCCGTCTTCCCATTCCTCGAAATCAGATGGAGCATCTTCTCATGCTCTGCAAACGCATCGCTGTCAAGGCGGATGAAGCGGGCTTGTCCCAGGAAAACATGCCTCCGAGTTTGGCGGCAGGATGTGTTGCCTTTGTTATCAAACGATGCGAGAACCTTACGATTCCTCTGTCAAAAATCGCCAAAGCCAGTGAGATCTCGGTCGCTACCCTCCAGAAATGTCTTCGTCGTCTCGAATCCTATAACGAAGTTCTGGAAACCGTATTATAAAATAAAAAGAGAGGAGAATAATAGAATGGGTGGTAGTAGTTCTTCCCTACCTGGCGAAATGGGACACCAACAACTATTCGACATGACAAAGGACACCCGCCTGATCATGAACAAATTATTAGATTATGGCCTACATAAAATTGCCGTTTCCGAATTTGTGAAACTATCGAGCCCGGAAGGGTGTAAAAACTATGTTATGTTCCTTACGAATAGTATTCATAAACTCTTCTATGAACTACAGGTCGCTCCTGGAACCGACAAGCGTGGTGTTATTTTTTTTCGTTCCATCAAAGATTTGACAGAACCAACCGCTCAAGAGAAAATCGAACGCCAATCACTATGTTTAACTCTAGCGTATTTCTATACACGCATTTTCCAAATTTACGGATCCATTGCGTTAACGTTGATCGACGACATCAATGATATTTCCCAGATTGGTATCTTTGATGGAATAGATCAAAGTCAATCCTTTGGTGCACCTGGAATTCATCTTAGTACCATGAGCGGCGGAGCGTTCTCCTTGACCACCATGGGAAATTTCCAATTTCTGAAAAGTTATTTAACTGATCAAACCTATGCAAGTGAAGGATTTCGAACAAGATATGTGGGAACCACTTCTAGTACCACGGCGAACATATACTTTACTGCGGAAGTCGATGGACAAAATGCAGCCTCTACCCAACAGGGTACATTCGCAATCGGCTACACGGGTGCAAAGGAATTTTCGTACCTTCCTATTACTTCTACAAGTGCAGGTATTGGTTCTAATAATTTAACCGTTTCCTTTGGAAAGATCAAGTATCAAAAGAAAGGAGATGCCACTGAACGAGAAGCAACACTGCCTGATTCCATCAAAAAATCCATAACGATTTCGGGACAGATTGCAGCGACTGGAACGGTAGGTTATACCTACAAAGTAGCTGGATCCACCGCTAGCCTGGCGGATTATTTTAATAAGATCTTTACCATTCTCGTTCCCTATGTACGATCCCTTGTAGAAGGAACGTCTTCTTCTGTAGCATTCAATCAATCCGAACGCGATGTTCAGCCACAATTAAAAATAAGTAAAATCATCCAAAATCTGAGCAAGGTAAAACCTCTTGGTCATTGCATCGCACGCGGAATGCAACTTCTTCGAGCCGCACCCTTTGACAAAGACGGTATTTCCTCGATTTGTAAACCCAAATTTATGGAATCGACACGTGTTTCTAATTCTGGTATGAAAACCACCGTGACGCGAAGTGGTATTCCCATTACGAAAGTAGAAGAGAGTCCAGGTCTATCCGCATTAGCCCAACTGTTCTATGATACGGTTCAATTCGGAACACCACAGGTTCTCATTGGTACGGTTCCAGGAAAGGACGGAGTATCGAGTAAGGATAAATATCTGAAATTTATTCGTACCATGTCTCGTATGTTTGGTGATACCACTCGAATGACACGAGCCGCTGCTTCTCCAGATGATGTCATCAAAGAAGGATTAGATGCTATATCCATTCAACGCGATAAAGAATTGTGCAAAATTCTAGGTGTTTCTGATCAAGACATGCAACTGCCGAATAGTGTTGCAAAAGTGGTATATGAATCGGTTAAAAAACTATTTGGACGCCAATATAATCACGCTGTTAAGTGTGGGGCAATCATTAATCGATTGTTCCGTGTTCAGCGCGATCAGAGCAGCGGATATTTTCAGATCTCATTGAGCCCTACCCTGATTCAGGGTGGGTTTCCTGAATTAAATAGCATCAATTATGATGCACGTGAATTGTTGATGTCGTATTATGAAGATTGTGAAACCACCTACCTGCATGGTGTACAAGATATCATTACAGCAAAGCGTGCAGCTGATACTGCAAAAGTACAACAACCACAGGCACAACAACAATCGGACAGACAGCCTGTATTTGTACCGCGAACGGGTGTGCAACCTCCTACTGCTCCTCCTGCGGGTCCTGCTCCACCAGCTATTGGACCTACTGTGGCTGGACCTACTATGGCTGGACCTACTATGGCTGGACCTGCTATGGCTAGACCTACTGCACCATTCCGATTTCCTACACAACCACAGGTGCCACCACGATCTGCAATCAGTTCGCGTGGAAGAACCATTAAACAACCAGTTCGATTCTCGAACCAACAAGGTATAAATATCCTTGGAAGAAATGAATTTCAGCGACGCACCAATAGTACTAAACGCAGTCGCGTACAAGCACCACCCTCTTAAATCGGCAACGAATATGATATCGTCATAGTTATTGAAGAGCTCCATTGATACGTATACCAGTGAAACCCTCCATCCGCTGTCCATTTTTCTCCTCCCCACTGACGATTGATCCACACATAATCGAAACTAGGATACAATGAATCTGCAAAGGCAATCGCCGCTTCCTGTCTTATCGATTTCGTCATTGCCGCGGATTCCAACCACGCAGTAATCCATGCCATCCTCTTCCCCTCTTTTTTCTGAAATGCATCCTGTACACATGCCAGCACCCTATGAACTCCCTTTCGAAACATCTTCCAATACTGATTGGTTCCTTCTTTGTTCAAAATCAAGAACCGATTGGAATGAATCATTCGATAAACTTCCATCAGTCGATGTGCCTGACCCATCGTAAGATCAGAAACATACGGGGACGGATCCGATGGTGCCAATTCTCGATACGCATAAAATCCTGTATAAAACGGAGTCGGTGCAATCGCTAACTTTGATCCTTCTTTCAAGAACATCGCATATGGAATTCTTCTTTGATTTGCATACCGATGCAATTCAGTTAAAAGATAATCTGCCAGACCCTTTCCTCTCCACTTCGGATGAATGCAGAAACAGTCTACCACATAAATCGCTTCGTTATGGGCGGATACAAACTCCCCCAGATAATGATACCGAATCGTTCCTGCAATTCCATTTGAATCATGCACTACGAAAAAATGGTCCTTTGGACCCATTAGATGCTCTTCTGGAATATCCAATACAGGTGTATGCGGTGGAGATCCGAAATGGGTGCGAAGATGAGTTAAAACAGGGGCTCGATCTTCATCCGGTTGGAGCCAGTTCCCTGGTTGACCCGTTGGAGATGGAATCGCTGATTTATTAAAGAGATGACTCTGAAAAAGATCCCGATTCCAAAACGAAGAGATCCAGGTCGCCAACGGATACAACTTCCAAAAGACCATTTATAGAATCATACGATTGCGAGTTTATGCTACGTTGAATTCTCGTGTGTACTAGCAAGAATGGTGCTGACCATCGGAGTTGCCATTTGCTGTTATAAAGGGCATCTTCCTCATTTAAAACGATTATTTGACTCCATAGAACGACAGACCAGAAAACCCGATCAGGTTGTCATTAGTTGTTCCTCTACGGTTCTAGAAGATGTTGTATATCGTCGTTCCATGTACTCCTTTCCTTTTACGTTTGTGATTCATAAGGAAAAGAAGAACGCTGCCCAGAATCGAAATACCGCGGCTGAATTTCTGAACACCGATATTGTTTCCTTTTTTGATGCCGATGACATCATGCATCCTCAACGTCTATCCATTATTGCCGATTGTTTTGAAAAACAAGATACCCATATTGTACTTCATAATATTGAACTAGGAACCTCTCTTGATTTTACCATGTATCAAAACGTATATTTGTATTTGAATCAATTGGACCGATGTGAATGGGGATCCACCATTCTTCGCTATCCTGCGGTAGAAACTCCAATTGCGAATGGGCATGTTTCGGTTCGTCGTGTGGTGTTATCCCATACACGATTTGAAGAATCGGAAGAGTTCCAAGGAAGAGAAGATACCAAGTTTAGTACCGATGTCATCCGACGTCATCCGTTTCAAACCGCGTATTGTCAGAATATACTGAGCCGATATGATCCCAGTGGAACGGGTGGTTTTCGAACATAAACGAGGGGTACGTTCCTCTTACAAATGGAATATCGACGCGATTCACTGAATCCTTGGGATGAAGAGAATCCACGCCCCTATCAACGATATCGCAGAGAATTGGAGCAAGAACATGCCGCGTATCGTCTTACTGGTCATGTGAGTACATGGAGTATTATGTGGACTGGCTTTAAAAATTTGATGTGCTGTTGCTGTGTCTATAAATCGAAACATGCCTCCAACTGAGAATAATACGCAAGCAAAGCAGTCCAAACAGAGTAATCGTTGTGCATGTTGTAATAAGAAGCTCGGGTTGATGGAATACATTTGCAAATGTGAAAAACGGTTTTGTATTTCACATTTGCAACCTCAAGAACATAGCTGCACATTTGACTATCGAAAAGAAGCCTCCAAGGAAATTCAGAAGATCATGGATAGCGAAGCACGTGCTTGTAAGCTCGAACGAATCTAATGTCCTAGATGACGAATATATAACGCGACAATGTCCGGACACCATCTTGGATTCAGACGAGTCTGGCTCGGAGAAAACCACGCGATCTCGTCTTTTTCTTTGCGATCCCGTTTCCATCGTTGAACCGCTTTCGGATGGGCTCTCATCCACGCAAACGTCTTCTCCGCCTTTTCAAGTTCCTCGTCCGATACGAACCCCTGGAACACATGATACTGGAAATAATGATTGGGTGGATAATCATGTTCTTGTGATTGAAATACGAGCCCTGTATGATGGAGATTCTGAATCTGAGAAATATGGGCTTCCTCCTCCGTTTCTCGCATCGCATTCTCTTTTAACAAATGGATGATCGGTGTACGCGAATCCATATCTTTTCCTTCCATTTGACCTTTCGGTGGTTCCCATACAGATGAAGTACGGTGAGCCTTCGATTTTTTTACCACCAAAAAGTGTTGTTTTGAAAACGGTTCCGATGCACGATGAAGAAACGTACAGGCCCGTAGATAGACCCTCCATCCTTCCTGTGGATGTTCCACATAGGCATATGCTTTTTTTGGATCAAAGGGGAGATGTGCTGATCCACGTTTTAGATGAGGCTGAAACACATCAAAGAGTTCCGACATCACTATGATAGCCAAAGAATTATCTGGGGTAAAAGGAGAAAGGATGGAAGACCCCAGCCAGGCTATTGGTCAAAATCAAGTTTCGATTAATCTTCCCAACTCTGGAGCAAACGCAAACGCTGCAGCGGCAGTGATTAGCTCAGAAAAAACGGTAAAGGACATGAAAGCGTCTGAGATGTCAAATTATTTAGTAAATAATGGCAGCAAGATTGCAGATAATGCTTTTACTAAGGTAAAAGACGACTTTTTAGGGAAGGTTATTAATAGCGTTAAGAATGAGGAGAGAGGAAAATTAAATGGGTATACCACAATCCTTCAAGTACAGGAAGCAGAACAAAAAATGAAAGAAGATATTGCACTTGAACAAAAGAGATTCGAAAATGCAAAAGTGAATGATCCAAACGCCACAAAGCAAAAAGGTCATGCCGAGGTGGAATTGGGATTTAAAAAACAACGTGCGTCTCGTTTACAGCCGGTTCATGATGTGTTAAAATCAAAATTCAAGGCCGCAAATACATTAACAACTGTTCAGCCGTTATTTGATAGTTATATGAAATTAGAAGAAACGAAAGGTGCAAATGATCCTGAGGTGAAACGTCAAGCGGTTGTATTATCCACCGCATATAAACAATATGCACGGGAGATTAAGGAGGTACTGGATGGTGCATTAGAAATTTTACCTAATGACGCAGAATTGAGAAAGAATCTGGATGATATAACGCTCATCATGAATGAAATGGAAAAGGAAGCTTCGCCTGTATCCGTCCTAAATTCTAATATGAAAACGCCATTACTGAATCGAACAAAACAAAACGGTCCAATTGATGTTTCCGTTCGTACAAAAGATGGAAGCACAGTGTCCTATCGTTTGGATGATAATGGATTTAAAAAACTAGATGCACAAATTGAGGATAATGAAGTAGTTGAAACCAAATTCAAAGAAGCTGTCCAATCCGCTAAGGAGGGAACAAAGGTAGTTAAAATGACCTACAAGGGAGAACCCCTCATTGTTTCTTTGAATATCTCTCATCCAAATGAGAGCAAGGAAAAAGCGAAACAGAATATGAACAATGCCTTGAAAAAAGAGGCAGAGAGAATTGTTCCATCTGAAGAAATAGAGAATGGTATGGAACAACCAGGTAAAACACAGAATCTTAAAAAATTATCATTAGAACAATTACGCTCTGCTCAACAGCAAATTGAAAAGGAAATTGCCTTTGTCAACAGTAATACAAAAGTACTACCAGCCAATAAGAATACACTTAAAACTGCGATGAGAGAATCGCGTGTTGTACCCATACAGCGAGAGATCGCACAGCGTCATTTAAATAACCCATCTAGGGGTGGTCGTAAAACAAAACGTAATCATTCCAAAAAAGGAACTCGTAAACAGACTACTCGGCGTTCCTCGTAAAAAAGAGCAAATACCCATATTGAAACGACAACGGCATTAAATCTACATATGACGTGTATGACCATCCATTGCTCTGTGCCTTCGTAATGATCTCCTTGATGCTCGGCATGTACAACGTATGTTTTTGTCGTCTCGTCGATCCATCCTTGAATTGAAACGTTTCACGAAATTCGGCCTTTGGATCTTCGAGATCAAACGTTGCTTCATATTCAAACTTGTCAAAGATTACCTTCGATGTTTTCAGGCGTTCTTTGACATAATTCTGCGGGCTTACTCCTACCCATGGATTACTTGAATCCAAAATTGGACTAAACTTATGCTTATTCACCACCTCAATCGCCAAGGAGCCACCTGGTTTCACCCACAGTGCCAAATTGCGAAACAGGGTGTCCATTTCACGAAAATAGTAGATCGTAAAATACAACAAGCATGCATCCGTGAACTCTGCTGCGGCGGCCGCACCTGGTCCCATCAAATCAAACATTCGAAACTCGACACTATCATGCTGCTCAGGTGTTAGCGTGGTTCCTGCAAGAGTTGTTCCCTTGGCGTATCGGATCATCGCCTGGCTCCTATCGATTCCTACCGAATGTCCCGCACCCTGCTTCGCGAATGAACATGTCGCAATTCCAATACCACATCCTGCATCCAGAATATTCAAACTCTCTTTCGGCTTATTACGTGCAAACTCTTCCAAACAGATCGCCGTTTCCGCTTGAATCAGATTCTCATTCTGCGTCAACTTCGTAAACACCGATGCATAAAAATCATCAAACAAATCATCGTTCGTCAACCATTCATACTTGGAACTCTGTGCTTCCGTTATTTCCGATCCCTCAAATCCTTCTCGAATCGGAAAAACATTGATCGTTGTCAATTTATCCACCGTCATGATTCCCACATAATTCACCGCAATGATCAAAAGCATAACCAATAATACGGTTTGCCATGTATCAAACGTACACACCGTAATCAGTGCTGCAAGCATGATAATGGTTGCATAAATGAATACGTTTTTATATGTTTCGTTCATACCCTACTGTCTTTCTTTGTTTTTTTAACCGTATGTGTACGCTTGTTTTGTTTTCGGATTTTACGACACGTTATCCCACTTGATTTCGTCCCACAATCACTGGAATATCCTGCAATCTTCTTACAAATGCTGGTATAGGGATCTGTAAAGGATGTATCCAGGCCGCATCGCATTCTCCAGAGCCATGCCATTGTCGACTTCCGACACGTCAGCGTCGGCGGATTCTTTCTCTCCACCTCTTCCCAATGTTTCGCGATCTCATGTGGTAAGACGGCCGGAAGAAAGATCCAGAATCGTTTGAACCAATACATTCTTTTTCTCCAAGGAAGAACGTTCCATTTGTTGCGTTCACAAGGATCCTTACACGTATTTGCCTCCTTTGGACAATCAGGCATGGGTGCAGAATGTGTCGATGATTCCTTCGGATGATGATATCCCACCGCAAATAGGAAATCCCAGAATAGTGCCAATTGTTCTTGCCACGTTTGTTTCTGAAGATCGCTATAGTACGCCTTTACTTGGGAAAAGGGAGGAGTAGGTTGAGGATGAAGTCCCTGTTTTCTCAACTTGGCATTTACGAGACCATGAATGGTATACATCCATTTTTTAAGATCCAGTCTCGGATCCAGTCCGCTATTTGCCAGGGAAAAGGGGTGCATTCGATAATAATCCGTCAGAGACGCACGACAGAATTTACACGGTAAAATGTATGGAATCGTTTCAAAGAAACTGGAATAAGAAAATGTGGAATCCGCACGATATTCATAATCAAATGAAATCAAATGTAATAATTTCCAGCCCGATGGACCCCAAAACCGCGTATCCATCTTCCTATCCTTTTTTCACAATTTATCTTGTCCATTTATGGAATGTACAAGATAACAATATCATACATATGATTTACTCCATACCGAATCCACGGTAGCTCAGAGGCGCCAAATAGGGACGCACGACGGAATTCGAATCAGGAACCACATCCTCTGCCTTACATTTCACCACAGCCGGAGGGCACGACTGACGTGGGCATGGTGCACAGCTGGGGCATTTCGTGGCCGGCGGGCACTTCACCTCTGGGCAACGTGGGCGTGGGCATGGTGGGCATTCACCAGAGGGCTTCTGGCACTTGGAACAGTCCAGAATAACCGGATTCTGCTTGGGGATCGAAGACTTGAGAACATAATTGCTGAGATCGGGGACCGGTGGGCACTCGCTCTTCAGAATGTAATTGCTCATATCAGGTACCGCAGGGCAAGGTGGGATCGAAGACTTGAGAACATAATTGCTCATATTCGGCTGTTTGCATTCAGGGCATGCCGGACGAATGGGACGGGGACGTGGTTTCTCGCAACCACATGGATCGGCATGACCACATGTTTCACACATCGATCCTCCATTCTGAAATCCCTCATATGGGTAGAACTTTGATAGAAAATGTCCAACGACAAGACCTATAATAAAAATTACGATCAAATGAATGGTGTTCATTCTACTACTTTTTATCAGCTAATAAAATCCATGATTATTGATCGGCCTTTCGGACATAAATCATATCTTCGAATTGACCTAGTACAATATTAATCGCAATGATGCGCTCGCTAGAAATGTATTCCATGTAATCTTCCTTTGGACAAAGCATCTGTCTAGCAAAATAAGTATGAAGCTCCTTGGTATCCGCCAAATACTTCTCAATAAACTGATAGGCAATATCCGAAGAAGTGAACTGACCTAGAATATTTCGCTGATGAATGGGCTTATCAACCGCACGAATAATGAAATCGGATTCCACAATGTACGTCATTCTATTGTTCGGAATGATTTATTTGGCAATTCTCCACCCCTTCCAATCCATCGGAGGACATCCGCACGTCTCGGGAAGAGCAGGATCCATCGTCGCCTGTAGACGAGTGCAGATCATTCGTACATATCCCTTCCACGAAAAATCGTTTGATACCTTGGTTCCTTGTGGCAAGATACCGAAATCAGATTGCTTCAATCCACGCTTCTTAATCTGAGCCTCAATCTCCTTTGAGCGTTGTTTCCAATCAAAATGAGACGGTCCGCGTCCCGCATCCATCGGTGTCGGGGCGAGGCGATCGGTTATTGGGCGAGCCATGTCCATGGGGTTCAATTTGCCCTGACTGGCATTATTCAAATCGGTTAAAGAAGGAAATCCTGTCTTGTCTACCGTGGACGATTTCGCTAGTGCCGCCTCGGATGCATGAGGGGAATACGAAACCTGAAACGTAGCGGATAAGCCGTTCACAATCTGATCCGCATACTTATCAATCAACGAACTGATCTGACGGGTGGTCGCCGGATCCTTTTGTATATTTGATGGCAGAGCGTTAGCCAGACCAGCAGGTAGACGAAGGGTTTTGATCAATTGTGGCAGAGGCTCGCTTGGCTTTCCAAGAATGGGGAACGCCTTATCTAAATCTTTCTTGTGAATGGGGATTTCTACTTCCATTAACGTTCCTTGCTTGACTTGGTCAATAATCGTTTGAATGTCAGTCTTCATCTGGGTTAACGCCGCGACACGGGCGGTGACATTTGGATCCGTTGTTCCGCTCTTGGATAAACGAAGAATCTCACCCTGAATGCGAGAGACAAACTGGATCAAATCCTGCATGGTTGCGATTTGACCTCCCTGGAATCCTTCCGTTTTAGCAGATTCCGTAAACATATTCACGGGTCCTTGTAGTGTCCCTGCACTACCAGTAAGACGAACCTGTTCCTGTAAATAGGCCAAATTGGAGGCCATTTCATTCAAATTCGTCAGGGTTATGGTTGGCTGGATACCTGGGTTGCGATTCAGTACTTCGACCGCAGACTGCAGGGTATGAAAATCACTCTTCGCAGTTGTCAATGGCAACTGAATCGATGGATCGGATTTTTCCGAGATACTCTGGGCCTCAAACGCCAAGAAACCCTTGAGCATCTCCAACAGTGAAACGATCTGCTGACGATTCGCCTTGATCGCTGCGGTATCCTGATAAGGTAGAGGGCTCATGGTCGCGATTTGTTCATAAGGAGCAACTGGGATCTCTCCTGGAAGTGTATGGGGTTGGACCTCATCGACACTATCTTTCTTGGGATCCGGAAGGATAGAAGTGGGAGAGGGAACCGATGGAATCGATACCGTATGAGACGGTGGATTCGCGAAATCTTCCTTTGCGACATTGCTTGCGGATGTCAAAAAGAAGACGGCTATTAACACAAATAGTAATGATAAGAACGCAAACATCCTACTTTCTTATCTTATCTTTTTATTGTGAAGGAAATTATGATACTAGATTCTCGGTCGTGCGAGTCGCCAATAATTCATTGCGGAAGATGTTTTGAATATCACGCAAGATGCTCGATTGTTGCTGTAAAGCCATTGCGTTATAACTCGTATCACTGACAGATACTTGAGGTACGACTGCATTCTGCCCTGGGAGACCTTGTAGGCCCTGTAGACCCTGTGGTCCTTGATCTCCCTTTGGACCTTTAACTCCTTGAGGGCCTTTGTCTCCCTTTGGACCTTGATCGCCTTTTGGTCCTACTGCACCAGGGGCTCCTGGTGCTCCTGGTGCACCATTTGTACCAGCCTGCCCAGCTACACCCTTATCACCTTTTTCTCCTTTTACTCCAGCCGGCCCAGCAGGTCCTACCATTTTAGAAGGGTCAATCTTGCAGCACTTGTAATCATAGCGAAATGTATCCCTACCACTTCGGATATAACGCATCTGGGAAATCATTTCATCATCATTGCATACAATATTATGACGGTCAAGAAAAACGGCATTACCGCCTCCTTCTGGTTGAAAGGGCGTAGACACTGAACGACAAATAGTAGTTGGTGGCGTGGTGGAGTCTGGTACGCACAGTGCAAGTCCTTGATCAATACCAATCGTCTTATAATGTTCTATCGGGCTAATAAATGGTTGCTGTGCCTCTGGATTTGCCTTAACATATTTCGCCGGATCCCATTTACATGATGGATTGTCGGAGCCACATGGGGTACGACCCTCATTCATTCCGTATGTAAGCCAATGATTCTTCAATGCCCCCGCGTTCGTTCCAAAAGCGGCTTTCAAATCCGGATAATAATTGGCATATTTGGTTGGATCAAATACACATTTTTTAGCGGCAAATGCAGGATTGAGTGTTATATCAGGCCCCAATGTAAATCCCGTACAATCGATCGCAGGGCGTGTTGTTACCGAAATCCAGTTTGGATCCCATGATCCCGCAATTTCAGGAGATGGATACCAGCGTATTTTCTTATCACCATCATAACGATATACTGCTCCATTTCCCTTTGGATTATATCCTGTGCAATAAACTGCCTCTCCAGGATTAGCAAATCCGTCGAATTGTTTACGATTCCATACAATGATAGCGAGTAATAATACGATACACAATCCTAAAAATAAGATTTGTTTCATTTCTCTCTATTATTTTATGTTATAAAACACTGGATACGAACCGGAGTATAAGATGTCTAATAATCTAACGAACATCCATAGCATGGAATACTGTCCTTTTTAATGTACTTTGACATATCCGTCTTTGCAGACATATAATCTTGTCCCTGCTGGGTTGCATCGGATCCATCGCACGATCCATCCGACGATCCCATCATATCGGAATCAGTGGAACGACTGGCAAGAAGCTCATTACGAATGATCTTCTGAATGGACTTCAAAAAATCGGATTTGCCCTGTGATTCCATGGCGGTTTTAGCCGTCTCACTCAATGTGTTCTGAGGCAGGACATCGGTTCTTCGTGGAGCCGCCGCATTCGCTGCAAGATTCGCTCCAAGTGCTGGAGTAGCAAGGGAAGAGAAGGGTGCGGGACCAGAACCCGATGCTGGAACTAAGGAAGATCCCTTTGATAGATCCGAACCAGCCGCTGGGCCAGGTGGACCCATTGGGCCTTGAGGACCCATCGGGCCTTGTACGCCTTGAGGCCCTCTTATGCCTTGTGGTCCAGGTGGGCCTCTAGGACCAACCGCTACAGCAGGAGAAGCCGCAGCGGCACCTGCACCTGCCGCTGGAGGAGCACCCGCTGGAGGAGCACCTGTAGCGGGGGTAGCCGCTTGATTACGTGATGCAGGAGGAACCGGCGAATAAAATCCTTCCTGGTTGAAATAATAAGACAATGTCAAGACAATGACTAATACGATCAGAAGCCCAGCAATCGATAGCTTCAAAATCATTTCTCTCTACTGTATGCTAAAATTTGATGCAGAATTGTAAAAAGAATGATCAAGCACCCATGCCTCTTTCCAATCGTTTCGCAGAAGATGGTATTCCTGAAGTAGGTATTGATGAAGCCGGACGTGGTTCCTTCTGGGGACCCATTGTAGCCGGTGCCCTCATGATTCCTCCTGAGTCCGAATGGACAGATACGCTAAGAGCTACACTAGGACAATTACGCGACTCCAAGAAGATTTCCCCTAAAAAACGTGCACTTCTATCAAAACAAATCAAAGAACTACTTCCTCTACATGGAATTGGAGTGGTGGGAGCAGAAGAAATCAATCGTGAAGGCATAACCTGGGCCAACCGCGAAGCATTTCGCCGTGCCTTCCAAGCCGTTCCTTTTCCTGACAAACCATCTTGTCGCTTATTGATTGATGGAGTATTATCATTAGACAAATGGGACGGACAGCAAGAGCTGATTGTAGAAGGAGATGATCAATACATGGCCATTGCGGGTGCATCGATTCTGGCCAAAGTCGCCCACGATGAATGGATTCACGCCTATTGTGAGGCTCACCCAGAATGCGAGGAACGGTATCATTTATGCTCATCCAATGGTTATGGAACGGCAAAACACAGGGAGGGTATTCGTCTCTATGGAGGACATGAACTACATAGAGAGCAATATATACAACGATGGCTACCTGGCGGAAGTCAACGTGGAAAACGAAAGGAGTCTTGTTTAATTAGACTTTAGTTCTTGCGCGAGTGGCGACGAGACTTCTTGCCGCGCGACTTCTTGCCGTGCGACTTGCGACGCTTGCCACCGTTCGTGCTACGACGAGTGCTGCGGCGGGTGCGGCGGCCACCGTTCGTGCTGCGACGAGACTGACGGGTGCGACGACCGCCATTCGTGCGGCGACCGCCATTCGTGCGGCGACGGGTCGAGCGGCTGCGGCGGCCGCCGGTCTTGGGGGCATCAGTGAATCCAGATGCGTTCTTGGTCTCGTTGGTAAAACCGTTGTTGTTGTTGCTGGGGGATGACATCTTTTATACTTGATCATTAGATTATTTTTTACGCAAATCGGAGTTCTCCTTCCACCCAAGCATCCAAAATCGAAAAATCAATCGCCCGAAATCGTGCCATGTGATCTGGTTTGTACTGATGAGCCTCCTTTCGTTCAAACGTAACATACTTTCCTTTCGGATGCAAATCAGGATCGCTCGGAGACTCTCTTCCTCTCAACTTCTGAATCCACTTGAACGATTCGTACGCATAGACTTGACGATCCAATAACCCAACGTGGCTCATAACAAATACACCGGGTGCCCCATCCGGGGGAAGTGTATTAATCGGAGATACCGACATCAATTCTTTAAATTCAAGTACATGATCCTTTGGATTACCAAACTCCTTGTATTCTCCCTTGGTTAGGGGTAAATCGGGATTGGACGTGGTTCTAAGAACATCCACATAAGGAACTTCCGTAAATGCTGCTCCCACCAACTGTCCATCGGGGAACCGGGATACGATGGCTCCAACAGGAACTCCGCCTGCCGATCTGCCGTAAATAACGGTTTGTGCAGGAGTCAAATGATGTTTCTTCTGAGATGCACGAATCACCGCCTCAAAATCATCGACCGACACATGACGGTGTTCTCGGCGTGCCGCCTCTGCCCATGCATCATCTATGTCTCCTCCTCCTCGAACGAGTGCAAATACAATCATCCATTTACGTTTCAATAATGGATACCAATTCTGATACGGCCAGTCAATCGGTGTGGTCGATCCATACGATCCATAGACATAGACGAATTGCCCTTTTGGTTTGCACCCATGTTCTTTAATCGTCACATACGGAACAACGGTGCCATCCTTAGATCTCGTATGAAACCGATGAATCTCGAGTGGTTTAAAGGAAACAGGGTGTGGGATCTGGATTCCATTGGTTAATCGTCGAACCTGATTGTCCACAATCGTAATAAGATAGGGAATCTCAAACGGATCCTTCACCAAAAAGGTTTGCATAACGGAATTCTCCCATTGTGGCCAAACCATCGGGATCAATGTCCCCACAGGAATACTCATGATGGATCGAGGTCTTCTGTGCGGCGAACAAAACCAAATGGTCTGTCTACCTTCCTTAATCGTAAGGATCAAGCTCGATAATAAACTGGCCCACTGAATCTGCTCCGAAGGCAAGATCCAATCCTTAATGGGTACTCCATGTGGAATCCATGGATCCTGAATACGTTGTTTGGTTAAGACGCAGTGATTACCATCTATGTTTTTACCTAATGGAAACTGGAATGTAGAATGAGGAAATACTGGTTCTGCTTTTGTTCCTGATATGCAAAACAGCTGATTTTGTCCTGGATCAACAGATGCCATATACAGTGTTCGATTGGCTGCTCGATACAAATTCAAA
>Ga0214921_10000889_pt1 | contig 53177 bp, 35 predicted proteins | sample LL1505_MetaG_FD_177992 | JGI IMG/M metagenome (GOLD analysis project Ga0214921, IMG submission 177992) | Freshwater microbial communities from Lake Lanier, Atlanta, Georgia, United States - LL-1505 | ecosystem: Environmental > Aquatic > Freshwater > Lake | place: USA: Georgia | collected... | reverse complement strand
CAAATTGAAAGGTATCATTATAAAATGGAAAAGGTAGAAAGAACTATTAAAGCGTATGAAAGCAGAATTGCGGATTTATATAAAGAATTAGGGCAACTTTCTGAGGAAGTTATGAAATGTAAGGAGCTGCCTAAACTGACTGTCTTTGAATAAATATAAAAAGTGCGGTAATATTAAGAGGATGGTAATTCTATTTCCTATTAAAACTAGAGAAAAGACGTGTACGGCTAATGGAAGACAATGTTTATTTGTAAAGAAATCTGATAGAACACCAGAAAATATAGAAAAAATATTAAATTATTTTTCAAAGAGAATACTTTTTAATGAACAATTACTTGAAGCGGCACCAGGTTTATATACATGGATTCTTCGCGAATCAGAAAACTTATTTGCGGCGCGCACAATATCAAAACAGGAAATTGGAACTCTACATGTTAATCTTAAAGAGTTAACTGACAAGATTGACAATACTGATATATACGCAGCAGGTGAATTTGAAATTGATCTCCCCGTTATTAAGTTTAATTTATCATCAGGAACGTTTATGGCTAAGAAATTTACAAATGCGGGTAAAATAGACCTCAGAAATGCGATAGTAGAAAGGGTTGAGAAAAAATTGAAATCTCTAGCCTTAATGCCAGTTTTTTTAGAATGCTCTGATGCGACCTGTTCAGAAGAGGAACTAATTAGCGGCAGGAAACTTATTGAGACCTCTAATATTAGAATAACCCCTAATAACTTTGAAGCAGTAAGTACAATGTTTAATGTACAAAATATTCGCAATTCATTGAACAATGCTGTACGACCCACTAAGAAACAGAGGACTATGAAAAAGTCAAAAAATGTACGTAAATCTCTCAAAAAGTCTAGGAAATAGTCTAAGGAATAATATAATAGAAAGGGTAAATGGACAATGGTGTTAAAGATGATTATACAAAGCTAAAACTACCTGAATTGCTTCAGCTTTGTAAAGATAGAGGACTAAAAGGATGTAGCGGACTCAAAAAGTCGCGGCTTATTCAGATTCTTAGTAGCACATCTGCGAACGCAATTATTGAAAGTGAGTTCGTTTTACAACCTATGATTACTTATATTGGGAATAAGCGGAAGTTAGTCCCGTGGATTATGGAAATTGTTGAAGAAATTCGGTCAAAACTCGGTAAAAAACTTGTCGCATTTGACGGGTTCGCAGGAAGCGGTGTAGTTAGTCGCGCACTAATGCCTCTTTGTTCTACACTTCATAGTAATGATATGGAGTATTATTCGTATATTCTACTTAGATGTTTTCTTGAAACACCGAGTGCTATACAAAAGGAACGGATTTTAGGGCATTTTGATGAGATGGATAGACTATGTGCTAACGCAACAGAGACTGGCTTTGTATCTGAACTTTATTCACCCAAAAACACGGACTCAGTGGAGGCAGATGAGCGCTGCTTCTACACACGTGAAAATGCTATGATAATTGATACTTTGTTAAAGTATATTTCTGGAGTAGAAGAGGACATTAAGTGCTACTTAATGGGACCATTACTTATTAAGGCGAGTATTAATGTCAATACCGCGGGAGTCTTTAGAGGTTTCTATAAAAAAGACGGTATTGGCCATTTTGGAGGCGCAGCGGAAAATGCTTTAGAACGTATACTCGCACCAATTGAATTAGTTAGACCTATCTGGTCTAATAGTAGCTGTATAAGTAAGTGCCATAATTCGGATATTAATAATCTAATAACTACATTTAAAGATGGGGAATTAGATGTGATTTATTTAGATCCGCCATATAACGAACACCCATATGGCTCAAACTATTTTATGTTGAATTTAATCGCTCTTAATCGGGCACCAACTGATTACTCAAAAGTGTCTGGTATTCCCAAATTCTGGAATAAATCAGCATTTAATGGGCGTGGGACCGCATATGATACAATGCTGGATTTATTACGTAATTGTTTGAAAAAGGCGAGATATACTTTAGTCTCCTACAATAATGAGGGGCTAGTTACTGAGGAGGATTGGAATACTATTTTTTTAGAATTGAGATGCGAAGTTAAAATGTATCAAAAAGAATATGATACGTATCATGGCTCTAGAAATCTTGGGGATAGAAATAAGAAAGTTGTTGAGATACTTTATGTTATAAGTAATTATGAGTGAGTAAAATTTGAAATATGATATGGGATTTAAAACTGACTTAAAACGATGTGGATATTAATATAATAGTGCTAAATTCCAAGATGTCTAAAAAGTATGTTCCATCATTCTTAAGAGAGGGTGGTGTAAAACAACCTTTAAGGGAGGGCTTAGAACCGCCTTCTAGAAATTTCTCCCAAGAACGTAGTAATTCAACTGCTTTTAGCAAAGTTTCACACGAATATAGAAAAGAGAAACCAGTTACTATTGAAGTATCTAAATTAGCCCCTGCCACTCTTGCCTCTATTACTTCACTAAGTCCTCTAAGTGCGGATGCTAATTCCACTTCTAAATCCTCTGGATCATTTGCCTCCAAGTTCGCAGAGCAGGTTCGTATTTCAGAGGATCCTAATTACCAAAAACCTGTTGATCTTAGCTCAACAGATGATTTTCCAGCACTAGGGGCAGTTAAGAAAAATAATGTAGTTATTCCACCTTTTAAACCACAACCACTGGAGAGGCGCCAGCCAACGGAGAAGCCTAAGTTAACAGAGCTAAAGTCTACTACTACTAACACCCCATCATTCGCGGAGATGGCCAGTCTATGGGCTAAGAAAAAGGAGGAGGAAGATAGGGAAAAGGCAGAGTTCCAACGTAGAAAGGAACTTGAAGAGGAGAAGATGCGTCAAGCCGCAAGACTTATGAAGAAGGTGCCCGTTCTTGGGTCTATTGGCCAACGCGGTATTAGTAGGGAAGAGGGTAGTGAGGAAGAGGAAAATGTATATGTTAATCCTGATGAACAGGCATCTCTAGGTGGTGGATCAAACTATGAATATGAGGAGGAGGAATCATTTGAAGGCGAAGATGATGAGTTTGGGGAGCGCGAAGAAGGTGGTGAAGATGGGGAAGAGGAGGAATATAATCCAAATGCTGGATGGGATGGCCGACGCAAAGAGGATTTGTACTAAAAATAATATTATTATATGAAATATTTTTACCATATCTAAATTCTTGTAAGACTTTAGATATGGCTGCAGCAGCTAACTTTGATATGGGTGCTGCCCACGACCCTGGTAGGGATGCTGTCCACTATCCTGATAGGGATGCTGTCCCCGACCATTCATATATATATGATCCTGATGCCAATTTCTTAATACAAATTGATGAAAATTTAGATGGTACTGTAACAGTTATTGAAGCAAGAACTAGCCATTTTAAATCAAATATTCAAAAATCTAATATTAATGAAATTATTATTGAATTGATTAGATTTATATATAAAAAGCCAATTAATATAGATAACTTAATAAAAATAACTGATTTAAATGATAATGAATTTAAAGGTTTTCTAGATAAATTAGATCCTACAATTTCTCTACCAGTTACACCCAATACTGTTAGATATTTCGCAAGCTCTGAACCAGATAGGTCTATTATAGTTCTTAGACCAATACCAGAAAACAATGTATCAGGGGAGATTAAAAAATGGGGATTTTATGATTCTAAAACAAATGAAAAATATGAAATTAGTGACTTACAAAAACAACAATATATTGAGAAAACACTTGAACAAGTTAAATTTTCTCCTAAACTTGTACCAATAGTGCCTCAAAGCGCTATTAATTCAGAGGAGAGCTTTATAAAATATTATAATACAGAATTATCTAGTGTAAATCTATGTCGTGGCAACTGTTCCACAAAAGGTAATATAATTGAAATGTTTAATGATAAATTCGCAAAACATATTTCTTTTTCTTATCCATTTTTTAAAAAAGCAATTAATTCATATAATGTGAGTGATAAAGTAGCTGCATCATCCAACTCTAAGATTCAATCACTGGTTAATGATGGTAGTATTCCAATTCCTTATTTTCCTTATTTTACTATTGTTAATTTTCTAAGAAGTTATATAGACTTATATCACGATATTGTTGAATATGGAAAACCATATTGTGACAAATTAAAGATAGAGTTTGAACTTAATTTTCCAGAAAATGGTGATCATGCTTTTTATCGTGCTTTTTATAATAAATGGATTCATATTATTGATAAAAGTATTTTTACCAAATCTCGTAAAATTAATCAAACAAGTTGTAAACTACTTATTGAAAAATTAACAGATGAATTTATAGATTTATTACATACTGCTGGGATTAAATATATACCAAAAAATAAAGAAAATTCAAATGTTATGAGTGCATCTATTGATGATGAAGAACAAATAATTAAATTAATTAAGACACTTAAGGCTGATGGGGTTACTGGGTTTTATGTTGAATCTGCTAATAATAACATTGGTGATATCTTATTAAGTGGCGGACTTACCTTATGCGACTTAACAATTGGAGAATGGGATGCAGGTTCGGGCTATAAAGGTGGTAAGCAAAAACATTCACTTACCAAAAAAATTATAATTGGTCCAATAGCAGCAGCAACAGCAGCTGCAGTAACAGAATACCCTATTGATATATTTGATATACAAAATATCCCTATTGATATATTTAATACATTCAAAATTAATGTATCAGCTGATAATAATACGTTAACTGTATCATCAAGGCTCACAAATGCGGAACCTATAATCACTATATCTGGTCCAATACAATTAGCAGTAAATAGAATATTAAAAACAACAGATAATGTTAGGATTAGGGGTTCAGAAGATACAACAAAAATTAGTGATATTGTATCTAGACCTCCAATATCACCTAAATCTGAGTTTGATTTGAAAATGTCATTAATTCCTTTAAAAACATGGACAGATTTAATTCAAATTGTTACTATTTCAAAATCTATGACTAGCACATATGCTGCTGCTGCTGGTGCTGGTGCTGCCGCTGCTCCAGGAAATCCATTGAAAATTTTAACTGTAATATATGATGGTTTATGTGAGACTACCGCAAGAATGTATGGATTAGGACATGTTCTTAAAACTGAAGGTAAAATAGTTACATATTATAATTATAATATTAATTCAAGAAAACTAACACCAGCCCAAATAAGAGAGAAATTGATCATTCAATATAATATTAACAGAAATATCGAATTATTTATAGATTATTTAAATAAATGGTTTAATCAAAGAATATCAGCATTACAATATATATATGATAATATATATGATCCTGTAATGTTTTTCATTAGCAAATTATTCATAGAAAAATATATTAGTGCCAATAAAAAATCAATAGAATTACTTCTAAATATTGAGAAAACTGATATAAAATTAATACCTAATTCACTTGATGATTATATAGAATCTATTTCATCATCTGCTACGCTATTAGGAGACTTAGTTGATTATATCTCAAAATTTAATTTAGCTATAGAAATGATAGAAAAAATTAGACCTCGCATTAATCCTAAAGATTTTCTGGAAATATATGACTATGTTCAACAACAAATCACAAATACATTTGGAAATAATGAACCAATTGATTTACGTACTATGATTGCTACCACTTTCGCATTTGTATTTATAAAAAAACATAATTATGCTCAATATACTTTAGCATTAAATGGAATTAAAAAAGAAATCAATAGTCAGGAAAGAAATGAGCAACTCAAAAGTAAAAAAATTAGTAATATTATTGATATTGAGATCGCATATGATAAATTATTATCTATAGACAATCCATTCAATTCTAATGGAAACATACTTACATATCAAAAATATATTACAGAAATATACCAGAGACCATTCATTCAAATTAAACCAGAATGGGCATTTTTAAATATTATTAAGAGTGTTAAAGCTAAAATAACTGCTCAAGAGGCTGCGAATGCTAAAACTGCTCAAGAGGCTGCGAATGCTAAAACTGCTCAAGAGGCTGCGAATGCTAAAACTGCTCAAGAGGCTGCGAATGCTAAAACTGCTCAAAAGGCTGCGAATGCTAATATGAATGCTAATATGTCTGCTCAAGAGGCTGCGAATCCTAAAATTACATCTAAACGTCCACGTAGTAATGATAATAATAGAACTAATGGTAACCCTAAAACCAGCAGAACAAAAGGTGGTATGAAAACCCGTAATAATCACAAACTAATGAAAAAACATAGAACGCGTAAACGCAAAAATAAAAAAAGACGGACTCATAAAAAGAAATAATTATACTACCATTATTATATTATTACATACTAAATGTAATAATATAATATTTAATTAATATCATAATGATATTACAAAGTCGCATACGCTTACAGAGTCGCATACGCTTACAGAGTCGCATACGCTTACAAAGTCGCAAAACGACCCACTGAATGATGCTTCATTAGTTCGCCCTCAGAAAAGTGATGTGCCATTAGCTTTTTAATATCACTTACTGCGTTAATATGATTTTCAGGATTCTTTGAACACGTGAAACAGTCTATCGCGAGAATACCCTCTTCTCCATAACTATGAAGGGAAATGTGTGACTCGTCCAACATTATAATTATTGTGCCGCCTGGCGGTGATACAGATCCGTCAAAACAAACCATTTTTTCTCCAACTATGCGTAAATTGTTATTACCACAAATTTCTTTAAAGCCACACATAAGTGCTATGAATACTGTCTCCGTATTCTTCTGTTTAATATAGCACTTCGTGTAATCGAGCATCGTGTGGGATCCACGATATTTTAGTTGATCCGTATTCTCGGAATCATTCTGAGGTGCGGAGTCGCATTCGCTCATACCGAAGTTCGCTTTTAGCATATAGTATACAAATAGAAAATAGTTTTATTTGGTATAGACACGGGTCTAATTATTAGACTACTAAGGGCTTTATGTGCTATTAATTATTCAATTTTTAGGGTATTAGTTGGTAAATTATTTACCTAAATCATTTACCTAAATCATTTACCCATCTTATAAAAATTCATCGTCACCTCATCAATCGCAGCAAGTTGTTTTTCCAGTTGCTCCTGCTTTGTTAAATCCTTCACCTTCTTCTTAACAAGTCCTGTAACCGTCGCTGGTAGCAACTTCTTCGGTAGCGGCGCCATTAATACTTCTCTAAAGAATCCATCTGATTGTGAGACAGCTCTTTGAAGTTTTGCCATATCTGGAACCAGGCTCGGTGCGGCTGGAACTTTCCACTTTGGAACATCTGTTAGAATCTGTACCATTAGTGCTATAGTATCTATTTTTCTTCTCTGAGTATTCCTTGGATCAGGAGAGCGATAGATATCCAATAGTGTCTGAAATTCCTCATGCATTCGTATTACCCCTTTCGCTGCGAATTCTTTGTAGACCTCAGCTAAAACTGCGATTAAGTAATATCCTACCGATGATTTCTGCTGCGGTTTTAATTGTGCTGGGCCTCTTTCAAGTGTTGTTAGACCGCCACCCAGTTTCTTCCTGTAAATTGCATCCTCCTCCAATAGCCATTTAATCCAAAAGAGGGCTCTTTCTGTCGCTCCTTCCTGAATAGCGTAGACCATCTCATTACCCGCATGTAACATTTGCTCTAAATCACCTGCTTGATTGTATACATTTCTTACTGCCTTTTTATCAGTTGTTCTAAGTACAGATCTTAACCATGTTTCATTTTCGTGAGTATCTGCGGCTACACTTGGCAGCTTAGGTTTTGTTTTCTTCGGACAGTCTTGAAGAATAAGTACTAATTCAGTCACAGTTTCTTGTACATCTTTTCTTTTACAGAAGGCATCAAATGTGACTTTTATGAATATTTCATTTAGTTCTTTGAATTTTCTAAAAAGAAAGTGGAAGATTCTTGGGCTGGCTACGCCAATATGGTCGTATGCGTAATCCCAACAGAGTTTTTGCCAGAGTTGTAGGCCACCAGATGTTACCATGTCGGCGGTATAGTGGATTAGTTTTCCAGATGCGACGGGCCCTGCTTCTCCTAGGCATTGTATGAATGATCTTGCTAGATCTTTTAGGAGATACCCTTTGCGTGATTTTATTTCCTTTTCTTCTTCTAAGGCGTCATCTAGCTCCATTATTGTAAATACTACTTATAATTCCTTTATATTTATTATATTACTTTGTTATAAATTATAACAAAGTATTATACTAATATTTTATAATTATTTACGATATTTCGCACTAACTCTTTTAGTGCCGTTAGCTCTCGGAATTAATCCTTTAGCTTTAAGGGATGATCGCATTGTAAATCCGATGGACTTGCCTTTTTTCCATTTTTTAAGATATTTTAGATTGCGTTTTGTGGGTTTGTAGCCACCTGTTATAGGTGTAGCCGTCATCATACATGGGCACGCTCCACCTCTTTTTCTGGTTGTATTTTTATTTGTATTTAGTGGCATTCTGATATAGTATTGGATTTTAAAATTAACTTGGTCTATATCCACTTATATGGCCCTGACCCCTTAACATCTACAGAGGCTTTTAGTGGTTCAACATCTATTTTCTGTCTTAAACCATATACATGCCAGAAAAAGGCGCCTGGTTTTCCAAAAACTTTAAATGTACCTGTTTCTTGGTTTACTCGGCTTGTATAGAAGTTGTTTTCACAATCAATTGGCGTTATTTGTACTGAAAATTTAACGGCAAGATGTTTGACATATGATGGTAAAATAATTTCGGTATATTCTGTATTTTCTTCTAATACATCTTCACCTCTGTAATAAACACCTGCTTCTGGACCTTCTAGACATGCGTGGACTAGGTATTTATCAGCGGCCTGTGGATGATCAATTATAAATGTTTTTCCTGTCATTGCATAAACTTCTTTAGATGTATTATTATATGCTAATACAGCTGGTCCTGTGCTGTCAGCTGATATTCTAATTGGACTTATAAAAAGACCTGATTCTACACTAGATAAATCTATTCCTGAAGCATTCAATATTATACTAGTTGATTGACAAGAAGTCATTCCTGCTTTATAACCTATTGCAATGGAAGGGGCTCCAGGATTACCTCCTGATCTTAAAACATATACTGTAGTACCACCACTTAGAGATATTGAATTAGTTAAAGAACCAGTATTTGTTAAATTACCATTAAATGTATACCATAAATCTGGTATTGATAATCCAGATGGAGTTGTTAGACCTCCATTTAAATTATATAATTGAGTAACATTTGCTTGTGAAAGAATACTCTTATAAATTCTAAAATCTTGTATATGCTGTGGGGGATACTGTGTAAAACCTGCTATACGTAAAGTTGTACTTGTAGTTCCAAAAATAAGACCAGTAGGATAAGAGTATGAAACAACACCATCTATATATATTTTAGAATCACTTGCCGTTCCTGATCCTGTAAATGTTATGTAATACCACCTATTAGTTACTGCATACAACACGGCCTGGCTGCTGCTGGCACTTCCATAAACATATACTACTATATAGTAGGCACCGCCGCCGATATTCTGTAGATATATATCAATATTAGCGTTATATTGCATTATAAACGGAGTATTGCCTGGTGCAGGTAAGCTAGTAAACTTTATCCAAAATGAAATTGAAATTGGACTACTAGTTGTTGAAAACAATTGAATTGATGTTGTAGTATAATATCCAGCAGATAAATCAAGGCCTTGATAATAGCTCAACATATTAGCTTGAGATCCTATTGCTATACTTCCTAATGATAGACTATTGTTTCCTGCTTGCTGTCCTATTGCGATAGAATTAGATCCTTGATTAGTTTGCCCAGCTTGCCATCCAATCGCAATCGCAACTGTTGACTGACTAGTTAATCCAGCCTGACCACCAATAGCTATTGTACTAGGGCCTTGAATACTCTGTCCTGCTTGCCATCCTATGGCAATTGCGACTGTTGACTGAAGAGTTGATCCAGCCTGAACACCAATAGCTACAGTACTGGCACCTTGAGTATTAAATCCAGCTTGTAGACCTATTGCGACTGCTCCAGTTGACTGAAGAATTACACCTGCGTTTTGTCCTATATGAACTTTGTCTCCTATTTCAGTCTGCCAGCTCGCTGTGCCTGTGCTCCAGAATATGAAATTGGAGGTTGATACACCATTCGCCAAGGTTGTACCAGCAGCAGCTACTGTTGTCCAACCAACCTCAGATGTTGTTGAGTTATAACTTAATACGATGTTAGAGCCAGCTGTATTTCTAATTGGATTTACATAAAATGAACTAGTTACTACGCTATTTAGGGTGGATCCAGACGCATTTAGGACGATTGTATTTGTTGACTGATTGGTTTGTCCTGCTAGATTTCCTATAGCTATGGCATTTTGACCTTGATTAGTAAATCCAGCTTGAACACCAATTGCCACAGCCGCAGTTGACTGATTTGATATACCAGCTTGAAGACCTATTGCGATTGAGCTTGCGAACTGCGTTGTAGAACCAGCTGAAGTACCTATAGCTACTGCGTTTGTTGACTGAAGGTTGAATCCAGCCGCATTTCCTATTGCTACTGCGCTTGCTTGTTGATTACTACCACCTGCAGTTGGTCCTATAGCTACTGAATTTGTCTGTTGTGATGTCATTCCTGATTGGTATCCTATAGATATACTATAAGATTGTTGATTACTACCACCTGCATTACCACCTATTGCTACTGTATCTGATCCTTGTGTTGTATTACCTGCGCTATATCCAATAGCTATTCCACCTGCTCTCTGATTGCCTAGTCCTGCACCATATCCTATCGCTACTGCCCATGCATCTTGATTAGTTTGCCCTGCTTGATATCCTATTGCTACTGTGTTTGCTTGTTGAGCATATCGTCCTGCTGTATTTCCTATTGCTACTGAATTACCCTGTTGAGTGCTTTGTCCTGCTAGATTTCCTATAGCTATGGCGTTTTGGCCTTGATTAGTAAATCCAGCTTGGACACCAATTGCGACTGCCGCAGTTGACTGATTTGATATACCAGCTTGAACACCAATGGCGATGGAGCTTGCGAATTGTAATGTAGAACCAGCTGAAGTTCCTATGGCTACTGCGTTAGCACCTTGACGAGTATATCCAGCTGAATTTCCTATCGCTACCGCATTTGTTTGTTGTGTGCTATTTCCCGCATAATATCCTATTGCGACTCCCTGATCCCCTTGAGTAGTTTGTCCTGCGTAATAACCTGATGCTATTGAGTATGAACCTTGATTACTATTACCTGCGAAGTATCCTAAAGCAACTGACATTATTCCTTGAGTAATTTCTCCAGCTCTATATCCTATAGCAGCTGTTCCTTGTTGTTGGCTAGTACCTCCTGCAGAATATCCTATAGCGAGGGTATTTGGACCTTGGCTAGTTTGTCCTGCACTAGTTCCTATTGCAATTGCTTGATTACCTTGAGTAGGACTACCTGCGTTTTGTCCTATATGAACAGTCGTGCCTGTCTCAGTCTGCCAGCTTGTCGTGCCTGTGCTCCAGAATATATAATTGGAGTAGGCTGTTCCATTTGACAATGTTGTACCAGGAGCAGAATATCCAACCTCAAATGTTGTTGTATTATATGTCAGTATATTTGTTCCATCTGTGTTTCTTATTCGTGCGACGTAGAATGCGCTTGTTGAAAGTGTGTTTAGGACGGATCCAGATGCGTTTAGGACGATTGTATTTGAGGACTGGTTGGTATTTCCTGCTCCCCAACCTACTGCTACTGCATACTGGCCTTGAGATGTTTGCCCTGCTACTGGACCAATTGCTATTGCAGCATAAGATTGATTATCTTTTCCTGCTGACAGACCTATCGCTACTGCTCGCTCGCCTTGACTTGAATTTCCTGAGTTATATCCTATTGCCACCGCGTTTGTAGATTGTCTTGTTTGTCCTGAGTTATATCCTATTGCGATTCCCTGTTCGCCTTGATTTTCATTTCCTGCATAATTTCCTATCGCCACCGCGTTTGTAGATTGCCTGCTATTTCCTGCCTGATATCCTATCGCAACTGCGTTTGTTAATTGAGCATATTGTCCTGCATTAGATCCTATAGCTACTGCATATCCCTGTTGAGTACTAAATCCAGCAGAACTTCCTATAGCTACCGCATTTGTTTGTTGAGTATACACACCTGCGTAATTACCTATAGCTATTCCTCGACTTTGTTGATCAGTGTAACCAGAATATTCACCTATCGCAATTCCGCTAGCTCCTTGTCTAGTATTTCCTGCGAAATATCCTATAGCTGTTGCTGATCCTAGTTGGCCACTATATCCAGCGTAATATCCTATTGCCACTCCACGGTTAGCTTGACCAAGAGAGCCTGCGTAATATCCTATAGCGACTGCTTGATCAGTCTGTGTACTTTGTCCTGCTCCAGTTCCTATAGCTACTGAATCACCTAGTTGACCATTTTGTCCTGCTTGGGACCCTATTGCTATTGAAGTAGTTTTTTGACCATTTTGACCTGCTTGATATCCTATCGCAATTGCGCTATTACCTTGAGTACTTTGTCCTGCTAGATTTCCTATTGCCACCGCGCCAGATAGCTGACTAGTTTGTCCAGCGTTAGTTCCTATATGAACTGTTGTACCCGTCTCAGCCTGCCATGTATTTGAGGTAGTGCTCCAGAATAGGAAATTAGAATAATCCAAACCTACTGCGCCAATAACTCCTGTTGGGCCTGTATTACCTGCGGATCCTGTTGATCCTGCCGCACCTGTTGGTCCTGTTCTACCTGTAGGACCTATTGTACCTGTTGTACCTGTCGTGCCAGTAGGGCCTGTAGTACCAGTTGTACCTGTAGTACCAGTGGGACCTGTTCCTAATGGTCCAGTCGGTCCTGTTGGACCTGTAGTACCAGTTGTACCTGTAGTACCAGTTGTACCAGTGGGGCCTGTTCCTAATGGTCCTGTCGGTCCTGTCGGTCCAGTAGTACCTGTAGTACCTGTAGTACCTGTTTGACCAGTAGGGCCTGTTCCTAATGGCCCAGTCGGTCCTGTTGGACCTGTAGTACCAGTTGTACCTGTAGTACCAGTGGGACCTGTTCCTAATGGTCCAGTCGGTCCTGTTGGACCTGTAGTACCAGTTGTACCAGTAGTACCAGTTGTACCAGTAGGGCCTGTTCCTAATGGTCCAGTCGGTCCTGTCGGTCCAGTTGTACCAGTAGTACCTGTAGTACCTGTTTGACCAGTAGGGCCTGTTCCTAATGGCCCAGTCGGTCCTGTTGGACCTGTAGTACCAGTTGTACCTGTAGTACCAGTGGGACCTGTTCCTAATGGTCCTGTCGGTCCTGTTGGACCTGTAGTACCAGTTGTACCTGTAGTACCAGTTGTACCAGTGGGGCCTGTTCCTAATGGTCCAGTCGGTCCAGTCGGTCCAGTAGTACCTGTAGTACCTGTAGTACCTGTTTGACCAGTAGGGCCTGTTCCTAATGGCCCAGTCGGTCCTGTTGGACCTGTTGTACCTGTAGTACCTGTTGTACCAGTAGGGCCTGTTCCTAATGGTCCAGTCGGTCCTGTTGGACCTGTAGTACCAGTTGTACCAGTAGTACCAGTTGTACCAGTAGGGCCTGTTCCTAATGGTCCAGTCGGTCCTGTTGGACCTGTAGTACCTGTTGTACCTGTTGTACCAGTTGTACCAGTTGTACCTGTAGGACCTGTTCCTAATGGTCCAGTCGGTCCTGTAGTACCAGTCATACCAGTAGTACCTGTAGTACCAGTTGGACCAGTGGGGCCTGTTCCTAATGGTCCAGTCGGTCCTGTTGTACCTGTAGACCCTGTTACACCTGTTGATCCTGTCGCCATTTGTCCAGTTGGACCTGTTGCTCCTGTTCTACCAGTAGGTCCAGTCGGTCCTGTTGTACCTGTTGATCCAGTTGTACCTGTAGAGCCAGTAGGACCTGTTATTCCTGTAGAACCTGTCATAGAACCAGCCATTTGAAGAGTAGCAGAAAACCATGTACCTGGTCCTTCTGCGCTACCTCCTTTTTGTATAGTTTGTGCGGCAGTGCCACCATTATATGCTGTAAAATCACAATAGTCGCTACTACCATTTAGATATATTAATCTAGTATCGCCTTGACCAAGACCTGGATTTGATATTGCTACAGCTGCTTGACATATAATAAATGTAGATGCATTTTTGCGTACTTGAATATTTAACTGATTTGTTCCAGTAGCTCCCACAGGTGCTTGCCACCATACTCCAAAAGATATTAAATAGTATCCTGGTATTGTTGGTGTAAATCTATATGTTGATGTATTGTACCAGTTTTGTGGGTCATATTGGTCGACAAATTGTATTATTGTATCAGTTGTAGAAGGTATTGACTGGTCTGCGTTTAATATACCTTGAGCTACATATTCACTTGGATAATATCCTTGACCCGCGGGCCCTGTTGTTCCTGTAGGTCCTGTTGATCCAGTTGTTCCTGTTGTTCCTGTTGATCCAGTTGTTCCAGTTGGCCCAGTTGTTCCAGTTGTACCAGTTGTTCCTGTTGGCCCTGTTGTACCAGTTGTTCCTGTAGGACCTGTTGTTCCAGTTGTACCAGTAGGTCCTGTAGTACCAGTAGGTCCTGTAGTACCAGTTGGTCCTGTAGTTCCAGTTGATCCAGTTGTTCCTGTTGGTCCTGTAGTTCCTGTTGTTCCTGTTGGTCCAGTTGGTCCAGTTGTTCCTGTTGATCCAGTTGTTCCAGTTGTTCCAGTTATTCCAGTTGGCCCAGTTGTTCCAGTTGTACCAGTTGGTCCTGTTGGCCCTGTTGTACCAGTTGGTCCTGTAGGACCTGTTGTTCCAGTTGTACCAGTAGGTCCTGTAGTACCAGTAGGTCCTGTAGTACCAGTTGGTCCTGTAGTTCCAGTTGATCCAGTTGTTCCTGTTGGTCCTGTAGTTCCTGTTGTTCCTGTTGGTCCAGTTGGTCCAGTTGTTCCTGTTGATCCAGTTGTTCCAGTTGTTCCAGTTGTTCCAGTTGGCCCAGTTGTTCCAGTTGTTCCAGTTGTTCCAGTTGGTCCTGTTGATCCTGTAGAACCTGTTGGTCCTGTTTCTCCTGTTGGTCCTGTTTCTCCTGTTGGGCCTGTTTCTCCAGTAGGCCCTGTCTCACCAGTAGGTCCTGTTTCTCCTGTTGGTCCTGTTTCTCCTGTTGGACCTGTTGGTCCCGTTTCACCAGTAGGTCCTGTTTCTCCTGTTGGACCTGTTTCTCCAGTAGGCCCTGTCTCGCCAGTAGGTCCTGTTTCTCCAGTAGGTCCTGTTTCTCCAGTAGGTCCTGTTTTTCCTGTTGGTCCCATTTCACCAGTAGGTCCTGTCTCGCCAGTAGGTCCTGTTTCTCCTGTTGGACCTGTTTCACCAGTAGCTCCTGTCTCGCCAGTAGGTCCTGTTTCTCCTGTTGGACCTGTTTCACCAGTAGCTCCTGTTTGTCCTGTTGGCCCTGTTTCTCCTGTTGGTCCTGTTTCTCCTGTTGGTCCTGTAGATCCAGTAGATCCTGTTTCTCCTGTTGGACCTGTTGTTCCAGTAGCCCCAGTCTCACCAGTAGGCCCAGTCTCTCCTGTTGGCCCTGTCTCTCCAGTGGGTCCTGTCTCTCCTGTTGGACCTGTCTCTCCTGTTGGACCTGTTTCTCCTGTTGGTCCTGTTTCTCCTGTTGGACCTGTTTCTCCTGTTGGTCCTGTTTCTCCTGTTGGCCCCGTTTCTCCTGTTGGACCTGTTTCTCCTGTTGGTCCTGTTTGTCCTGTTGGCCCTGTTTCTCCTGTTGGCCCTGTCTCGCCAGTAGGTCCTGTTTCTCCAGTAGCTCCTGTTTCTCCTGTTGGTCCCGTTTCTCCTATTGGCCCTGTTTCTCCTGTTGGCCCTGTTTCTCCTGTTGGCCCCGTTTCTCCTGTTGGCCCTGTCTCGCCAGTAGCTCCTGTTTCTCCTGTAGCTCCTATTGGTCCTGTACCTAATGGTCCAGTTGATCCAGTAGGTCCTGTTTCTCCTGTTGCTCCTGCTTCTCCTGTTGCTCCTATCTCTCCTGTTTGCCCTGTAGATCCTGTTTGCCCTGCTTCTCCTGTTTGCCCTGCTTCTCCTGTTGGACCTGTAACTCCTGTTTCTCCTGTTGGTCCTGTAACTCCTGTAGCTCCTGTTTGTCCTGTTTCTCCTGCTTCTCCAGTAAGACCTGCTGCTCCTGTTGGACCTGTTTGTCCTGTTTGCCCTGCTTCTCCTGTCTGTCCTGCTTCTCCTGTATCTCCTTTTTGACCTGTTGGGCCTGTTGAACCTGTCGACCCTGTAGGACCTGTCTCGCCAGTAGCTCCTGTTTCTCCTGTTGGTCCTGTTTCTCCTGTTGGACCTGTTTCACCAGTAGGTCCTGTTTCTCCTGTTGCGCCAGTTGGACCTGTTTCACCAGTAGCTCCTGTTTCTCCAGTAGGACCTGTTTCTCCTCTTGCGCCAGTTGGGCCTGTTTCACCAGTAGCTCCTGTTTCTCCAGTAGGACCTGTTTCCCCTGTTGCACCAGTTGGGCCTGTTTCTCCAGTAGGTCCTGTTTCTCCAGTTGGACCTGTTTCACCTGTTGCGCCAGTTGGACCTGTCTCACCAGTAGGTCCTGTTTCACCTGTTGCGCCAGTTGGACCTGTTTCACCTGTAGCTCCTGTCTCACCAGTAGGTCCTGTTTCACCAGTAGCTCCTGTTTCTCCTGTTGGCCCCGTTTCTCCTGTTGGACCTGTTTCTCCTGTTGGACCTGTTTCTCCTGTTGGACCTGTTTCTCCTGTTGGACCTGTCTCACCAGTTGGACCAGTCTCACCAGTTGGACCTGTTGGACCTGTACCAACCATACCAGTAGGTCCAGTCATACCTGTCATGCCTGTTGGACCTGTAAATCCAGTAGAACCTGTAGATCCTGTAGATCCTGTTTCACCTGTTGGACCAGTAGATCCTGTTGGACCTGTTGAACCTGTAGATCCTGTAGATCCTGTTTCACCTGTTGGTCCTGTTGGACCTGTTTTACCTATTGAACCAGTAGAACCTGTTGATCCTGTTGGACCAGTTGAACCTGTAGATCCTGTTTCACCTGTTGGTCCTGTTGGACCTGTACCAACCATACCAGTAGGCCCAGTCATACCTGTAGATCCTGTTGGCCCTGTCATGCCTGTTGGACCTGTTGGACCTGTTGGACCTGTAGATCCTGTTTGACCAGTAGATCCCGTTGAACCAGTAGAACCTGTTGATCCTGTTGGACCTGTCATGCCTGTCATGCCTGTTGGACCAGTAAATCCTGTAGATCCTGTTGGACCTGTTGAACCTGTAGATCCTGTTTGACCAGTAGATCCCGTTGAACCAGTAGAACCTGTAGATCCTGTTGGACCTGTCATGCCTGTCATGCCTGTTGGACCAGTAAATCCTGTTGATCCTGTTGGACCTGTAGATCCTGTTTCTCCTGTTTGACCAGTAGATCCCGTTGAACCTGTAGAACCAGTAGATCCAGTTGGACCTGTCATGCCTGTCATGCCTGTTGGACCAGTAGAACCTGTAGATCCTGTTGGACCTGTAGATCCTGTAGATCCTGTTTGACCAGTAGATCCCGTTGAACCAGTAGAACCTGTAGATCCTGTTGGACCTGTCATGCCTGTCATGCCTGTTGGACCTGTTGAACCTGTAGATCCTGTTGGACCTGTTGAACCAGTAGATCCTGTTTGACCAGTAGATCCTGTTGGCCCTGTTTGACCAGTGGAACCAGTAGATCCTGTTGGGCCTGTTTGACCAGTAGAACCTGTAGATCCTGTTGGACCAGTAGAACCAGTAGGTCCTGTTGGACCTGTTGGACCTGTTATGCCAGTAGTACCAGTTGATCCAGTAGATCCTGTCTCTCCTGTAGGTCCTGTTTCTCCTGTAGATCCTGTTTCTCCTGTTGGACCTGTAGGTCCTGTTTCTCCTGTTGGCCCTGTAAATCCTGTTGATCCTGTAAATCCTGTTGGCCCTGTTTCTCCTGTTGGCCCTGTTTCTCCTGTTGGCCCTGTAGGTCCGATTGATCCTGTTATACCTGTTGGACCTGTAGGTCCGATTGATCCTGTTATACCTGTTGATCCTGTATATCCTGTAGATCCTGTTTCTCCTGTTGGTCCTATTGATCCTGTTGGACCTGTTGGTCCTGTACCTAATGGTCCAGTAGCCCCTGTTGTACCTGTAGATCCAGTAGATCCTGTTGGCCCTGTTCCTAATGGCCCAGTAGCCCCTGTTGGACCAGTAAATCCTGTATATCCTGTTGGCCCTGTTCCTAATGGCCCAGTAGCCCCTGTTGGACCAGTAAATCCTGTACTACCGGTTATACCTGTTGGACCTGTGCCAACACAAATTAGAGGGTATTGTGGCGGACATGGTTGTGGCGGACATGGTTGTGGCGGACACCCGTGTCTTCCATAATTGTATGGAGAATACTGTGAATTATAAGACATATCTAATATTATATAAAGTATTTAAAAATGCTTTACACGCATTAAAAATAAAAATATAATATATTTTTATTTTATATGTTTTAGCTTTTAGTTTTTATTTTTTTAGTTTAGAATATTATACAATATTTGTATAATTATTTAGGCAGATACAGCCTTCTTCTTCTCGGGTAGGATGTATAGCTTGTACAGGTACGACTGGATGTTGCGGTACGTAAGTGCCTCACCATCCTTTACGCCAAGTACCTTACGCATGGCTACATCAGGGTGAATCGTATGACCCTTCTCGGCATCCTTTAGCTTATGAGAGTCCACGTAGGCACTGAACGCACGAGTCACGTCCGCAGGCGTCATCTGCGTACCCTTGCTCTTGCCCAGGAAGTGGCAGAGCTCATCCTTAAGAGTTACAGGCGTCGTGAAGATGGTAGGGCGCTTCTCCTTGACAACACCATCCTCACCTTCACGCTTCGCACGGCGGCGGCGCTTGCCAGCCTCCTTTACCTCCTTCGCGACACGCTTCTGGAGGCGCTGGAGCGTCTTCATGTTGGCAACAGCCTCATCACGAATCTTCTGATGCGAGACAATTAGAGCCGTGATTTCTTGCTCAACAGACTTGACTTCTACAGCCGCCCCCTCCTCCGCAACCGCGGATACAACAGGCGCCGCAGCGGCGGGCACGGGAGCCACAGAGGGCTTGGCCTTCTTCGCAGCCTTCTCTTCTACAACAGGGGCGGCCACGGCCGCAACGGGCGCAGGGGCTTTGGACTTCTTGGAAACAACCTTAGGGGCGGGGGCAGTCTTGCTCATTGTACTATTACCGGTGGTATTCTGGGACATCTTTAAACGCGCTATGCTTTTTATGTGGACATTCCGACAATCAAATTTTATAATAGAATTTGACCAAAAGCCTAAAATGAGATCGATTTTGACTTTTTTTTATTGAAATCTACGGGGATTGACGGGACAAATTATTGTATTTTATTTTTACTTATATACTCACTTATATTATGTATCATTATAAATTATGATTCAGATATTGATTACAAAAAATGTAATAGTAATAATCGATAATTTTATACACTTGCGTAATTATTATGGATTTCAATAAAAAAAAGTTAGAGCTATTTTAGTAATACTAGCTAATTTGTACTATAATACAAGTAGATTATGAAGTTTTTTTTATTATAAGAGAAGGCATTAAAATAAAATTTGACGGATAAAAATATAGCAAAAATGAGTTAGACCGATAAAAACAATGTCGCAAAACATCGTACTTCCCTCCACTTTCAACTCCAAGGCCAAGATTACTGTTAGTGCTCCCAAGATACTTGCTAGTGGCGCGAAGCAAGCATATTTCAATTATGACGGTCAGAGACTTGTTATGCAAACCGCTTCAGACATGTCTAGTCCGTTTGGGCTAAATATCGCAGACAAGTTTGGTCCTCCTGAGTACTCTGTTGGACTGTCTTTCCGTGGCCATGATCAAAATACGGAGGTTAAGCAGTTTATGGACGCAATCTCGTTTATTGATGAGTTCATGATTAATGAGGGTGTGAAGAATAGCAAGGTTTGGTTCAAGGATAATCTTGGACGTGAGGTAGTCAAGGCTTTCTACACGCCGACTCTAAAGTATAGCAAGGATAAGGATGGCAATGTACTTGACTATCCACCTACTATTCGGTTGAAGCTTCGTAAGTTTGGTGAGGAGTTTGAGACCAAGTTCTATGACAATGATGGCACGGCGCACAAGGATGTGCCTGTAGAGGACCTACTTGTAAAGGGGGCACAAATGACTGCCATTATTGAGTGCGCTGGCATTTGGTTCGCTGGTTCTAAGTATGGTCTAACTTGGCGTGCCAAGCAGATTGCCATTCCCAAGTCTTCTAGCAAGATTAGTGGCTTCGCATTCAAGGGACTCAAGGCACGACCTGCCGCCGCGGTAGTTGAGGAGGCAGAGGAAGCAGAGGATGAGGAGCAAGAGGTGGATGATGCGGCGGCATTTCGTGCCCCGCCTAAGGCTTCTGTAGTAGCGGCGGTGCTACCTCCAAAGCCTTCAGCGGTAGCCGCTGCGGTAACAGTAGACGATGAGGAGGGTAATGATGTAGAGCCCGCTCCCGCTCCGAAGAAGACTATTATTAAGAAGAAGATCATCACCAAGGCCAAGTAAATATCTTATCAATAATATGTTGGTAAGATAAATATGTTAATTGAATAAAACTAAAAAACTGAATAAAACTGATATAACTGAAAACATTATATTTTTTATGTAGTTACTGATTGAACACCTTTACCATCTGTACAAGTAAAGAATGAATGTGGCACGCCCACATTAGCTGTATTCATCTGTAACTCCATAACAGAAGGTGGTATAACTGGATAAATATAAGGCTGGTATGGCTCATATCTAACCGATCTAATTTGATATAGCTGACCATAAATAGTACTTGTTATAGCGGCATTATTGGCAATTGTACTTTGAACTATAGTACTCGTTATTGAAGCACTATTATCTCTAAAATATTGCTGTTGTGCTCCTAATAGAAGAGATTGTTCAGTTGTTTGACCATTATTATAAATTACAGATGAAATATTGGAAATGGATGATAAATAGGTTAGAGATGTTGTACATGGTGGTCTATAACAACAATTATCTACAGGACCAGGCGGAGTATAAGAATAACAGAAACGGGATCTAGGCATTTGATCATTATTCATTCTATAAAAAACAATATATTTTTATTTAGATTGGTTATTTGGTTATTGGTTTTATATTATTCTTCATCTGAATCAGGAATATCTGTAATAATGGAATCCGTATCAGGATTCCATCTACCAATATATACTCCAATTTTGTCTTTAACTTTTTTATATAGTTTATTCTTTATAGCATCTCTAAAGTATGATACACCATTCGCATCAAATACTGTCAATTTAATATATTGAATTGTGTATCCACTACTATTAATTTCTTCCAGCTTACACTCCATATGAGTTGGTAGTGATACTTCTTTATGAACTAGTTGAGATGTAGTATTAACAATAGTACTATATGGAGTAACAACGGGTTTTTTTCTTACTACGCGTTTTTTTGGTTCTGTTGTATCTGCTATAGTATCCGTTTGTTTAGATGCCACTTTAGGCTTTCCTCTCTTTTTAGGAACTACTACTGATTCTACAGGTACTGGTACAGGTACTGATACTGGTACTGGTACTGGTACTGGTACTGGTACTATTTGCGTTTTTGATGGTAAAGAGATTATAGCAGTATCAACTTCTATAAAACCCTCGCGAGCTTCATTACGATACTTTATTGCGAACTCAATAATTTCAGATGGTGGCGCACCCCATTTTTTAACACCATTATTGTACCATTTTCCTCCAAAGATATGAGAGTTATCAGGAATAGGTTCATTTATAGCACCATGATTAAATCTACGTGATTGTTGAAGACTATTGAGAGGGGATTTATTAGAACACTTAGAACACGTGTTATAATTATTAGTACAAGGACGATTACATCGAAACTCTAGATAGAATTTATTTCGACCATTTCCAAAATGCTGAGCATATGTTTCATCTGTATATCTTGAAATACACAGCATTTTATCTGGATACTGATTTGATTATCATTTTAGACTTCAAATTTTTTGGTGAGTCCATGGATCTATATTTTCTAATAAATTATTAATCATACTATCATTATGTAACGCATAATACCACTTAATATAGTCCTTTCCTCTATAATATTCAATATGATTCCAAACATTAACTTCCCATGTAACTCTTACATCTTTATTATAAAAATTATAGAGAGTCTCTTTACAGTCATTATAAAAACGCTTCATTAAAGTGCGCGGAACAACAACAAAACTGCCGCAAAATCTCCAATGAATGGCATTTAGATATAAAGCCTCGCCTTTATACCAGCAGCCTGGGATATTTACTTTATCAAAGGTCATTGTATTAAATTGCTTAAATTTCTCAATAGCATGTTCCGAGTCACTAAGTAGTTTTAGAATTGCGAAATCAATCCACATAATTGTTTCATCCTCGCACACTTGTGAACTTCGCATAAGTAGCTCAACCTTTGCGTTCATAAGAGATAAATATTCACGTGTATCCTTATCTGGATTTCTTTCATTAGGCATCTCTGTTTTTTCCTCCATACATAAACTATAAAACTCTAAATGTTTCAAAGGAACGACAAAGACTTTGATATTACTAGGATAATCTTTAAAATGATATGCTAGATCATTTGATGTATAAAGATGTATAGTTAAACCAGATAATGCTAAAGGAGTAAATAGTTTTATATATTCCACCATTTTTTCAGGTTTATTGTAAATATCATAAAGACATGTTACATACATTTTATTAACTACACTTATTGAAACTTTAAGTTATAAATTAGTATAAATATGTCATAAAAATTGAATTCGGATATTAACAGATTATAATGACATACATAATTCCATGAATATTCCAATTGATTTTATCAAAAACATTAATCCCAATTTAGTTGATCCACTTTCTAAAAGTACTGTATATACATTTGCTCCTGGATCTCATCAATGTAATGAGAATCGTGAACTACTATTTAAATTTCCCTATTCCGAAAATACATTCTGGACTCATTTCAAATACGCTACCAGTCTACCAAATACTGTCCTAGATGTTGAACTCCTTGTTGTAACAGAGTATGGACAAGAATGTGTAATTTTACCCTTACATACAAGACAGCCTAGTACTTGGCATGATACTGTATGGCCGCTACCATCTATTAATACCTCAGGAGGAGCAATTTACTTAAAAATTAAACCGCTGACCGATGAATTCCAAAGGAATTTATCCATACTACCCCAGGGGGTAAGGACCGATGAATTCCAAAGGAATTTATCCATACTACCCCAGGGGGTAAGGACCGATAATCTAGATATTATTGTACATTTATCTGGATTTGTTGATTTACTGTGTAGTGTTGAGCAATATGTTATTATGCCTGCTATAAATACTCCTCTCATTCAGCTAGCATTTTCAAGGGGAAATAATACAATTTACAGATTAGAAGATTATGATCCAAATATGCCTAATACATTACTAGTTCAGCCCTTATTACCAAATTATAAATAATTTATAACCAAATTATAAATTTATAACTAATTCGCTAAGAGGAGTCTAAATATTTTTAGTGGCTATTTAATAGCCAAATGACGGACTACTTTAGACCAAGAGGTGACATTACAACTGTATTGGACCTTACGGACCGTGATTCACAGGATAATACATACTTCCCATTAACTACAAACGAATCTTGTTTTCACCGAGGAGAAAATAATACCATTTATCCAACCTCTACAAGTGTTCAGGAGTTTACACAACGTGGTCCCGCAGATTGGGGGCAGAAATTCAGTTTTGAAATCGGATCTTTGCCCGCTGGTGATTTATTACAAGCTGTCATTTTACAATTTAGCCTCGGTAGCTGGTACAATGGTAATACTATTAATAAATTGGCAAAAGGAGACATTACAGCGGATACAATTACTCGTGGTTCAGAATACTGGACATATATGAATAGTTTGGGAACTGCGATAGTTGAATACGCCGATTTTATAGTTAATGATCAAACAATTGAACGAGTCACTGGTGAATTTATAAGAGCTTTTTTTAATGTTTACGCAGATATTAATAACCTTATTGGTATTTCTACAGATGGAACTGGTACAACGCCTGTTCAGTACTTAGCTCCTGGCTCTGTATCACAGACAGAACTAAATCCCAATAGACCATATCCTACCGAAAATGGAACCTATTTCTGTATTCTTCCCTTCTTCTTTATTCGTACTCGTCTAAAGGAGGTTTTTCCGCTTTTAAGTTGTAATGAGAACACGGTTCGCATAGATGTTAAGTTGCGGCCTTTTGATCAGGTTGTAAGGAGATATATAGGATACAGAGAAAGCTGTACTCAGACGCCTCTTAATTCATCTGTGACATTTAATACATTATCACCTGTAGGAACAGTTACTATAGAGACGGCAGAATGCGCACCAATATTTAGAGATTTTCGTATTTTAACAGTATGCCCTCTTATAACAGGTTCTCTTCGCGAAAAATATTTACACAAACCCTTTGAACAAATGGTAAAAATAGCACAGACTTTCCATTTTGAGGAGCCTCTAAAATATATTGTGAGTAAACCAACACTAAGTTCAGGAACGGTTGAAATTCAGCTTCCCTTAGAATTAAATCATCCAACTATAGAACTATTATGGGTATTTCGACGAAAAGCAGTATTAATAAATAATGAGTGGGCAAACTTTACACCTGCTATTGGGTTAGAGACAGATCCAACTAAGGTTTATCCACCTTGGTTGGATTCGGCAACAATTCGGATTAATGGATCTGAGTTAATTTCGGCTGATGGTAATTGGTTTAGAGAACATATTGCCAGTTCCCATAGGGGTGGTCTTATCTCCTATAATTCATATACATATGGATATACATTCGCCAAAAGCCCTGAAGATCATCAACCTAGTGGCACGGCTAATATGAGTAGGGCTACATCTGTGACACTTAATTTAAGAGTGAATCAACCAATCGCTAAAGATTTATCTACATTGAGTTCACCGTGCGTATTTGATCCTACAACTGTGGGCGGATGGGAAGTATTTGTATTCGCAATTCATTATAATTGGTTGCGATTTGAGAATGGAATATGTAACAGAATGTTTACTGATTAGAGATTTGGGGTTACTGATTAGTGATTGTTGATTGGGGTATATTATGTATAATAGAATCATTATGATCTGCGAAGAACCATTGAATTATATCTTTACAGGCAAAATATTCGACAATATTCCATACATTAGTTTCCCATGTTAGTTTGTAAATGGGATTTGTACAAAAATCTCTTAAAACATTTCTAGAATGTTCATAAAATGTTTGGATATGATTACGAGGAATTACAAAAAACCCTCCACAGAATCTCCAATTAACTTCCTCCACTGAAAATCCTCTTCCCATTGCCCAGCATCCTGGAATTGTAATCTTATTATATTGTTGCTCATTAACTAATTTTAATTTATTGATGAAACGCTCAGTGTTTTTAATAATCTTTAAAATACCAAAATCAAGCCAAATAAAATTAGTATCTTCACACATTTCACTAGCTCTTAAAATAAACTCAATCTTAGTATTCATAAGAGAATAAAATTCCTTTGTATCTTTTGTTTGATTCCTACCATTTGGTAATATTCCAGTATATTTTTTACCAATTGAATATAACTCAAATAAATCAAGTGGCATACCAATAACTTTTACAGATGCTGGAAAAATCCTAAATTTCTTTACAAGTAGTGGATCCGTAAAAAGAATAATAGGAATTCCACTAATACCTATATCATAAAACAGGTAAAGATATTCAATAAATCTTTCAGGTTTATTATAAATATCATAATAACATGTAACAAGCATTGTATTAATTTAACAAAATATCTCTTTAGATTATCAATAAAAGAGTTTAGAGCGCATGTATTGTTATCTCGTAATAGGATGGTGGCAAGTCTACTAAAAGTAATATCATCTGGAATTCAAGATGAGCGTCTTGATTTTAAACACACATTATATCCATATACAAAAGTCTGGATAAAGGCTGGACGGTTTACAACACAATGGAGTCGTCTAGAGTTTGAAAACACGCCAACATTTGGAAATACGGGCTTCTTCCGCATTTTGAGAAAGGGACACCTCGTAACAAGGTTACTTCTTGTAGCTACAATGCCCGACATTTGGTCAACTCAGAAGGCTGCTGCCACGGCCGCGTCGGCCGCGTCGGCTCCGCCTTCAACAATTTATCCAAAGTTTGGCTGGACTAACTCTCTAGGGCACGCATTAGTTGAACAATTAACACTTGATATCGCCGCAGACCGTGTAGAGACTATTGATAGCCGTTTACTTGAAGTATTAGATGAGTATCACACTCCTTTAGAGAAAGTACCAATTGTTAATGAGCTTATAAAGCGCAAGGACAATGGATTTACAGAAACAAGTTTTGGATGGCCGCCCGCAGGTCCTCAAACCACTATACCACAACCATACCAAGAAACCGTTGTAGTTCCTTTGCCGTTCTGGTTTACAAGAGGTGATTTTGGATGTCCCCTACCAATTGATGCCATTTCAATGGATGAAGTTCGTGTGGGAATTCGCTTTAGAAATCTAAATGGATGCTACTATACTGATACACACGTGACAAATACTTCATTAGATCCAGGTACATCTTTATGGCCTTTAGCAGGCAGTAATTTTTATTTAACCCCACCTCCATCCACACTGGATCCTGGAACACCTATAACAAGTAATGGTAAACCTATTCAAATGCCCCTAAATTTACAGCTAGGTGATTGTTATATTTTGGCTGAATATGTCTATCTAGATCAAAATGAGGCAAATAGATTTCGCCTTGCGGACCTACAGATTCCTATTGTCCAGCATTATGCGATGGAGCCATATCAGACACAAAGCCGTTTAACCGCCCGAATTCAGTTAAATATTCCAAATCCCACGAAAGATATATATTTTATGTTGAATCGCGTTGAAGCTCCAAGATATAATGCCCACTTTTTAGCAACCAGAGATTTAACGGGTAATATTAATACTTTACCGAATGGTTCAAAGACACCTTGGTGGCCTGACGCAATTGGATTATACGCAGAAAGTCCATCCACATTTTTACGTCCAGGGTTCGCATTATCTGACTCAGAACCTGTACAGAGTTATGAAATAGAATACCAGGGCAGCCTTGTAAGATTTAGAACACAGGGACCTGCGCTATTTCGGTCAATTATTCCATCATATGAACAGCGCAAAACACCGTGGATTAATAGGTATTACTATAATTTTCCAATGGGAATTCAAAATGGATATACACCATTTTCTAAGCCGCAGGGAGAGGCAAATCTGGATAAAATTACAAATAGGGATTTAGTCATTAATTTAAGACACGGTCGAGGTTATGTTGGAGGTAGAATTGTACCATCATATACTATTTATACATGGGCGGAAACATATAATATATTACGCGTTTATGGGGCACGAGCTGGTTTAATGTTTGCCTATTAATTCTAAATTTGACTTAGTATTTTTTAGTAAATATATTAGAGCACTATTAGAATGCGCATTATTAGCTTCAATGTAAATGGTATTCGGGCAACAACGGGAAAAATTAAAAATGGGGAAAAGAAGGGATCTGCTACCAATAATGTTATCAAGACACTTATTCAAGAACAAAAACCAGATGTGCTCTGCTTCCAAGAAGTTAAAACGCAAAGTGAAGGTGACTTGGCTTATTTAAAATCCGATTATAAGTATGTATTGACAAACTTCTCTAAGCATAAAAAGGGATATTCAGGGGTGGCACTTCTAACTAATACTAAACCTAAATGGGTATCATATGACTTTAATATGTATACTGAGGAACAAATTGGTCCTTATAATATGTATGAATGGATTAGCGAAGGGCGAGTTATTACTGCCAGATTTACTAATATTGTTGTCGTAGTGGCGTATGTTCCCAATGCCCAGCCAGAGCTCGCGCGGCTAGAAGATAGGGTAAAATGGGAGGAGATTATGCGAAATTATTTGCGGCTTTTAAAAGAAGAGAATGCGGTGCCCGTCGTATATACTGGTGATTTAAATGTCGCACCCGAGGATATTGATATTCATGATAAGAAGAATAGAGATAAAGTAGCTGGTGCGTCAAAAGAGGAGCGGGCTGAATATAAGAAACTATTGGAGGTTGGATTTGTAAACGCATTTCGTCATTTACATCCAACTGAGAGGAAGTATAGTTACTTCTCAAACTTTGCCAATTCGCGTGAGAATAATAAGGGATGGCTCATTGATCACTATATCGTATCAGAGGCCGCAAAGGATAAAATTAAAAGGGCTGATTGTTTAACTGAATACTATGGTTCAGATCATGTACCTGTATTATTAGATATCGCAGTGTAAAATAATAAATATATTGTAGATTATATTGATTTACAATAAATATATTATAAAACTATTTTTTATTAAACGGTTGGTTCAGGAACTACTGGTTCAGGTACCGGTTCAGGAACTACAACAGGCGCAATTGTAAATCCCAATTTCTCAGCTACTTTATCAATAAGATACTGGTCATTGTTATTCCAATCTAGATAGTCCTGGCCGGATATAGTCAGAGTCTTAACTTCTAGAAAACCACCGTTAGCGCCGTATAGCATAGCATTTACCGTGACGCTTTGAAATAATTCAAGGCGCATTACATTAACCGTAAAAGAGGTAATTACTTTGGTTGTCGTCTCTGTAGAGGGCTGAATTGGTACATTAGTAGGGTTCATTTTATTATATTAAAATATTTTATTTTTATTTTATTGATTAGAACTCGTTGAATTCAGTGTTGGATCAGGTGTTGGATCAGGTGTTGGATCAGGTGTTGGAGTTAGTATTGTAAATCCTAACTTCTCAGCAACTTTATTAACAATATATTGATCATCATTATTCCAATTACTATAATCTTCACCTGATAAATAAACGCTACGTGTATCTATTAATTTGTCGGTATTATCAAATATAGATACAGTAATATTAACACCTACAAATAAATTCATTAATAGTCCATCAACACGAAATGAAGTCATTTGTTTAACTATATCAATAGGAACTATTGGAATATATGATGTCATTTCTGTGTTATACATAATATAATTATTTTATTGATTTTAACCCGTAATTATACTTTTAAAATTATAATATAAGCTAAAATGGTTTTTTAACTTTAAAGTTAATTCCTGCTGCTCGATTATCATATCTGGGTAATTCAACATCCGCCACTCGACCATATTCGCTAAAATCTATTGAGCCATCCCATGCGTTTTCGGAATTAACCCATTCACTAATTTTTGTTTTCAAATCAAGATATCCTAGGGAATGCTCCTTTACACCTGCGTCTCTTAGTTGCTTTAAAATAGCTACACCTTCTTTTAGACGATCACTCTTTGTCTTAATTTGCTTCCCGTTTCCCATTCTAACAATAGAGATAATGGAATTTTAGGCTCATATGAGAAAAAAATTGAAATATTTGGAGATTTATTAGAAATCTGATAAAATGTCTGACACTCTCTATACAAATGATACTTCAGATGAATATAGACAATTAGCAAATATAATGAGAGAGAAAATGAATAATATAAGAAACTCTGATAGACAATCTATGTTTAAATATGCTGGTATTCCAAATGTATTAGAGAAGTGTAATATTCTTGTTCAAGAATGTGAAAATATTGCGAATAATTGGTTATCTGATATAGATTATTTACATGCTTTGTTAAGGGTAAAGGATGCCTTTTCAGAAGTTAATATTGCTCTAGATAGTTATAATTCATCTATGTATATTGTATCGATGGCAGAAGTAGACCTATGTAATGACCCGCAACCTTCATAAATATAAAATAAAAATTGAAAATAATATTTATATTTTTATTTTTATGTGAAAATGTCTTATACTTTATACACAGACGCAATTTCCAATCACTACAAAGGGCGAGCAACTGATGTGAGAGAGAAAATTATTGCTCTAAATGAATATACAAATATCAATACAGATGTTTCAAAATTAGTAGAAAAGTATCATATTCTGGCTAGAGAATATGATAATATTGCCAATAACCGATTATCAGATACAGATTATGTTAGTGCTTTAGCACGTGTAGATGTCGCAATGAAAGACATTCTTACTACACAAAATAGTTATGTTAGAGATTTGAACGCCATGTTAAATGAAAATCTATCAGTTGAACCCTAATTTATAAAAAGTATGGCTTAGAACCCTAATTTATAAAAGTGTGGTTTAGAACCCTAAAAGTCCTAATACTTCTAAGAAATCGGTAAATATCGCAGATTATTAATAGGCATAGTAATGAAACCAGGTTCGTTATCATTTTGAGAGAAAATAAAACACATTTTTCCTTCTTTAATGTGAAAACCAAGGCAATATTCAATGGCGTGCTTTCTGAATACAAACGGTAAAGAGTATGACTCAGGTTTCATTGTTTCACGATTGAAAGTAACAACCGAATGTAGATAAACACGCGGCGTAGAATACTTTACAAAATGTGCGACACACCATAGGCGACCCTCATATTCGCAAATAGTAGAGGAGCCACGGAAACGACTGAAGAAGCGTGGCGTTTCAAACGTTGTATGAATTTCAAGACCTTGGACTAACTTAATTTCTTCAGATGGAGTTTTCTCCTCTGGTGTGTCCTCTGATTTATCCTTAGCAAAATCAAATGATGTGTTTACAGCCCCAATTCGAAGAGGATGCCAGCCATAAATGAAGTTCATTTTATTTTTGGCAGCCTCTGTACCAACTAACGAATACTCTGGAACATAAATCCAATTCTTTTCACAATCCGATGGCTTAGGTGGCTGAATAACATTAATATTAGTCATTTTGGCATGTTCATGATCATAATCACCAATCGCCATAACAATCTTACCATCCTTTGTAATATTTTTAGAAGAGGCTGTAAAATGAAGTTTATCTTTATGTACAAAAAGACGAACATCTTCGAGCCCCTCAATATTACTAGGATATGTCTTCTCAGGCTCCTCCTTCATCATTCTAACATCCTCAAATGGGTAGTAAGAAGAGTTAAGATACGTTATACCATTTCTGGTTTTAACATTACCATCTGTGGAGCGCATATGGTATGATCCTCTACTATCAATAGAATAATTAACATAACGTGTATTCATTATAAGCTTATTTTTATAGGGAACAACAGAGCAAGAAGATACTTGAAATTCACCCACATGAGGGAAGAATAGTTTACTATATTCACCCTTATATATACTGCTTGTAAGGGGTTCAATATAATATTGAATATTGTCCCATACATTATCTATTCTATGCTGTTTAGTATTAATATATGTTACCATATCATTTAGAGCATCTTGACGTGACTTATTAAAGACATAGCATGATAGAATTGTATTTTCATACTCAAACATACCCTCATAAATGGAATATTCAATAAAAAGTACATCATTTTTGGGGAAAGGAATATCCTTCCCTTTCAAATAATATTGATATGCTTTAAAATGCTCATACCTATCTTTAAAGTATTGAACCAAAAAGAAAATAGGTTCAGCGCGATGGGGGTGAAACTTAAATGCCTTTAGAGCCCAGGCCTCCATCTCTTCTGGTTGTTTTAAACATTCATAGCATTTGGCAATTTGATAATGCGCTTGCCATACCTCTTCATACCATCCGCCTACTTCAATACGTTTTTTATAATGCTTAATAGCCTCTTCAAACTTTCCACTATCCTTATAGCTTTGTGCCAAATAAAAATACGTGCGGCCATTTTTAGGATCTTCCTTTAAGTCCTCACTGAGAAGACGGATATCGCGTTCAAACTTATCGGATTTACAGCCGCCATCATTTACATCATCAATGAAAAATATCTCATATGGAATCTTTTCAGTTGGATCACCACTCCAATACTCATGTGTGGCTCCTACGCATTTCCATTCATAGGCACATTGGTGAAAACGATTATTGTGATATTTTAAACTGCCATTTTGCTGAATAACAGTGTATCCTGGAACTTTCATCTTAAAATCTTTAAATTCAGGTGACGGCTTAATAATCATATCTGCGTCGACAGTCATCGCATAAGTTTTAGTCGCATCCCATTCTAATTCAGTACAAAGTTCCTGTGCTTTCTTAAAAGATACTGTACGATTAAATCCAAAATTTTTAAATGGTTCTACACTTACTTTAAATGGCTTACCAGAGGCTGAAAGAAAGGTATTACATATTTCAACTGTATTATCGGTAGAGCCTGTATCAAGAATTGATACAGCGTCAACGTGCTCTAACGCGCGACCAATACAACGCTCGATAATCTTGGATTCATTTTTGATCATAAGATTGAGAATAATTTTGTTGTGATTGTGCGCCATTTTTAATAAATCTTATCAGAACTTGTTTAGGTTATTTTATTATGATTTTTTAGAAAACTAGAATTTTAGTGAAGTATGTCCACAGGCCTAAACCTACGAAACATTTAGCCGTTACATCCAATATATTATATACTATATTCTTATTCTCTTCATCTAACAAATAGACAAATCCATATAGTCCCCAAATAAATAAATAGATTCCAAATAATATAAAGTTAAACATTACCTTAGAGTTCTTTACAAAACTAAAATATACTAGTGCGAAAAGGGCAACGAAAAATATAAAACCTAGTATACATCCATTGGTTTTTGAAATAGTATTTTTCTCTCCCAAGTATCCAGTGTATAACATACCGAAATTTAATAGAACCGCACTTATATAAGTACTGATGTGAACCGACTCTTTATTGTTATAAGATAATGAGATCATAAGTGCTAAAATCATGAGCGGGGTTGTAATGAACCAATCATTGTAGCGAGTTTCACTAATGCTCTTATAATCAATTACACCACTACCCGTAGTAATTTTGCTAATAAATTGTGAATAGAAATAGCCTGCTATGATTGATATACATGTTTCCAAATTCATCACATGTCTGATCATAGGATTTGTTGTGGCTAGGGCCTCCACTAATGTAATAGTACCAGTAGTAATGAGTAAAATATATGTAAAGTAAAAACTGAATTTAACAGTATCAAACTTTGTAGATATGGTTTGTTCATTGGCAATTTTAGTTGCCTGAATAGGTTTTTGTAGGGATTCCATTCTAATATAAATAAAGCTTTTTAATTATATTAGAATAGTTATTAATTGTATAATTATCTACCACATGGGCCACAACGGGTACTTGTATTACCAGATAGAGTGGCGCCACAAGGAGCACCACCGCAAGGAGCACAAGATGCTCCTTGTGTATTACCACAGTATTCTCCAGCATAATACATATGTGGCTGAATAGGTACTATAACTGGAGGCACATATGGTCCAGCTGGCGGATATACATATTCTGGCATTATATATATTTGTGGAGGCGGCGGACAAGCATTCCAATCTGGTAATTTTATATAACAATCATTATTATAAATATTAATCTTGTTAGAATAATATGATAATAGTTTTGGAGGAACTGAACACATCTTTAAATATAGATTAGATTATAATTCTGATTATGAGTGTGTTTCTTTTTAATTACTACGCATTGTCATAAAATATTTATTTAAAAGGTATGTCTGTAGATTATCAATCTGATCTTGTGTAAAAGTCTGATTAAATATTTGAATATTAGAAAAATATTGTTGTCCTCCTGCACGATGATTTATATTAATGGGATTACGACTCCTTACTGGTACTGTGGCACCCCATGATAAATTAGATCTGGTATAAGTTGATGTAATACCAGTATTTACTACATAATATTGATGTATTGTAGTTGTAGGACTGACACTCATTATTTGTATAATATAACTATTATCTCCTTGTCCAATTGCTGTATCGCCTGGATTATCACCAGCGCCAGTAAATCGATTAAAACTATCCATTGATGAAAAAATAGTACCATTAGGTCGTGTTACATTAGTATAATATACTGGTTGGCCACCATATGGAACACCATTACTCATATAAAAAGATGTAGGATTATTCCAATTCCACCCATGCTCTATAAACATTCCACTTGTAGATGTTACACGATATACTAAGGCTACAGTAAAAGTTGGGTATGTAATTCCCTTATTTGTTATAGCATTGAATGTAGTATCAGGAGATATTGAAATCTCATTTAGATAACCATTATTAATAACTTTTGCACCCCCTCCTCTGAATGTTCCAATACATTCAAAATCTTCACAAGTACCAATAATATTTTCCCATGTTCTAATTGAACCAAGTTTCAATACACTAGAATCAAAATTAATATAAGGTTTTATAGAAAATGTTAGTTGTTTAGAAGTTTCTTCCTCTTTAGCTTCTATATTTAATCCATAGCATTGTAACATTGCGTCGGCCTTAGTCGCATTTGATTTTGTATTATCATTAGCTAGACGATTAATTTGATCATATGTCTTTTTAACATTATCGATTCCTGAAATACTTTGACCAAACTTTAGACCTTCAGGTGTATTAGGATCAAGAGATGTTCCTGGCTGACAATACGTATTTGGACTATTCTGCCCCTTCATACTCGCCACTTGTTGCGGTGCTAATGTATAAGTTGGACCAATATGTGAATTTATTCCTTTATTAAAGTATAAATATGTCAAACATTCTTTTGGAAGTGTACCATCATTAATGCCATCACACGGGGTACTAATTGGTACTCCTCTAGTTGACATAGATACTATATTCCAATCTTCTAAGCTAAGAGAGTTTCCATTTGCGTCCTTACCAGTTATACCACTAATAACTCTAGCAGATAGATTATCAACTATAGTATCAATATCAAGTGGTTTTCCATTTGCGTCTCTTTGAATACGATTAGCCGCCACTTTATTAGCAGGATATCCAGTACCTTGTGGTGTGCCACCAACATCAATCCAGCGATCTTTGAGACACTCTAGCGTATAATCACCAGGCTTATTTGTTTTACCATAGCATAAATCAGACTCTAAGAAAGTGGCAGATGAAGCTTTCGTAATAACAGGTCCATTCTCACACATATTAGAATCACCATCATACATATTTAAAAATGAAAATGGCATTAAACAAGATAAATTCATAGTTGATTTACCTGTTCCTGGAACAAGTGAACGACATGAGAATCCATTTTTATTAAGACTTCCATTTATTTTAGGGGAAGCATTTGTAACAAGATCAGATTGTATAAGATTTATAAGGTCTAATTTAAATAAACCGCGCGCTGTTTGACCTTCTATATAACCACATATATAGGTTAATGGTTTACCTTGTTGAGGCTGTACACTTATATTAAATACAGTTCCTTCAGCATTATCTGGAATATTGACATTGGCAGAAGTATTTGGATCAAGATTGGTTTCTGGTAGTGATATTTGAGAAGGACTAGAATTAGATGTAGATACTGTTATTATACCATTGCCAAATAGGAACAAAGTAGATGAAATTCTAGCAATTTCAGGACCGACACGACTAAATCCCTTAGTTGTAAAGCATTGAGAACAGTTAGGAGAACTAAATGTTTTATTAGCTTCACATTCTAATTTCTCTTTCATAATTAGGCACTTATCCTTACTAAGAATAAATGTCCCTGGTTTAGATTTACCAAGTGTTGGTTGATAAACTTTATATGGATCTCTACCAGTCTTTAATGCGTTATCTGCGGCGGCATCTTGCCTTGCTCTATCCTGAGCAGATACGTATAAACCACCAATATGGGGCTTGCCTTCTCTTCCAGTACCCTCTTTATCGAAACTTATACCACAATTAGCGGCAAAATTTGTGTCATCAAATGCGCTACATACTGGACCTTGATCTTCACAAGATTTAGCTTGTTTAAATGTATTTGGCATATTTGTAGGCAATGTATAGTCGCTTGTTCCTTTTAAAGCATAAGCCGTAGGTGTCCCTTGTGCTGATAAGCCTCCTAAAGTATTTTTAAAAGCTTTGTCAGTCTCTTTACTAAAAGGTATTGCTGGATCCATAATATTTATAGTGTTAGTAAGCGGATTTAACTTATTTTGTGAGCTTTCAACAAATGTATTATGGTTGCCATCCGGAAAATTAAAAAATCCTTCTTTATAATTATTACTATAAGTAAAAATTAGTGTTAAAATAATTAAAATTATAAAAAACATTATAATGTTGATAAACATTATATCCTAATTCATAGAAAGATAAATATAGGCCAATAAACATTTCAAAATGTTTATTGGTCTAAAAGAAAATATTACATAGCTGTATAAACTAGTAATTGTTATCAGGGCGAATTTGTGGTAATGAATCCATTTCACGTGTAATAACACGGAATACAAGATTTAGTTGCCTATTAAGATTGATAACACGACGGGGCGATTGGAGAGCCACCCCAAATGAGTTAAGAATGGCAGAAAAATTGGATTTATTACCAAAAGGATTAATAAATGTGGATCCCGTAGTTGGATCTTGATATCTTGCCTGAATAACAATTACATTAGCATATCCAGATGTGTTCACATCATCCACCAGTGTACTGTTAGTATTAGTATAGCCAATTCCTAGTACAATATGCCCCTCCTGACGATTAATCCAATTAGAGAAATCACGTAATGCTCCACCATACGTTGCGTCATTTAATGCGTCTTCATTATATGTATAGCCACTCATTTGAATACGGTCACCCTTACAAACGTCAAAGCGGCTAAAATATTTATTTGTTACAATGAAGAAATTTCCAGGATTGGGCTGGGCAATAGCCGATGCTGGATTAAATACATTAAATACGGAATTGGTGGGAATTACAGTAAATGGGAATGTTGGACCTGGTAGCGCTGCGGCATCTTGTGCTCCAATAATACCCGCAATATCATAGGTATCTGGCGAATTTGATAATAATTCACCATTGGGCCGACGAATATCAATAGTCATCTTTTGTAATGTAGAAAGTGGCGTAGGATAGAATTCCTTTTGGCATTTTAGGAATTTGGGAATCATAGCCAAGAAACCTCTTGTACAACTGGCTTGATATGTAGTATCAGATAACCATTGCGCATCGTATTGAAGAACACCAAAAGAGCGGTCCAAAAAATTATCAGTGCCGTAGTTATTATTTTCAAGTTCCGCGATACGAATCGTAACATACGGCAAATTCAGAATATTATCTTGATAATCGGTCGTTGTTGTATATACAGGGGGGCTAGCATTATCCGTTGTTTTACGAATAGATACATCTAGGCCCTCACCTGCCATAATACACTTGACAAGCTCAATACGAACAATATTCTTGAACTTCTGTTGCGCACTTAAAGTTGGATTGAATCCCTGTCCATTCGCAGCGGGATCGAAATTCACCGTGAAACTATAGCGATTCTCTTTATTATTTCTTAGCCAGTCGCGATCAGCAGAGTAAATAAAGAGATTATTTTCGGTTTCGCGATAACTGACCAAACTATCCTCGCGTTGTACATAATTCTGCGGTAAATCATTCTTTGTTGGAGAGGCAAAGCGAGGATTTACAATAGTGGGATTGGAATTTGCTTGACCAAGTTCCCTTGGTGGTGGAGAGACGGTCATAGTGTCAAATGAACCAATCGGGGCAATAAGAAGATCACGTCTGTCGGGCATAATCGCCAGAGATAGATCCTGAGGAGGGGTCGGTCGCGACATATTTTGTTGACGCTGTACTAATGCTAGCTCATTATTACGATTCTGCGCATCCTGTTGCGTACGAAACATAGAATCAGCGACCACGCGGCCCTGTACTCCCACCTCTGCCTTAATCATCTCAGCATTCTGTTGCGCTGAACGGAGAGCTTCCATCTCACGCTGCTTCTTGGCACGCTCAAAGAGATCCGCCGCAGGCGGACCATCCTCCTTGAAATCAATGCGGAAGTCAGGCGGCGGCGGCGGTAAAACTTTAACTTCCTGGCGCTCTTGAGAAAGTTGCTCAAAGCGCTGCGATGTTTCTTGAAATAAGTTATCATTCATTACCGTTTTCACAGATGATGTATTCTTAGTCAATTCTCGGCGTTGGAGGTATTGTGAAAAATCCTTGGCGGAAGCTGAGAGAACCTCTTTATTTAGAGTCTGAATAGGTTTATCACCTTGAACTTGATATACCTGGTTGATATAATGATGGAGGGTCTTTCCCAACCTATCATGCTGTTGATCATTGAGAGGTATATTATTACGTTCCTGAAAGTCTTGAGCTAATACGGTCTGAAGAGTATTGAAGTTGTTATCACTAAAGAACGCCGTTTTTACAGAAGTTCCTTGTTGTTGAACCGGACGATACATTTACTAACTCTACTCTATAAATCTTTTATATGTCTTTAGACCTGATTAGTTCGATCTGTAGCTATACTATTTAGCAAAAAGGACCTTGCGTAATTCTAACATAAAGTTATCATTGACTGCGGTTTTACAGAAATTTTCAAATGTTATGCCGCACATCATACAAATAATAAAGTACATACTAAACATTCCACATTCAGAATCCCCAAATTGAAACTGACGGGCGTTAAATCCTAGTTCACAAGTACGAATCTGGAGTTTAAAACTACGCATTAATCTTCCAATAAGAGGCGGTACCTCATATCCATAGGAATCAAAATATCCAACAAAGGGTTTTTTGATATCTGTAAGATTTATATAAAGAGCGACCCAGTGACTTCCATCTTTAAAATGCGGATCCAAGTTAAAAATTAGGGCAATTCCACGAATACCTTTCGCATATTCATTTTTAAGATTAAGATTACATGTTTCTTGATATAAACATTTAGGGCTCTTACTCGGTTTATATGGATCGGGGGCAGAGAAATCAATGGGGAAAACACCTAAGAATTTAAACCACGAATAGGCTTCTTGATATTGTTTCAGGCAATTTATAATATCAAAGTTGTTAAGCCACATATCGGGATCTCCATCCCACTTTAAGGGACGACGCGGTCGTAGATATTGTTTACGGAGTTGCTTTTTAAGATTATTGTCAATGGGCGCTTTATCAAGTAAACAATGTTCTTCCCCTGGTTGGCAACCAACAGACTTGAAGAGTTTGCTATGATTACTATTATTGCCTTTAATCTTAAGTTTCTTAGAGATATCCGAATAAACTGTAGTAGGTAGGCATTTGTTTGATTTACTTGTAGTATTACGTTTATTACTAAGTATTAGACCTGGATTACATCTTGTAATATCTTTTATTAAGATCTTTTTTTTCTTGGTTTTTACTACTCTTGGTTTAACCATTCTGGATTCTTCCACTCTGGATTCTACCATTATGCCTACTAATAATTGTATACATAATAAAAAATATTAAGAATATAGAAATGAGTGCTGATAGTCCTCAATATGACTTCTCAAAATCTAATTTTATTTTAATGATTGGTGGACAAATACTATTATTAGTATTAGTGCTAATGATAGTATCTTTTGGAACGGCTCCAATATCTTTTCCAGCACAAGCTGTTAGAAATATGATGAGCAAACAGATAAAAACTTTGTAAATATTTCTAGACAATAATAGAATGAGTGGGCAAGCAACTGCTGCTAAAGTTACTACGGGTCTTACTAGTGAAACTAGTGCTATGGTTTCTAAAGCTTTTAGTGGTGGAACTTGGTTAATAATACTTTTCTCAATTGTATCAATTGGCTTATTTATTGGGTCTTTTGTATCAATGTCGCAATTTGTAGGTAGCAAAGATGATTGGAATGTTATACAGCCGCAAATTACAAAAGTTTTAATTTTAACACTTGTAGGTGTATTTGGATTAATGGTTGCCTCATTTTTATATTATATTCAAGATCCCGCTAAAACAATATATTTTATTTTAGTATTGTGCTGTTTATCTCTGGGATTATCCTATGCCGCTTTAGCTATTGCCGCTATTTCTCGTTAACTGCTACTAGTACTTGCGGATAATGGAATTAGCCAGCTTGAAGGGATAGAATGCTGTAGTCTTAGACGACTCCCATATTTATTGCGAATCTGAGAAATACCTTGAAGTCTAATCACACAACGAATAATATCCCCTGGCACTAATTCAGACACTTTACACGCTGAATTATTAATATTTTTTACTATTGAAGTTGGGAAAATATATAGAGATAGAATACTACCTTCAAGTAGAAAGTGAAAAAGTTGGCGAATACTGTCACTTGTCTCATTTTTTTGATTAAGGAAACTTTGTTGATGTACATAAAATGTACTTACCAAATATTCTTGAAGCGTACTGAGTTTAACTTGAAAATTGGGCTGATCTGATAAATCTAGTCTCAGACGCGAATTTTCAGGATTATAGTCAATGACCTTTAGAGGCGGCGTTAAAATACTCACATCCTGAAAATCAATACTTGGATCTTTGTATGAAAGGCGGGCGACGGCTTTTCCGTATTTATCGGCTTGAAACGGAGTTAGATGAATATTTCGGATTTCTAGAGCTTGATATGGTATTGAGAGTAGCATTATGTGATTATGGTCTTATAAATTAAGGGCGTCTAGTATTTAAATCGCTTATTTTGCTTTTTGCTTTTTGCTTTTTGTTTATATTTTTCTATAACTTTCAAGTGCTTAAAACACCTAAAAGTTATACATGTAATATGTCACAACAATCGTATGCCTGGCGGGGGTTTCGCGGAGTCGGCAAAAGAACCCAGCTCTTATCATTCCTTGAAAAACAGGCTAATAAGATTGGCACACCATTTGAAATTAAAATGGGAACGTGGTTTCTAAACAAGCAGACATGTGGCGGTGGAGATCCAGACGGTGAAGATGAGGAAGCATCTGGTAAATCAATTCCATATGAAGAATCCAATCTACATTTGGGGTTTGATGTAGCACGCATGTCAATGTCTGATAAAGTATTTTTACAATCTATTTTAACACGGTGGACGGGTCAACAGGATGTATGCCTGATGTCGTCGCTCATTAAGGCTAGATACTTGGTCCTATATCACGCACATTTCTTAACAGATGAATCAGTGCTACAGTTACAGGAATGCTTGGAACAATATCCTACATTTACGATTTTACTAACGACGGAACTGCCTTTAAGTGGTCGGCTGCGTGATTTCTGTTTTGAGATTCCAGTTGCGGGGGAAGACATGTTACTGGCGAATTATACACGCAAAGCTTCTTTGATAGAGAAGGATGTCTGGTTAGAGTTCTTTAAAAAGACCATTGATGACTGGTCGAATGATTGGGGTACCAAGAAAATAGCTGATGTTCGTAACTGGATTTACACATGCCTTCAAAGAAATCTTCGTTGGACCGATGTTATTACTTACTGGATAGAGGCCATTTACAAAACGGAATGGATTACTCCGAGTATGCGCTGTAAATTGTTGGGTACGCTATGGAAAGCGGAGTCGGGCTCAGGATGGGTTTTAGTAACATCGTATCGAATTCCGATTTTATGGGAACACGTTCATTTAAAACTGGCGCATGAGTTTTATAAATTGAGACACGGTTTAGTATAATATTAGCGCCGAATATTAGCGCCGAATATTAGCACCCCATATTAGTAAGGGATGTCAATCTTAATTGATACCTTGTTAGACAGAGTTAAAAAAGAGTTTGACAAGGCGCCTATTAAATGGGAAAATATAGAGATTTCTAGGAAAGATATGAACTTTTTACGACAGGAATGTAATACAGAATCGGAGTTTGACAAGGCTAACAAGCGCAAAGTTATGTTTGATGAATTGATACGGGGAAACTTGGTTATGGTAACATGTAGGTGCGATTATGGTCAAGTCGTGGCGGTATTTGAAACAATGGAACAAATGGCCGAATTACCATGGGACTTATGGGGACGTATTCTGAGAATGTTTTATGAGAAGCGTAACAAAGCATTATTTAAGATCTTCTTTCTTGCCAATAGGAGTTTACGTGTATTTCCTAAGGGCTGTGGGCCAATTCAGACCGAGAACATTAATGGAGGATACACGTATAGGTGTAATCCAGAAACTATAGTAATATATCGCGCAGAGGACGCGACACGAGTTCTAATTCACGAACTACAACATTCGTGTTGTCTTGATAATGTCGCACACGGTTTAGATGTAGTGGAAGCTGAAACAGAGGCGTGGGCTGAGTTATTCTATATAGCTATTCTATCGCAGGGAAATGCGCGTATATTCAATAATTTGCTACAGAAACAGTCCGAGTGGATGATAAAGCAAAATAGAAAGGTGAAGAAACATATGAGACAACCAGACTCTACGGAATTTCCTTGGCGGTACACTGTGGGGAAAGAAGCAATATGGGTTGGTTGGGGAATTTTAAAGAAGTCTGTAACTCCTGGTGATAATGTTGGTAGATCACTAAGGTTGACTTATCCGCCGAATAATACTTTAAAGGAACAATTTAAGGTGATAAGGGAGTCTACCATTTTATAAGATAGATTATTTTCACATATATAGATAGAAGAAAATGAGCGGCATGAATGTTAACAGTGGTCGTCGTGCTCCAAAACAATTTATTAATAAAAATATAGTTGAAGAAGTTGTTACAGGACCTGGTCAACAATTTGGATATCCAATAAATGTATATGGCCAAGTAAAGAAAATAGTGAATGTTCCTAATGGCAAAGGTTCATACTCTCATAATCTTACAGAAAGACAAAGGAATAGTGTTATACGTAATGGTAAGCCAATTACATATAAGCGAGTTGTTAAAATGAGTGTACTAAATCCAAAATGGGCGGCGGCAGAACACAGAAGAGAAGTAAATAATTTAAGCAGTTTATTAAATTCAACTTCAATGGCTAATGGTGGAAGACATAAAACAAAACATGGTAAACGCCATAAAAAACGTTTAGCACGCAAAACACATAAACGCAATTAAATAAATATCTAAGTCATTAATTAATTAATATTTAGAACTGATCTAAATATTAAATAATATTTTATACCGGACAAATAGGTATATATTATACATTTAGCTAGGAATTACAAGAGATTACAACCTACTTTATATTGTTATGCTTTTATATTTTTATAATATATGATATCATAGAGCCAATTCCATCATATGATAAATTTGGTAAATTAAATGTTGATACACCGTCACCGTCACCATAATATGTACCAATTGCCAAAAATAGATCACTGTATACTATTCTAGAAACTTCTATACCATCTGCTGCTAAATATCCTGATGGGGTAGTATCTTCTGTATTTGTTAAAATAGATCCTGTGGGCGGCGGCGGAAAATCAGGACAATAGTTTGGAATTTGTATGGGCGATGTTTGACCATGGGCATTTACTATACCATATTCTGCGGCTTTATCTGATATATTACAGCCACGTGGTGGTTCAGGAGGTGGTAGTGGTTCTGGTGGTACTGCTACATATTCACAAATTGGTTGTGGCATACAACAAGATACCGCGCATAGCGGTATAACTGGGACGGGCATGACTTGATAGCAACAGTTTGTATTATATCGGGATAGACGGGGTCGAAACTTTGACATTCTATATATATTATTTAATAATAAATATAGAATTTTTAAATATTTTATAGTTTTATAGTTTATAGTTTTTTATTATAGTCTTAATATGTAAATCCCTTATCTGTTTAACTACATGAAGATATCCATCCACTATATGTAATTACAGGTCTATTAGATGCATTTGTTAATGTACTCATTGGACAGTTACAAAACATAAAATTAGATGCTGCGTTGGTGTTTACTTTTGACACATTCCAATTAGATATATTCTGAACGAACGATGACGCGCCTCTAAACATACTATTCGCAGTTGTAACATTTGATGTACTCCAGTTATTTAGTGGCTGATTAAATGATTTCGCATCATAAAATGTACCAATCGTATTTGTAACGCTTGATATATTCCAGGTATTCAGTGGCTGATTGAACGCAAGCGCATTCTCAAATATATAAGTTGTATCTGTAAGTTTTGATGTATTCCAGTTACCTATAGAACTATTGAAATTAATCGCATATGAAAACATAGAACCTATATTTGTAAGATTTGATGTATTCCAGTTATTTAGTGACTGATTGAATTGAGATGCTCCAGCAAACATCTGATACATAGTTGTAACTTTTGATGTATCCCAGTTACTTAATGGCTGATTAAATGAGGTCGCATTTATAAACATACCAAACATATTTGTAACACTTGATGTATTCCAATTATTTAGTGGTTGATTAAATGCGAATGCACCCCTGAACATTTGACTCATACTTGTAACATTTGATGTACTCCAGGTATTTATAGAGCTATTGAATACCGACGCGTTATAAAACATATCACTCATATCTGTAACACTTGATGTATTCCAGTTATTTAGTGACTGATTGAATGCTGTGGTACCATTAAACATATTACTCATACTTGTAACTTTTGATGTACTCCAGGTATTTAGTGACTGATTGAATGAGGTCGCACTTAAAAACATAAAATTCATATTTGTAACATTTGATGTATTCCAGTTATTTAGTGGTTGATTAAATGCTACCGCAGCCCTGAACATAGAACCTATATTTGTAACATTTGATATATTCCAGTTATTTAGTGGTTGATTAAATGCTACCGCACCCCTGAACATTTGACTCATATTTGTAACACTTGATGTATTCCAGTTATTTATAGAGCTATTGAATACCGACGCGTTATAAAACATATCACTCATATCTGTAACACTTGATGTATTCCAGTTATTTAGTGACTGATTGAATCCTGTGTTACCATTAAACATATTACTCATACTTGTAACTTTTGATGTATCCCAGCTATTTATAGAGCTATTGAATGAACCAATATTTGAAAACATATTACGCATATTTAATACATTTGATGTACTCCAACTATTTAGTGGCTGACTGAATGAAACAGCGCTATTAAACATATAACTCATATCTGTAACACTTGATGTATTCCAGCTATTTAGTGGCTGATTAAATGAAGTCGCCGCCTGAAACATACCATACATATCTGTAACATTCGATGTATTCCAATTATTTAGTGGTTGATTAAATGGAGTAAACCAAGCAAACATCTGGTTCATATTTGTAACGTTTGATGTATTCCAGCTATTTACAGAGCTATTGAACTTAGACGCATTATAAAACATAAGTTTTGTATTTAATACTGTTGTTGGTAAATCTGATGGCACCTGTACTAAGTTTGTCGCAGCATAAAATGCTCCAGCTAATGATGACATATTAAGAGTTCCCCACTGTGTTACACTTGATATTAGAGTATTTCCTGTATATCCAGATATGTTTCCAAACGATGACGCACGTCCTGTAATACTAATTTGATAATTTCCTGCTACACTATATACGCGACTAGGTGTTGTACCTGAACCATATGTTGATATAAGTGAATTACCCCAGTCAACCTGAAGGCTACTAATACCACTAAAAGGAAGTGTCATTGTCGCAGAGGCAGGAGCATATATATTTATAAGCATTTCTGGAGGGATAGGGCATCCCCATGTTGGTGTAGGAGTAATGGATGGGTAGTAAGCTGGAGTTGCTAATACAGGGCATCCACAGAATATAAAATCAGCCGATGTTATACGCGATGTACTCCAGCCAGATATATTCTGATTGAATGAAGACGCATTCTGAAACATTCTACCTATATCTGTAACATATGATGGTATATTCGACGGCACTGATACCAATGTAGATGCTCCATAAAATGCTCCATTCAATGATAAAAATCCAAGTGTACCCCATTGTGTTACAGATGATATTAGAGAAGCTCCACTATATGTACTTGTACTTCCAAATCCTGTAGCAATTCCACTTATACTAATCGAATAAGATCCTATGGCACCATATGTATACTGTGGAGCAGATGTATATGTTAATGTTGATCCATTGCCCCAATTAACTTGGAGGCTACTAATACCACTAAATGGCAGATACATTGTACTATTCGTTACCACAGAACCTACTACTATATTCATTATCATAGGACTAGCCGTTTGGGGTACATAAGATGCGGGTATAATCCATCTATTTAGGTTATTTACTGTAGTATAGTATGCTGTTAATTCAGTATTATTGCTTAAATAATTAGGAGTAGGGCCATCTATCACTATATTATACTCAGTACCAGAGTAGTTTATAAAATTTATAAAGGTACCATTTGTAGCAGCAACAGATGATAGATTTACAATATTACTTGATTGATTGAGTAATAAAATATTTTTATTATAATTGTTAGACATCGTAGTTGAGTTGTATGCCTGTAAGATGGGCGCATTAGCTGAATAACCTACTTCAAATGTTGTTGTATTATATGTTAATACATTTGTTTCAGCTGAGTTTCTAATAGGATTTATATATAGCGCATTGGTTGAGAGTGTATTTAGGGCGGATCCAGATGCGTTTAGGACGATTGTGTTTGAGGACTGATTAGTAGATCCTGCTTGGAAACCAATAGCTATGGCATTTTGTCCTTGATTGCTAAATCCAGCTTGAACACCAATTGCGACTGCCGCAGTTGACTGATTTGATATACCTGCTTGAAGACCTATTGCGATTGAGCTTGCGAATTGTAATGTAGAACCAGCCAATTCACCTATGGCAATCGCATTAGTAGATTGAATATTATAACCTGCTTGGAATCCTATTGCGATTGAGGTTTCACCTTGTCTAATAAATCCAGCTTGAACACCAATTGCGACTGCCGCAGTTGACTGATTTGATATACCAGCTTGAACACCTATTGCGATTGAGCTTGCGAACTGTAATGTAGAACCAGCTGAAGTACCTATAGCTACTGCGTTAGCACCTTGAAGAGTATATCCAGCTGAATTTCCTATCGCTACCGCATTTGTTTGTTGTGTGCTATTTCCCGCATAATATCCTATTGCGACTCCCTGATCCCCTTGAGTAGTTTGTCCTGCGTAATAACCTGATGCTATTGAGTATGGACCTTGACTAGTATATCCAGACAGCCAGCCTAGTGCTATACTATAAGAGCCTTGAGTGAATCGTCCTGATTGATATCCTATTGCTACACCACCAGTTCCTTGGCTGCTACCACCTGCTATAGTTCCTATATGAACAGTCGTGCCTGTCTCAGGCACCCAAGCAGGAATTGTATCATTCCAGTATAGATAATTAGAATATGAACTTCCATTCGCCAATGTTGTACCAGCAGCCACACTTGTCCATCCAACCTCGTATGTCGTTGAGTTATAACTTAATACAATGTTAGAGCCAACTGTGCTTCTTATCGGTGCGACGTAGAATGCGCTTGTTGAAAGCGTATTTAGGACGGATCCAGATGCGTTTAGGACAATTGTATTTGAGGACTGATTGGTTTGTCCAGCTAGATTTCCTATAGCTATGGCGTTTTGACCTTGACTAGTTTTTCCTGCGCTATCTCCTATTGCTACTGCGCTTGTAGATTGACTAGTTTGTCCTGCTGTATTACCTATAGCTACTGAATTCTGACCTTGATTTGTAGTTCCTGCTTCATTTCCTATCGCTACTCCGTTTGTAGATTGAGCAGTTCTTCCTGCTTGGAAACCCAATGCTACTCCCCTTAAGCCTTGTCTACTATTACCTGCTTCATTTCCTATCGCTACTCCGTTTGTAGATTGATCGCGCTCTCCTGCGTAATATCCTATTGCTACACCGTTTTCACCTTGACTTGTTCTTCCTCCGTAATATCCTATCGCAACCGCACTTGTAGACTGAGTAGTATATCCAGCTTGAAATCCTATTGCTACTGTCTGCGGACCTTGATTTGTAGTTCCAGCATTATTTCCTATAGCTATTGCGTTTGTAGATTGATAGCTATTTCCAGAGTAATATCCTATTGCTACTGTGGTTTGACCTTGACGTGTAGTTCCTGTTTGTTGTCCTATTGCTACTGCGTTTGTAGACTGATTATTATATCCTGCGTTACTTCCTATTGCTACTGTATGTTGGCCTTGATTATTCCATCCAGCAGAATATCCTATTGCCACCGCATTTGTTGATTGTGAATTTTGTCCTGCTATATATCCAATAGCAATGGCATATTGAGTTTGACTTGTTTGTCCTGCTTGGTACCCCATTCCGACTGCGTATTGGCCTTGAGTGTTATATCCTGCTTGATATCCTATGGCGACTGCTGTTGCTAATTGATTCAGATATCCTGCGTAATATCCTATTGCGACTGCGCTTTCACCTTGACTTGTATTTCCAGCATTATTTCCTATTGCTACCGCGTTTGTAGATTGCCTAAGTTGTGCTGCGTAATATCCTATCGCAATCGCAGTTTGGCCTTGATATCCACTAGCAGCAGTAAATCCTATAGCTATTGAGTTACTACTTTGACTATTATTTCCTGAGTTAGATCCTATTGCTACAGCACCATCGAGTTGATTGAGATTACCAGCGCCACTTCCTACCGCAGTCGCATTCGTCTGTTGGCCACTATATCCTGCTGTATTTCCTACAGCTACTGAGTTTGAACCTTGGGTAGTTTGTCCTGCGAAATTTCCTATAGCTACCGCATTTGTTGATTGCCTGCTATTTCCTGCTTGATATCCTATGGCGACTGCGGCCTGGCCTTGACTTGTAACTCCTGCTGTATCTCCTATTGCTACTGCGTATGTGGATTGACTAGTTTGTCCTGCTGTATTACCTATAGCGACTGCACTAGCTAATTGGCTAGTTTGTCCTGCTAAGTATCCTATTGCTACAGAATTTGTTTGTTGATTATCATTTCCTGCTTGGTTTCCTATTGCGACAGCGTTTGCTTGTTGACTAGTTTGTCCCGCTCTTGATCCTATAGCTACCGTGAATCCAGCTTGACTAACACCTCCTGCTTGATTTCCTATTGCTAAAGCATTTGATAATTGATTCGTTTGCCCCGCATAGTATCCAATTGCTACAGCTTGAACTGCTTGATTAGTTTGTCCTGCGTTTGTTCCTATTGCTACAGCCCATTGCTTTTGAGTATTATTTCCTGCGAGATCTCCTATAGCAATTGAGTTACCTTGTGAAGTAGTACCTGCTTGATATCCTATCGCAATTGCCCTATTTCCAGCTCCACCAATATCTTGGCCTTGATTACTTTGTCCAGCTTGATAACCTATTGCTATGCTACCAGTTGACTGATTACTCTGACCAGCTTGAGTACCAATTGCGACGGCATTTGATAGTTGTGATGTAGAGGCTGCGTTAATACCAATTGCGATTGAACTAGCTCCTTGATTAGTATCTCCTGCGGAATATCCTATTGCGATCGCACTAGTAGACTGACTATTTTGTCCAGCTTGATATCCAATTGCGATCGTATTAGATCCTTGAATACTCTGTCCTGCTTGCCATCCAATTGCTACCGCCGCAGTTGACTGAAGCGTTGATCCAGCCTGGACACCAATAGCTACAGTACTGGCACCTTGAGTGTTAAATCCAGCTTGTAGACCTATTGCGACTGCTCCAGTCGACTGAAGAGTTACACCTGCGTTTTGTCCTATATGAACTTTATCTCCTATTTCAGTCTGCCAGCTTGTCGTGCCTGTGCTCCAGAATATGAAATTGGAGGTTGATACACCATTCGCCAAGGTCGTACCACCAGCAGCCACACTTGTCCATCCAACCTCGTATGTCGTTGAGTTATAACTTAATACGATGTTAGAGCCAACTGTGCTTCTTATTGGTGCGACGTAGAACGCTGAGGATACTGCGGTATTTAGAGCGGAGGTCGAGGCGTTTAGGACGATTGTGTTTGTGGACTGGTTGGTTAGACCAGCTTGAGATCCAATGGCTATGGCGTTCTGGCCTTGATTACTATTTCCTGCATAATTTCCTATAGCTACAGCATAATTACTTTGAGTTACATTACCAGCATATGATCCTACTGCTACTGCATAATTGCCTTGAGTAGTACTTCCTGATTGGTCTCCAACTGCTACTGCCTGCTGACCTTGACTAGTAGTTCCTGCATTATTTCCTACTGCAACGGATCTTAATCCTTGAAGTGTTTGTCCTGCTATATTTCCTATAGCTACTGAAAAATTTTGTTGAGTACTATTTCCCGCTTGAAATCCTATTGCTACACCTCTAAGTCCTTGTGTTGTACTTCCTGCATTAGTTCCTATAGCTACTGCATTATCAGATTGACTATTATATCCAGCATTAATTCCTATAGCTATTGAATTTGATCCTTGTGTATTTAGTCCTGCTAGATATCCTATTGCTACTGCTTGTTGACCTTGGCTGTTCTGCCCTGCTTGCCATCCAATTGCTACAGCCGCAGTTGACTGAAGTGTTGATCCAGCCTGAACACCAATAGCTACAGTACTGGCACCTTGAGTGTTAAATCCAGCTTGTAGACCTATTGCGACTGCTCCAGTTGACTGAAGAATTACACCTGCGTTTTGTCCTATATGAACTTTGTCTCCTATTTCAGTCTGCCAGCTCGTCGTGCCTGTGCTCCAGAATATGAAATTGGAGGTTGATACACCATTCGCTAATGTTGTACCACTGGCTACACTTGTCCATCCAACCTCGTATGTTGTTGAGTTATAACTTAATACGATGTTTGAGCCAGCTGTGTTTCTAATTGGCGCGACATAGAATGCTGATGCTGTTGCGGCATTTAGGGCAGATGTCGAGGCATTTAGGACGATTGTGTTTGTGGCCTGATTGTCTCGCCCTGCTCCCTGTCCTATTGCGATGGCATTCTGACCTTGAATACTAAATCCAGCTTGGACACCTATTGCGATGGCATTCTGGCCTTGTGGTGTATTTCCTGCCTGAGGTCCAATCGATATTGTTCCACTATTTGTACTATACAAATATGACAGTGTATATGGTACACTTCCTACTACTGTTAATACAATATTATTAGAACCAATGCCGTCTATAGAACTATTAAATGGATACCATAAATATGGTGTTGCTAGACCAGCTGGATTTATTGTATTTCCACGTATATTAAACAAGGATGTAATATCGGCATTTGATAAATTTACATCCTTGTAAAGTCTAAAATCTACAATTTGACCATTAATCCCCTTAGAAACAAGTGACCCTGTATTATACGCACCAAAGGTTAATAATGACGGACCTGTATTATAGTTTGGGTTAATTGGTATAGTTGCTAATAAATTGCCATTTAAATAAACAGATTGATTAAACGTCCCTGTACGTATTGTCATATAATACCATGTATTAATAGAAATTGAAGTAGCGATACTTGTAAAACTGTAACTTGGACTTGTTCTTATACTAAAAGTTGTAGTAGTTGCTGTTGCGTAAACTATACTTATATTAATTTGTTCTGTATATGGTGAATTTTGGAGAGCACCATTAAATAGCACAACATAATCACCTACAGGTGGATAGCTATAAAGCTGGAACCAAAATCCAATACAAATTGGACCGAGCTGGGCAAATGTATATGTATTGGAGGATGTTGTAATATAATTATTTGCTGATGAAGGTACATTATTACTAAAAGTTGCTGCTAAACTATTATTTTGTCCTGCTCCTACTCCTATAGCGATTGAACTAGCGCCTTGACTATTCCAGCCAGCCTGATTTCCTATAGCTATAGCATTAGTTGATTGAAGATTATAACCTGCTTGGTATCCTATTGCGACGGCATATTGGCCTTGATTAGTTGTTCCTGCCCTGTCTCCTATTGCCACTGCGCTTATAGACTGACTATTTTGTCCAGCTATATTTCCTATTGCGATCGCACTTGATGACTGACTATTTTGTCCAGCTTGATATCCAATTGCGATCGTATTAGATCCTTGAATACTCTGTCCTGCCTGCCATCCTATCGCTATCGCGACTGTTGATTGAAGCGTCGATCCAGCCTCTACACCAATAGCTATTGTACTAGCTCCTTGTGTATTAAATCCAGCTCTTAGTCCTATTGCGACTGCTCCAGTTGACTGAAGAGTTGATCCTGCGTTTTGTCCTATATGAACTCTATCTCCTATTTCAGCCTGCCAACTTGTTGTACCTGTGCTCCAGAATAGGAAATTAGAATAATTCAAACCTACTGCGCCAATAACACCTGTTGGGCCTGTTGCACCCGCGGATCCTGTTGATCCTGCTGCGCCTGTTGCGCCTGTTGGACCTGTAGCTCCTGATATTCCTTGAGCTCCTGTTGGACCTGATGTACCAGTTGTACCTGTCGTTCCTGTAGGTCCTGTAGTACCTGTTGTACCTGTCGTTCCTGTAGGTCCTGTTGTGCCTGTGGTACCCGTCGTTCCTGTAGGTCCTGTAGTACCTGTTGTACCTGTTGATCCTGTAGGTCCTGTAGTACCTGTCGCACCTGTCGCGCCTGTTGTACCAGTAGATCCAGTAGGTCCTGTAGGTCCTGTAGTGCCAGTTGCGCCTGTTGTACCAGTAGGTCCTGTAGCACCAGTTGTACCTGTCGTTCCAGTAGGTCCTGTTGTACCAGTTGTACCTGTTGTTCCAGTAGGTCCTGTTGATCCAGTCGCACCTGTTGTGCCAGTAGGTCCTGTTGATCCAGTCGCACCTGTTGTGCCAGTAGGTCCTGTTGTACCAGTCGCACCTGTCGTTCCAGTAGGTCCTGTAAATCCAGTCGCACCTGTTGTGCCAGTAGGTCCTGTCGCACCTGTCGTTCCAGTAGGTCCTGTAAATCCAGTCGCACCTGTTGTGCCAGTAGGTCCTGTCGCACCTGTCGCACCTGTCGTTCCAGTAGGTCCTGTAGCTCCAGTTGCGCCTGTTGTACCAGTAGGTCCTGTAGCACCAGTTGCGCCTGTAGCACCAGTTGCGCCTGTTGTGCCAGTAGGTCCAGTTGCGCCTGTTGTGCCAGTTGTACCAGTAGGTCCTGTAGCACCAGTTGCGCCTGTCGTGCCAGTAGGTCCTGTAGCACCAGTTGCGCCTGTCGTGCCAGTAGGTCCTGTAGCACCAGTTGCGCCTGTTGTGCCAGTAGGTCCTGTAGCACCAGTTGCGCCAGTAGGTCCTGTTGTACCAGTCGCACCTGTCGTTCCAGTAGGTCCTGTTGCGCCTGTTGTGCCAGTTGTACCAGTAGGTCCTGTAGCACCAGTTGCGCCTGTCGTGCCAGTAGGTCCTGTAGCACCAGTTGCGCCTGTCGTGCCAGTAGGTCCTGTAGCACCAGTTGCGCCTGTTGTGCCAGTAGGTCCTGTAGCACCAGTTGCGCCTGTCATGCCAGTAGGTCCTGTAGCACCAGTTGCGCCTGTTGTGCCAGTAGGTCCTGTAG
>Ga0214921_10000888_pt1 | contig 53181 bp, 35 predicted proteins | sample LL1505_MetaG_FD_177992 | JGI IMG/M metagenome (GOLD analysis project Ga0214921, IMG submission 177992) | Freshwater microbial communities from Lake Lanier, Atlanta, Georgia, United States - LL-1505 | ecosystem: Environmental > Aquatic > Freshwater > Lake | place: USA: Georgia | collected... | reverse complement strand
AATTCAAGTGTTTCTGAAAAAAGTTGCGACTGATGCTGATTTGCTTCCTGCTGATAAAAAAGCAATTGACCGATTCTTTAAGCGAGGGCTTAGTACCGGAGCTAAAATTGGTATTGGTGTGGGAAGCGCGGCTGCGATGACAGCACTTATTGCGATGGCAGTAGTTGCTGCACGCTCGGGGATTTCGCGAGGGATGAGTAGCGCACCTAAAGCTTTTTCGGGTGCGGAGAATGGTGGAAGCGCTAATGGTATCCCTGTGCCTCCCGCTGATTTAGTAGCTCGTGCTGGCGTGGGTGATGCTGGTGCCGGAAGTGGTGGCGTTGGTTTTGGAGATGGTGCAGGAGCCGACACAGGTGCTGGGGCAGCCGGCGGTGATTCTGCCAATGCGGGAAGAGATCTTGAGAGTGTTGCGACTGGTGTGATGAGTAGATTGAGCAGTAGTCCTGTTTGGGTTAATCCGCTAGTTCTGTATAGTGACGGTACGATGCATGGACACATTCAAGGCCCAGATAAGGTGATACGTCAACCTGGCACTGTGAATGGTGCAGGAGTTGGAGCCCATACAGAAGCTGGTACGGGTGTCGTAAGTGGTGGTGCTGGTTCTGGTGCTGGAGATGGTGGAGTAATGGATTCTGACCAAGAGATTGATGCTACAAAATTATTTGCGCCTGATAATTTGTGTAAAGTGTGTTTATTAGGGGAAGAAATTGAGCACCATGGGGGATTAGTTCGGCGAGATGTTATAGCAGGATCTGGTGATGTGCTTGGTTTGCATAAAAATGCAGATCTTAAGTCTCAGATTGAGCATAGTTATGTGCAAGATAGTCATAAAGTTCGTGCGTATGTGGGGCATTTATCTGATAGTAAGGGATCCTCTCCATTGAAGGTAAGGGGAGAGGAAATTGGGCGGACTGATCAAGATGCGTTTAGGATTGAGATTCTTCCTAGTGGCAAGCTTAGAGTTGTAGTTGCAGATGGTTCAGGGTGTGCTGCTTTGTATGGGTGGTCTGCGCAGCATGTGACGCCTGATTGCACTTGTGATAGCGCGAGATGTTTATTTGCTGAGGGTGGCAGCGGTGTTGCAAAAGCTGCTATAGCTACTATTGTTAGCGGTAAATCTATTCGTGAAGGTTCTGATGCATTGAAAACTCAGTGGAGACTTTATGATTCTATTCATGAGTGCTTGGTCGATTTCGATCATACTAATAATAGCTTTGATGGTGCAAAAGCTGATCCTGTGTTCGCACAATTATTTGGTGGGCAGGCGATGGTATCTTGTCTCGAATTAGATAGCATTCAGAAGCGTGTGCGCTGTGACACTGTTGGTGATACTGGAGCTGTACTTTTTAGAGTAGGTGGTAGCTATGAGGTTATTGGAAAATCTGAACATGAGAATTTAGGCGGAAGGCATCGTCGCAATCTTGTTTTTGGGGGCGATTCTTCTTCTGATTGTGTTGTTGATTCATCGGAGCGCATTATTATAGAAGCTGGTCAGTTTATTATAGTAGCGTGTGATGGTTTTTGGGATGCGTTTGGGGCAGGATCAAAAGATTCTAAGGGTAACGTTTTAGTGAGACCGCTTTCTGCTCCCGATGTTTATAGATCTATTGTGGCTGCAATTAATACTGGCAAAAACCCAGGACAAGCGCTTGCTGCCTTAGCTCAAAGCTATGGCTCAAAGGATGATATTACGGTAGTTGTTATTGATCTGCGTCCGTTGTGCGCAGGTGCGGGTGCAGGAGCCGGTACAGGTGCTGGGGATGCAGATGAGATAATTGAGCTTGTTCGTGAGCTTGGGCTGCCGCAAAGTCAAGATGAGTTAGCTGGGTGGATGGCGCAACATCCATACGAGAATCAAGGTGCTGTAGGTTATGCTACTGATAGAGCGTTAGGAGTGTTTTTAAAACAAGACACAAAGCTTCACTTTTTTCACGAGGGATTGAGGGGTGGCCGCCCAATGTTATTAGTACCAAATATATCTGCTCCTACATGGAAGTGGCAAAAAGATGTTCTGGATTTTCTCAAAGAGATTAAGGATGGGCATCGTACAGTGATGTTCTAACACAGAGAAGGTATGCAGTGCTTACTTGTTCTTCGCTGACATCTTATGCTACCGTGCTGCATTATTAATACCTTTATTATAAAGACATGTATGATGCCATTAGCTCCTGAACTTGAACTTGTTGTTGCCGCCCCCATTCTTGATGATCAGATTACCGGCTTTGTGCCACTCACGTTTGCACACTATTTGGGGCAAGCCGCTATTAAGGAAAAACTTGTGGTCTATACAACCGCCGCCTTGCAGCGGAAAGAGGCTCTGGACCATGTTCTCCTCTTTGGTCCTCCGGGGCTGGGAAAAACAACTCTGGCTACTATTATTGCAAAAGAGCTGGGTGCCCAGATTCGCGTGACGAGCGCCCCTGTACTTGAGCGGCCCGGCGACTTAGTTGCAATTTTGACAAGCTTGCAGCCCAATGATGTGTTTTTTATTGACGAAATTCATCGGCTTGCCACCGCGGTGGAAGAGATTCTGTATACGGCTATGGAAAATTTTTGTGTTGATATGATTGTAGGGCAAGGGGCGGGAGCAAAATCCATTCGATTGCCTCTCAATCGTTTTACCTTGATTGGCGCAACAACAAAAACCGGCATGGTCTCTGGTCCATTACAAACGAGATTTGGAATTGTTGAGCGGCTTGATTTTTACGATCCTACTGAGCTTGCACAGATTGTGATGCAGAATGCCGAGCATTTGGGTTTGAGGCTTCTTCCTGAGGCAGCGCATATGATTGGAGCACGTGCACGGGGTACGCCACGGATCGTAAAGCGTATTTTGCGTCGAGTACGTGATTTTGCTCAAGTACATGGAAGAGAAGTGATTGATGTTGAAGTGGTTGACCGTGCGCTGCAGTTTTTAGGAATTGATGAGCAGGGGCTTAACAAACTTGACCGAATTGTGTTGATGCATATACTAAGGGACTTTTCTGGGGGGCCCGTAGGGCTTGATACACTTGCAGCCATGACCGGTGAAGACAAAGAAACACTTGAAGATTTTTGTGAGCCGTTTTTAATGAGGCAAGGGTTGCTCCAAAAAACATCACGTGGAAGACAGATTCCGGTTCAAAAGCGCTACGCATTGCGAAAGGCGTTGCTTGGAGAAAGTGGTCCAGAACAAGAAACAATTTTTTAGACAGAGGGTATATGAATTGCGCTGGTTGGTTCTCACTTTTTTTTAGTTGTTTTGTGCTGCTCTATTATATGGTTGGCATGTATGTCAGTCGTAAAACGATTACGGAGAGTGATTATTTTTTAGCAGGACGTTCTTTGGGCTTTTGGTCTTTAACTGGAACGCTTCTTGCGACACAAATTGGGTCTGGCTTAACACTTGGAATTGCTCAAGATTCGTATCGGTATGGAATCCCTGGTCTCTTATATGGCATTGGTATTGCGGTTGGTTTTGTGGTGCTGGGGTTGGGCGCTGCAGGGAGATTGCGCGGACTTCAGGTTGCAACCACTGCTGAAATTTTTGAAAAATATTTTGCTTCCCCTGCGTTAAAGAAAATTGCATCATTGCTTTCTATTATTTCTTTGACCGGCATTTTTATGGCACAGGTGTTGACTTCAAAAAGTGTCATGCTTGGCATGGGAGTGTATAATGAAGGGTTATTTATTGCGGTGTGGGCAGCACTTATTGGATATACCATGTATGGGGGGTTGCCAGCAGTTGTGGCAACCGATTTACTCCAGTTGACGGTGATTGTTACTATTTTGTCTGGGTTGTTTGGGTATTTAATGTGGGGTGGCGCTGTGCCGTGGTCTGTAGGAAGCGCGGTAAGTGCAGTCTATGCGGTGCCTACAGGCGGTTTTGCTTATTGGTTTGCCTATTTGGGTATGCCGTGTTTGATTTCACTCGTTGAGCAAGATTTAGCACAAAGATTTTTTTCTGCGCGTACATCGGCAATAGCTCGCGCATCAGCATGGGCAGCAGCCGCTGGTGTGCTTGGATTCACGCTTATTCCTGCATTGATAGGTATGCATGCAAAACTTATTGGTATGCCGGTTGCAACCGGTGAAAATCCTTTAATTGTGCTCATTTCATATGCATTAGGGCCAATTGGTCAAGCATTGGTTATGTGTGCTCTGGTTGCAGCTATAACATCAACGGCAGATTCTCTTTTGTGTGCTATTACATCTAATGTGGTGCAGGATTTTGTGCCGGTGATATGGAAGAGTTCATGGCGGATGTTGAGTGCCAAAATTACAACCGTTGTTGTGGGCGTTGTTGCTGTTGTGGGGTCATATTATTGCACCAATATATTAGGGGTGCTGATTCAGAGTTATGAATTGCTAGTGAGTAGTATTCTTATATCGATAGTAATGTGTGTATGCAGAGGTCCATTAGCACATACGGCTGCAGTTGTCTCAGTGATAACTGGATTTGGGACGTATATGCTATTATGGCTGGGTTTTGTACCAGCAGCGTTACCGAATTCATTGGTTGCGCTTAGTGTATCTGCTGCAGGCTATGGTGTAGGGCTGGTAAGTTCTCGGGTGTATAAAAAATAAAAAGGGATGTGTCATGGCAGGTCATTCAAAATGGGCTAATATTAAGCATAAAAAAGCAAAAGAAGATTGTAAAAAAGGGAAGGTTTTTACCAAGCTAGTTCGCGAGATAACCGTTGCCTGTCGTGAAGGGGGTGGTGACCCAGCTTCAAATTTACGCCTGAGATTGTTTTTGGAAAAAGCAAAGCTTGCTAATATGCCGAGTGATAATATTACCCGAGCCATTAAAAAAGGAACGGGAGAGCTTGAGGGCCAGGCATATGAAAGTGTGACGTATGAAGGATATGGCCCCCATGGTGTTGCGGTTATGGTAGAAGCTCTTACTGATAATAAAAATCGTACCGCATCAGAAGTGCGTCATGCATTTTCTAAGGGTGGTGGCAATTTAGGTGCCGACGGCTCGGTTTCTTGGATGTTTGTGCGCCGTGGAGTGGTGACGCTTCATCCATCAACAAAAAGTGAAGATGAGTTACTGGAACTTTTTTTAGAGCATGACATTGATTCGATTGACATGGATGATCAACAGATTCGTATTGTCGGTGAACCGGCTGAATTATATGCTATTAAGGCAACGGCTGATAAAGCAGGTCTTGTTACTGATACGGTGCAGCTAGAATGGATACCTAAGAGTATGGCTGCCCAGCTTGATGGTGAAGCAGAAGAGAAAGTATTTCAATTTTTAGAACGGCTTGATGAGCTTGATGATGTGCGGCATGTGTTTGCCAACATTGAGTAGTGAGATAATGCTGGATTGCTTCGTGCCTTGCAATGACGTTGGGCTGCGATTCACTGAGCTGATCTTTTGATTGGTGGGGTAAAATAAACTGGTAAGGAATTGTATGATTAAGAGTATGACTGGATTTGCTAATGTCGCTGCAACATTATTTGAACATGCAGGTGAGCAGTGTGTGGTAGACATTGAGATAAAGACATTCAACTCAAAATTTTTTGAGCCATCGTGTAAATTACCTGGTGTATTGAGTGGATATGAAATGGAAATTACTTCGCGGTTAAAAGCAGGTCTTCTTCGTGGGAGAGTGTACTGTACGTTGCGGGTAGCAAGTCATGGTGCATTGCTTGAAAAAATGGCATTTTCGCCCGTTCGAGTTGAAGAATATTTGAGTGCAGCTCGATACATATCTGAGCATTTTGGTGTTGCTGGCTCTTTGGCAATTTCAGACTTGCTTACACTTCCTCAGGTATTTGTCCCTGAGCGAGCAGTATTGTCTGATGACTCAGTCGCGCGGCTGCTTGAAGGTGTGGATGCTGCAATTGCTCAGGTTCAGCGCGCACGAGAGCAAGAAGGAAAGGCGCTTTTGATTGATCTTGAGCAGCGACTTGCTATTATGAGCCAGATTATGGATGGTATTACAAAGCTTGTTGCGCGGGTACTTGCTGAACAAAAGGCAGAAATTGCAGTGCAGCAGCAGCGCGCGCAGGAGGGTGATGAGCTCGCAAAAGCGGTACTTCCTGAACGGCTTGGTATGCTTGATAAAATGGATGTACATGAAGAGATTATAAGATTTCAGTCCCATATGAGTGCGGTAGCGGCGTTGCTTGTTGACGCAAATCAAGAAAAAGGGCGCAAGTTAGATTTTATGCTCCAAGAGTTGATGCGAGAGGTTAATACTATTACTTCAAAATGTATGCACTTTGAAATGAGTTCTGCTGCGGTTAATATTAAGGTTGAAATCGAAAAGATTCGTGAACAAATTCAAAATATTGCTTAGAAAAATTCATTAAGCTATATCGCCAGTTTAAATTTGAACCGCAACACTTGATCAAATAAAAGAAGCCAAGCGAAACCACTGAAATTAATAACTTCTATTGCGGAGAAGGATCAGTATGAACAGAACGCTCCAAAGTCACTTGGTTTACCAAAAAAGATGTCAGATTGACGCATATTTGTCTATGAGTATGTCACAAGCAGCTATAGCACATAAGCTCGGTGTATATCGTTCTACAGTAAGTAGAGAAATGCGAAGAAATAGCGGCAAAGGAGGATATCGCTATAAGCAAGCACAAGAATTTGCTCATCAGCGGAGAACATCGTACTCTTCGAGTACTCACGCCGTATGTTATTAAGCTTGTTCATGAGACTATCTATGCTCTCATAGGTCAAAATCGTTTAAACAAAGGACTTCTCTTTACTTATCTGCGTCGCAAAGGGATAAAACGTAACTACAGAAAAGGTAAAATTACAGGTCGAGGTGTCATACCAAACCGCACCGATATCTCTCAAAGACCATCCGTTTTTACTACAGTGACTCACGAGGAAGTTGCTCGTATCGGATGGATACTCAACAGTCGTCCTCGGAAATCATTGCATTATAAAACGCCTGCAGAAGTTGTTATTTCCCCCAGAAGTTGTTATTTCTTTTTTTGTTGCGTTGCGAATTTGAATGGGTTTATATTTTATTAAATATAATTTTTTAGAAAAGGCTTTAGTGTGTTAGTTCAGAAAAGTTTAAAATTATTTTTGGTGATATTGTTCTTGGTGATACCGTGTTTTGGGTCTGACGTTTGTTCCAAACCAGATTCTCATAAATGGAGGTTAGCCGAAGGGCTTGATGTTGCTCCAGCACAGAGAGCCAGATGGTTTGCGCTTGCTGAGGTGCAGGACGGGACTTTTGCAGACAAGTGTTTGGAGTTACTTTCCGATTATCCTCAATTGTTAAACACACCGGATCCGGCTAGAGGCGATCGACACCTTATACATCTATGTATTGATAATCATAATATAGATGGCGTTACAACATTATTGGGGCGAGGTGTTTCACCGAATACTGAAATTACTGGGAATTCTGGTGGTGTTGTCTATCATTTACCCTACGGCGGTGCTGGCACTTCTGGCAATTTGCTTACTTGGGCTATTAATGCCTACTTAGAAAGTAATAGTGATAATAAAGAAGCGTGTAAAAAAATTGTGCTCTTATTATTTGATAGCGGAGGGCGGCTTAACAGCCATTATCTGCTAGAACAGATTGATGATTCGCTCCTTCGTATATTTTTAGACAAAATTGATATTGCTAACCCCTGCTGTTGTTTGAGGGATAAAACTTTTTTACAGATCTGTTTGCGGCAAAATCTTCTTGATAGGATACGTGCAATTAAGAATGTATTTGAAAATGCCGATGTTGCTTATTATATGCTGCCATATGTTGTTAGTGAGAAGAATGATGATCCGGCTTTTGTGCAACAGGTTTTGAGTGTAGCACATGATGTTAATGCTATTGGCTTCTCTGATCATACTGCATTAAGAGAAGCGTGTAAGCATAATAATATTGACTTATTTAGACAATTAATAGATCAAGGGGCTGCTGTATTCATATATAATACAAGCCGCATAAATAGCGATATATTCAATCTGATTTTAGCCGATGAGTGCAACGAAGGCTTTGCACAGTTCTTCCTGGTCTCTTTTGGAAGAGTCAAGAAAGAGCTAATGAGGCGTCAACATAATGAAGACATCTTATTGAATTTTTTGAACAGGGCCTATCGTAGAAACAACTGGCTGCCTGATGGAGCAAAATTAAAACTTGCAGAAAAACTTTTTTGCATATCTAGCCGTACAGATGTTCTTGATCTATTTCACAGACCCATTTCCGGCTCCGAGTCTATCGTTGGTGAAAAGGCATTTGCTCATGAGTGTTGCCGTGTGGGGAGTGACCAAGGATTAAAGCTACTAAGTTCATTAGAAATAGGAAAATGCTTGACGTATCAAGATCAACATCTCTTAGTTAGCTGTATCTCTAGATATGATGACCCTGCAACTGCTGTTGCTAGAGATATTTGTGTAGGTTTGCTACTTAATTTGGGATGCGAACTGAGTCCGCCGTCGCCTAAATTAATTCATTCTATAGCTACCCTTATTTGTTCTAATGAGGCTCGAGCAAAAGACTTTTTACGAATATGTATTGTGCATGGTTTTAATATCAACGCGCCGGATTGCCGTGGAGAGTTGTTTTGGATCTGCTTTTTGGACACAGTATGTATAAACTTTAACTCACAGCCACATAAGAAGGAGTCGGTCGTTCGCTTTATTAATAACTTAATACGAGAGAGTATAATTGATCCTTTTGCGCGATCAAGCTCGAGTAGTTCTGTACTGCTGTGTGCGATGAAAAAATATGAAGAAGCGCTGTTGGATTTTGACCAGATTAAGGATGTAATTAATGCATGTAAGACTTTTGCTCAAACAAGCGAAGTTAACAAGACTGCGATGAACGCTCAAATGCACGAAGCTTTTGATAAGCATCATCAAAAAATGCTTGAAGCTTGGCCCCAGGGAGCTACATTAACATCAGAGTTGCCGCAAAGATTTAATCAATTACATACGACATTTGTACGTCTACTTGGTGAGAATATTTTTCCTTTGAATAGGGAGTATGCTCAAACATTACCAGAAATAATGAGACTAAAAAATATGAGCACTTATCAGTTGGGATGGATGATTGCATGTGTCAAAGCCCGTAACGCACGCGGTTTGCAAGCACCGCCAGGGACCGTGGTGGGGGCACAAGCTGCAGCTCCAGTGCTAGTGCCGCAACTAGCACCATCTTCGGCTCAAGTGTCACAACCGGCGGCAGAAACAGATTCTGAGGGTGCAGTTGCTGCATCTAGACAACTGGTAGGAGCAGCGCCATCTTCGGCTTCAGCGTCAGAAGAAGTCACTGTGTTGACAGAAGAGTCAGTTCCAGCAAAGCCTAAGCAAAAGTGGAATATGCATGCCAAAAAAATTGCTGGTGGCGGCACAGTCTTAGCGTTGGGCTCACTGGCTTATTTGGTTGCCGAGCTGAGTAAAAATCGAGAAAATCGTGCTTTAGTTAGGTGGTTTTTTAAAAAGCTTCGGGGTAAAAAAGTAGCTCCATTAACGTCGCAGCAGCGGAAAAGTGCTGGGCGGTTAAAAATTGATGCTGCGGTAGCAATTCCTGGTGTAGTACTTGGTGCGGCGGCAGTAGTTGCCGCAAGGAATATCAAAACTCCGTAGAGTGAATATTGCTCTTGGAATCGAAAAGAATCGTGAGCGAATAGAGAATATTGTCTAAAACATTGGTTTGCTGGTATCATTATTTCTCTATATTTTTTATAGGGTATACAATTTTTTAGGCGGTACAGTGAAAAAAATAATTCTCTTTCTTTGTTCGATATTGCTTTTTTTTAGTCCTTTAGAGGCCGGTCTTCCTGTGCGGCCTATTACAACCTGGGGAGGATTACTCATAGCCCTTGTTGGTGCTGGAGTGCTTACAGGCGCATCGTTGCGGAAAAATAAGCTTGAGAAAATACGAAAAAAATTGCTTGGAAACACAGCAAGGGCGCTGAAAGGAAATCAGCGGTGGCAGAATCAGTTAAAGCTTCATTCTCTTGAAAATTCTCTTGAAAATAACCAATTTCTTCAATCTCTGGCAATAGCAGGACTTGCTATTGGTGGTGGCTTGACAGCTGCGGGGGTGTTATGGCCCAAAAAAGAGGAAGGTAGTGTGGATTCAGAACGCCAGCCTCTAATGCCTGGGGGATCGGGAGTGTCTGTCGATCCAGCTCTTGATCTAGGTTTGCACAACAGTCTTAAGCATCAGTCTGGCCGTTATGGGCCTGGCAATTCTCTTGTTGATTCTTCTCTGCCGCCAGGCGCTGGGGTCGGGTTGTTAAGCGGTAGTATGCGATTAACAAGTCCAGAGCTGCCAAAGTATGAAAGAGAAAAAATGTATCTTGTGGTTCCTTCACAGACTAAAGAAGATGTAGCTCCGGTTAAAGATGCATGGATTGAGTCTGCTCGTGTGAGAATTGTCACGGTACCGGGGGATGGCCATTGTTTACTGTATTCGTTATTATTTTTTAATTGGCTGAAGGATCATCCAGGGGGAGGCATTCCTGAAAAATTTGCATTACAAGCAAAGCTGGTTTCATTGATGCGCAACTTGATTTGTAATGAGATGCAAAAGAAAGTTGATAAAAAGCTTGAGAATATAGGGAAAGCAGTGAGACTGCTTGGTGATGAAGTTGGTGTGATTGAACAGTTGCCATATCAATTTTTAATAAACAGAGTGAAAGAGTTTTATACACTCGGAGTAGTGACAAAGTTTTGCTTAAGTAGCGTTATGCCATCTTCGGCTCAATTTTCGTTTGAAGAATTTCAAAGGTGTTTTGATACTGCAGTTTTACTTAAAACATTTTTAGCAGTTAGTGCTGAGAGAATTTACACTTTTAAAGCAAACCTTGATTTAGTAGATGCTCCAAACAATAATTTGAATGTTTTAGAATATGTACATTTTCTTATGTCTCCAATATGTCAAGGGATGCTAGAGGATATACAGAAGTATTTAAAGCAGCGTGTAACTGTCCATGAATTGGCTCGTTCATATATGGCTCTTTATAGAGAGCACATTGCATGTGAAGTTCCGGTATTTCAAGGCACTGATATACCTAAAGGAATTGACTCTCAATACTATTTAGGTGATTGCGAAGCGGAATTCCTTGCTGGTATGTTGAAAACAAAAATATATGTATATTTCTGCAATCGAAATGGTGCTTATAGCTGTTGTAAAATATATGGTAGTTTTTTGGGAGATAGCGTGCCGACTGTTTCTTTAGTTAATATAAATAGTAATCACTGGGCGCCGCTCGTTGTAAGTGGATCGGCCGCTGCAAGCGTTGGCGCGGGCGCAGCTGCTGGTTCTACATAGAATAATTCACATCCTTGTATTTCTTGCATAAATTCCTTACGCTTCGTGCATGGTTTATTTATATCACTATATTCCCAATTCTTTAACGCTCCTTCGCATGATAAGTGCACCATTTTTATGGCATGCAATTCTTATGCATAAAACAGTTTGGGCGCTTGTGCTGGTGACATTTGCTATTGTAAGTGATGTGGGTGATGGGTACGCAGCTCGCCGATTATTTGTTACTTCACGTGCGGGTACTTTTCTTGATCCACTTGCCGATAAGGTTGTGGTGCTTGCTGGATTTATTGCGTTGTGGCAACTGCATATTGCTCCTTTGTGGGTGGTTTTGGTTATTGTTGTGCGTGATCTCTTTGTAACATGGTTAAGAACTTTTTTATTGCATCAGGGAATGCCGTTGCGTACATCATGGATGGCCAAAAGTAAAACTGCACTGCAGTTCATATCATTGTATGCATTAATTATTGGTTCCGGTATCCGTGAAGGCTTGCATGCAGAGAGTAGTATGATGGGATGCTTATATTATTTAAGTGTTGGTGTTGCGCTGGCGACGGCGCTTTCCACTATGAGTTATTGGTACCGGCTATGTGCGGTACTGTTTCGGACGGGTTCTCAGAATGAATAAACAAAAGATTTTTCGGTGGATTGCATCATGTAGTGGGCTGGGATTTAGTCCCTATGCACCGGGGACTGTAGCGAGTTTTGCCGCGGCAGTTTTGTTGTATGTACTTCGCTTTTTTTGCTCTGTTTATTTTTTGCTCACTCTTACTGTAGTGCTGTGTGTGATTGGTTTTTTTGCAACACAAAAAAGTATTGTTGCACGGCATGATGATCCCTCATGGATTGTAATTGATGAGTGGGTTGCGGTGTGGAGTATGTTGATATATATGCCACATGTATGGTGGATTTTTCTTCTTAGTTTTGGTGTATTTCGATTGCTTGATATTACAAAACCATGGCCAGTTTCTGCTGCTGAATCATTGGCTGGTGCCTGGGGTATTTTTGCAGATGATTTAGTTGCTGCGTTTTTGACTGCAATATTCTTGTGTTGTGTAGTAATACCAGTTATCCTGTAGCCTTTCTAGAGTAAAACCACGATTTCTAGTGCTATTTTTGAATGAAAGGCTGCGCAATCTATGGCAAGCGAAAAGATTAACCCTGCAATGCAAATCATCCCTCTTTCGATTGAAAAAGAATTAAAATCATCATTTCTTGATTATGCAATGTCAGTGATTGTGAGCCGTGCATTGCCTGATGTGCGCGACGGATTAAAACCGGTGCATCGTCGGATTTTATATGCGATGCATAAATTGGGATATTATAACGAAAGACCACACAGAAAATCAGCAACGGTTGTTGGAGAAGTGATTGGTCATTATCATCCTCACGGAGATCAATCCATTTATCAATCTATGGTAGGGCTTGCGCAAGATTTTTCAAAGCGATATCCGCTCCTGGATGGACAAGGGAACTGGGGATCGATTGACGGTGATAATGCTGCATCTATGCGATATACCGAAGTGCGTATGTCAAAAATTACGCAAGAGATGCTTGCAGATATTGAAAAAGAAACAGTGCCATTTGTGCCGAATTATGATGAATCGTTAACCGAGCCAACATTGCTTCCTGCGCGAATTCCTTACTTGCTCTTGAATGGTTCTAATGGTATTGCGGTTGGTATGGCAACGTCTATTCCGCCGCATAATTTGACTGAAGTTATTTCTGGGTGTATTGCACTTTTAAAAAATCCAAATCTCTCTGAAGATGAATTATTTTCGTTGATTCCTGCTCCTGATTTTCCTACTGGTGGCGTGATTTGTGGGCGTGCAGGAATTGTTCAGGCGTATCGTACTGGTCATGGCAAAGTAGTATTGCGCGGGGTGGTTGACATTGAAGGTGAAGATGATGCTCGCCCTTCGTTGGTGATTAAAGAAATTCCGTATCAAGTAAACAAGTCTGATTTGATTACAAAAATTGCAGATCTCGTCAAAGATAAAGTGATTGATGGTATTTCAAATATTCGTGATGAATCGTCTAATCGTGGTGGCATTCGTGTTGTTATTGATATTAAGCGTGGTGAAATTCCACAAATGATTCTTAACCAGTTATTCAAGCATACATCTCTTCAAGTTAATGTGCCGATGCTGCTGCTAGCAATTCATAATAATCGACCATTGCTTTTAACGCTTCGTGAACTTCTTGAGCATTTCTTGGCGCATCGCCGTGAAGTGATTACCCGTCGTACACAATTTGATTTGCGAAAAAGCATGGCACGAGCTCATATCTTGCAAGGGCTTATTATTGCGCTTGATAATATTGACAGAATGATTGTACTCATTAAGCGAGCACCTGATTCAGAAGCAGCGCAGCAAGAATTGTGTGGTGAATTTAAATTAACACCAATTCAAGCAAAAGCAATTTTAGAAATGCGTCTGCAGCGGTTAACAGGGCTTGAGCGAGATAAAATTTTGGAAGAAATGCGTCAGCTGCAGCAGCTCATGCATGAGCTGCGGTTAATTCTTTCTGATCGCCAAGTGCTCTCGCAAGTTATTTTAACTGAGCTTGAAGATATTAAAGCTCGGTATGGGGATGTGCGGCGTTCAGTTATTTCACATGCGCTGGATGCATTTTCAGAAGCAGATTTAATTCCTGATGAAGATGTGGTTATTACTTTGACATATAAGGGATATATTAAGCGGGTTATCCTTGAAACCTATGCGGTTCAGCATCGTGGTGGAAAAGGTAAAAAAGGAATGGCCGACTTGGCTGATTCTGATGACGTGATGCAAGATTTATTTGTCACCAAAAATCATGATGATGTACTATTTTTTACTAATTTAGGCCGTGTCTACACATTAAAAGTATATGAGATTCCAGAAGGATCACGTGTTGCTAAGGGGCGTGCTGTTGTTAATTTGTTATCCCTGACAGAAGGTGAGCGGGTGGTAAAATTATTATCAACTCGCGATCTTGAAGGTAAATTCTTAGTTATGTGTTCAAAGAATGGTACCATTAAAAAAACCGATGCAATGGCATTTTCAAAAGTGCGTTCAACCGGAATTCGGGCAGTGAGTTTGAATGAAGGTGATGAGTTGGTGTTCTGCGGATTAAGTTCTGGTTCAGACACAATCATTATTGCAACCAAACTCGGACAAGGAATTCGGTTCCGTGAAGAAGAAGTTCGCGCAATGGGTCGTCAAGCAACGGGGGTTCGTGGTATTAGGCTTCGCGCGCAAGATTCTGTTGTTGGGGTTGTAGTTGTTAACAGTGATAGTAACTTGCTGTTTGCAACATCTCGTGGCTTTGGTAAGCGTGTACGTGTGTCAGATTTCAGAGTGGCTCATCGTGGTGGTCTTGGTGTGCGTACTATTCCAACCTCAACACGAAACGGTTTGGTAATTGGCTTAGTCATTGTATATCCCGATTCACATATCTTGCTTATTGATAAGAGTGGTAAAATTATTCGGCTATCTCCGCAAGAGGTGCGTACAATGGGGCGACAAGCACAAGGTGTCCGTTTAATTCGATTAGATTCTGATCAAGTTCTTTCTGGTTTGGTTTCGTTTAGTGAAGCGGAAGAAGATGAGTCAGCAGGAAAACTGTCTGATGAGTTTGTACCACCAATTGAAGGGGAGCATGCTCCCGATGTTGAGGGTGGTGACGAAAGAGTAGATGAGTCAATTGAGGCAGGAGCGGCAGATCTTGAAGAAGAGCATGATGAGGATCTGGATGCATCTGATTCATATGAAGGTGATGAAGAAGCACGCTTTGATGCATATAGTGATGACCGAGATCTTGATATCTCATGAAGGATGAGCATGGATCGTGGAATGATAAAAACCATAGCAGTCCAGTTATTGTTGCAAAATGGTATTGGATCTGCCACTGTCGCTCATCTTTTTAAAAATAATCTTGATCAGATTGCTGCTGAGTTGTACTCACTTTCTGTGAGTGCGATATCAGAAAAATATAATGTTCCTGCGCGGTATGCAGGGTTAATGCATGCCGCGCTTCATAATCAGCACGCCTTGGTTGAGCATGATACGTGGTGTCAAAAAAATGGAGTACGTGTGGTAACGCTGTTTGACCCTGAATATCCAGAAACTCTTAAACATATTGGCGCTCCGCCAGTTGTCCTGTGGGTGCGGGGTGTTTTGCCAAGTACGACAGTACCTTCGTGTGCGCTTGTTGGCTCAAGAAATGCAACACAGTATGGCAAACGCGTCGTTAAAATGCTGGTTCCTGGGCTTGTGGCACGTGGGATTGCAACGGTAAGTGGTGGGGCGCGCGGTATTGATGGCTGGGTTCATCAAGAAACTATTGCTGCCGGTGGTCACACCACGGTGGTTATGGGGTGTGGTTTGGCACATACGTATCCTGCAGAGCATTATCAGTTGTTTGATGATGTTGTGGCATCAGGTGGTGCATTAGTTTCACCGTTTCCTCCTTGCATGGAGCCATCACAGGGAACTTTTCCTGCGCGCAATCGTATTATTGCCGGGCTTTCAAATGCGTGTATTGTGGTGCAAGCGGCTGCCAAAAGCGGTGCGCTTATTACAGCAAGCCATGCGCTTGAGGAGAATAGAGAGGTTGGAGCTGTGCCGGGGCCAATTGATGATTTGTTGTCTGTAGGAACACATCAGCTAATTTCGCAAGGTGCTCGATTGGTGAGTGATGTTAGCAGTGCGCTTGATCTTTGTGGGCAGTGCGCAGCACCTGGACGTTTGGGTGTTAATGTACTGTTAAGTGTTGAGGCGCAGGCTTTTGTACAAATAATAGATGAGGCTTATACGATTGATGAGCTGGTAGTGATAAGCCAAAAACCATTAAATACTGTCCAATCAATCTTGTTTGAACTTCAATTGGCAGGTAAGTGTATACAAAATCATGCAGGGATGTGGGAGCGTTGTGGATAAGAATTTTTTATATTGTGCGTCACAATCTCAGGCGCGGCATGCATTGCTCCAGCACGCAGAAATTCCATTCATGGTTATTGGAATTACGGTGCGGGAAGAAGATGCAGACGTTTCTGGTGCAGTGCAAGAACAGGTTGCTGCGCTTGCTCAGTATAAGCATACGGGGATTGATGTTGGTGCCGTAATGCACCTACAAACTGCTCAAACAGGTCGTTTATATTTTATTACTGCAGATACATTGATTGCTGGTGTTGAAAATGGGATGATTTATGGCAAGCCACGCAGTTACTCTCATGCAGTAGAAATGGTTCAGCAGATTTCGCGGCAAGAAATTATTGTTGCCACTGGTATGTGTTTATCGGTGTGGCAGTATGACCGCCAGACTGGTGAGTGCGCTCTTGTAAAGCAAGAAACATGGGTTGCTGATGCGCTGGCAGAGTTTTCTGTCCCTGATAATGAAATAGATTATTATTTATCCTCCTGTCCGGTTGCTATGCAAGGATGTGGGGCAACTGTGGTTGATGGCAGAGGTATTCTTTACTTTAAATCAATTCGTGGTTCATATTCAGGCACGTTGGGGCTTGATATGTTTGGGTTGCGCCTGCGTTTGGCGCGCCATGGTTTTTATGACTCAATGCACCGTTGATTCATGTGGAGATTCATCACTGCATAGTGATTGATACAATGCTCGTTTTGTGGGTGATTCAATTACATAGGTTTCTTGGGGAATCTCATGGATTCGCGTGGCCCCTGCACAATGTTTTTTGTGCTTGCGTGGGCGCGATGATTTTTTTGTGGCGTGATTTGCATGAGCCGCGTATTGATGGTTGAGCGTTTGTTCCATATGCCGAATAAATGTATTCAGCGCATCGTACATATCTGCTGGGGGAAGAGAAAGACTTTGATCATTGGTAATGGTAGAGAGGATCGCTTGGAGCTCAGGATCGCACGCTTCTTGTATAAACTGAGTAAGAAGTTTCTTGTTATGTTGAAGAACCCACTTCATGAAGGTAATGAGCTCTAAAGAGATCGTCAATTGTGTGGACATGGTGTCCTCCTGATATTGATGATGACGAAATAAAGTAACAGGGTGCTAGTGTTGCTTAAAAAAGAGAACAAAGTCATTACTTAAGTGAAAAAGCATCAAAAAAGAAAGAAGAAAGGCTTATCGGGGGGCTTGGGTATTTTCCTGTGCTGAGTGGGCATAAGTATTGTCGACTGTGTTAATTGCGTGCATGAATTGGCTGAAGTTCATAGGAATATTTGAGTCATCTTGTGCATCGTCATAGTAGAGATATGCATTATCCATATCATCCTCTTCGTCGAGTGAAGTGAGGACGTGCTGCAGGTTTGCAAGAATTATTTCCATTTCTTCTGGTGATGGTTTTTGAGGTGTCTGCTGAGGTGGAGAGATGGGTTGGGGGGAAGGTTTTGCCGTTTGTTGTGGTGCGGGGTCTTTTTGATTGTCAATTATATGACCTGGCTTTGTAGTTGTATCGCTCGATGGAATATACACATTTTGAATCGCTTGTTGCCAGGCAGTTCCTATGATTTTCTTTTTTTTGATCGGCTGCGTGACCTTATTATGTGTTGCGGTAAGAGGTGCTAGTGGTGCCGCTGATGGAGCCAGACTCAGAGTCCATAAGAAAAAAATAGTATATATGCGCATAGAAGAAACCATTTTATTAAGCTTTTTATATGAGTTAATCTTAGCAGGCGAGAGTTTTGTGTCAAGAATGAGGTTGGCTTGCTGTATGATGAGTAGTATAACGCAGAACTGCGTAATCGGCTTTAGTGCTAAAAAAGCTATTGTAGAGCGTTAAAATAGTATAAATACTTATGTGTTGTTGTGAGAAATATAAATGTATTATATTATCAAAGAAGTATAAATAATTTTTTTAGGGGGTGGTATGTTTAAAGTTAGAGGATTAATCTTAAGTTTTATCTGTGTGCTGTCTTTGCCTGGCTTTGTCAGTGGGGCCAAGCAGCAACCATCTGCAGGCCTGTCTCGTCAGATGAAGCGTCTGCATGAGTATGAGCGTCTGCAAAGAGTATTGGAAGAGAGTAATCCAAAGTTGTGTGAGCAGTTTGTGCTGCTTTCTGAAAAAGTAATGGCGCGGGCAAAGCTTGCCGCGCAAGATAAAAAAGCGATTCAAGCGTTTTTGAAAAAAGTTGCGAGTGATCAAAATGTAAATCAGCGGGATAAAAAATCTATAACACAGTTTTTAAGACCAGGACTCAGTACAGGAGCTCAAGTTGGTATCGGTGTGGGAAGTGCGGCCGCGGTGATTGCGGCACTTGCGGTTCTTGTGGCAAGGTACGGGAAGCTTTCTATGTTACCGGATGACTTCTCATCACGTTTTCGTCATGAGGATGGACCTGCAAGAGCTGGTGGGTTGCCAGTGATACCTGTGTCACCTTTAGCTGTAGAAGAAGGTAGTGGAGGTGCTGGTGCGGCTTTGGGAAATGGTGCTGGCAGAATGTCTGCGACTGGTGATCGAGTGTCACCTGTTATTGGTGCAACTCCGGGTGCGGGCATTGGTGCTGTGGTAGTTGGCGTTCATGCGGGTGCTGCAGATGAGGACCGTCTTGCAGGAGCTGGTTTAGGTGGGGATGGACCTGCAGGAGCTGGTCGTGGTGCGGGAGTCGATCAGGCAGCTGTGGGGGTAGTTGGTGGTGCGAGACCGGGCGGTTCATTGCTTGATATTATTAACGATACTCCTGAGCAGCGATTAAAAAGGGTTGCAAAGGCTTGTGCCTTTGGTGATCTTCAGCTTGCGCTTAGTCAGTCTGCGTATAAGTTAAAGAGATCAGATTTTCCTACTAGATTAGATGGTTCCTGTTCTGCCGGTGGCGCAAATCCTTGGGATCGTGCTCTTATAGCGGAGAATCGATCTAGCAAAATTAATTATGATGAAATAGATTTTCATCCTGATTGGTCTCTTGACTCCAGATCTAGTCCGTTTGTTAAGACATTGCAAGGTCGCACACTAGGATACGAAAGCTTATTTGGTTCCTATGAAGAAGGGATGACTAAATTGAGGGTTGAGGAAATAGAATCAACTTTTTTGGGAGCTCGGAATTCCATCATACCTGTCGACGAAGCTTTTGTGAACTATCTTGGTGGGGTTGTATTTCCGAGCAAAGTTTTAAATATAGCCAAAGTTGTTGTAAGGGCGCATTCTTTTTTTCTTGTAATGTTAGATACTCACCAAGCATATGTTTATGCTGGTATATTGCATGATGATAAGACAGCTAGTTTTGCTCAGATTCAACCTGATGAAATTTTTAGTAGTAATAATACAGTAATTTTTCAGGTTTATTTTTTGAATCCAGAGCGATTTGAAAGATTAAATATGTCTCCAGCGCGTTTAGCCTGGATGGGGGCTGTAATTAGGAGTGGTATTCAAAGGGGCCGAGAGCATATTACCGGTCAAACAAGTTAAGGAGCGCAAAGCGCATTAACTCATTACGCACTTTTTTAGAAAACGTTTCGATATATGTACTTTTCGGTTTTAGTGCTAAAAAAGCTATTGTAGAGCGTTAAAATAGTATAAATACTTATGTGTTGTTGTGAGAAATATAAATGTATTATATTATCAAAGAAGTATAAATAATTTTTTTAGGGGGTGGTATGTTTAAAGTTAGAGGATTAATCTTAAGTTTTATCTGTGTGCTGTCTTTGCCTGGCTTTGTCAGTGGGGCCAAGCAGCAACCATCTGCAGGCCTGTCTCGTCAGATGAAGCGTCTGCATGAGTATGAGCGTCTGCAAAGAGTATTGGAAGAGAGTAATCCAAAGTTGTGTGAGCAGTTTGTGCTGCTTTCTGAAAAAGTAATGGCGCGGGCAAAGCTTGCCGCGCAAGATAAAAAAGCGATTCAAGCGTTTTTGAAAAAAGTTGCGAGTGATCAAAATGTAAATCAGCGGGATAAAAAATCTATAACACAGTTTTTAAGACCAGGACTCAGTACAGGAGCTCAAGTTGGTATCGGTGTGGGAAGTGCGGCCGCGGTGGTTGCGGCACTTGCAGGCTTGGCAATAGCAGCGCGCAAGGGAGTTTCATTGGGTATAAAAAGTGCTCTTTCTGGTTTTACCCCGTTACCAACGGGTGGGGCATCCTTGGTTGGCGCAGGGGCAGCTGCTGACAGAGGTACAGGCGCAGGAGCTGGTTTAGGTGAGGATGGACCTGTAGGGGCTGATGGGTTGCCAGTGATGCCTGTATTACCTTCTTCTATAGCTGTAGAACAACGTAGTGGAGATCCTGCTGCGGCTTTGGTAAGTGGTGCTGGCAGAATGTCTGCGACTGGTGATCGAGTGTCACCTGTTATTGGTGCAACTCCGGGTGTGGACATTGGTGCTGCGGTAGTTGGCGTTCATGCGGGTGCTGCAGATGAGCACCGTCTTGCAGGAGATGGTGGGCTGCCAGTGATGCCTGTATTACCTTCTTCTATAGCTGTAGAACAACGTAGTGGAGATCCTGCTGCGGCTTTGGGTGTGGACATTGGTACTGCGGTAGTTGGCGTTCCTGCGGGCGCTGCAGATGAGGGCCGTCTTGCACGAGCTGGTTTAGGTGAGGATGGACCTGCAGGAGCTGGTGGGCCCTCAGTGATGTCTGAATTACCTTCTTCTATAGCTGTAGAACAACGTAGTGGAGATCCTGCTGCGGCTTTGGGTATGGACATTGGTGCTGCGGTAGATGGCGTTCATGCGGGTGCTGCAGATGAGGGCCGTCTTGCAGGAGCTGGTTTAGGGGCAGAGGTAGTTGCTTTAGACAAGCGACAAAGATTTATAAAAATGCTTTTGGAATTCAGGAGAGAATTGCAAGAATTAACAATAAATCCTATACAAACAAATCAACCAGATCCATACAACCCAGGAGAAGTTATTTCAGATTTTTATAGAGAGATGGCGGTTTGTTTGGGTGGATACACTGGTACTTTTAAATCTTTGAAAGATCAAGTTTTTGAGGATTATTTAAAATCATGTGGGTACAAAGTTGAAAGTATGGTTGGGGCTCGCGGAGGAGTCGGTAATTTGGCTCTTATCTGCCAAAAAGGTCCTGCGGTTGTGTGTATCAAAGTAGTTCGCACTCCTGAGACGAGTACTCTTATGGCGCATCGTATAGCAAAATTATTACCTATCGTGTATTCGGAATATCGAAGACGAATTGTTACTAAGGCAAGGGAGACTGGTGAAGCGGAAGAAAATAATTTTATTCATGTAGAGCCTGCTTATTCTTATTTGGTTAAGTTAAATTGTGGGAAGTATGTACAATTACAAGAGCGTGTTGTGGCGCTGAGTAATCAGTACAGGTTCGGAAGACTTAGTAAGATACTTACGCCTGATGTTATTGATCAGTTAATTCTTGTGGAAAGCTTGATAGGCACCTATGATATGCACGCAAATAATGTAGGGCTTGTTTCGCTGCCCGATGGTACGCAGGTGATTAAGTTATTTGATTTAGAAAGGATTGGCTATCCTTGCAGATCTTCCGATCAAAAAAGGGTGCCTTCAGCTAAAGAATATTTTATCAGCACAATTTTAAGTCAGTATAAAAAAACTTATAATTCATCTCATATTGATGAGATACAGAAGCAGTATCAACGTGCCGAAAAAGATTAATTTACCGGTCAAACAAGTTAAGCAGCGCAAAGCGTATTAACTCATTGCGCACTTTTACAAAACGTTTCGATATATCTATTTTTCGGCTTTAGTGCTAAAGAAGCTATTGTAGAGCATTAAAAACTAGTATACATACTTATGTGTTGTTGTGAGAAATGTAAATGTATTATTTTCTTAAAGAGGTATAAATAATTTTTTTAGGGGGGGTATGTTTAAAGTTAGAGGATTAATCTTAAGTTTTATCTGTGTGCTGTGTCTGCCTGGCTTTGTCAGTGGGGCCAAGCAGCAACCATCTGCAGGCCTGTCTCGTCAGATGAAGCGTCTGCATGAGTATGAGCGTCTGCAAAGAGTATTGGAAGAGAGTAATCCAAAGCTGTGTGAGCAGTTTGTGCTGCTTTCTGAAAAAGTAATGGCGCGGGCAAAGCTTGCCACGCAAGATAAAAAAGCGATTCAAGCGTTTTTGAAAAAAGTTGCGAGTGATCAAAATGTAAATCAGCGGGATAAAAAATCTATAACACAGTTTTTAAGACCAGGACTCAGTACGGGAGCTAAGGTTGGTATCGGTGTGGGAAGTACGGCCGCGGTGGTTGCGGCACTTGCAGGCTTGGCAATAGCAGCGCGCAAGGGAGTTTCATTGGGTATAAAAAGTGCTCTTTCTGGTTTTACCCCGCTACCAACGGGTGGGGCATCCTTGGTTGGCGCAGGGGCAGCTGCTGGCAGAGGTACAGGCGCAGGAGCTGGTTTAGGTGAGGATGGACCTGTAGGGGCTGATGGGCTGCCAGTGATGCCTGTATTACCTTCTTCTATAGCCGTAGAACAACGTAGTGGAGATCCTGCTGCGGCTTTGGGTGTGGACATTGGTGCTGCGGTAGTTGGCGTAGTGTCTTCCGGCTCTGCTGGCGCAGGAGCTGGTTTAGGGGCAGGGGTAGTTGCTTTAGACAAGCGACAAAGATTTATAAAAATGCTTTTGGAATTCAGGAGAGAATTGCAAAAATTAACAATAAATCCTACACAAATAAACCAACCAGATCCATACAACCCAGGAGAAGTTATTTCAGATTTTTATAGAGAGATGGCAGCTTTTTTGGTGAGATACGCTGGTTCTTTTGAGTCTTTGAAAAGAACCAGCTTTCAGGATTATTTAACATCATGTGGGTACACTGTTAACGTTGAGACTGGGGGGTGCGGATACTTTCGTAATCTGGCTCTTATATGCAAAAAAGATGCTAAGGGTCTGTGTGTTAAAATAGTTGGCACTCCTGTGACGAGTACTCTTATGGCACATCGTGTAGCAAATTTTTTACCTGGCGTGTATTCGGACTATCGAAGACGAATTGCTACTAATGCAAGGGGCGCTGGTGCAACGGAACAAAATAGTTTCATCCCAGTAGAGCCAGCTTATTCTTATTTGGTTAAGTTACAGTGCGGCGAGTATGTACAATTACAAGAGTCTGTTACGGCGGGTAGAGGGTTTTACAAGCGCGTGCCACTACTTGATATTTTAACCCCTGATGTTATTGATCAGTTAATTCTTGTGGAAAGCTTGATAGCCACCTATGATATGCACGCAGATAATGTAGGATATGTTTATCGGCCCGATGGTACGGCGGTGGTTAAGTTATTTGATTTAGAAAGGATAGGCTATCTTGGAGAAGTTACCGATAAACAAAGAGCGCCTTCAGCTAAAAAATATTTTATCAGGTTAATTTTAGGTCAGTATAAAAACAATAGAAATAGAGATCATATTGATGCGATACAGGCGCGGTATCCACGTGTCGGAAAAAATTACGCTACCGCTCAAACAAGTTAAGCAGCGCAAAGCGCATTAACTCATTGCGCACTTTTTCAGAAAGCTTTGCGAGCGGTTCATTCCCTTTAATATCAACAAGATCAAGTCGCGCGCCATGTTTAATAAGCAGGCGCGCAAGTTTTTGGTAGAGCGTTCCTCCTTTTCCGTGGAAGTGGAGGGGTGTTTGGCCCAGTTCATTTTGTGCATCAACGTGTGCTCCGGCGATAATGAGAATTTCTGCCATATCAAGCGTCTTTTTTGTGATATTGAGTGCAATGTGATGCAGTGGCGTGTTGCCGTAGGTATCGCGGATGTTTGGGTTTGCTCCATGCGTTAATAAAAATACCAGTGTTGCTGCATCACGATTAATGATAGTGAGTAATATGGGCGATAGCCCGTCGCGTACGGCGTTTATATTAGCGCCTTGAGCAACATGACGGGCTATCGTTTGGGGGATACGCTTGTTCTGCACTGCGCTAAAGAGCGCATCGTCGACGGTATTTTGTGCGGTATGGAGCGCGCTTTGCACTTTTGCAGAGCTTTGCACATCGGTCGCACTAGTTAAACGCTCTTCTTGTAATTCGCGGATTGAGCGTTTGTGGTATACCACCTGTTGGCCAAGCACATTACTACATAAGTAGGCAGGTGCGGCAATGGGCACATTTTTACGTTTCATAGCATAGATCTCCATTTTTTCTTGCGCCGTGGTGTTAGGCACGATTCAAGATATGTCTTAGTATTGCCTCGAGCTATTCTTATTGTAAATAGTTTTTTAAAAAAAGATCTCATTGGCGCGGTTTTTCGTTTATATTCGGTATGAAAAAGTAACCCCTTGCGCTCTGACTTGCTTTGCCGATACACTGACCGCTCTTGTGTATAAAGGGTATTGCATGATTCCACATCAATTAACGGTGTCTAATTTCTTAAGTTACGGCCAGCAGCCGCAAACGATTTCATTTGAGGGGTATAGTCTCATCTGCTTGTCGGGTCGCAATGGGCATGGAAAGTCTGCATTACTGGATGCGATGACGTGGGCTTTGTGGGGGCAAGCACGAAAGACGGTGAGTACGGCAAAGCCAGACGAAGGATTAATTCGTTTAGGCGCGCAGTCGATGATGGTTTTGTTTGAGTGGTATGTCGGTGGTAAATTGTATCGTGTGCGGCGAGAATGTACGATGCGGCCAGGAAATAAGCCCTATGTAACACTCGATGTGGGTGTGTATGATGAAGCAGCTAGTCAGTTTCATAGCATGACCGATAAAACATTACGTAAGACACAAGAGGTGCTCAATCGAATTATTGGTCTTGAGTACGATACGTATATTAACTCGGCGTATTTGCGGCAAGGCAATGCCAATGAGTTTTCTCAAAAAGCGCCGAAAGAGCGTAAAAAGATTTTAACCGCCATTCTGGGTATTGATGCGTATGATGCGTTGCAAACGCGTGCTCTTGAGCGAGCACGCGAGCACAGTGCACAGATAACCGTTTTGCAAGAGTTGCTCCTTCATGATGAGGCAGAGCTAAAGAGCTATCCTGATGTTGCTTTGCAGCATGCTTTAGTGGCAGAAGAGCTTTCTCAGTATGCGATGCAGGTAAAAGAAAGCGAAAAAGAGCGGGTTAGATTGCAGGCAGAGTATGCTCAATGTGAATCGCGTATGCGTGAATACCATTTGCAGTGCAGGGCGGTGGCTGATGAGCTTGGTATACTTCATGAGAATAGAAGAGCGTGGGGGCTCTTGGTAAATGAGTATCGTACTGCGCGGCGCACTCTTCATGAGCACAAGAGTCGAGATGAAGTAATACGTGAGCTAGGGGTAGCGCGGCACGAAGAACATCAGTATCGGATACGGCACAAAGAAACAATGGCTTTGCAGCAAGAGCTAATTGTGCAGGAAAAAGCATTATTTGTCCGTGAGCAGATGGTACAGCGAGAAGTTGCGGTGCAGGCGGGTGATTTGGCGCAGCAGAAGCATGCTGCGACTGTTGCTTATGAACAAGCGAGGCATATCGAAAAACAATTGCGGATTCAAAAAGAACAATTACTTGCTGAGCAATCAGCACTGTGCATGCAGCAAGATGAAATAGCGCGTCAACTAGAACTTTTTCTGGAGCGTGAGCAGCAACAGCATGCATTTAAGGTGCGTTTTGAAAAACGGAAAGCATTTTATACTACCTATGTGCCTCGGCTTCGCTGGTTACAAGGGCAACATGAAGAATTGATTCATAAAGTAGCATTGGTTAACGATGAGAGTTCGAGTTGTCCGTTATGTGATCAAATGTTGTCGGCAAAGCGCAAGCAGTTTTTACAAGAAAAATTGCATAAGCAGGTGCAGTCTGTTGAACATCAGTATGCACGGCTTAAAAAAATTCTGGAGCACCTTAAAAAACTCCTTGTAGATGACCATGGTGAATTGAAGAAAAATGAAGAAATGAGTCAGGTGCTGCAAGGGCTGCGAAATCAGCATGAAGTGCTCTCGGCACGGCAAGCACATGCAGGAGTACGGCTTTTATCGGTAGATGATGCCCTTATTAAAGCGACGGCAGAGACTGGGGCGCTTGCCACTCATGTGCAAAAACTCACTACTCAATACGTTGCGTATGAAGCTGAAGCGGCAACCGTGCTGGCGCAAGATTCACAGTTGCTGACATTGAGAGCTCGTATTCATGAGTGCAGTATGCGTATTGAAGCGGCACGAGAACATGAACATGAGCATAGTCTTATTGAGCAGCGGATTATGGCTCTTGAGCAGCAGCGTGATAGCATTGAGGGTAATGAAAAAAAGAAGGTTGAACTTGCTCATATGCGTAATCAGATTACCATGCAGCGGCTTCAACTCCAGCATGCGCAGCGGCAACTTACTGAAAAAGAAGCTCGCCTGCAGAGTGAATCGGTATTCCTTCCATTGCACGCAGCATTACAGGAACAGATTGCGCAGAGTGAAGCTTGCTATGTGCTACTTATGGAAAAGAAAGAGGAGGCGGCGCAGCGATATGGTCAGTTGACGCAAGCTCGACAAAAACTTGAAGAGCGAAAGGCCCTTGTGCATAAACGTACCTCTGAAGTGGCTCGTTTGGACTCGGCGTATGATGATTGTATGACCCTTGCCCAGGCGTGGAGTAAAAATGGAGTTCAGGCGTTATTGATTGACCAGGCTATTCCTGAAATTGAGCATGAAGCAAATGCATTACTTGCTCGTTTGAGCAATAATCAGTCGCATGTGTTTATAGAATCATTGCGGGATTTGAAGCGTGGCGGTGTCCGTGAAACATTAGATATTAAGATTGCAGATGCTATGGGAGTCCGCCCGTATGAGATGTTTTCTGGGGGGGAAGCTTTTCGAATAGATTTTGCATTGCGGGTAGCAATTTCAAAGCTTCTCGCACGCAGAGCGGGAGCGGCGCTACAGGTGTTGATTATTGATGAAGGATTTGGGTCGCAAGATGAGGAAGGGCTTGGGCGGCTTATGGAAGCGCTCTACGCCGTGCAAGATGATTTTGCCAAAATTATTGTAGTTACTCATCTGCCCGCATTCAAAGAAAACTTTCCGGTACACTTTATTGTTGAAAAAGGAGCATCTGGGTCGGTCGTGACCGTAGAACAAAGGGGATGAGGGGGGGGCTTCTTGTTCTATGAAAAGCTTTGAGGAGCGCACTTGAGCTCTCTCAGGATGTCTTAGGCCGCTCAGACATACGTTTTTTGCTTTGCAAAAAGCCGAACTCGCTCGGTAAGACACCCGGCCTCGATCTTTTGGTACGCATAGAGCATTAGGTAAAAGCAAGTTCGCAGTTCACCGTCTTTGCGAGGAGTTGGAATGATGACTCTGTCTGAAATTCACTATGCCGACGACGCAATCCACAGAGTTTACGATCGCTTTTAATAATAAGACAGGATTGCCGTACTTCGTTCGCAATGACCAGCCGACGCTTTTTGAGCGATCAACTTACGCTTTTTGGAAGCTTCAGCAGACAGGTGGCTGGCAAACGGGGCCTGTCCGGCGAAGACGGGTTTGTAAATCAATATTTTAAACTCATGCAACTATATGCTATTCTTGCCGGCATGATGAACGAACTTATCTTTATATTTCATACTTTATGTGTATTTAGCGTAGTCTGCGGCGCGGTATTGCTTGGTCGCCATACGGTGCAAGCACTTGTCTGCATATACATTGTGCTTGCCAACCTTTTTATTATTAAGAAAATGCTGCTGGTTGGATGCATTGCAAGTGGCAGCGATATGTATGTTATGGGAAGTATGTGCGCCTTAATGATTGGTGCTGCCTTATGGGGAGAACAATTTGCGCGCGAAACGGCTACACTCTCAGTTGCTGTTTCAGGTTTCTTTTTTATGCTTTGTTGGTTTCAGCTCGCCTATGCGCCATTGCCGGTTGATAGTATGCATGAAACTTTTGTGCTCTTGCTTGGTCGCATGCCTCATATCACATTTTTTAGTATCGTTGCTCATTATTGCGCCCAGCTATGTACGTTGGCGCTTTCTTCAGGGATTCGCATGTTCTGTACGGGTTGGCTGCAAGCAGGAGGGCTTATGGCCGCAATGGTTGTGGGACAGGTGGTTGATGGAATCATATTTTTTGGTGGAGCATTTGGACTCACCACACCGGTGTATACTCTTGCGCAAATGATTGGAATGAGTGTGTGCTTCAAGATGCTGTGCATTATGGCAAGTTCTGTGTTGGTAGTGGGCGCTGTATGGTATAAGGAGCGTGGGCATGTACAATGAACTGGTATTTTTTGCGCATATAGTGGTGGTAACGGGATCGGTACTACTGGCATTGCGTCATTCGTATGGTGCGCTGCTTACTGTTCTTGCGCTTCAGATGATTGTGGCTAATCTCTTTGTCACCAAGCAAATTGGGTTGTTTGGATTTCATACAACTACCAGTGAAGTATTTGTGGTGAGTGGGATGTTTGGCATTGGGGTAGTGCGTGAATACTATGGGTTTGAATATGCACGACGCTGTGTGTGGATGATTTTTGGATTTTTCTTACTCTTTACTGTGCTGGTGCAGTTTCATTGTGCGTATAGAGGCTTTGAGCCATTGTATACAGAAGCGCTTGCATTGGTATGTACTTCAACGGTACGACTTTTTATAGCAAGCATGCTGGCCTATCTCGTATCCGAGCGCATACATCTTGCGCTGACCTATCTTATGCCGGGAAGGTATTATAAAATGCTCCCCTTAGTTGGTGGGCAGATTGTTGATACGGTTGTTTTTGCTGTAGTGGGGCTGTTGGGTCTGGTGGATTCGCTGTGGTCTGTAGTGGCGTTTAGTCTCTTGGTAAAAGGTATTATTATTGTGATTTTGGCTCCGGTGCTGCTGATGACACATCGTTTGTATAAAGGATTTATATGAGTTTTAGGTTTGAGGTTTTGTATACATCAAAGAAGTCACGGGCGCGTGTGGGGCGTGTTCATACACCGCATGGCATTATTGAAACACCAGGCTTTGTGCCGGTTGGTACTAACGGCTGCCTAAAAGGACTCACTAGTCATAATGTAGCAGATCTTGATGTCCAGCTTCTATTCTGCAATACCTACCATCTCATGGTGCAGCCAGGGCTTAATGCTATTGAAGCGGCGGGGGGATTGCACGCATTTATGAATCGACAGCAGCCTATTATTACCGACTCAGGCGGATTTCAGGTATTTAGTCTTGCGTATGGGGGATATACACAAGAATTAAAGAGTAAGGGTGCAAAGCAGCAGCGTAATGGTATTGCAAAAATTACGGAAGAAGGGGTTACGTTTCGGTCATATAGGGATGGAAGCCCATTATTGCTGACCCCAGAAAGCTCTATTGGTGCTCAGAAAAAAATTGGGGCAGATATCATTGTGTCATTTGATGAGCTGCCGCCGTATCATACTGATATCCGCAAGCTTAAAAAAAGTTTAGAACGTACTCACCGCTGGGAAAAGCGCTCTCTTGATGCACATAAGGCTGATGTGCGTAATCAGGCGTTGTATGCAGTTGTGCATGGAGGTGTTGATAAGGATATGCGAAGCCAAAGTGCGCAGTATCTGAGTTCATTGCCATTTGACGGGTATGGCATTGGCGGAAGTGTGGGGAAAGACCGGTTTGAAATGCGTGAAATGATTGCGCATACCGCTCCTCAACTACCAGAAGATACGCCGATTCACTTGCTTGGTATTGGAGATATTCCATCCATAGAACTTGCAGTTCCTTTGGGGATTGATACGTTTGACAGCTCTCATCCCACAAAGTGCGCACGCCATGGATTATTGTTTACTGCTCAGGGGTCTGTGCGTATTACGCAGTCAAAATATGCTACACTTCAGGGGCCTATAGAAAATGACTGCAGATGTTATACCTGCAGCCATTATTCAGTTTCTTATATTCATCATTTGTTTAAAGCGCATGAGCTTACGTATTATACACTCGCTAGCATTCATAATATTGCATTTATGATGCGGTTGATGGAGAGGTATCGCACTGCAATTATGAATGATCAGGTGTAAACGAACTATCATCAAGGTCATCTACAAGGTCTTTGATTATAGCGTCAAGTTCTTTTTTACTCATATCTGGTTTGTCATGTTGCGTTCCTACCAAGAACCAAAGTTTATTTCTTAGTTTTTTTAATTCAAAACAGGTAGTGCGCAAGTAAGCGTTTTCTTCTTCTAAGCGAGCGTTTGTTATTATTAATTCTCGCATGCGCATATTTTCTTCATTTTCGCGAGGGCTGACTCGGCCAGCACCTGCACCTGCAGCGGCTCTGCCTTCACCGCCTCCATGAGTTGCAACAACCGCAGATGCAGCTGTGGCAAGAAGACTTGGGTCAAAAGTTGCGGGTGGCGTATAGCCTAATGCGGGCCAGAGTGAAGGGGCTATTGTTCCCGTTGTTCTTATGCTTGCAAATACTTGACTAATAAGCTCTTGGTTCGATGTGTAGCCCAAAATATGCTTTATATAACCCTTATTTATATTGTAAAGCTCTAATGGAGCCGTGTTTGGGTGGCCTGGTTCATCATCATAAAAACAATAGGTGCGATCATTGTTGAGTACTACATAGATGTGCTCCACGCCATGTATTAGTATTCCAAAAGCTTGTGCGTTTGTAAAAATCGCCTTATTTGCAGGATCTTGTATGCAACTTTGCAGGTAAGCAAACTTTGCTTGAACCGTACGATTGAAGTTTACCTGTGTGGTCAAAGCAGTAGCGGTGTTTAGTGGGGAACACATTCCTTTGATAGATTGGGGGTTGATAGGCTGGGGAAAATAACCTGCGCTGCCAAGATGCGAGTTGTCTGCACGATCAGCAGCTGCTGCGACGCCGACATCCGTTGCCTGAAGTGCTCCCACAAATGGTATGAGCGTAAGGCATAAAATCATATGTTTTTTCATAGTGAGTCTCTTTTTGCATGTGTCATTACTAATTCTAGTATTGCCGAATAGTTTGTTTTGTCTCAACACTTTAGTCATTTTAAAACAAATAGGCGCAAACGCAGGCAACTATATGCTTTAGTATTTGAATTGTTTTTTATGATGAGTGTTATGGAGCGGTATTGGGCTGTTATTATGCAGGGATTTGTCTAGCATAATGGTTTCAATAGAGATTTTCAATCAGAGCGCTCTTGCTTGTACGAAGAATATTTGATTTAAAATGATACAGCGCCTGAGATCTAAGACTAAAAAGCATTGCATTTCAGCCTCTCTTCATATACCATTTGTTGCGTGACAGTACTCGTTTAATCCCGTTGCTTTTTATATAACCCGCTTGTTACAGAGCTGTGTATGGAAAGTGATGAGTATGAAAATTACACCAATCTTTCTGTTGATGAGTATCGCAGGATTATATGGTTTTGTCTTTCCTTTTAAAGAGACGCAGCCTTTGCTGGAATCTCTTTCAGACGACTCAGATGAGTTCACTCAAGTGCTTGTTGGTGCCTGTGCTATTGATGCGCTTATTAAAGCGGCACAATCTTCTTCTTCTCTTGTATTGCATGTGCATGATCAGTGGCAGAGCTGTTTGCGCTGTGCTCTATCTGATTCTACTTCGTATCATCAGATAGAGCATGCGTTGGGTGCATTTATTGATTCTGTAAAAGCGGCTGCGGCAACTGGCATTATTTCTAAAACTTCGTTAGATATGGTTGAGCAATGGGCAATTGCTTTGCAGGTGCAGGCAGAACGAATTCTGCAGAGCACTGAGATGCTTCAGGGTACGCGTGGGCGCCGGAAGAAAAAAACATCATTTTGGAAGCCTTTTTTAACGGGAGCAACGCTCGTAGGGCTTGCTGCGGCCGGATATATATGGTTGAGAAGTAAGGGGAGAAGTTCTTCTTTTGACGCATTAGGATTGCGTGCGCGTCAAGTAGGCTCTCAACTTCAGCACCGTGTATTGGGAGATATGCTTGGCACTGCGCGTGAAGCAGACCACCAGATTAGAGTCGGTGCTATTGCAGCCAGAGATGCGGCACGCATGGCACCTTTTCATGCGTTGAGGCAAGAGGGGCGACAATGGATACCGCGCCTTGCTCCTGAGTTGTGTACCTATTTACAAGAAAGCAAAGGGCTTGTTGTGCATCAGGTAACTCAGACCAAAATGCTTGTTGATAGCCCTGATAGGAGATTGCGCTCATATATACAGTATGGGCATGCACATCAAAATCATCCTGATGCTGCAAGTGTATTGCGTGGGTGGATTGACCAGGATAAAAGTGCACTGATCGCGACGGAAGTAGCACCAGTTTCTTCTGAAGCAATGGGGCAGTGTGTACGACAATGCGTAGAGCAGGGAGATTTTTTTCGGATATTAGTTTCTATGTGGTGTGGTCAATTAGGTGGCTGCAACGTTATTGCTGCATATAAGCGGATGATACGTAATGAGCATCGGTATATTCAGGTATCACCAGAAGGAGCACTGCAGGAATTTATGCCACTGCTGCACAGGCATCCAGAATATTATTCATTATGTTCTCGTTTTCTTGTGCGGGCATGCCATGTGGAAATAGCAACATATGCTCAGCGAGGGGTACATGAGCATCGAGCGGTGGGAGATATTTTTTTTGGGAGATTGCTGAGAGATGTACAGCCGGCAGATATTCAACGATATCATCTGGTGGGGGGAATGGCGCGGAATCTTGATGAATGGGTGTTTGCATTGCGCGATACGCCTGCTTTGCAAGACCGCGCCATTAGTTTGATGTATGAAGAAATTATAGGGGGATTGTGTGAGCGGTTTTGTTGTGATGAAGCGGCAGCCCGACTTCATTTTATTGGGTCACTATGGCAGGGAAAGCGTACACGCCATATTTTGCGCGCTGTGTATAATCAAGAAGTCGTTGTAGGGACTATTTCTGGCTCACGATTGCCGGCAGGCACGGGCCTTCCTCTTTCTCCGGCGCATATGATGCTCGGCGGGGAAGAAGGCCCGTCTGATGACGAATTAGAGGGATTGAATAATTCTGAGTTGCGGAGGGTAAGTATGTAAGGCATTGATTGCTGGATGTGCCAATGAGAATGAGTGTAGTGGAATATGGTTTTGGTTAAAAAATATGGCTAACGATCTTACGTTGCGGCTAAATGAAGTATGCAACGGTAGCGAGATGCTGTCACGAGTTTTCGATGATCTATGTGTGATCATTTAGGCGTGTACAGATCGTTAGCCATTTCTCTTGGGGAGAAATAGTATGATGAGTATGAAAATAGGAGCAACTGCTTTAGTGGTTTGGTGTATGAGTGGGCAGGTTTCTGCAATGAATGCAGTCATCGCAGATGCGACTACGCAAGTTACGCTTGCCGGAATTGCGTGTGGTAACTATGCCGCACGCGTGTATTGTCCTTTGTCTATATATGATGCATTTGCCCAAAAGCATGCTGATGAAATACGCCCGTTGGGCCGTGCAAAATCTATGGCGCAGCAGTTTATTTGTCTTCTTCATTCTGAAGAAGTTATTGCGCATCGCATAAGTGAGGCATCAATTTGTGAATTAGTCACGGTGCGTTTGCCTGATCGAACGTTGTTTTTAGTTCCTCAGCGTTATTTTGAATACTTGGGGAAAAGAGGAATAGGGCCAGTCCTGCGGTTGCCGGTTGATAGGGCGAGTATGCGCTCGTTTTTGCATATGTTTATTCTTCTCGAGTCAGAGATTGCGCTCGCTCCTGATAGAATTGAGTCATGTGTGCGGAGGTATATACATTCTCTGGCCATGAATCGGCCTCAAGATATACGACGTATTCAGCGTGTGATTTGGGCGCTTGAGCCGCTACCTACATGGATTGATGTTGTTATGAATGGAGCAAAACCTTATGACAGTGATGATGAAACACTTTCTGTAGATAGTGATTCTTTGGATGGAACACTTGATTCAAGTTCGTCATTTAGTGAAGGACCTGCGTCGGTTATGGTAGAGGGGCGTTTAATAAAAAAAGAATCGCTTTTTGGAAAAGCACATCGTATGGGGCGGGATGCATTTCGAGAACAGTTTTCCATTGTTGATGGGGAGCTCGATTTTACGTTTCAAGCGCTGACGAGTATTGCAAATTTTTCTGATTTTATGCGGCAGATGTATAGTGCTGAAGAGCTTATGTCGGTACGTGTGCTTAATCTATCTCATAATAGTATTCATACGATTGCTGAAGATATATTTGCCTGTCTGCCTAATCTTCAGCATTTATTATTAAATGATAATCCACTGCAAACAGTTTCTGAAGATGCGTTTCGTGGTCTTGGTAGATTACTGCAACTTTCTATTATGAGTGCACCGGGGATTATATTGCCGGCCACGGTGCTGCGGCATGTTCCTCGGCTGCAAGTATTGTGTTTGAATAATTGTCAGTTGACCTCAATTCCTTCGTTGATGCATGTTCTTGAGTTACGAGTGCTTGATGTGAGTGATAACCTTTTGATGCAAATGCCTGACGCATCGATGCTGGGAGATCTGCAAACCTATAATGTGATGGGTAATGTTATTGCAGCAGTAGAATTAGGGCGGTTGCCTCGTACAGCAGAGGGCACGTTAACCCTTCTTATTCTTCAGTTAAATGATAACAATATTGCCGAATTACCAAGTTCATTTTATGACGCGGTTCCGGTAACGCATGAAGCAACTATTTCTTTGCATAATAATCCAGTGTGGGAGAATATCCAGGCACCAGTTGTTGCAGAAGATTTCGCAGATGCAGGTTTTGTGGCATTAAGCCAAGAGTCACGGCGGCATGGGGTGCTTATTGCGGAAGAAATTTCTGACGCAGTGTTTAATGATATGAGAATTAAAGTGAGTCAGCATCTTCATGAGCGGCATCGGGTTCCTTTAGTTCTTGGTGAAGAGGTACATCGTGCGCGAGCAGTTGATGCGATTTATTCATTTCTGCCCGATTGCGGTATGTGGATATATCGGCATCGTTGGTTAGTCTCTGTAGGCATGATTATTGTCTCAGGAGGCATTGGCGGAAGTATCGGATTTTTGGCAAAAAAAATATGTATTAAAGCTGTAAAGCGGGTTGTTGCGGGACTGATTACGGGAGCTGCTGTAGGGGGAGTTTTGGCATATTTGGGACTCCGGTATGTTATTCGTGATGGGCAAATTTATATTAACTGTGGTCTTGAGTCGGTCCTTATGACGAGCGGCATGCGTGCTCAATATATCGGTATGGCTCGTATTGTTGCATTGCTTTCTATACTCAAACAATATGTCGTGGCTACCAACGTTTGTTTGCATTGGCTTATGCGCTATGACGAGTATGCAGCAGATCCACAGAGAGTTCATCATATTATGGAGCGGCTGGAAGAGCAGATGCGTCTTGCTACTCAGCGCTTATTTGCACGTATTGATGACCCAACTACCCTTGCTCTTTTGCATACATTGCTGTCTACCAATCCATTAACTGAAATACAAAAACATGTTGCTGAAGATATTTTCCCGGCAGGAGCATTTGAAGCTATTGATGTGACTACTGATGCCGATATTGCCTGGTTTGGAGGGCATCGTTTAGAAATGCTTCGCAATACTATTGTGCAGATGGCAGGAGTTGCGCGCATTGCGCGTGCGCTTATTATGAAGCGCTACTGGGGTGATATTGATCATGCCCGGCTGTGCCGTATTATTGTTGAAGCAGAGCCATTGGGGCAGGCGTTGAACTCGGTTATTATTGATGTCCTTGGTCCATTGGTTCATCACTTTGGAGCACATCACCCACATGATCAGCTTGTACAAGAGCTGCAGCATGTGAGAGATGTTGCCGGAGCATCGATTGAACTTTTGCATTCTTTTGCCAATCATCGCGCATTTTTGAATTCGATATTGTAATGCATGTGGCACGAGAAGAGGGCGCCTGTGTTGCATGACGTATGGCGCACGCTTGTATCGCTTTACAGTTTAAGTCTCAAATTAGCGTAATTTTTGACCATTATTTTGATATTGATTTCTTGGATAGGGCCTTATCCTTAGAATAGCTCTCAAACTATTCTAATCGGCAAAACAACTGTGAAAAAAGAAGCGGTTGTTTTGCCGATTTTTTGTTTATTGTTGCGTATAATTTAAGTCTTCATTTACTAATTGAATTGACAATTGATATAATGGATATGGAAAGAAAGTTTGTTTTCAGGTTTTTTGATACATGTGAGGAAATCATATGAATTATATGAATGCAATATACGCACTAGTGTTTTGTGCTGTCATAAGTGTGTCGAGTCAGATCTGGCCAGTTGATAGGGATGTGAGGTCGGCAGAGGCGGGGCATTGTATCGTGGCTCTTCCTAAAGGTGTTGCATGTATTCCTGTTGTTAATGAAGAAACGGCTACTATTACGTGTACATTCCCTGGATTGAGTGTGGTGCAATTGCGTGAGGGCTGTCTTTTGCCTGTATCATGCAATGCATTTTCTTCAAGAGTTTGTATGGTTAAAGAAGGGGCAGCATTGGAGCTTGATGTTGGCTCATTTATTAATCCTGTGGTCACTATTATGACGTGTCCTTTGTCTAATCATGTCCTTATTAGAGTCTCGGAGCAAGCAGCTCCTTGTTTTGTGGGGTCTTCTTCTTCGGGGACTATTGTTCATAGCATTTAATGTGGTGCGACATTCATCCTTATTTCTGCGCCTTTTTTTTTATATTTAATGTTGTTATAGTTGGCCTTCTTATCTAATTTTCTGAATATACGCACGCATATACAGATGTATGCAGTAGTGTTGTATGGGAGCTTTACGTGAATTTATTTTTTAAGATGGTAGCATTTTTAAGTGTGGTATGGACGTTCCATTATCCTTACTTACATGGTGCTGGTAACGGAGATTCTTGTGTTGATGAGAGCGATCCGCAATCTTTACTTGATTCATGGGGGACATTGTCGCCTGAAGAACTTGCCAAGCAGTGTGCTCATGAGGGGTTTGATTTTAATGAGATTAATGAGCTGGTGCAGGGAGAGCTGGCAGGACGCTCTTTAGATGGCGAGAGAGAGCCTGTTTTTGGTAAAAGGGTTCCGGACATGGAGTCACTTGCGCCTTCAGCAGCAGCTGCTATTGCCATGCCTTTGAGTGAGACTCCGACACTTGACGATTTGATTGCGCAACAAAAAGTGGTTGTTAACCAGCAAGGGTTTATTGATTGGCAGATTGCATCGTATGCATCACCCTATAGTGCAACAATTCCTGAGCCTCAAGCACCTCTCGTTGCTATAGGGTCTGGTATTGCTCATTTTTTAGATACAAAAGTTCGTGGTAAGCGGCTTGAAGTGGTGGCTATGGTTTCCTACATTATGTATCGGCAGCTTTCATTTTTTTACACGCAGCGGGTTTCTGAATTATGTGCTCAAGCTCCTCTGCATGGAAAGGTAACGTTTACTCAAACTGAAGCAATCTTGGGGATGATGGGATTTAACTCTCGTGCACTGGTATATACCGATTTTTTATTGCGAGCATCATTTTGCAGCGCCCGTATGTGGATGGATTTGTCTGCCTGTTTAAAAGCGTTTAAGCAGTATGAATTTTTGCGTGATCCTGAAGGATATTTACGTACGGTGAAATTTTATATTGATCGGGCGCGGCAGTTGTTTACTAATCCTTTGTATTACGGCACCAACCTTTCTCTTATGAAGCGGGTGGTTATTGGGCTTGCGGTTCCTTTTGCATGGGCAGGTTTATTTTCCAATATATCCTCAGGAGTTCCTTTGCAGAATCCTTTAATGAAGCAAGCGCTCGGAAATGCCGCCATGACGCTTGCTCAGGAGGGGGGAATGCATGCACAGCAAATGTTTGTAAAAAAAACATCACCGCGTTTACAAAAAAAATTATTTCAACTTTCGGGTGGGGTTATTCGTGAACGATTGTTGATGGACGTTGCCTGCTGGGGAGGTGAGTATGCTATAGAGCGCTACGTACACGGAGAAAAAGTACAGCCGGCAGCATTTATAGGGCGAAAAATGGGTGAATACGCCATCCGCCATATCTATATGCATGGACTTATTTATATACTTTCACGGGCAATTCGAAGCGGTGCGTTACAGCTCTGTGGATGGATGGGCCATAAGCTTGGATGGCTGCTGAGCGCTCTTGGATTTTTTCAGGAAAATCCGGTTAATTCTATGAATAAAGCGCTTCATAAGCAATGTTTGAATATGGGGCTTTTGGAGTCAAACCAAGGGCTGGAAGAGGTGTTGGTGTATCCTGCCACTGTGTTTCCAGGTGCGTTTGCTCGTGCCGTGCGAGCAGTTATCACTAAGCAGGCGGTTGCAGACGTTCTAGCAAAAGATCCTGGGTTTTTAGTATGTGTAAATGCGATGCATGGTATATCTGTGTATGACTTGCTCCAGAATATGTTGGTTAACTTTTTGGTTCCTCAGCAAATGTCTCGTCGGGTAACGCGTATTAAGCATGCGGTCACTCCAGTGCAGTGGCGTAAGATTTTGCGACGGTTTTTAAACGAAGTTATTCTTGAATTATTTTTTGATCGTCGTCGATTACTATGTCAGGTGGTGACTGAATCGATTTTAAGTGGACTCAGCCAACCTATTCTGCAGTCATTATACAAAAATATACTACCAAAATAATTTTTAAAGTGCTTAGACGCTGTCCCAGAATTTTATACAAAGATGAACTCCTCTTCTTTCATTAAATTTTGACGTTAGAGTAGGTCTGGATTGCCCGGTCGTCGCCAGCTATGACTAACAGGCCACAATGACGTATGGTGCACATTCATACCTTTTGATAGTTAAAAGCTTAGAGTCGGGTAATTTCGGACTATTATTTGCTATTGATTTCTTTGACACGGTCTTAACTAAAATACCAAAGAGCATCTTGTATAACGGGGAGTAGCGCGTTAAGAGATGTGAGAGGAAATTGGTTTACTTTGTTTTGAATGACTGAAATGCAGTAATTAGCAAGAGGGACGCACCTGTTATAAAGAGGTATCAATTTTTTGAGTAACTGTTTTGATTCGTGCTGCCTTTTTTTAGGTATATATTTTTGAACATACTTCGATATTGCTATTGAAATACTACCATGTTGAATCATTCCAACATTCTTAAAAGTGCAAAGAGTTATGGAATTGCATGGTTTTGGTGATGTTGCAGTTAATAGATATGTCATACAGGTCTGTATGGCATTGAGGGTATACTCTGTCAGTCGATCTTCTTGTATAGCGGTGATGATGGAGTTTTTTCTTCCTGTTAAAAATACTGCAAGGCCACTGTCAGTATTCTCTGGTTTAATTGCTTCAAACATTTTTTCAATAATCATGCAATAGCAATGCTTTTTTATTGCTTTCATTTGCTCTGAGGGGTTGCGAGCAATAGTCTCGAGGAGTGTTGCGGGAAATAGACATTCAAATTCATGAGCATGCTCATGAATTTGAATGTCTATTTCTTCTCTCAGTGTTTCTATATTTGTAATCAGAGCGTCAATTGATTTGCTATGAAGGCACGTGAGTATATGATTAAAAATAGGTTGCAGTATAGGAATGAGTAGCTTCTGCTTGTCGTTGCCAAAGGCAAGTGAGGCTCGATAATCGAGATACTTTATGCGCAGAGGTAGTTCGATGAACGTTGTCAGTATGTGAGTAATATATGGTTGCCACATTGGAGTTTTATGTGGCACATCTGGGAAGGATCGGACAAAATAGCTAGGAATGGAATCTGGATTTTTTTGCAAACGCTGTAATAACGTTTCTTCCTTAGATAGAGTTGTTAAATACGTATGAAGTAATTCTAGGAATGGATCATAATTGATTTCTCGGTAGTCAAATGATTGGTTGAGGCTTCTTTTATGGAGTGCGTGAGAATACCGTTGTAGTCTATCTTGATTTTCAGGAGTCATTTTTTTTAGAGAGAGAGAGAGAGCGGTATGCAACTGTAAGGCCTCACGAGTACTTATTGTATACATCTGCATATATTCTGAAAGAGGTATGTATTTTGCAGTAAGAGTTTTTAGTTGAGGATCGCTACACAGCTCATGGAGTGTAGCAAGCAGTGCGTTTCGATCGTCTAAAGGGATTCTGTTCCAATGTGCCGTGAGTGACTCTGCGAGCGCATGCAGCGTTTGTGCAAAATCACTATATCCAGGCACTGTTTTTTTTGTAATAACATGTTTGTGTTTTTGATAGAAACTAATTATTTTTTCTATGCCATCAGTAGCGCTTGCCTGAGGACTTTTTTTATGTATTAATTTCATACTCGTTATGAGTTGGGTAAGTATAGTTTTTTGTAGATCAGGTAATTCTGTTTTCGTAAGATATTCGGTAAGAATTGCAGAAACTCTAGGGACATTTAAGAGTAGTGACACTTGATCCATATAGGTAAGATCGCAATTAAGAACGTGCTTTATATGACTGAATATTTTTTTATCGAGCATGGCATATGCAGTTTTAATACTTTTGTGCATATCATGTACATTGTGTAAGAATATTGCCATGCCCTGTGTTGCCAAATAAGGAAGAGAGGGGATTTTTGAAGGAAGAAAAGAAAAAGCTCTGCTTGCGATTTTTATGCAAGGCAATGCATCTAATGTTGGATGCAATACCCCATTGATAATTTTTTGAGCGATGATCTCTGGTCCTATTTTTTGGAGAGGAGAATCGGATTCAAATTTTATAGTTTTTTTACTGATTGGGTATGTAAGGAAATGGTTCCATTTTTTTGATATTGTATCAAATATAGATGTGTAGTTTATACCTTGAGGAATATCAATTGAGATTTTTGTTAATTGTGAGAGATTTCTATCTTTAAAGTAATAACTTCCGAGTGCGCTTGAAGTCCAACATTGTTTCGATTTTGATTCATATCGTATGTAGTAATCTACTTGGAAGGAGTAAGTTCGGTCTGATTTGGTAGCAGCTATTATTTCTTTACTGAAAATCTCAGATTCTTGACGGGCTGCTATTGATATTCGTTCAATATGGTATCCTGGTATGTCTTCATTAAAATTTATAGCTATTCTTTCGGACTCATCTTCGGGATGAGTGAGGTTTAATGAAGTTATATACACTGGAGAATCTGGCTTATAAACGCAAGAAAGTAAGCTTCTATGTTCTATAAACATATTGTAAAAAAAAGGCCCACCGCTTTTGCCACATTTAAATTTTTTTGATCTGTGCTTTTCTAAAAAAGATTTTTTATAAGGGATTACCATACTAATATTAGTGTGAAGGGTACGCTCCTTATCATATAATGAAGTTTTTAAAATTAAATAAGATCCATTTATTATGTATGATTCTTTATAGTGAGTGCATTGAGTAGCGACATCATTTCGTTCTGCTTGAGACCTAAGATGATTTTTAAGGTAACCGTATGGTGAATTATCTAATCTCAATGCAAGGATATAATCTTTAGGTATTTCTTTCATGTCATCTATTTCGATGTACTGGCTATTATGTTTTTCTATAATTATATCAATAAGAGGCTGTGCCTTCTCTAAAGCCATTCGTTTAATGTCTAGTATTGACGCCTTAAAATATGACGTAGATTTTGCACTCGATCGAGGATCCCAGGGAGCTATAACTTCTTGTATAGGGGTATCTCTCTGTTGTTGAGATAAGCTTGTTGTGCCATGAGCAACTGCTCCTGCGCCGGTCCCAGCTCCAGCATACAATCTACCATCATCTGAACATCTTTCGGCAGTACTTGTATACGAAGATTGCAGTAATTCAGTATTTGTATTATCTCTACATTCTAACACTTCAGGGGCTGGGGAATCATCATCAGAAGAGCTGCGTTCAGATAGTGAGTCGTCAGAGATGTATAGTGAAGCTTTAGATGATCCAGAAATTGAGTGCTGGTCGTCTGAGTCATCTGAAGATTGTGAGTAGCTAAAAGATACTGAGTCACCAGATTTTGTGCCACTAAAATCATCTGCATCTGATGAATCATCAGATGCAAAAGTTGAGTGTGTGTCGTCTGAGTCATCTGAAGATTGTGAGTAAAATGAACCATCAGAGTCAGTGCTTAAGTTGCAATCTAAAGTCTCATCATCGTCTGAGTCATCAGATTTTCTTGACCCTTCACTTTGTTGGTCGGTTAGGCTATGCAAACTTCTTGTTTGTGAACCTTGAGCAGGGGGTATAGCCGCTAGTGTGGTTTGACCTTGAGCCATGAGTTTTTTAGAATCTACGAATTTTTTTTTGAGTCTAAAGCTGGCCTGAAGACTTAAAGCTGCGCCGCTAAGTACTGCGAATACAGACAATGCACGGAGTATTTTTCTACTTATCTTCTTGCGTGTTTTTAAGGTAGATTTTGTTTTTGAGATACCAAAGCCTCCGGCGGTAGCCACAAAAGCGCCTGCCAGTAATCGCGCTACGTGCCTGTCTGTTGAGCTGATAGGTGAGAGCGTTTGTATGGGCAGAGCTGTTAGTATACAAAGCAGCATGTGGACAATAAAAGTTTGACTTATGGTCATAGAGTAAAGACCTTTGAATTATATAAATATACAGATTTTTTGTTAGAGTATTTGAGTTTTATGTTTCTATGCAAGGTAATATAAACAATATATGGTCAACTGAAGTACCAAAGAATATCCTGTGTTATCTGTATCAATTCCTCTAAGGCTTTTATAGGAAGGGTATTTGCTACTTTTTCTATTTGTTTGATACAGTAATTAATAAGAGGAATGCATGCATTGTAGAGAGGTATCATTGATTCAAAAACCTCTTTCATACAGGTCTTATCTTTTTTCTCAGGTATCTTTTGAGTTATAAGTGGTATCTGACTTTTTATAAATTGTCCCATAATAAATCCAGCAGGCTGAAGAGTGCAAAGTGTAAGTCGATTATTGATGCTGCTTTTTGCTTGTGTTTCTAGATATATAATAAAAGTTTTTATTATGTTGCTACAATATGCTGTTAACGAGTTTTCTTTGATTACTTTTATGATTGATTCTTTTCTGCAGCGTAAAAAAGTATGAAGTGGGCTGCTTGTGTCTTTTGGTTTGAGAGCATCGTAGATTTTTTCAATAAAGAGACAGTAAATCTTTTTTTTAATGATATCGGCTTGTTGTAACGAACTATTGCTTGCGCTTTCATCAATCGCCAATACATCTGTAAAATGTTTTGTGTGTTTTTCTACTACCTGATTGAGGTGTGTGCTGGTATCAGAAATGCTAGAAAGCATTTCTTTGAAAGATTTTTTTTGTAAAGATTCTATGACGTGTTTGAATAGTGATGTTATAAGTTCTAGTAGTTCTGTATCATGACTTATGGTGCTTTTTTTAAGTAGCTGCCTATACATAAAAAAAGCAATTTGGATAGGGTGCACCATGAGTATAGAAATTGCAGTAGTAATACAGGTATGAATTGAAGGTTCAATTTTTGCTACAGCAGGGAGTTCTTGTGTGGTGTAATCATTTAGAGAGTGGGGCGACTTGCGTAACATATTAAGTATAGAAGGGAACTTTTCTGTTGTTGCTGATACATAAGAGTGTATAATTTCTAGTAAAAGGTTATATGGTATTTTTGAGTATTCAACCGGTTTATTCGTTGCTACTTTCTGTAGCACTTCAAGATAAGGTTTTAGTATTTTTTGTACTTCTGGCCGACAGGTATTAATAAATTTTAAGAGAATGGTTTCTAACTCAGAAGCTTCATGTGACGGAAGTTCCTGCAATGCAAAATATTCTGGCAGGGGAATATATTTTTGAGCAAGGTAGAGCGCGTGAGGGTTACTGCAGAATGCATGAATTCCTGATACGAAAGAGGTGCGTTGCTTGGTTGGAATACGCTGCCAAAATGTACTTATTTTTTCAAACGCTTCCATAATAGACTCTAAAAGTGTCTGGGGTTTTGATGATGTCATTTTTGGTATAGCTAGGCGATGGGCATGTCTTTCGTAAAAAGTGAGTGCTTGCTGAGAGTAATGATGAGTAGAGAGCTTGCTGTTTATGCCACAATTCTCAAGGCTTTTGATAAGTGTAATCAAGACTTCATTGTATAGTGGGTTGAGTGAAATTTTGGCGCTTTCTTGGGCAATAAGAGATGAAATATAGGGAGCATTTAGAAGAAGAGAGACTTGCTCATTTTCAGTCAAATATGAGTCTAGAATGTTTTGCGCTTGGAGCCGTGCTGTATTTTCTTGAGTATGTATTGCAGCGTATATGTTTTGAAAGCTTGTATACATAGCGCTAAGGTCGTTTAAAGCTATTTTTGAAACAAAGCCTGCACCTAAAGGGAGAGAGGGAAGTGCGCGCGGCATATAGTTGAGAATTTTACTTGCAATAGCTACTGGCGTTGGTGATATGACGTCTCTGGATTGCGTAATTCCATCAATTATTTTGGCGACAATATGTGAAGGCGAACTTTTTTGAAAAGCGAGTTGAGACGACCAGCTGCAGGTATGCTTATCCCCAGAAATACGAGTTATGGTGTGCGTCCAGAGGCGTGTTTTTTGATGTAAGATACTCGTATATTTGAGCGAGGGAGGAAGTATAATTTCTACTGTATTGGGTTGTGTGCAGTCTTTATCATTATATCGATACACTTCAATTCTGGTTTTATAATATGCATGGGCATCATTTTGAGTTTGTATTACCGCATCAATAATATATTCAGGATTCGCCTCTGGGGTAAAAGAATTCCCCTTGCGTCGTATTGTTTTTGTAAATATCTGGCGGTCAGACGTTTTGAACATATGAGCAACCCTGATTTCTTTTGAGTTTGGTGCTCCATTAAACTGAAAAGAAATCGATTCATGTAATTCATTATTGTATATTTGGAGTGACGATACTGAAAATGGATGATTTTTATACTGTGTAGCTGAGAAAACATCTTGGTATTCTCCGGCATTTCGATACTCTATAAACATATGAAACAGCGTTCGTGTGCGTTGGTCATAATGATTATGAAGCAAATTAGAGCTCGTATTATGAATGATATTTATAATTGTTTTATGAGGTATCCCTTTACTGTCGCATAATAAGGTTTTAAGAAAACAGTATTCTCCTTCTTGCGCAAAGTGTTCTATATAGTGCGTACAATTTTTAAGTATGTATGAGTATTCTTCAGGTGATTCTATGTAATCTGTAAGTATGCTGGAGCTTTTTGCTAAAAGCTCTGGAGGTATAGGCTTTAGTTTTGTTATCGTATCATAGTGGTCATCTGGTATTTCTCGGATGCAATTAAGAAAATAATTTTCTTTTTCCCGAGCTATTTCTCTAAGTTGAACGAGAGTTTTTCTGAAATACGATTCTTCTGAGGTGGATGATTCCAGGTCCCAAGGAGCAATTTGATTACTCAAAGAATGGGATGAATCCTTGGTAGATCCTTGAGCTGCTTGCTCAGCTTGGTCAAGATCAGGTTCATGCTTGCTGCCCCATTCTGGTTTTTGTAATGGCTCAATAAAGGCGAGTGCTCCATTTTTGTATGAAGCGTAAAAAGCATTAGAGATAAAAATCTCTTGAGGCATAAGTTCTGAGCCGGCTATTTGATTAAAACGAGATGAGTTTTGGACTTGCCTTAAAAATGACAAGGGGCTTTCGATTATTGTGGACAAAGATGCTAAGGGATCTTCAAGGACAATAAAAAAAGTTATCTCTGGGGTAGCTTGTGTACTGCTGTATAAAACTACTTTAAAAATAATTATGGCATGTGTTGGATCTTTATAATAGTATTCGGCATAGTGCCTGATGAGTGGGGCATTTTGAGTTTTTGGTATATGCATGAGGTAGAGGTCTTTTTCTGGGCTGTCGCTAATAAGGCCAGTACGGTGCAATATATACTTGCTGCCCGAGGTTTTTTTAATAAGCTCCATGAGTCTTATTTTTTTTTCGCCAAGATCTTCCTCATCAGGCGAGAGAGTTGAGTCGACTTCTTCTGTCTCGAGAGATGCCATTTTATGAGTATCTAAAGTGCTGGGTTCTTTAGTTTTAGGAGCTTCGGTCTCTTTTGTCTGAGGGATTTTTTGGCGAGCAAGTTGTTTGTTTCTTACTAAAAAAGCTGCTGCAGCAATACTGAGCGAGCTTCCGCCGGCAAGAGCAAGAAATGAAAGCATTCGAACTACTTTGGGGCTTAATGTATGTAAGGCTTTGATGCGAGAGCTTTTTTTAGAGACTCCATACGCTCCTGCCGCAGCAATAATGCTTCCTGCTGTTGCTAAAGCTGCAATCTGTTTTGTTCCTGTATTCATTGGGAGTAGGGTCTTCTCACTACAGAGTGAAAGTGAGCTGCCTAGATAAAAAATGATTAATAATTGCGCTATACGCATATAGAAGCCTAAACGAGTCAATACCAATAAAGCATGTTGCTTTTTATAGAATAAGGACTCTAGAGAATAGTGCTTTTAGATTGCAATAAAAAAGAGGTGCTTAAATTATATTGAGCACCTCTTTAAAAATTTTGGCTGGGGCGAAAGGGATCGAACCTCTGAATGGCGGCTCCAAAAACCGCTGCCTTACCACTTGGCGACGCCCCAACAAGATTGACGCATTCTACTATCATTTTTCTGATTCTTCAACAGGTGATGTTGAATTTTGTTCATCTTCATCATTTTTTTTACTGAGCGCATCGGGAAATCCATTTTTCTTTGCCAGTTCATACGCTTCAATAACTTTTATTTCGATGAGTTTTCGCATCTCATTGTTGAGGGGATGAGCAATATCTTTAAATGATCCATCCGTTTTTCGCCGTGATGGCATCGAGACGAACATGCCGGTACTGTTTTTAATAAGTTTTATTTCCCTGACGATAAAGCTATCGTCAAACGTTATACTGATATAGGCTTGAAGGCGGCCTTCTAATGTAACGGGGAATATTTTGATGTCTGTGATTTTCATTAATATCCCAAGATAATACTGATTATAGCTATATTATAGCTTCAGTATACCCGGACCTACAAGCGCTGTTGTCAAATATCAAAGGGGAAAATCATGTCTTGGTGTGAGCCGAATATAACTATACTAGAATCACATGCACTAATTTGATTTAGCACATGTGATGCAACTATACGTTTTCTCTTCTGCCATGTCAATAAACTATTGGTGAACTAGAGAGCGTTATTTCTTTGTGGCAATCCGGAGCTTTGCAGAACGAGATGCCCTGTTTCTTGCTATTTCTTCATCACTGGGAACAATAGGTTTGCGCGTCACAATATCAAACATATCTGGGTGGGATCTCAGAAAATCCTTGACGATTCGATCTTCAAGAGAATGGAAACTGATGCATGCAAGTCGCCCACCTGGGTGGATAAGAGGGGCAATGTTTTTTAGATACAGCTCAATGTTTTCCAGTTCTTTGTTTACAAAAATACGCAGGGCCTGAAATGTTTTTGTTGCCGGATGAATGCGCTGATAGCCCCGAACAGGTAACGTTTTTTGGATAAGGTCTGCAAGTTGCTTTGTGGTGGTAATCGATTTTCCGGTTTCGCGCACCGCTACAATGGCGGATGCAATTTTTCGGGCCGAAGGTTCCTCGCCATAGGTAAAGAGAATTTTTGCAATTTCTGATTCTGAGAAGCGTTGTACTACGTATGCGGCATTAAAATAATGATGTCCTTTAGACATACGCATGTCCAGAGGAGTGTCCACCGAAAATGAAAATCCATCTTCATGCTTGATTTGAAATAGTGATGTTCCAAAGTCAGCTAGCGCTCCATGTATCTTTTTAATACGATGTTTCGCGAGCAGCTTATAACAATTGGTAAAGTTCCCCCATTCTGGGATGAAGCGGGCCCCAAATTCTTGTTGGAGCGGCGGGGCATTTCTGTCAAGAGCTTCTTTGTCCCAATCAAGTGCAATAACAGTACATGTTGGGTCACTTTCTAAGATTCTTCTCGAGTGCCCTCCACCGCCAAATGTGGCGTCAAGATAGATGCCACCTGGTTGTGTAATTAGATTTTCAACCGCCTCATTAAGAAGAACGGTAACGTGGTAAGGTTCATGAATAGCGAGGTTGGTATTTAATGTTTTCACTTTTTAAATTCGATATTTTACGAGGTTCTTTAGAGACAAAATCAATAACGTCTCCTAGTATGCCATACTTTTGATTTTTTAGTATTATTTTTCTGTCTTGGAGTTCGGATAAGATGCCAATATTAATCATTTGATGATCTTTTAAAAGTTGGAATGTTGAATCGTAGGCTTCTTTTTTTTCTGTTTCATCAAATACTGCAAGGTATCCACGTGTATATTTTCTGTCGTATGGATTAACAATGGTGTCTACATCTACAAGCCCTTCTGAGTTCGGGTTTATTTTAATAATCTCAGATTTATCATAACGCCAAATCGGCATATCATCTTTTTTTTGATAAATAAATGCAGTGACGTAGAGGGGTTTGTTGGTTTTATTTTCAACCGTAAAATCAAGCTCAGGAACTTCTTGATAGGTCGCATTGTCTGGAATGAAGCTATAATCAAAAATATCTCCAACGACACCATATTTTTCGATACCAAGAACAATGGTTTTGTCCTGTATTTTTTGAAGGCGGTCAAGATCTACCTTGTTTTCGTCAGGAGTGAGTTCGTAGATGGCATTTTGTGCTTCTTCGTATGAAGTAAATACACCAAGCACTCCGTATGCATCGGGAATCGCTGCTTGTGATTTATAAGAGTCAATCAGAATAGAGACTTCTTTAGTAGGAATCAGTTCGTATACTGCGCTTTTATTCCAGCGCCAGCGGGGAGATTTATCTTTTTTTATATAGGCAAAACACGTGGCATACAGGGTTGTTTTGGTGATATTTCTTATTTTCACTCGTAATGAGTGTTCCTGGATGTTGTTTTTTAGTGTAGCGGTATCTTTGGCGCAACCAGTCAAAAAAAGAGCTACAATGCTCAGGGCGAGATAGTGGTACATATGTGTGCAACCTTTTTGTTAAGCTATGAAGTAGTTCGCTTACCATATCACGTAATGATTTGTCAGAAGAATACATTTGTTTAGCGGTGTAGAATTTCTTCTTCAATCCGCTGAAGTTTGCCCGCGAAGTGGCGATCGGTCTTGCACCGTTCTTCAATGGTAGTTATTGAGTGAATGATGGTTGAGTGGTCGCGGCCGTTAAAAAATTGCCCAATGGACTGCAGTGAATGGCTAGTGAGTTTTTTCATCATAAAGCAGGCAATTTGACGAGCAGCCGCCACATCTTTGTTTCGGTTTTTTGATTTTAAGTCGGCAATAGAAACACCATATTTTTTTGATATATGGGTAGCGATGTCAGGAAGGTCAATTGTGTGTGGCCGTGGTTCATTGAAGTTAATTAAAACTCTTTTGGCGAGTGTTAAAGAAATGGGTTGCCCAGTGAGCGATGCAAACGCATCCACTCGAATGAGGGCGCCTTCAAGCTGCCTAATATTAGTATGTACGCGACTGGCAATAAAATGTCCTACCTCGTCATCCAGATTAATGCCGTGCTGTTCAGCTTTTTTGGTGAGTATTGCTATTTTAGTTTCCAAGTCCGGTGTTTGCATATCAGCAACAAGGCCCCACTCCATTCGAGAAATTAACCTACTCTGAAGGCCTTTTATTTCTTCAGGGAAAGTATCGCTGGATAGAACAATTTGTTTTTTCTGTTCATGAAGTGCATTGAAAATATGAAAAAAAGTTTCTTGTGTTTGCTCTTTGTTGGAGAAAAACTGAATATCATCAATAAGGAGGAGGTCTATATTTAGATACCGTTCTCTGAATTGATGAGCCTTGTCAAAGCGAATAGATCGAATAAAATCATGCATGAATTGATCGGAGGTTTCATAGCGCACTTTAATCGATGGGTTCAGGCGTTTTGTTTCGTTACCAATTGCGTGAAGGAGATGCGTTTTGCCAAGACCAGTTCCACCATAAATAAAGAGTGGATTGTATACAGTTCCAAGAGCTTGGCTTACGGCATATGCAGCGCCATGTGCTAGCGAATTATTTGGTCCTACGACAAAGGTGTCAAATCGATAATTTTCATTAATAGACTGAGGTTCTTTGGGTTTCTGTTGGCTTACATGGGGTACGAGCTGTGACGATCCCATTTTGGTAATAATTGCGGGACGAAATGTGGGAGTTGATGATGAGGTGGGGGTGAGTTCTTCTTTTGAAGAATTATTTTTTGCTGATTGTGTATTTGCAAAAATAATAGACAGATTTGACGCGCTGAGTAATCTTTTAAAGTGAGTGAGCAGGAGTCCGTGGTAATGCTCTTGTATCCAGCTACTTACAAAAGAATTGGGCATAATAAGAGTAATTTCTTGCCGTAGCATGTCAATGGCATCAAGCTCAACGGCTTTGAACCATGTTTCAACAACTTGGCTTCCTGCTTCTTCTTTTGCTAATTTTAAAAATTCTTCCCATATTATGTGGGGCTGGACGTGCCGCATGTTTTATCACTTTAAAAGTATGCATTGGAATAATAGTGGGTGGAGTATATCTCAGATTTTTGACTTTGCTGTCAAGCGAGTAATAGAGTATAGCAAACTCTGAGGGCTCTGCGTATTACTTTTTTTAGTTCTTTAAAGAACACGTCTCTATGCACTTTGTTTATACTTGAAAAACCGTTAATTGTTGTATTACTGTTTTTGTACTGGCTACACTACTTAATAAGTAAGAGCGTATGCGTATCATATAAGACTGCATGTGTGTATAAATTCGAAGTAGTTAGAAGAATAAAAGGAGCAGTTATGCTGCAAAATGCAAAAATATATCACCTTGGTTTTTTTATTGTTTGTATCGGTGTTGGTTCTGTATTACAGGGAGCTAATATTTTTAAAGCTGCTATTGGAATAGCGATAGCAGGGCAGCAGCTTAATCAGTTGGCTGATAAAACAGGCCAAATAGTTGAAAAAACAAAAGATGGATCTTCGAACGGTGGGTTTAAAGCATTTCTTGATGAACAACGAACTAAGTTGATGACTGATTTAAAGGATGTTGCAAAAAGTGCAACAACTGATTTAAGTCAAGCAGGTCAAGATAATATTAATATACTGAATCAAGGCCTTACCTCTAATACTAATGCGTTAAATCAAACCTTGCAGCAGGGTGTTGCGACCGGAAATCAATTAGGGCAAAATGCTTTGGCGGCAGGGCAGAATACTGCTAGTCAGTTTAACCAAACAGTACAGCAGGGTGTTGCGGCTGGCCAAAATACAGTACAGCAGGGTATTGCTGCGGGACAAAATACTGCACAGCAATATAATCAAACGTTGCAGCAGGGTGTTGCGACCGGAAATCAATTAGGGCAAAATGCGTTGGCAGCAGGGCAAAATACTGCTGGGCAGTTTAACCAAACAGTACAGCAAGGTGTTGCTGCGGGACAAAATACTGCACAGCAATATAATCAAACGTTGCAGCAGGGTGTTGCAGCTGGCCAAAATACTGCACAGCAAGGGATTACATCAGGGCAAACGTTTGGACAGAATGCAATGACTGCAGGACAAGCGACGGCGCAGCAGTTTAATCAGACTGCACAACAATATAACCAAGCGTTGCAGCAGGGTGTTATGACCGGAAATCAATTAGGGCAAAATGCTTTGGCGGCAGGGCAGAATACAGTACAGCAAGGGGTTGCTGTGGGACAAAATACTGCACAGCAATACAATCAAACGTTGCAGCAGGGTGTTATGGCAGGGAATCAATTAGGGCAAAATGCGTTAATGGCAGGGCAAAGTACTGCTGGGCAGTTTAATCAAACGGTGCAGCAGGGTGTTGCTGTGGGACAAAATACAGTACAGCAAGGGATTGCATCGGGACAAACGCTTGGACAGAATGCGATTGACCAAGGTGTTGCTGCGGGTTCTACTGTTGTGCAGAATAGTAGCAATGGTGGTGTTCCGGTAGTGGTGCCGGCCGCATTAAGTGGTGCATCGGTTGCGGCGGCTATAGCATTTAGTCCTACCACAAAAGATCTAGTATGGGTGTCTGCTCAGCTGTTGACTGGAATCGTTCGTGACGTATTTGTTGCTGCAGGTGGACAAGCATATGTGATGGCAAAAGATGTGGCTAAAGGGCTGGCGGGTAGTTTGTCATCTGCTAAAGAAGAGCTGCTTGAGGTTATGAAGCTTGATAAATTTAAGAAGCTTACTAATATTCAGTTTAATGAATACTTAGAAGATAAAAAGAAAGCATTAGAAGCTACTGCTAAAAAAATTGGTGATGGTACCGTTGATAGTCTTTTAAGATTATTACCTGAATTAGATAAAGATTATTTTGTGCTTTATTATACCGAGATAATTAAACTTAAAATTGCTGCAGCAAAAGAGTTATTTTTAAATGGATTTGTGCCACTCTTTAAAGGTGTTCTGCAGACAGCAGTAGAGCCTCAGTTGCGTAAATTTACCGATGTATATCAAGGGTTTAAGGGAACAGTAATTGGATGGGGTAATACCGTTGCTGGTGGAGCAGGCTCTGCGCTACAGTCGGCCCAGGATTTTGCGCAAGCAGGAACTGCTTTTTTTTCTCAAATGGGAACAACATTTGGGCAAGCGGTTACTGATACTAATGCTCAGTTTGCTGCGGAGGCTCAAAGAACAGGAACAAATCCATTATCTATACCTGTTGTTCAAACTCAAGCTGCGTCGTTCAGTGTGCCTACGGAGCAGCAAGTAGTACAAGTGCGTGATGTGGAAAGTATGGGAGTGCAGACGCGGCAACAAGTTAATTCTCAAACGGGAGTTACACAAACAGTATTGGCACGGCGATAAAAAATATATTATAACGAGCAAAATGAGGGTTACTATGATAAAGCGTATACAATGGTATGGAATAGCAGTAGTTTGTCTTATGTGGGCATCAAATGGGTTTGGGTTGAGTGCACTTCAGAAAGGTATGGATACATTTAATCGTTTAACACAAACTGGAACAGAAACTCTTGTTACTGTGGCTGGGCTTGGGGGGCAGGCTGTCGGGACTGTGACAAAGACTGCTTTGAATGCGCAAAATAATGTACAGAATACTATTGATGATGCGCAACAACAAGCAAAATTGAATATGCAGAAGAGTATGCAAATGAGTGCTCCGCCAGTAGTGCAAGAACAGACTCAGCCTGATATGCAGTCTGGCTCGCAACCTGTTCCTACGCAAGTTGCTCAGAGCATGCAGCTCGGCGCTGCACAAGGCAAAGTAGGAGTACAACCAGGACTCGGCATGCAATCTCTTGCTGCACAAGACCAAGTAGGAGTACAAGGGCAGCCAGATACTGATGACGATGATGACGATACTCCTTCTGCGGAAGAGGTTCAGGATCAACAACAA
>Ga0214921_10000887_pt1 | contig 53182 bp, 43 predicted proteins | sample LL1505_MetaG_FD_177992 | JGI IMG/M metagenome (GOLD analysis project Ga0214921, IMG submission 177992) | Freshwater microbial communities from Lake Lanier, Atlanta, Georgia, United States - LL-1505 | ecosystem: Environmental > Aquatic > Freshwater > Lake | place: USA: Georgia | collected... | reverse complement strand
CACCGATGGTGACTTTGGAAGCGTTGAGGACGACGACGAAGTCACCGGTGTCAACGTGCGGAGTGAAGATCGCTTTGTTTTTTCCGCGAAGGAGATTGGCGGCTTGGACTGCAACGCGACCGAGAGGCTGACCGGCGGCGTCAATGACCCACCAGTTGCGCTTCACCTCTTCGGATTTGGCTGAAAATGTTTTCATTCTTTTGATATCGAGGGCCGAGCACTTTGTATGAGTGCTCCCCATCTGTCAAATCCTGAAGCCAAAATGTTTTTCTTTTTGCCGGAGGCATATCCGCTAGAGGATCTGAGCAAGAGACTAGGAGGCCTGATTTTTCATTTCGTTCGTGCATGACTTCGCAAGGAAGAGTCTATTGTCATTATGTCTGAAATGATTTTACCCGACTTGCAGGCCTGCGTTCTCTGCGAAGATGTTCGTCAGGAGGCCAGTGGCCAACAAACGCTCATCGGTATTGTCGGAATGATTCCTGCCCCGGTTTTTCCGCTGGGTTTTTTTAAGCTCTGCCTTTGGACCCGCTGGTGTGGTGGCATTGGTCAATTTGTGCAACGTTCGGCCATCCTCAGCCCAGAGGATGAAACCCCCATCGCTGAAAGCGAAGTGGAATTCCAACTCCCATCACTGGACGCGCACGCGACAAACGTCCACGTGTTTGGCGGCCTCCAAATTCCCACGCCAGGAGTTTACACGGTAGAAGTCAAAATCGACGGCGAACTTCGCCTTCGCTTTCCGCTCCCGGTGGTGCAAGTGCAGACCCAGCCGCACGGCTGAGCTAGGCGCTTGCGATCAATTCAGGCAAAGCGGCCTTGTAGCTGGGATAGACCGGCATCCATCCAGCGGAACGCAATCGCCGATTGCTAATCCGTTTGCTCGTCCAGCCTCGCTTTCGATTCAGGTCGGCAGGCCCCTCGGGTGGAAGAGGGCGATTGAGAAAGCCAGCGATCCATCCGTAGATTTCGCGTTGGCTGGTCGGCGTGTCATCGCAGACATTGTAAACACCCGAAGCCATCTCGTTCTGTGCTAGAGCCAGCAGCGCCCGCGCCCCATCATCACGATGGATTTGATTGATCCAACGATGCCCGCCTGCTTCGAGGAGCGCCGAACCATCGAGAAATTTTTTGAGCAGCACCGAACGACCCGGGCCGTAAATACCCGCCAATCTGGCAACGATCCCACCCGAATCCAGAGCGATTTTTTCCGCCTCGAGGAGAATTTCTCCGGTCTCCCGATCCGGTTCGGCAGGGGATTCCTCGTTCACCCAACTGCCGTCTGCTTGCGAATAAACAGAGGTGCTGCCTGTGAAAATAAGACGCTTCGGAGAGAAGGCGTTGAGCAGGTTCTTCAAGCCATCGCGGTAGACTGCGCGGTAGGCATCCGCCCCGCCCCGCCCGGAACTCGCACAATGCAGGATCACATCGGGGTCGCTCCAGCCTGCGGGAACGGCCATGGGCTTTGAAATGTCGGAAACAGCAACGGCAAAGGGAGAGCCAGAGAGGCGGGCTGCGGACTCCGCCGTGGCGCAGAGACCCAGCACACGCCACCCGGCCTCCAAAAAGAAACCGGCTGTGGCTTCTCCAAGGAAACCACAGCCGGCAATGACGATTTTACCGCGTTCCAATGTTAGGACACGGGGTTGAAATTAAATCGGATTTTCAACTTCGCGCGCTTAGCGTTGTTTTTCGCTTTGCGGCGCGTACGCTGGACAGGCGTTTCAAAAGCGCGCAGACGGCGCACTTCATCCATCAAGCCTTCGGCATCGATCTTTCCCTTCAAACGCTTCAGGGCTCTGTCGATTGGCTCGCCTTTTCGAACGATTATTTCCGGCATAAATTCACCTACTTTCTAAAAAATTGGACCGATAGAGTAAGCACCACGCTGGAGAGCGTCAAGAAGTCGTTTTTGCGCGAAACTCCCTTCTTGCCGCAGCGGCCTTCTTGGCATCAGACTCCGATTTTTTATGAACCGCCACGCCAATCGCCAGCCCCACGAAATACGTCCTGTCACCCTTGAGAGAGGAATTGCCCCGCACGCCCAAGGCTCGGTGCTCATTTCGTTTGGAAATACCAAGGTCATCTGCGCGGCAACGATTGAGGAGGGCGTGCCGCGCTGGATGAAGGAGCAAAACAAGACCGGCGGCTGGATCACGGCGGAGTATTCCATGCTTCCGTACTCCACTCTGGGACGCAAGCAGCGTGACTCCACGCGCGGCCGTGTGGATGGGCGCGGCACGGAGATTCAACGCCTCATCGGTCGCTCGCTTCGAGCTGTCGTTGACCTGGAAAAACTCGGCCAGCGAACACTTTGGGTAGATTGCGATGTACTGCAAGCAGATGGCGGCACTCGCACAGCCGCGATCACCGGAGCCTCGGTCGCGGTTGAGCTCGCCGGGCAGTGGCTTGTCCAGCAGGGGAAAATACCGGCTCTCCCCTTGAAAAACCGGGTCGCGGCGGTGAGCGTGGGGATCGTCAATGACGACGTGCTTGTGGATCTGGACTACATCGAGGACAGCAATGCCAGCGTTGATATGAATGTCGTTATGACCGACAAACTCGAGTTCGTGGAACTCCAAGGCAGCGGCGAGGAAAACGTGTTTAATTCCGCGCAACTCGAGAAAATGATCGCCGCAGCCAAAGGTGGCATCACCCGCCTGCTCGATATCCAAAGAGCCGCACTGGCCTGAGGATTTTCTCTCAGCGTTTGAGTTCCACTTTGGCTTGTTCCAAGGACTTCAAAAGCTCGGACTGCGTCAGGATTTCTGGCAGTACCACAGGCGAAGTCGGGTTGGAAGCGGGATAGAGGACGTAGAGCGGCACACCGACGCGTCCGAAACGTTTCAACGCGGCTGTGATTTCCGGGTTGGCATTCGTCCAGTCGGCTTTTACCGGCGTGATGTTGTTTTCTCTCAGAAAAGCACGGGTGGCAGGCGTTTCTATCGCAGTGCGTTCATTGAATTTGCAGGTGATGCACCAGTCGGCGGTAAAATCGATGAAGACGGAGCGCCCAGAAGCGATTTCCGATTCAACTCGCGCCTCCGAAAAAGGAACCCACGCGATGCGATCAGCATTTTCTGATCCGATAGAGGCGAATTTTTTGGCTAGGAAATACCATCCGCCACCAACCAGCGTGGCCACGATGAGCAGAAGAGTTGTGAGACGCTTGGCAGGGGAGACGAGCGGACCGCAAAACGAACCCAGAAGCCAGCAAGCGAAGCCAAGACAGATCAGAAACGCGCAGAACCAAGTGATTCCATCGACCCCCCGTTGACCACCGAGGATCGAAATGATCCAGACGAGCGTGGCGAGGAGCGGAAATGCCATGAACTGCTTCAGCCGTTCCATCCAAGCCCCGGGCCGAGGAAGAAATTTCAACCATCCTGGACTAGCGCTCAGTAGAAGGTACGGAAGCGCCATACCGGAAGCCACGGCGGCAAACATGGAAAAGATGACGATAGAGGATTGGCTAAATGCAAACCCCAGAGCGCTCCCGAGAAAAGGAGCTGTGCAGGGAGTCGCGAGAAGTGTCGCAAAGACGCCTTGGAAAAACGAACCCGCCATGCCGGTGCTCGAACCAGCCGACTCCAACGCGTTCGAAGCTCGCCCGGGCAAAATAAACTCAAAGACGCCGGCCAGATTCAGCGCAAAAACAAAGACCACGGAGCCGATCACCACGTTGAACCATGGGTTTTGGAACTGAAAGGCCCACGTCACCTCGGCGCCACCCGACTTCAGGCCGACGATCACCGCTGCGAGCCCCAGAAACCACACGAAGATGCCGACGACGAATGCCAACCCATGAAGGAGAATGCTCCGCCGTGAATCGCCTGCCTGCTTCATGAAGCCGAAAATTTTCAGCGAGATCACTGGTAGGACGCACGGCATGAGATTCAGAATGAGCCCGCCGAGGAAGCCGTAAAAAAGCGCCGTCCAAAGTGGAATCGTATCGGCGGGGTTAGTTGGAGCCACATCCGAAATCATCCACCCCCTTCGGGCCGACCCCTCACCCACGGAGAGCACGCCGGCAAAAGAACCGCTCACTTTAATGATGAGCTTGTCAGGGGACTCAAACTGGGGGTGGCCGACGAGTTGATTATCCGTAGGCAGCGGAAATAGCTGCAGCGGTGCTCCGGCTCCTTTGACCTGGAGCGTGAGAGCGCTTCCCGAGCGCGTCCAAGTGAGATCAAACGGCGGGGCTTGCTTTGAAGGCAACTGCGCCCGGAATTCCTCAAAAACGGCGGCATTTGCTGGCACTGCGGACTGTGCCACCGGAAGAGCGAGTTCGAGCTTCGCATCGCCCGGCACGCAAATCTCCTCGCACACAAGCCATGAGGCCTTCGCCCGCAGTGTGACATTTTTCAAGAGATTCGCCGGGGGGGTGATGGTCGTGAGGAGGAGCACCTTCCCGCTGTAGGAGTAAACTTGGATATCCCCTGGCTCGATTTTCGCCTGTGGCAGGGGCCACTCGATCGGGCCAGCAGTGAAGCCCGGCGGCAACTCCCAATCGATGCTCGTTGGCAATCCCGAGTCACCGCTGTATTGCCAGTACGTATGCCAACCGGGAGCCATCTCCAAGAGGAGGCCGACTTGAAACGACTGCCCCGGGACGACGGATGAGGTGTCGGCAAGAAGACTGGCTTTCACCAACACCTTGCCTTCATAAATCTGTGCTGGAGCCGGAGCCGCTGCAGACAACAAAAATGCGAGCCCCAGAACAAGACGAAGAGCGATGACCATGATTCGTTTTACCACACCCAATCCCTCACGCAATGAGTGTAGTACATAGGAATCACAATCGCCCACGAGTCCGACGGCATTGCCGGATCATTTCCGCACTTGCGGGGAGTAGGATGCGGTAGCGGCTTAGTCTCCTCTGGATTCCCAAACCAAAGGCTCGAGAGGAAGATTGCTGGCCAGCCGCTTCGGAATATTTTGCTCGGTGTAGTGGATTTCAGCCCGTTCGATGCGAAGTACGGTCCCATCGCTTGTGAACGAGGGGCGCGAATCCGGTTCGAAATACACGGGCATGCTTTTTTGAAGCGGCAGGATTTCCAAGCAGAGTTCACCCGACAGGATTTCCGGCGCGTATCGCCGCAGGCCGATCTCAAAAACCATGCCATTGTAAAAGTCATCGTTGAGCAATCGGCCATTGAGCGTAAGACGGGCGACATCACCAACATAATGAATTCGTAAAATCGGGTTTGATGCCATATCGAGATTTTCAGGAAGTTTCACTTTCCAAACTGCAGCCGATTGGAAATCGTTAATGCTGGGTGAGACCGGGAGAGAAAATTCGGGGTTTCCGGATTTCCAATCGCGCAAGGCTCCGGGGTTTTTGAGGAGTTCCAAGACGACAGGCGCCACCTTCTGCTCGGCAACGCGATCGAAAATAAGACCGCCTGCGTTGAGTTCCGCCGCAAGGGCGAGAGAGTCAGCCTCACTCAGCAGGATGACCCTCACTTCCTTGCGACTTTTTCCTGCCACATGAAAAGCGCTTTCACGGCTTGGACGGACACCGCTGAATACAAGGGGCTCCGAGCTGAGCGGGCGTAGCAGGGTTGTGGAATCAAACGCAAATTCCGCAGGCACTCCCGGAATTTCCGCAAAGACCACTGTGAGCCCGCCATCCGCATCCTTGAGTCGACGGACCGGTTGGGCTGTGGCGTAGAGCAGGTTCACCCCGTTGAGGTCCAAGTTGAATGGCCAGTAAAAAAACGAATCCGATGGGATCGTGGTTGGCTTGACCGGAAAGGTGAAACTTCTTCCGGGAAGGTCGATGCGGAAATTGGTATTCGTCTTTGCAGGCGTCCTCTGCAACCTCTGATAGTTGTTCACGAAGAGAAACCCCGAGACCCCATCCGAACGCACGCTCCAACGCAAATTTGCAGGATCGGAAAATTCCTTCTCTTCGCGATCGGGAAGAAACGCCGGCATACGAGCCAAGTCAGCTCCGAAGTCCTCGATAAAAAAATTCATACGCCGTAGCCACCGGTAGTGAGGACGGATCTGTCCGTATTGGCCGATCGGCGCCTGGAAATCGTAGGATTTGATCGGCGTATCGAAGACATCCCCTATGGCGTGCGATTTATGCAGTGTGGTGAGACGTCCATCGGGATTCTCGCCGCCATGATACATGTAATATCCGATCCCAACACAGCCGCTGCCGAGCTGACAGAGAGCGAGGGATGCCACATCACGGGGTTCCACTTTGTTTCGCCGGTGATAAGAGACAAACATCCCGCCGCCGGTTTCTGCCGTGAGAAAGGGATATTGGATACGGCTCGACTCGTCCTCTTGGCCGCGCATGGTATTCACATCGCTCGCGATCGACTCGTCGATGCGTTGCTTCCGGAAGATGTAGTTGTAAAGAAGACTGTCCGATACATCCACGGAGCCCTCCCAGGCGGCATCGGGATAAGCTCCGTAGAACGGAATCATCTCGCCAGGAGGCATCGCATCCTCCATGCGAGGCCAACCGGTTTTTGTGTAAAGCGGCACATCCATGCCGACCTCGAGCGCGAGATTTTTTAAGTTGAGAAGGTAGCTCGAGGGGCCGGAATACTCGTTGTCGAGTTGGATGCCAACGACGGGGCCGCCATCCTTCCAGAGCAAGCCGTGCATTTGTTCGCCGATGTGGGTGTAGAGCCGCCTGACGGCTTCATGATACTCGGGGTGCTCGGGGCGCAGGCCCCAGCGGGCTGGTGGGGCCCAGCGCGTGCTGTTCTGCACCCAGTCGGGGAAGCCCCCATAGCGCACTTCGCCGTTGCACCAAGGTCCACAACGCACGATAGCCAGCAGACCGACCTCGCGGCAGGTTTGCAGAAATGCCCGCAGATTTTTTTGTCCCTCCCAGTCCCATTTTCCCTCGATCTCTTCGTGATGGTTCCAAAAAACATAAGTCGAAACAATCTTGATGCCCCCGGCCTTCATTTTCTCCAAAGCCTCGCGCCACTCGGCCGCGGGATATCTGGAGAAATGAAATTCGCCCATGATAGGGAACCATGGCTTTCCGTTGAGAAGCAGGCTGCGGCTGTGCGCCGAGATTTCATCACCCTGCGGATTCCGCGACGCGCCAAGCCGGAAGTAGCCGGTAAGCGGAGCTTCGGGGGTCTGAACCCTGACAGTGTGGGTGTCCACTTCCACGGGCGCGGTCAACGTGAGAGTCAAGCTGATGCCCAAATAGGAGACCGATTTGAAAACATTCGTCATCATGGCACGGACCTCGAGGCTGACTCGTCAAAAATATCGGAAGGGGAGGGAAACCTTGCAGAATCACTCGATCGGATTTTTAAAACCTCAGCACCGATCTTTTAAATCTGTCAGTCTACAATTTTGGACAACGCGGAGCCGAATCTGTTCAACTAAGCCAAGCGTCCACAGCAGGACTTAAATTTTTTCCCGGATCCGCACGGACACGGATCATTCCGGCCGGCCTTGGGGATCTCGCGCTTGAGCGGGAGTTCAAACTTGGGAGCAGGCGGCTGGTCCGGAGTTGAAGGCTGAGCCTGACCTTCTGCGGCAGCTTCCGGATTGAGGGCGAAGTCGGGACGGGAGAGAATCTGCGGGATGTTGGCGAGCATTTGCTCGAAGGCCTGGAGATTTGTCGTACTGCGGAAGAGGTTGCTGAGGACTTCACCTTTGATGGTGTCCATGAGATCGACAAACATGGCGTAGGCGTCGTTTTTGTATTCCACGAGGGGATCTTTTTGGCCAAAGGCACGGAGATAAACCGCCTCGCGCAGCCCGTCCATCGCATAGAGGTGCTCCTGCCAGAGACGATCGATAGCGTTGAGAATGATATACCGCTCCAGACCGCGCAGGGCTTCTGGGTGCTCGAGACCCGCCTTGCGCTCGTAGGCCGCGCGGATCGTTTCGGTAAGAAACTCGACGTTGGCTTCAATCGTCCGAGTCTCAAGCGCGGCTTTCTCATGAGTGAGACCGAGCGGGAATGTCGTGTTGATCCAATGCAGGAGACCTTCGAAATCGGGTTCGGCGCCCTCGGAGGCTTCGAGGAACAGGGCAATCTTTTTGGGGACGACTTCGTCAATGACTTCAAGAATGAGTTCGCGCGGGTTCTCGGCGTCCATGACTTCGTTGCGGTAGCCATAGACAACTTCGCGTTGCTGGTTCATGACGTCGTCAAACTCGAGCGTGCGTTTGCGCATCATATAATTCCGCTGCTCGACGCGCTTCTGCGCCGTCTCGACACTCCGGTTGAGCCAAGGGTGCTCGAGTTCCTCACCCTCCTGGAGGCCGAAGGTTTCCATGATTTTGGTCATGCGGTCGCTGGCGCCAAAGTTGCGCATGAGATCGTCTTCAAAACTCACATAAAATCGTGAGCGTCCGGGATCGCCTTGGCGCGCACAACGACCGCGAAGCTGGCGATCAATACGGCGGGATTCATGACGCTCGGTGCCGAGAACAAAGAGTCCACCGAGTTCCGCCACGCCCTCTCCGAGTTTGATGTCGGTGCCTCGTCCAGCCATGTTTGTGGAAATGGTGACCGCGCCCTTGAGGCCGGCGCGGGAGACGATTTCAGCCTCCTGCATGTGGAATTTGGCGTTGAGGACGGTGTGGGGAATTTTCTGAAGCTTCAGCATGCGACCAAGGAGCTCGCTCGCTTCAACGCTGGCAGTGCCGACAAGGACGGGTTGGCCTTTTGCATGGGCCTCCTTGATGGCTTCGATAGCGGCATTGTATTTTTCACGACGAGTTTTGTAGATGCGGTCGTTCTCGTCGGCGCGTTTGACAGGACGGTTTGTGGGAATGACGTTCACATCCAAGCGATAGATGTCGTGAAACTCGCTCACCTCTGTCTCGGCGGTACCTGTCATGCCGGCCAATTTGTCGTAGAGGCGGAAATAATTTTGAATCGTGATGGTTGCCAGCGTCTGGGTCTCACGGTCGATTTGGACGCCCTCCTTGGCCTCAACGGCCTGGTGGAGGCCGTCGCTCCAACGGCGCCCTGCCATTTTACGACCTGTAAAAGTGTCAACGATGATGACCTTGTTTTCCTCAACGACGTATTCAACGTCTTTTTCGTAGAGGCAGTAGGCCTTGAGAAGTTGAGTGATATTATGAATCCGTTCGCCTTGAGCGTCGCAATGTTGCTGGCGGGCGGCTTTTTTCTCGAGCTTGTCGGCAGCGGAGAGCGAGGCATCATTTTCGATATCGGCAAACTCGGTGAGGAGGTCGGGGAGCACGAAGGCATTGATATCATCAGGATTCAAATAGCTGCGGCCCATTTCGGTGAGATCCGCGTCGTGCGAGCGCTCTTCGATCGTGAAATAAAGCTCCTCCTTAAGAGCGACGAGAGCAGCTTTGCCGTCTGTGTCTTTGTAAAATTCGAGTTCCGCCTTGTCCATGAGCTTGCGCATTTCCGGATCCTCAAGATGGCGGAGGAGAGCTTTGCTGCGGGGTTGTCCGAGCTTGAGTTTGAAAAGCGCGCGACCGGCGTCGGCAGACTTACCGGCATCGGCCAGTTCCTTGATCTCGGTGGCGAGGCGGTTGCAAAGCATGGTCTGTTTGCGGATGAGTTGCTCAACAAGGGGCTTGAATCTGTCGTACTGGTGTGTCGAGACAGTGGCCGGACCGCTGATGATGAGCGGCGTGCGGGCCTCGTCGATGAGGATCGAGTCCACTTCATCCACAATGGCGAAAGAGTGCCCGCGCTGAACCTGTTGTTCGCGGCTGGTGGCCATGCCGTTGTCCCGCAGGTAATCGAAACCGAATTCACTATTCGTTCCGTAGGTGATGTCGCACTGGTACTGCTCGCGACGTTGCTGCGGCATCTGATCATTTTGGATGATGCCGACGGTGAGTCCCAGAAAAGTGTACAGCTGGCCCATCCACTCCGCATCGCGCTGGGCGAGGTAATCATTGACCGTCACGACATGAACGCCACGTCCGGAGAGCGCATTTAAATAAACAGCCAGTGTGCCCACGAGGGTCTTGCCTTCACCTGTAGCCATTTCCGCTATGCGGCCGCGATGCAGCACCATGCCGCCGATAAGCTGCACGTCAAAATGAATCATGTTCCAAGTGAGGGGATATCCGCACACAATGAACTCGCGCCCACAGAGTCTGCGTGCCCCGTTTTTCACCACCGCGAATGCCTCGGGAAGAATCGTATCCAATTCGGCCGTGAGTTTGTCGGGATCGGAAATTTGCGCCAGCCGCTGCTTCCACTCGAGCGTCTTGGCACGCAGAGCCTCATCGGGCAAAGCTTGGAGGCCGGCCTCGATTTCGTTGATTTGTTTTACGATCGGCATCGTGCGGCGCAACTCGCGCTGGTTTTTTGAGCCGACAATTTTTTTAAGGATCCAACTGAACATGGCAAAAATGAATGAGTCAGACATCTAAGGCGGCGCGCCCGAATTGAAAAGGGGGAAAAGACTACGCCATTGGACTTCGCTCATCTTCCCGCATTGCGAAACGCGGCAAACTCGGCCAATCTGGTGTTCCATGACGCCAGGGCGGTTGATATTTTTTTCCAGACTCTTGAGCACGCTTGTGCTGTGGACCCTCCTGTTGATCACGGTTTTTTCTGGCTGGGATATGGGCTTTTTCTCCCTTCTCGCCTTCATGGCCCTGCGAGCGCTCTGGGAATACTACAGAATGTTGGAGCACGACGGGATCGGTGTTTTCACGCTTACCGGCATGCTTTGCGCAGCGGTGCTTTTGGTGGGCGGCTTTCTCATCGTGCGCTCGGATTGGCCCGATAACATTCACGACTTCGAGTTGCTGGTGCTCGTGCTTTTCCTGCTAACGATTTTTAGCCGGCAAATGTTTCGCGGCAAGGAAACCGATCCGCTGCGAGCGATGAGCTACACGGTCTTCGGGCTTTTTTACATTCCCTGGCTTTTCAGCTTCCTAACAAAAATCATCTACCTGACGCCACGTCTTGAGAATGGCATGACGACGGGTCAGTACTATGTGCTCTATCTAGTGGCCGTGACGAAATTCAGCGACATGGGCGCGTATGTGTTCGGCAGCCTTTTTGGGCGCCACCCGTTCGCTCCGCACATTAGCCCAAAGAAAACTTGGGAAGGATTTGCAGGCGCTCTCATTTCATCCCTGCTTTGCAGCTATTGGATGTATGCGCTCCTGCCACAAAAGCTCTCGGCATTCCGGATCAGCGACCTCACGATTCTGGGACTCCTGCTCGGTTTTGCCGCTGTGGTGGGAGACTTGGCAGAATCCATCGTAAAACGCGGAGCTCACACGAAAGATTCGAGCTCCATGCTGCCGGGTATTGGCGGCACCCTGGACCTCATTGACAGTATCCTTTTCACAGCACCGCTGCTTTTCTTCTACATGCGCTTCGTTCTCGGCATTGGGTGAAACGGCAAACGAGACTTGAATTTTCAGCCACGCAATTCAGTCTGCGAATCATCTTCATGCGCCACCTCCAGCGGGGGGTGCTTTTATTGATCCAAATCTCGTGAAAAAAGCACTCATTACAGGCATCACTGGACAAGACGGCAGCTATCTCGCCGATCTGCTTCTTGAAAAAGGCTACGAAGTCCACGGAATCATACGCCGCGCCAGTACGTTCAACACAGCGCGCATCGACCACATTTACTCGGACCCACACGTCAATGGCGTGAGGCTTTTCCTCCACTACGGCGACTTGGCCGATGGCGTGAACTTGGTCAAGCTCATCTACGACTTAAAGCCGGACGAAGTCTACCATCTTGGCGCGCAGAGTCACGTGAGGGTGAGTTTTGATATCCCGGAATACACCGGCGATGTGACCGGCATCGGCACCACGCGGATTCTCGAAGCCATGCGCGAAGCGGGCGTGAATGCGAGGTTTTATCAGGCCTCCAGCAGCGAAATGTTTGGCAAGGTGCAAGCGGTGCCGCAGACCGAGACCACGCCGTTCTGGCCCCGCAGTCCCTACGGCGCAGCAAAGATGTATGCCTACTGGATCACCGTGAACTATCGCGAAGGCTACGGCATGCACGCCTCAAATGGCATCCTCTTCAACCACGAAAGTCCGCGCCGTGGAGAAACATTCGTAACGCGCAAAATCTCGCGTGCGGCCGCAGCCATCAAACTCGGCAAGCAAAAGGAACTCTACCTCGGCAACCTCGATTCCAAGCGTGACTGGGGATACGCCCCCGAATATGTCGAAGCCATGTGGCTCATGCTCCAGCAGGATCAACCCGACGACTACGTCATCGCCACAAACGAAACCCACACCGTCCAAGAATTCGTCGAGCACGCCTTCGCCCGCGTGGACCTCGACTGGAAAGACTACATCAAATACGATGCCCGCTACGAACGCCCCGCCGAAGTCGACCTCCTCATCGGCGATGCTTCCAAAGCCAAAAAACAACTCCATTGGGAACCCAAAGTCCGCTTCCCGGAACTTGTAAAAATCATGGTTGACGCCGACATGGCATCGCTGCAAGGACTCCCAGTGCCAGATCCGCTGACGCCAGCGTATTTTGTCAGAAAATAAAAATGCAAGAGCCAATCAAACCAAAAATTGCTGTTCTCATACCATGCTACAATGAGGAACTGACTGTTGCCAAAGTAGTCAGTGACTTCAAAGAACACCTGCCCGTGGCAAGCATCTATGTTTTCGACAACAGTAGCACAGATGCGACTTCTGCTAAAGCCCGCGAAGCAGGGGCGCAGGTAGTGCTGTCTCCCCGCAAAGGCAAGGGGTTCGTGGTTCAACAGATGTTTGACTCTATTGAGGCTGATTGGTTTATAATGGTAGATGGAGATGCAACCTATCCCGCCTCTCATGCACAGATGCTTCTTTCCGAAGCGATAACGAATGGCGTGGATATGATGGTAGGAAAAAGAGTTACTCCACGTGAGGAACTCGGCAAGGCCTATCGCCCAATGCACCAATTCGGCAATCATATGGTATGCGGCTTGATTGGAGCCGCATTTGGCAGCCCAATTCAGGATGTTTTCAGCGGCTACCGGATCTTTAACGGATCTTTCGCAAAAACTATACCTTTGAGAGCTGGTGGATTTGAAATTGAAGTCGAAATGACACTCCAAGCCCTATCGAAAGGATACAAAGTCGAAGAACGCGATGTTCCCTATGGTAGCCGTCCGGAAGGTAGCAAATCGAAGCTCAATACTTATCGCGATGGAATGATTGTCTTGTGGACATTTGCGTCCATCTGTCGCAGCTATCGCCCCGGCCTATTTTTTGGAATCTTTGCGCTCCTTTTTGCTCTTGCCAGTCTCGCCGCGGGGATCGCACCCATCTTGGACTATATCCATTACCATTATGTCTATAAAGTCCCTCTGGCGATTCTAGCCATGGGCCTCGCCGTGCTTTCTGCGATAAGTGCCGCAATAGCAATGCTTCTGCACACGCAACTCAAATACCATAACGAAACCCACAACCTGCTCAGACGCATGATCCGATGAAGAGGATTGAATCGGTGAAATCATTTCTAGCATCGAAAAATTCACCTGTGGTATGGACTTTGCTTTTCACAATTTTCATCTTGGCCACATGGTTTCGCTCAAAATGCCCAGGAATTCCAATGTCAGATCCTGACACTTGGGGCTATCTAAACCCAGCTTTGAGAGATTTGGCTGGCCACGGCCTTGAGCAAACACATAGACGAGGGATTGCTTACCCTCTCTGTATTAAATGGATACTTCAAACCACAGGTAGCTTTTTTGCGATTCCAACCATTCAGCACATTCTCGGTGTTTTCTCTGGAATAGTCTGGTGGGCGATTTGGAGGGAATGGTTGAAGTGGCTTCCGGCGGGCTGGCGAAACGCCGTGGCTATACAACTGGTTGGACTCTTGTTTTTGGCGCTTTACCTTTGGAACGCAAATGCCATTATAAGCGAGGAAATGATTCGCCCAGAAGGCATTTTCCCTCTTCTGTCGCTTGTGCAGACATTTCTCTGCATAGTTTACGCAAGACTCAGATGGAAGAAAAATTCTACCATTGGGTCTAGCTTAACCGGAGGTTTAGCAATATTAGCAGGGGTTATCTGTCTCAGTGCCAAGCCCAGTTGGGGATTCGCTGGAGCCGTTCCAATAGGACTTACTCTTCTCGGCGTCTTAACTCCATTCCGTCTCACGTGCATGTCACGTCAAGTTCTTCCACTCGCATTCGGCGTAGCAATGATTTTTGTCTGGCTAGATTTGGTACCAAAATGGGCGGGATGGATTAGAGATAAGTCTTCAGGCACATTTTTGCCCTCCACTTTGGTTACAATACACGCTCCCATCGTGTCGAAATATCTCAATGCAGAGATGAAAAAAGGGAAACTCAACGAGATGGAGATCGCCTTTTTGCAAAACTGGGATCTCAGACTTAAGGAAAGTAAAAACCTACCTACAACGAGTTACTCCATCTTGGATCACGATCCAGACTACCTGATGTATGATTCTGATGCTTTGACTTTTATACCGAATACACACTCCGCTGAAGAAGCATCCTCTTTTCTCATGCAACTCTACATTAAATCCGCTCTAGTCTTCCCACATCTTGTTTTTGTAAAGGTTGTCAAACAACTGCCTGCCGCCTTTGGTGATTTATCAAAAACGGTATACCGAAGAGGGTCGAACTTGAACAATAAATTTAATAGAAGCATCAAATCAATGGATTTATACAAACTTCCTGAAGTGGAAGCGACATTGGAAACTAGTTATCAAAAGGTTCGCAGCAAAACTGTGGATTATGTTGCTCTAGGAAAGGGAGCCTTGAACTTTGGCCCATCGACAAACAAGTTTCTTTTCCGAAGTGCCGGCCCAGTCTTCCTCTCTCTTATTATGCTTGCTTGGCCAGTAGCAATTGCATTCTCTTTATTGGGCAAATTGCATTGTAAAAATTCTGAACAACATGCATTGAACATATTCGGTATCTTCTGGACAACCTGCATGGGAACAGTTCTGACTGTAGCAATAGTTCATTCGTTCGATATTGATCGCTACCTTTACCTTCTTTCTGCACAACACTCTCTAATTCTTGCCGCAGGTGTCTCTCTCTTTTTTCCTTGGCTATGTGCGAGTTTACAAATCCCATTCACTACAAAAACGCAGCCCAATGCTCAAAAAGTGGAAGTGTGAAATTCTCAATCATCATCCCAGCCTATAACGAACGCGACAACATCCCGCTTGTCGTGGAGCGCCTCGAGTCGCTGCAAGGACTCCCAGTGCCAGATCCGCTGACGCCGGCGTATCGTTATTTGGCACTTTCCAGCGTAATGGAATGAGGAGAAGACTACTTTTTACGATCGCTGTGTTAGCCTTTGTGGCTGCGGCTTTCTTATCGGGGGTTTTTTATGAAAAAACCTTGGTAGAAAATAATTTGAAATCAGACTTGGCGAAGGCTTTTCGAATATTGGAAAACGATACCGATTCCCTTCGGCGATACTCTGAAGCCACCTTTTTATCACTCTACGAAGACCCAGCAAACAAGCCAGTTATTCCTATAACTGCGGAACTTCCTTCCAGCACTCCAAGGGATGAGCTGGATGCTCAAATACTAAAAATGCGAGGCATCATTCTCCGCCAAATCGAAGGCAAAATCGTTGATCGGAGTCCATCGAATCAAATAATCCACAACCAACCAATCCGAACCCAAAATGGCAGGCCCATTGATTGGAGAATGCCGGAAGCGGGAATACCTATTGGCGTTTGCATAAAAAACCCAGGACCCGATACCATTTTCAATCTTAGAGTCGCATTAAATGGCAAAAACAATCCTATCTCTATCGATGAAATTGTTGAAGTCGCCACGGCCGGAAAATCCTCCGACGAAGAAAAAGCGCAAGGTCTTTGGCATTATGTTGTAAAAAATAGATGCCATGATTGGCCCGCCCACTCAGGCAATGAGGCGTTTGACCCTGTCAAACTCTTTTCAGTATATGGTTACAGCTTTTGCAGTCATGCCTCAAGGGCTCTTGCCGTTCTTGCAAATAAAGCCGGATTTGAGTCTAGAATTCGCGACGCAAAAGGACAGCATGTCGTTTGTGAAATCCTGATTGATGGTCACTGGGCGATGTTCGATGCAGATGGCGAAGTTTTTTATAGAAACAAGGAAGGCAAGATCGCCTCGGTGGATGAGATTTGCACGACACCTGACCTCGTCCTTACGAGGGTAAGCCCCGTCTACTCACAGGCCAAACTCAAAGAAATTTACGCAAATCATAAATTTATAACTACACCTTTAGGGAATTTCTCTCATTTCACTCCACACAAAATACTTCCCAAACTTCGGCCCGGCGAGGAACTCCAACTCTCTCTTCAAAAAAAAGGGCTCTTTTTTGTTTCGCGCTATTTGGAGGTCCCTCGGGAATATTGTAACGGCTCTTGGACTTATGAGCCTGTCCTTAGATCAGCTGAAGAAATTCCTGAGGGGCTTATACTTAAAAATATCTCACTTTTCAGAACAGGCGACACCTACGCCTTTCTGGTTTCCAACCCGAGTAGGGAAGCCAGCATTTCTTGTTTATTCGATCTGCCTTTCCCGATTCTTCGAGCACAAGTTCAGATCAAATCTCCAAGCGATACCGCGAAGGTCAATGATTTTCAGGTTCTCGCTTCCCGTGACGAAAAATCTTGGATCAGTTCTCAAACTCCGGAGTCCGAGGGAAAAAATTCCCTTTTTGCCTTTGAGAATTTTCCCAATCGGATACGCGGTGTCCCAGATTACAAATTTTGGTTAAAAATTGTGATTCCTCCTGAGCTTGGCCACAAGGACTTCCCAAAGTTTTGCATTGTGTTGGATTTGCAAATGGCGCCTCGATCATTACCGATTCCCAGTGTAAATGGAGGGTCTCTTGTTCTTTCCTACGATTCTAAGTATGATCAGAAGCTGGAGGTTTCTTTCCAAAATGAGGTCCAAACCATCGAGAGCAAAAATGCTGGTTTTGGTGAATCTCAAAACTCCAATGCCCTCAATGTTTCAAATTAGCATCATCATCCCAGCCTATAACGAACGCGACAACATCCCGCTTGTCGTGGAGCGCCTCGAGTCGCTGCTGGCGGACTTTGATTGGGAGGTTGTTTTTGTTGATGATGATTCGCAGGATGGATCGCGGGAGGTTTTGATGGAGCTGACTCGCGCTAAGCCGAGGGTGCGGTTTATTCGGCGGATTGGTCGGCGGGGGTTGGCGTCAGCTTGTCTTGAAGGGATGGCCTCGAGTGCGGCGGATATTTTCGCCGTGATGGATTGCGATTTGCAGCATGATGAAACGATCCTGCCGGGGATGTTGCGGGCTTTTGAGGAAGATTCACAGCTCGAGTTGGCTGTTGGAAGCCGTTATACTGGAAAGGGGGGAGGAACCGGGGACTGGTCGAAATCGCGCGTTTTTGTGAGCCGGTTTGCCACGCGGATTGGCTCGGTTGTTCGAAAAACCGAGCTTACCGATCCGATGAGTGGATTTTTTGCGATTCGGCGCAACATTTTTGAGGAAACCGTGCGCCAGATGACTGGGAAGGGATTTAAAATCCTGCTCGACATCGTGCTTTCGGCCGGGCGTCCGCTTCGCGTGCGGGAATTTCCTTATGAGTTCCGCACGAGGCAACATGGCGAGAGCAAGCTCGATATCGTTGTTGCGTTTGAGTACCTCTACCTCTTGGCGGATAAAATTTTTGGCCGTTTTGTGCCAGTCCGCTTTGTGCTTTATGTGCTGGCGGGTGTGAGTGGGCTTGTGCTCCACCTCGGCATTTTGGGTATCCTGCACAAACTCGCAGCCGTTCCCTTTGTGAGTGCTCAGATTTTAGCGACGCTGGCTGCCATGGCGTCAAATTTTCTCGTGAATAATTCCGTCACGTTTCGTCAGCAGCGCTTGAAGGGTTCGCTCCTCCTTCCCGGCTTGGCCGCGTATATGGTCATTTGCGGGATCGGTGCGGTTGTGAATGTCCAGTCCGCCGAGTACCTCTTTGATCAGCGCATTCCATGGTGGTTTGCAGGGGCGGCGGGCGCACTGGTGGGTGCGGTGTGGAATTACGCCGTCTCCACACAAATCGTCTGGACTTGGCTGCCAAGTATTCTTCGAAAGCCGAAGCCAAGAAAAAAATAAAACCCCTGGTTTCAAGGCCCCCCACGGATTTTAGAATCCTCACCCGGCTCAAGGCGCAGGAGCCAGTTGTAAACGATAAAGCTGTCGGCAGGGATTTTTAAGTAGTAGGGACCGGGAAGGACATTCCGCGCCAGGAAGCCGAAGAGGCTTTTTTCCCAACTGTGCATTTGCGCTTTTGAACAGGTCACGATGAATTCGTGCGCGAGGATGTAAAAAACCGGCGGTTCGCAGATCAATTCATCGGCTCGCTCGGTGCACTTTTGCAGAATCAGCGGCACATCCGGCTCGTTCATGTAGCCGTGCTTGGCACTCACTTCCCAAAGCCCGGCGGCGTGTTTTTTGATGCTGATATTTTCCGCGGCAGCGAAGGGATCTCCCCATCCTGCATCGAGCAAAAGAATGACCACATTTTTAGCCAGAACCTGAGTGCGGCGATACTGCTCGAGGATTCTCGCAACCGCGAATTCCGGATCGGTCTGCCGGATAACAAAAACTTGCGTCCCCGACACTCGTGGAAATTTTTCAGATAGCATGCGAGCCGCCAAATCCGAGGGGGCAAGCGACTTGGCAAGAAGACTCCCCTGCACGAGGTTTTGGCCCTTTCGCCATGTGAGCATCACAGTCGCCACCGCCAACGCCATCAGGAGTGGGACGAGACCGCCGTCGGGGATTTTTGTAAGACACGCTCCGAGCAATGGCAGGTCCAGGCAGAGCAAAAGGATCAAGACAAGCACCGCCCGACTTTTGGAAACTCCAGCCTCACCGCGCATCACGACAAAAAACGCAATCGAGGTCACGGCCATGGCTCCCGTTACTGCAATTCCATAAGCCCCGGCAAGAGCATCTGCCGTGCGAAATCCCAGAACCAGCATGAGGCATGCAAAGGCAAAAAGACTATTCAGTATCGGAATAAAAATCTGCCCACGCGTTTGCGCGCTTGTATGTCGAACATAGAATCGCGGCAGGTAGCCGAGATCCATCGCCTGGCTGGCCAACGAGAACACCCCGCTGATGAGAGCCTGCGATGCAATGATCGTCGCCACGGTAGCCAAGACTACCAGCGCCCCACGTAGGTGCCCCTCAGGCATCATGTGGAAAAAGAGGTTGGTCTCGACCGCATTGGCAGGGTTTTTGAAAACAAGGGCCGCCTGCCCGAGATAGTTCAAGATGAGGGATGGAAAAACAATCCATCGCCATGCGGCAACAATCGGCTTCCTCCCAAAATGACCCAAATCGGCGTAAAGAGCCTCTGCACCAGTCACAGCCAGCACCACCGCCCCCACAAGTGCCCATGCGCCCCAACCGCCCGATGCCAGCAACCGCACGCCGAGCAGTGGATTGAGGGCCTGCAAGACCTCTGGACACGCTGCGATCTGCACCGCTCCCGTAACGGCCAAAACAAGAAACCACAACAGCATGGCTGGGCCAAAAATTCCACCCAATCGCCTCGTGCCAAAGCGCTGAACAAAGAAGAACCCGCACAGAATTGCGACGGCCAGCGGCAATGCGAAGTGCCCCCACTCCGGATTCACGCTCGCCAAACCCTCCACAGCGCTCAACACGGAAATGGCCGGAGTAATCGCCCCGTCACCAAAGAGCAGGGCCGCTCCAAAGACGAGCAGACACGCGATCGCCCCTCGGCTGACAGGCCCCTTCGGTGGCCCATGAAAAATCCGCGCCATAAGCGCAAAAATGCCCCCCTCGCCGTGGTAATCAGCCTTCAGGATCAGCATCACATATTTGACCCAGACGACCAAAAATAATGTCCAGATGATCAGCGAAGCCACTCCCAGTGCGGAGCCCCCGCCTGCAATACCCACAGCGATCTGGTAGGCGTAGAGCGGACTCGTGCCGATATCTCCAAAAACAACACCAAGAGCCAACAAAGCCATGCCCCGCCCCCCCTGCCCATCCGTTTGACTCTTCACTTCAGCCACCAAGTTCCATCCTCCTTGCCTACGATAAATCTTGAGCCGTCACGCTCTGCTGCGGACGTGATGCCAGCAACTCAGCCTGCCCGACAACCCGCTCTGGTGCCTCGTCAAAGCGATAGCCATGGCAATTGGGACACGATGCGACCCGCATGGTGACGATGGATTCGCACCCCTCGCAGACCTTAAAGTTTTCCGGTGCGGCGGTGATTTTTTTTGCCCTTGCGGCGCGATCTGCCAGATGGTCAGTGCTCGACATCCCGTATCCGTATCACCGATCTCCCCCGGCGCAAAATCGAAATCCTGAAAAGATCGCCGCTTGAAAAGTTCTGAAGCTGGCTTAATGTGTCGTTTGATGGCGGACGGTCGCTCTCGGCAGGCCGCAAGGCAAGCAGGGAGAGGAAAGTCCGGACACCACAAGGCAGCATGCCGTGTAAAACACGCGGGGAGCCGGGGCCAAAGTCCCGGTTGACGGAAAGTGTCACAGAAAACATACCGCCCACCCCGGCGCAAGTCGGGCGGCAAGGGTGAAAAGGCGGGGTAAAAGCCCACCGCCCCAAGCGTAAGCAAGGGGGCACGAAAAACCCCATGCGGTGCAAGACAGAACAGAAGGGATCGGGCCGCCTGCCCAACACGCCGCGCGAGCGGCGACACCCTTCGGGTATTGGTCGCAGTCCGCAAGGACCTCTTCCGTCGCAAGACGTGGAGTGAGACAAATGACCGTCCAGACTTGTGGCGCAAGCCACTCGTCGGACAGAATCCGGCTTACAGCCATCAACTTTCGGGGGTGCTCCGCAAAAACGGGGTGCCCCCGACCTTTTCCTACTGTTGTTGCTGTTGCTGAGCGGCATCTTGCGACGCCTCCGCCCCCTGCAGCACGGCGCCCTTCAATAACCGGCAGAATTCTTTTTTTGTGACCTGCTGATGGGGTCCGCGACCGCTGAGCGGATCGGTGAGCGTCTTGTATTGGACCTCGAGTCGGCTGAGTTGCACGATGCGGTAATACTCGCCATTCTTAAGCCAAATTTGATTTTGCTGAAGTTTCATTGCCATCCGTTATCCGGAGCGTGACTCCGTTGCGCGAACATTTTCTCCAAAATCGACCCGCTCAAAATTTCGGTATAGGGCGAGTTCCCAAGTCTGAGCGAGCCCGCGATAGATGTTTAGTGGTTCACTCGCGCGCAGGCTCACGCGTTGGCTTTGCAATTCGCTCCGCCAGCTTTTTCCATGCGGCGGCTTCGGCCTCTTCGGCATTGCTCCACTTCTGATTTGCAGCAAATCGTCGAGCGGTTGCAAAGCTTACAGCAATGGCATGGTAATCGTTTGAGGCTCCGCCGTAGAGCAGGGCGAGCTTTTCAGAGATGACCGCAGCGAGCTGATGTTCTTTTGAATGATCGCGGGCGAGCGACCACTCGAAGAGTTCCAATCGGGCAATAATCTTGGGATCAAGCGGTGTGCCCGTTTTCTCCCCGATAATCGAAATGGCACTTTCTAGAAATGGCAGAGCTTGCTCCTCGTCAGCTTGGTCTGCCGCTTCAACAAAAGCGCGTCGGGCGCGAAGCCTATCGAATGCAGCAGATATCGCAGGCAGCGGCGGGATCCGGTATTCGCCATGAAGGATTCCGTAAAAATCAAAAATGGCCTGGAGATTTTTCCCGGCATCCGCGTGCCGCTGAGCAGCGAGCTGTCGATCAGCCATCGAGGCAGGCTCAAAGCAGGAAAGCGAACTGCTCGATGGCCAGAAAATATACCCAAGTAGCCCGATGAGAGCCGCCAAGAGCACTTTAACAACAAGACGCACAGGCGGGGAATGGCGCAGGACCAGCCTCAGAGCATGAGGCGGTCGTAGAGGGCGTCGAGCGGCAACTGGAGCCCGATAAAGAATTCCCCGAACTCCCCGAATTGGGCACTGACCTCGTCAAAACGCATCTCGTACACGATCGCCTTGATATCTGAAGTGGTTTTTGCAAAGAGCGTCACAAACCACTCTTCGTCATCAAGACCTGTCGAACCAGTGATGAGTTGAAGAATGCGGCCGGAATACGTCCGGCCGACACGAGCGTGGCCCGCCATAAGTTTTTTGCGCGCATCGAAGTCGAGAGCATACCAGTTTTGCCCCGGCACGCGGCGCTTGGACATCGGATAAAGGCAAACAACTGGCCAATCAGGAAGGTTTGGCTCTAAGCGGTCCTTGAGGTATTTCGCCATGCGGGTGCGGAAGGCCTGCATTTTTTCTTCGAACGCAGGGCTTTCAGGCGTGAGCTTTTCCTCCGCCTCAAGAGTGAGGCCGTATTCTTGATCGCTGGTCGTGTACTCGCTGCGCTCGGTCATCGAAAACCAACTAAAGGTCGGCGTAAGAATGTCCGGCCCGAGGGCGATCGCAAGGCGCTTTGCAAAAGCATCGGCGACCTGCAAATCCGGAGTCAGAAGCATGAAGCAGAGGTCGGCCTTCGGTGTGACCATACTGAAATGGAGAAGCTGCGTGCCTGGTGTACCACGGATTTCACGCACCAAATCAGCAAGCGCGGTCTTGGCCGCAATGCGAGAGGATTTGTTGAGAAGTTCCCATGCGGAATATTCAACACGGAAACAGAGGTGGAGGACGTGGAGGCCCTCGGTTGGAAGGATTTCAGGTAGTGTCTGCATTTTTGAATGTGGAAAATTTTCGCTCCGGCTCAAAAAACGGTTGCAATCTGGCGAGCGTGCAACGAATTTGCCGCCCTAATCAAATCAATATGGCAGACGCAGCAAACAAATACAGCGACAACGTGGATGGAAAGTTTTTCGTGGACGACCAGTGCATTGACTGCGACTTGTGCCGCGAGACAGCTCCAGCAAATTTCAAACGTAACGATGATGGTGGGCACAGCTACGTGTACAAACAACCCGAGAGCCCGGAGGAGGAAGCCCTCTGCCAAGAGGCCATGGACGGCTGCCCGGTCGAGGCGATCGGAAACGACGCCTGATTCCAAGATTTCACTACCAGGCTCCCAGCCACAAACTGGGAGCCTTTTTTATGTCCGCAGAATCTCTCCGAGCCAAAGTTATCGCTGAATGGCGGGGCCTCAAGGAACCGTTGGAACGCAAAGAACGCTGTAAATCAGTAGCCGACCTGTTGCAAAACCTGATGCCAAAACTCGGCTTGGGTGAGCGTTTGAACGAAAGCGAAGTTCGCGCTGCTTGGAAGGATGTGGTCGGCGACTTTATTGCACAGCATGCCGCCCCCGCTGGCTTGATCGGCGGCGTACTCGGAATTCATGTCCTCCAACCCAGTCTTCGCTACGAACTCGAAAGAAATTGGAAGCGAGAGATTCTCAAAAAGCTCCAAGACAAATTTGGAAAAAAGGCGATACGGGAAATCCAATTTCGCATTTCCTGAGTCCGTCGCTTTCGAAAAATGCAAGTTTAGGGCAAAAATTCATTGCCAACGTGCGGGCGCATCCGCACAAGTGAGGAGGGCGCATTCGAGGCGCCCAGAAACATTTTCTTAAAACATGAGCGAACGACGAGTCGTCGTGACTGGCATGGGCGTGGTAAGCCCAGTCGGAAACGATCTGCAAACATTCTGGGAATCACTGATTGAGGGACGTAGCGGCATACGTCGTTTCGAGGCCTTCGATTCGACCAATTTCGACTGCAAGATCGCTGGCGAAGTGAAAGGTTTTGAAGGCGTAAAGTATTTTAAAAATCCTAAAACGGTGAAACGCACCGACCGATTCACTCAGTTCGCCATGGCTGGAACGAAGATGGCGCTGGAGGATTCCGGCATCGATCTGGATACCGTGGACCGCACGCGCTTTGGAGTGATGATCGGCAGCGGCATCGGCGGACTCTACAGCATGGAGGAGGAAGCTCATCGTCTGGCTGATCGTGGGCCCTCACGTGTCTCGCCCTTCACGATTGCCATGATGATTTCCAATATGGCGAGCGGAATGGTTTCCATGGAATACGACCTGCGTGGTCCAAACATGTGCATCGTCACAGCCTGCGCCACCGCCAACAACTCGCTGGGCGAGGCTTGGCGGATCATCAAATTCGGCGATGCGGACGCCTTTATCGCAGGCGGTGCAGAGGCGACGATCACTCCGCTCGGAATCGCAGGCTTTGCCTCCATGAAGGCACTCAGTTGCCGCAATGACGATCCAGAAAAGGCTTGTCGCCCATTTGATAAAGACCGCGACGGATTTGTCATGAGCGAAGGCGCGGGTATCGTGGTGCTGGAGGAATACGAACACGCGAAAAACCGTGGTGCTAAAATTTACTGTGAACTCGCAGGCTATGGCTGTACAGCGGATGCCTACCACATGACCGCCCCGATGCCCGAGGGAGAAGGTGCTGCCCGCGCGATGTCAATCGCCATGCAACATGCCAAGGTGAACCCTGACCAGATCGACTACATCAACGCCCATGCCACATCCACCGGTCTTGGCGATATCTGCGAAACGCGCGCAATCAAGCTTGCCCTCGGTGACCATGCGCGCAAGGTCGCCGTGAGTGCGACAAAATCCACCACCGGACATCTCCTGGGAGCCGCAGGCGGCGTGGAATTGGCTGCCAGCGCACTGGCGATCCAAAACAGCCTCATTCCTCCCACAATCAATCTTGAAAACCCCGACCCCGAGTGCGATCTCGACTGTGTGCCCAATCACGCGCGCGAGGCGAAGCTGGACTGCGTGATGAGCAATTCCTTCGGATTTGGCGGTCACAATGCCACCATACTTCTCAAGGCGGTTCGTTAGCACACGGATCCGACTGCGGTCATCACGAGAAGCGTTGGTTTTCGATCCCAATGAACGAGCCCGACATCGAGGTCCGCACCTATTTTGCCCGAGGAAAAAACGCCCTCGTGGCGAGAGCCGATTTTTCACAGCTTTTTGCATCCTGGTATCTTCACCGCTTGGATTACGGAATCGAGGTGCCACTGAAGGTCGAGGATCTCGGTCGTGACGCGCTGGCCGCAGTGACGCTCCATTGTGCCAGCCGACCATGGCGCGAGGCTTGTGCATGGACGATCAAATTTCCGCTGCCGAGGGCGAACCTTTTTGCAGCGGGCGACAACAATACCGGAACAGTCGTGGCCCGGGTGGTTACGGAGGACACCCCGCCAATCGAACAAGGAATGTTCTACGCCGACGTGATCGAGGACATGAAACCGCCAAGGCGAAGCGCGGTGGATTTCAACGCTCCCTCGCTTTTCACGGCGGTCGAGATTTTTTACGAACGAAGCGAACAGCGTCCGGCGCGTTTTTTTCGATACGATGAAGAGGATATCGTGATGATTGCTGCTCAACCGGATTGCGACCTCGAGTGGCTTCGAAGCCTGACGCCCGAGAGCATCCGCACCTTGGATCAAGACCTCGACCTTTCGCTCCTTGAAAACAGGCAATTTCTGTTTTCCTGTGGTTGCAATCAGGAGCGGATGTTGGACTTCATCGCTCCGGTTTTTCAACAAGAGGCTGAAGGGCTTTTTGGCGGTGACGCCTCGCTCACCGTGACCTGCCCGCGCTGCGGGGCAAGGCACATCCTGACACGTGAGGCCTTGGAAGCGAGGTCCTCGCAACAGGCGGACCAATCCCAAGGAGAATAATTTTTTATGAATCCCCATGAGCCCCTTCTTTCGCCTGATAAAAAAATCGCTGGCATTCTGACTCCCCTGAGTGCGATTCGGGGAACCCATGACGTTGGCATCGGAGACACGGAATCGCTCGTCGAGTTGGCAACTTGGGCCGCCGCAAAGGGATTCCGCCTGATTCAAATTTTACCCGTCAATGAAACGGGATTCGATCACAGCCCCTACAACATCATCAGTTCAATCGCGTATGAGCCGGCCACGCTTTCGGTGAGTCCACGCTGGCTGCCGGATATCAGCCAGAAGGAATTTGAACAGGTGACCAAAAAACATAATGCAGCAGCGCTCGCCAATGGAGCCGTGCAGTATGGCGCGGTCAAAGCTCTCAAAAGCGAACTCCTCGCTTTGGGTTTCAAAAATTTCCTTCGCACTCGGGACCGAGGACCAAGGAAAGAGGCATTTCAAAATTTCCAGGAAAGGGAAAGCGAGTGGCTCGGGACTTATTCCCTGTTCCGGGCACTGATCGCATGGAACAAAAATGACGAGGTTATCAGCCATTGGCCGGAGGAGCATCGCACACCCGCTGCCGCCCAGGCTTGGCTGGATGCGCTGGCTGCCGATCAGGCGGAGCTTTTCCAAGCGCAGGTCGATTTTTTTAGCTATGTGCAATGGGTCGCTCACACGCAATGGCGGGCCGTGCGCGAGGAGTTCGACAATCTCGGCATGGCGCTGATGGGGGATATCCCTGTCGGAGTCAGCCTGTACAGCGCGGATGTGTGGGCAGAGCCAAGTATTTTCGACACACAGCGCTCGTGCGGAGCCCCGCCCGAGAAGGTTTTTAAAAGCGATCCCTTCACCGAAAAGTGGGGCCAGAACTGGGGGTTCCCCCTTTACAACTGGCAGGCGATGGCTCGTGATAATTTTGCCTGGTGGCGTAGGCGGCTTGCATCGGCCCGGGAGGTTTTTCACCTGCTGCGCGTTGATCACGCGCTCGGCTTTTTCCGCATCTACAGCTTTCCTTGGCGTCCTCAGAACAATGCCCTCTTCACCGACCTCACGCCTGAGCAGGCGATGGAAACCACCGGCGGCCAGTTGCCCGGTTTCATGCCGTTCGATGACAGCACAGGAGAGAACCGGGAATACAACCGCAAACAGGGCGAGATGCTCTTCCGCATGATTCTTGAGGAAACCGGACCGCATCGCCTCATCGCTGAAGATCTCGGTGAGCTCTCGCCTTATGTGAGGCCGACTTTGGAGGCGCTCGATATCCCGGGATTTAAAATCCCCCAGTGGGAGCGTGCGGAGACTGGAACGATGATCCCCGCTGCAGATTACCGTCGGCTCAGCCTTGCCACATTTGCCACCCACGACCATCCACCCATCAGGCAATTCTGGGAAGACTGGAACGCGGCCGCAAAACAACCCGAGACCAGTCAAAAATCCATTGCAGAAATGCAGGAACTTTTGGATTTTTGCGGGAGACCAGACATCAGAGCACCACAAGAATTCACTCCTGAAATCCATGCCGTGCTGATCCGGGGCTTGCTGACCTGCAACTCATGGCTGGCCGTCCACCAGATCACAGACATCTTCGGCCTCCGCGAGCGTTTCAATGTGCCAGGAGCCGTGGGCGATCAAAATTGGACCGCACGTGTGCCGGGATGCATCAAGGACTGGGACAAGCTTTTCAAAAACGAAATCCAAAGCGCCTGCTCGGCTTTGTCTGAAACTGGACGCGTGTGAAGAGCACGTATTGCACTCCGCACTAAAAACATTCAAAGTAGCACCATGAGCACTGCCACAGATACCACCCTGCCAGACGCGGGAGGCCACTTTGGTCAATACGGCGGGATGTTTGTCCCCGAAACCCTGATGACCGCTCTCCGTGACCTCGAAACCGAGTATCAAGCCGCGCGGAAGGATCCCGCTTTTCGGAAGGAACTCGCCGCGTTACTAGGGGATTTTTGTGGACGTCCCACGCCGCTTTACTTCGCCGAGCGTCTTACAGAAAAACTCAATGGTGCGAAGATTTATCTCAAACGCGAGGATCTGCTCCACACGGGCGCCCACAAAATCAACAACGCGATTGGCCAAATCCTTCTCGCCCGCCGCATGGGCAAAACCCGCATCATTGCGGAAACGGGTGCCGGCCAGCATGGCGTAGCCACAGCGACCGCTGCCGCGCGGTTTGGTTTCGATTGCACGATTTACATGGGCGCGGTGGACATGGAGCGCCAAGCCCTCAACGTCGCCCGCATGCGTTTTCTGGGAGCGAAGGTCGTCGGCGTCACAGCCGGCCAAGCCACGCTTAAGGAAGCCATCAATGAAGCCATGCGCGACTGGGTTACCAATGTTCGCAACACTCACTACATCCTCGGCAGCGCGCTGGGCTCGCATCCGTATCCCATGATCGTTCGCGATTTCCATCGCGTCATCGGTGACGAAACCCGCCGCCAAATCCTCCAGCGCGAGGAACGCCTGCCCGACCATCTCGTCGCCTGTGTAGGCGGCGGCAGCAATGCGATCGGGTTCTTTTATCCGTTCCTCAACGATGAATCCGTGAAGCTCACAGGCGTGGAAGCCGGCGGAGACGGCATCGTGCGCGGACGCCATGCCGCACGTTTTCAGGGCGGGAAACTCGGAGTCCTTCAAGGCACAAAAACCTGGCTCCTCGCGGATGCGGACGGCCAGATCGAGCTCACCCACTCTGTTTCCGCCGGCCTCGACTACGCAGCCATCGGGCCCGAGCATAGTTTCTATCGCGACTCGGGCCGCATCGACTACGATTACGCCACCGACTCCGAAGCCCTCGCCGCTTTCCGTGCGCTGTCCGAAATTGAAGGTATCATCCCAGCTCTCGAGACGGCTCATGCCATTGCGTATGTCATGAAGGCCGCTCCAACCATGGCAAAAGACTCCATCCTCATCGCCAACCTCAGCGGCCGTGGCGATAAAGACGTAAGCCAAGCGGCAGATCTTTTGTTGAAGGACTAATCGCGACCATATACCCAGCGCCGATTGAGAAGCGGGAGGATCGGCATCAACAACACGCACGGCCACCAGATCCAGCTCGACTTCCATCGTGAATCATAGACTGGGGTTCGCGTGCCTCCGCTTGTTTTCAGAGTATTTCCAGCGAGAAGATGGGCGTTTTGAGCTGACTCCTCACCCACGTATGAGTGCGGAGCCACACCTAAGAACTGCCAGATTTTTTCGACTTCACCTGCAGGATTTTTGCAAAGCTTCTCGTAACTCGTTTGGCACATGCCATCCAAATGGAGTTCGGCGAACGAGTGCTGAATACCATGGTTTTTTCGCATCCATTGAAACCCCGCCTGTATGGCCGTGATCCATTCCGGACGGCCAGGCCGTTTCTTTTTTTTCCTGCGTGCCTCCGAGACCACCGCGCCACGGAAATCCCTCGTCGTGTGAATGCCTCGGATTTTTAAGCCTGGCCGTGTGCGTAAAAAATAAAGCGGCTCCACGATTTTATTTGAGTCCAGGAGCAATTTGGACTGACCGAACTTCTTCTGGAATTCCTCGATGACAATCTCGTAGCCTCGTTGCTCATCGAATCGTGCCGGCAAGCGCTCCACGACGGAGCCCCAAAAATCACACTGGGTGGCTGGTTTTCCACAACTGCACGGCACCGGAGATGTCAGGCTTTTTGATTCGTGCAGCCTCTGGAGAGCGTATCCGATCTCCCCTAAAAACACGATATCCGGGTGCTCGGAGAGGTTATAGCTCAGGATGGTGGAGCCGGAGTGCGGTAGTGAAACGATGTAAGCGAATTTCAATTAGGGCGGAATTTGTTTTTTCTGGAAAAATGCTTATCAGAAGTTCATGGTGGAACGAATTAAAATCCGAAGACACAAAGAACAGATTGGTTCAAGGCCATGTTCTTTCGGAGTTAAGACTTTTTTGACTGGATATTGCTAAAATGCACGACGCTTCGAATGGGTTTCTTTTGAGAAAAGGATTGTTAAATGCAACCAATTGGATTCTGGGGTTTTTGCTTTTTTTAGGAGCAGGGGTTTTTATTTGGTCGTCAAACAAAGGCTTTGATTTCACTGATGAAGGTCTTTATTTGCTTGTCTATCAACATCCTAACGATTTTCCCGACAGCTATACATCCTATCACCGCGTTGGTGCAGTCTTTTTCGATCTTGTCGGGAGGAATATAATTGCATTGAGATTACTCGGTTTCTTTCTAACAGCCTTAGCCACATTTTACTTCAGTCTCTCTCTGACATGGTTTCTCAAGGGGCGTAGTTGGTCGATATTTGAGGATCAAGGCGAACGAATCTTATTGCATCTTGCTTTGCAAGGCTCCGTTTTGACCGCATATTGCTGGCTACCGCCGACACCGAATTACAACACCATGGCGGGGATCGGGATGCTTCTTTCCTGCGGTGGGATTCTGACTTTCTTTTCCAACTCTGATGCGTACCGTTCGGTTGCGAAAGCCTCTTGGGGAATCCTGACGATCGGTGTAGGGTTGCTGCTGGCTTTTTTGGCAAAAGGATCCAGCGCCGTTGGCATTGTTTTGGTGAGTATGACCTTAATTGGCGCTTGCAGCCTCATTGCTTTGAAGGAAAAAATTTTCTTTCTTGTAGCGGTTTCCATCTCAGTGCTTACAGGCGGGCTTCTTTTATTCTTTTTAATTCCGAGCCTGTCATCGAGTTGGGAGTTTTTTATTGGATCGATCGTTGCTCTCACCGAAGGCAATGGAGCAAGAGAAATTATCATACGCCACTGGCATGAGGCCTTGGAATTTGCGATGCGCCATATCCGGTCATTTATTTTGCCCGTCCTTCTCGCGGCAGGTGTCGGCTTTTTTGCCAGATCCCGTTTTTTAGTTAAATCACCGGATCGCAAGGAATCACTGGTTTTTTGGAGTGTTGTAGGAGTCCTCATCGTCGAAGTTGTTCTTTTAATAGTAAAAGATGCCTTCTTTGCGGGCATTCAAGGGCGCTCCAGATGTTTTATTGGCTATACGTCCCTTTTTTTGCTTCTGCTAACATTTCGCGCGGGATTACCCGGAGCAGCACAGACTATTTCTCCTTATCGATTAGGGGGATGTCTCATGTTCCTTGTTTGGTTAGCCTTGATGCCATTTGTGACCGCAGCTGGAACAACCCACAAAATTTTCATCAATACACTGCTGCATGCAGCACCGCTCGTAGCGGCAACTCTTCTACTGGCAGCCTCATTGGATAAAAGTCTTCGAAGGTCAACTTTCCTCCCCTTTGCGAGTTTATTGATTATAGGCTTGAGTTTTTCTCAATTTATTACGGGTTTTGTGCTGATGCCGTATCGAACGGCCCCGAAATGGTCGCAGACGGTTCCTGTTGAGGTTGGCGTGCCAGGGACTTTTTTGAAATTGGACACAGCGAGCGCGGAATGTATTCAAAAAACAAAAGCCGCCCTTGCCGATGCGGGTTTTAAACCGGGTGATGATATATTGGCTCTTTATGGGCTGCCCGGGCTTGTTTATGTTGTTGGAGGTGTGTCGCCAGAGCGGCCATGGTTTTTTAACTTTGGTCAATCTGGGCATGAGGAGAATTTAGGTGCTCTTCTACGGATACCCCGAGATAGAATCCAGAAGGCCTATATTTTTCTGAATGACAAGGATGATTTGGCAATTTCTCAGCTCTCTAAATGTGACGTTGCCTTGAAGGATAAATACCAACAGGTAGGGCAGGTCGTAGTTCCTTTCAGAAACCAAAAGGTGGAAATATTGAAACCATTAAATTAAGATCCCAATGTTAATCATAGCCAAGAATGAAGACATGGTCGGGGATTTTCCCAAATGGCTTGATACCCTTCTTTCCACAGGGGCAATGCCCAGCGAATACCATGAAAAGCTCGATCAAAACTTCAAGGAACCTTTGAGCTATTTCAACTGCCCAAACTGACTGATGAATGTTTCCTACCATAAAAAGTTTATTTTTGTTCACATTTTTAAAACGGCGGGCACAAGCATCTACGAAGGCTTGTCGCGGTTTTGCTACCGCCCAAGATCGACGCGCTCCTCGAACTGAACCCCATCCATTATGATGAATTGGAAAAAATCTACCGCGCCGCCATCAAAAAGCATGCCACTGCGCTGCAAATCCGCGACATGCTGCACCCCGAGGTTTTCGCCAGTTTTTTCAAATGCTCATTTGTCCGGAATCCCTGGGACTTGCAGGTCTCGCTTTACCACTACATCTTGGAACATCCGGAGAATCCCGGTTACGCCTCGACAAAAGACATGGGCAGTTTTTGAAATGCTGTCCTTTGATCCTTCCATTCTCATTCAGCCGTTCCAAGGCGACCGACCCGCCGCTCGGGGCTTGGCGGCTTCCGCCCTATGATCGATCGTGACGGAAACGGCTTGGCTTTTCTGTTGTCCCTGCCTCGTTCGGGATCGACACTACTGAGCGCGATTTTCTCGGGCCATGAAGCCATCCATGCACCGAACGAGCCTTGGATTCTGCTCTCGCTTTCTTCCATTTATGACGCGGAACCTTCGCGTTCTGGCACACCAAGGTCGCGCCACGACGATGGATGGGCCCTTCGCGCGATGAAGGATTTCCTCACCCATGAACAATTCACCCGAGCGTCTCGGGAGTTTGCCTTTTCCGCCTACCAATCCTCGCTGGCTGAGGCCGGCAAGACCTTATTTATCGACAAGACTCCGCGCTATTTTCACATCCTTCCATGGATTGACGAACTGTTCCCGCGCTCCGGAAAAATATGGCTCAAACGGAATCCGTTGGATGTGGCGGCTTCCTATTTGACGACATGGGGGGATACGCCTGAACAGCTCACGGGTGATCCGTTGGTCCCGGGCTCTTATGATCTCACGATCGGTCTCAGGCAACTGGCTGATTACGCGAATAAACGCGGTGACGTTCTTGAAGTCCGCTACGAGGACATTGCGATAAACCCAGCTCCAATAGTCGAACAGGTTTGCGCACATCTCAAGGTTTCCTACCAACCTGGAATGGTGGAGTATAAGAAAAGCGGCGATTTCGCGCAGCGCCAACGGCGTGCCTTGGGCGACAGGAAACTTTACAATCACTCGGCACCACATTCGGGATCCATCGGGCGTTGGGAAAAAGTGCTCGCGCCAGCTGGTGTCCAAAGGTTGGTGGATTTCCTTGGCGCAGAAATTTTTGAGCGCATGGGTTATCCAGAGACGGTTTCGCGCCTCAAGGCCATGGGGGTCCGTTTCCCCACAGACGGGGAGTTGGAGGACCGCCATTACAAAATCCTTCGCAAGACACTTGACTCTCCTGTTTCCACTTTGGAAGGAGCCATCAATATGGCGCGGGGGTATTACCGCGAAGCACGCAAGAGGAAATTCCCGCCTTGGTTCCTCACACGCGAGGGCTTACGCGCGAGGGCAGCCAAGAAAAAGCTGGTCTCGGCGCGCGATGACCTTTTGTTGCTTCGCAAACAACGGGGCGAGGAATGAGCTGCTGCCTCCGGAGAATCGGTTCGGCGTTTTTCAAAAACAGTTTGTGATATGAAGCCCTGCCCGCCTGTTCTTTTGATTGTTTTCAACCGCCCGAATTTGGCGGGCAAGGTTCTCGGCGCGATCCGCCGCCAGCGTCCAGCGAAACTGTATATCGCGGGCGATGGCCCCCGCGATCCCGCTATTAACCCGAACGATGTCTCGCGCTGCGGGGAATGTCGCCAGCTTGCCGAAACCATAGACTGGCCGTGCGAGGTTTTCACGCGTTTCAGCAAAACCAACCAAGGGTGTGGAATGGGCGTCAGTAACGCCATAACTTGGTTCTTTGAAAACGAGGAGTCGGGCATCATTCTAGAGGACGATTGCTTGCCGACTGATGATTTTTTCCCGTTTTGCCGGGAACTCCTCGAACTCTATAAGGATGAAAATCAAGTCATGTCGATTTGCGGAAATATTTTCGGCTCGTCCCGATCGCAGAAGGCCTGCGGCAGCTATAGTTACGGTTTTGGAAGGTATGCCCAGGTTTGGGGTTGGGCATCGTGGGCGCGCGCCTGGAAGTTGTATCGATATGATGTCGGAACCGCCGCCGACAATTTCCACCTTTTCAAGACACGCGGCGTTTCAATGATCCAGCAAAGGCTCCACCAATCTCGCGTCCTTTCAACCAGGGCATCTGGAGGACCCGACACATGGGACTACCAATGGCAATTCGCCGTCCTCAAAAACAACGGCCTTGTGGCTTGTCCCTCCGTCAACTTGATTTCAAACATCGGCTTCGGAGCTGATGCGACTCACACGACGAGCAAAGACTCTCCTGTCGCGATGGCTTCCACTGGCAGGTTGAAGTTCCCGCAGAAACACCCGCCCTATCCTTGCGAATCTCCCGATGTTAATCGGATTTATGCAGACCACATGTTTGGGCGGGCATGGAAACTCCGACGAAAACTTCTGAGGTCGTGGCTGCGAGGTTTATTTGCTTTGAAGCCCGCTGACCAAAGCGCCGTTTGAGGGGTCAAAAATCCAACCAGGAGAGGGGGTCTAGGCAAAGGTGCGCGGCGAGCGACGAACGGGTGAGGATTCCGAAGTCGTCTTCGCGATTAGACTCCGGCATGAGTGCTCGGCCCCACGGGATTTTGCGCCAGATGCGACGGTAAGCCTTCGCTTTTGCAAGGGTTCCTCCATCAAGATGCCGCGCCGCTACAGCCGCCATTTCTGATTCAAACCCGCCGCGCCATGCCGGGTCGCTCGATATTCCACCCGTGCTGAAGATGACCACCGGGTGGCGTAGGTAAACGGCGCAAAGGCGGTGTAACACCAGTGCCCGCAGCATCCAATCGTAGTCGCCCGCCGCCCTCAATCCCGCATCGAAAAAGCCAACAGCATCGAATGCCTTCCGCGAATAAATCGTAGCCTGTTGGCAGATGCTTTTTTCAGCGAGTGTAAGCCGATTCATTTGGCGATGATTGCGTCGTCGTTCGGCGCCGGAATTCGGATCTCGGACGATGACATCGCCGAATGCGACTCCATGAGGAGCGAGTTTCAGCGCCGAGGAAAGCAAGGCAAGCGAGTGAGGGTTGAAAAGAGAGTCATCATCATTGAGAAAATACAAGGCATCACCCTGCGCTCTTGCTGCGCCTTGGTTCATCGCATCGTAGATCCCCTTGTCGCCTTCGCGCATATGGACGACTGGATAGGGCGCACTGTCCCCATAGGCGCTGATGAGGGAGGCGGTATCATCTGTCGAGAGGTTATCCACAATGAGATGCTCCACGGGTCGCTTTGCCTGCATCTCGACGCTTTGAATCATGCGAGCCAATGAGCTGCAACGATTCCAGGTGGGAGTAATGATACTGATGTTCATTTAGCTAAAATCTCCCACCAACGCCGGGCGCGGTTGTCCCACGAAAAAAATGCCGCTCTGTCTTTGAGGTTGGCACTCATCATTTCGCGGAGTGCTGGTTTTTCAAAAAGGCTTTGAATGCCTTTGGCTAGCCCCTCTGCCGACCCTGGGGCGAAGTACAATGCATGCTTTTCCGGTTCGAGAACTTCACGGATCGTGGGTAAATCACTAGCGATGATCGGTAGCGCGAGTCCTGCATAATCATAGGCTTTGGTAAAGGCGATGGAAGCACGGTGAGCCAAATTCAGTGGCGGAATCACAAGGGCATCGAGATGCCGAGATACCGAGGGCACCGCTTGAGAGGGCACGGGATCATGTATGTAAACTCCGTTTTCCACTTCGCCAAGCGGTGCGATCTCTCCGCGCCTGGCACGCCCATAGACATGGAGTTCGTGACTTTTGCCGCTAGACTGCCGGATAAACTGCCAGTTTTTAGTTAGCCACGGAATCCCCTGTTCTTCCGAAATGGAACCGAAGTATCCGACACGAAGAAACGAGTTACCACTCGGTGTTCCAGATATCGGCGCGTAGGTCGCAGCCAAGCCGATATTGTCACACGGAATGGAGGCAAAATTGTCAGCAAGAATTTTATTGAGAGGCTGGCACGTGGTTATCAGGCGGTCCGCAAAATTCAGGGCCTCAAATTCACGACGGCATTTCTGGTGCCCAAAATCACGAGTGAGCATTTCCATTTGGTGAACCTCATAAACTAAACAGGGGCGATTGAAGCCCCTCAACAAATGCGGCGCAAGAAAGTGAAACAACTCTGGAAAACTCGCTGTGCTTACGATGTCTCCAGCCCGAGTCATTGCGCGAAGATAAGCCAGTGCAGCCCAGTGGAAAACCGCATTGATATGCAATGGGCATCTCCCTGCGATGCGGCGCAGACTTGGGAGGCCTTGAAACTTCAGGTTTGAAACATGCTCGCAACCATGTAGTTGAAAAATTTTTTCTTCCGTACTAAATGAGGCGTGCACTAGCACAACGCGCCAATCTTTAGGCGCATTGCGGGCAAGTGAAATCACATGCCGCACGCAATAAAGTGCATGAGCGCTTTGATCGAGAGGATCTTGATTCAGCAAAAAAAAGACGCTTTGCCTCATGGGGAAGATTTGTCTAGTTCCCGCAAATCATGTTTAGAAAACTCCCATGCCTCGCGGCAGGCGGCGAGCACGCGATCAACGGGGATTTCGTTCATCAAATCACTTGTCGGGATTTTTTTTGCAGCCTCCTCTCCAAGCCACTCCTGTGGACGAATGATCCAGTTTTTAACCTTCCAAGGATGGTATTCAAACACAGGAGATGGGCCAAAAAGACAAACCGTCGGACAGCCAGTCGCAGCAGCAAGATGCATTGCAGCAGTGTCTACGCCCACAAAAAAAGCAGCTTTGCGTAATAGAGATGCGAGTTGAGACCACGATGCACAGCCGGCGGTGGTGGTCACCTGCGGACCAAGCTGATCACAGAGAGCCTTGGCTTCCGTGACTTCCGCATGCCCCGGTCCGCAGCTCAAGATGATATGAGGCACAAACTGCAAAACCCCACGGAGCAGCTCACGCCATCGTTCAATCGGCCAAGACTTGCGCGCCCAGCGGGTATGAAGGTGAACGACAGCATATTTTTCCTGTGTAGCAGTCCACTCAACCATTCGCTCCGGGGCGAAACGCAATGCTGGCGCATTTTTTAGCAACTCTAAAACCTCTTGAGGGCACACATAATCTCTTTCGACCTGATGCTTCGAATACCTTTTGGTTTTGCAAATGTTTTGGAAGAATGGCCTCCAGAGCCAGTGTAACGAACGGTGTTCATTTGCGCAGCGTGACTTCGTCTTGGCTGCGAGGGCAAAAAAACGGGCGCGGTCGTTGTCTGTGAGTTCAAAGACAAAGTCGAAATTCGTGCGGCGGAGCAGGGCCGCGAGTTTAAAATCCTCAATCCAATCCCCATGGCTCCTCTTGCTTGCGTCGGGGTTTGCTGTGGTGAGAATTCGTTCGATCTCAGGGCAGCCAACGAGAATTGCATCGCATGATTTTCTGACAAGGACCCAGATTTCTGCGTCTGGAAACTTGGCTTTAGTGGCCGCGATCGTGGGAGTCAGCAGCAGCGAGTCGCCGATGTGGCGGAGTTTTATAAAGAGGATTCTCATGAAGATCTGATCGCGGGCGAATATTTTCAGAAACTCATGAGAACCGCATCCGGATTTGGCTGCGGAGGATGATTCCCAAAGCAATGAAGAGAGTGAGGGTAGAGAGGATGAGGACTGTGGTGTTGAACCAGAGGATGCCGACTTTCATGCCTAGGTATTCTTTCACAGGGCCGAAGAAGACGTTCAGGTGGCGGTTTTCGCGGTAGTCGCTTTGTTCCATTTCGGCTTTGGAGACGAGGTCGGTGATTTTTTGGTTCACGTAGACCTGCTCGGCGGTGAGGCCGGTTCCGAATTTGGTGAAGCGCGCGGGCTTGAATGGCTCTCCGTTGATGATGTCGTCAATACGGCGAAGGGCCGCGCGGAGTTGGCCAGGGGTGGCTGCTTCCAGACCCGAGAGCAGCGCGAGGGTATCCTTCAAATCCTCGAGGCGTTCTTCCTGAGCCGGAGAAGGCTTTCGCTGACGAGCCAGTTGGTTGATCATGGACTGGATTTTCTCTTGGCGGCTGGTGAGGGGATTGAGTTTGGACTGGGCAAAGACGAGGGCTTCGTAGGACCAGCGAGTGGGCATGATTTCGCAAATCAGAGGAACCTGCAGGTCGCTGCGTGCTGGCATGGCACTTTCGGGATGAAGGTTTACCCATTGTTGAATCGCATGGATGAAATCGAGGTTGCGGTTCATTTCTTCATACTTGATGAGCGCGCCGCTGAGGATGATCTGGGGAATGAGAATGACTGGAATAATCAGGATGCCGGTCTTGCTTTGAGCAACGAGTGCGGAAATGACGAGGCCTATCGCGGCGCCGTTTGCGGCTGTGAGGAACATCGCGGTGAAGACGATCCAAAATCCATCGCGCAGCGAGAGCAGGGCATTTCCAATGAGAGCAAAGAGGGCACATTGGATGACGGCGAAGAAGCCGAGGGTCAGAACTTTTGCGAGGATGTAGTAGCCGAGGTTGACATTCAGATTTCGCTCCCGCATGAGCACGGAGCGGTCGTGAATGATGTCATCCACGCTGTTCGTGAGGCCTAGGAACATCGCCACCACGAGAGCAAGGAACAAATAGGTCGGGATGTGAAAGGCCGAGGCAAAATCGTAAACGGAGCTTTCCGAATAGCGCAGCACCATACCGGTGAGGAGGGCCAAAAGGGGGGCTTCCAAAACGGTTGTGAGAAAGTTGGCCTTGTTGCGGAGTTTGCTGAGAAACGCGCGGCGGAGGAGGATGGTAAATTGACGAAAATGCTCTTTCGGCCGCAAACGTTCCCGGCGACGCGGATCAGAGGGCGGCGGCTGTGCCATTTCCTTTGGGGGAGACGGTTGCTGGACCTCTTTCATGAGGCGGTGGGATTCGTATTTGTCGCGCCAGTAATCCGGTGAGTAGCGGCGGGCGGGCACGAGCTGTCCCCGGTTGTTTTCCTCCAAAATGATGTCACCGCCAAGATCGCGCAGCGGAGTTTCGAGCACGTCAAAAATGAATTCCGGCCGCGTCGTTCCGCAGGACTCACAACCGCCGGAGGAGGGCGTCGGCGTCTCTCGGCTTTCGGCTTGGGCGAAATACCGCAGCGTTTCCTGGGGCGTTCCGAAAAAAACCAGTTTGCCGCCACGATCAAGAACAAGAGCCTTGTGAAACATCTGGAAAATGCGCGATGTCGGCTGGTGGATCGTCACCAGAACAATCTTGTTGTGCGACATGTCACGGATGATTTCCATGATGTGCTCGGAGTCCTTCGAACTGAGTCCGCTGGTCGGTTCATCGAAGAGAAAGATGTCTGCTGAGCTGACCATATCGAGGCCGATGTTCAGTCGCTTGCGCTCGCCGCCGCTCAGGATTTTCTTTTCTGCCGAGCCGACGATGGATGTCCTGCGTTCATTAAGACCAAGTTCAGCAAGCTTGCTGTCAATCCGGCGCAGGCGCTCGCGGCGACCGAGGTGCGGGGCGCGTATGGCTGCGGCAAACTCGAGATTTTCCTCAATCGTGAGATGCTCGTCGAAGGCATCGTATTGTGGAATGTAGGCCACGTATTTCCGGAGCGACTCGTGGTTTCCGTAAAGAGTAAGATTGTTGAAGAGCACGGAGCCTTGGGCTGGCTGGAACTGACCTGACAACGCGCGCAGAAGCGTGCTTTTGCCGCAGCCGCTCGCGCCCATCACGCAGACCATCTCGCCGCGTTCGACCGTGAAAGACACTCCGTCGATGGCCAGCGTCGCGTTGGCAAATCGGCAAACCAGATCACGCACCTCCAATGTGCGGACGACATTTTTTTCCTCTTCGATGAGACGTTCCGAGAAATTGCAACGAAGCACTTGGCCGGCATCAACGCGAATCGTGTCGCCGTCTTCAAGAGGGCAAGAATTCCGGACCGGCACGCCTCTGACGATGATCGGCCGGTCGGCTTGGAGGACTTCCATTTGGCCGATTTTGCGCTCGTAGTCACACGAGATTTTTAACAACACGTCGCCACCTGCTCCTGGAGCGAGGAGGATGTCATCTTCTTCGAGCAGCCCGGGGTTGTTTGAAACAAGATACTCGCTCTTTGATGTCTTGAGGAGAAAGCGACCGCCGTAGGAACGGGCGCGAAGACGCAAATAGTCGAGGTCGAGTTCACTGTCATCGTGAAAAATAATTTTGTCTTCGAGTGTGGCAATGACCTCACGACCGACATTGAGACGGGTGCCATTGAGCACAGCATCCACATTTTTAAGAGCCTTCACCTTCACGCGGAGCCCGAAGGCGACTTGGAGGCACGACTCGCGCGAGCGATTTTTTTCCAGAGTGACCTCATCGTCCTTATCCACTGCGACGAAGATTTCCGGGAGTGTGACGTTTTTCTTGGCGTTGAAGTAAAAGATGAGATCCGCGTAAGCCAGCACAACATCGTCCACGAGGACACGCTGGCCGGGATAGAGGCGCGCGAAGCTGCCGGGTTGCAGTGCCCGGCCTTGAACAATCAGCGTGCGGCCACTCAGATTTTTGATGATGACGAGATCGCCGAATCGGTAGGTATTGAGGCGTTCATTCGGTGCAAAGTCGTCCAACACCACGTCTGTATTGTCCTTGAACCCGAAACTCACCATCTCGAGGGGCGATGCACCGGAGCTGTAAATCGAAGAATCAGCTTTTTCATCGGCATTCAATTGGTAAACGATGTCGATTGCCTGCGAGGCCATGCCGAGGCGTGACATGAATTCGTAATAAGCCACGACCGCCTCACTTTTCAGGCCGGCCCGAGCGATGAGATCGTAGAGTTGAACGCCGAGGAGAATCTTGCGCTCGTCACTGAGACGGCCAGCCAAGTTCTGCGCCATGGCATCGAGATCCTGCTTTTGTTGCAGCGCATTTCGGAACAACTCACGGAGCTCCGAGTAAACGGCATCGGGGTAATCGTAGCGGAGAAATCCAAGGCTGGAATCGATCTCTTCCTCGAGCAATTCCCCGTCCACTCTTGAGAAGGCCGCAAGGACTTGAATGAGGGTTGGAAGCAGGTTGGGGCCCTCGGTAACCGTGCGTGGCTTGCGCTGGATGCGGCGAAGGATGTGCCTGCATTTGGCTTGGACGCGGGCGGCCACTCGAAGCGCTCCTTCGAGTCGACTTTGCACGCCACCTGGGCTCGCTGGTGAAGAAGCAGGTTCCACTTCGGGGCAGATTAGCTCTCGACTTGCCCTATTGCAATGCGCCGCTGGGCATGCTTGCGGAAAATTGACACTCTCGGGCAAACCCGCTTTGCTTGGCGAAATGATTCGTCTCACGATGCTGTCGATCTTGGTTCTGATGACCTTGTTTGCAGGTTGCTCTGTTCCGGAAGGCCCCGCTTCACGTCTACCGAAAGCCAATGTTCTCCCTCTGGCGATCGATGAAGATTACCAATTCCGCAAAATCTTGGTCTCATCGCTCGATCCCAACTACATAGAGCCCGAGGCCAAAAACGAAATGATCCTCTTCGAACGCGCTCGGCGCACGTTTGGGGCAGTGGACTCCACCGAGGTCACTCATAGGTACGGAAATTATTATACGATTTTTTGGCGAAATTCCACGCGTTCCGATGTGACTCTCCGCTTCGAATACCGACATGCCGACTTGGGCAACCATGTGATGGCGATGGAGCGATCCTACCCGGATACGGTTGGCTCACACCGCTCGACTTTCGAAGTCACGGGAGACGATTTTCTGGAAAATGGCCGAGTTTCGGCCTGGAGGGCCGTATTGATCGTGGAGGGGCGGATTGTCGCACTCAGCCAGTCCTACATGTGGAGGTAGCAGGGGTTTGACATCCCATTCTTCGGCTTTAAGTTTTAAACGTTTCTTGTGAACAAAATATCCTCTATACTTGTCGGCAGTGAGAATGGCACAGTTTGGATGAAACTCGAGGGCCGAGGCACTTTTGAGAATTCGAAGTGCGTTAAAGAATTTGTTCAGCGAATGATCGCCAAAGGGTGCAGCGCGTTTGTTCTCGATCTTGAAAAATGTGAACTCATGGATTCGACATTCATGGGCACTCTGGCTTCGGTTGCGTTCAGCCTCCGAGATTTGGAAAGCGGCCTCTTGCGCGTGATTCGTGCGAATGAGCGGAATTTTTCTCTGCTGGAGGGGCTTGGCTTGGACCACCTCTTCCAGCTCGAACCTGAACCGGTTCATGACTCTCCCCCCTCGCTTCGCACAGCGGGCACTCTTAGCTCAAACTCCGATGAACAAAGGCTCGCCATCTTGGAAGCACACGAAGCATTAGTGGATGCAGATCCCCGAAACGCTGTTCGCTTTCAAGATGTGATTGAATATCTGCGACAAGAAATTGCAGACGGCAGATCATGTTGAGCCAAATTAATCGCTCTTGATTGGCAGGGCGGCTTTCTGGAGAGTGGAGGTGCCGATTCCTACATGTGGACATTTTTCATTTCTGCACTCTGCGCCTCTTTGCTGGCTGTCGTTATTCTCGGCAGGCTCAGGAGCAAACGGAAAATGCACGGGCTGGAACTCAAGCTTCAAGACTTGCAGAAAGAGGAAGACCGGGTTTTTGATTTTTTGCATGGAATTGGCGCCGCCTTTTCCGAGGGCGTGGGAAGTTCCGAGCTGCATCGGCTTATCGTTGAGAGTTCGCTGCGCATTCTTGATGCTCAGTCTGGCGCCCTCTATCTCACAAACAAAAGCGATACGGCCCTGACTCCCGCATTTATTACAGCTGGATGCCCGCCCTTTGTGGAAATTCCTGCACATATCCTGAAGCAGGCAAAAGCAAGTCCCGCAGCTATTGAAAGTTTTTTACAGCTTCAGCCGGTCGGCAAAGAGGCCACCGGTTTGTTTCCGGAATGCTGGAGAACGGAAGTGACCCGCTTGATTCACTCTGGAAGCGACGAGCGCCTTCCGGCGCATTCCGCCATACTGGGACCTCTGGTTTACAGGCATCGCATGATCGGTATGATGGCGTTGGTGAATCCGATGTCGGCACCCCCTTTTGAAGAAAAGGACCTCAAAGTCTTTCGAGCTATTGCCGAGCAGAGTGCTTTTGCTCTCTACAACGAAGCCATCTATCTCGAGGCAGGCGAAAAAAAACTCCTCGATCGCGACTTGGAGATCGCTCGCGACATCCAACGGATTCTTCTGCCCGAATCGGATCCGGTTTTTCCAGGCTACGAACTCAACGCGATGAGCCTTGCTGCACGGCATGTGAGCGGCGACTACTTCGACTACATCCCTCTCGGAGAGGATCGACTCGGTGTGGCGATTGCGGATGTCTCGGGCAAAGGCGTTCCCGCTTCCCTGATCATGGCCATGTGCCGTGGTGTTCTGCGCCGCGAGGCCACAGCCACTGCGACCGCATCGGAGGTTCTGCAGAGGGTGAATTTCCAGCTTTATCCGGATATCAAGGAAGACATGTTCATCAGCATGGCCTATCTGATTTTGGAGGGTGGAGCAGGCCGGATCACGCTCGCGCGGGCGGGCCATGATGCTCCACTCCTTTACCGTGCAGCGACTGATACTGTTGAAAAATTGAATCCCAAAGGCATGGCTCTGGGGATTGACAGCGGCGAGGTCTTTAATAGAGTTTGCGCCGACCTGAGTCTTGTGATGGAAGCTGGTGACTGCATTTTGCTCTACACGGATGGTGCCACGGAAGCCATGAATCACGAAGGGCTTGAATACGGGCTGGAACGCCTCACTGAGGCACTCCGCGCCAGCGCGCCACATGGGGCTGCAGGCGTCGTCCGACACATATCGGAGGATGTCAGAAACCTGACCGGGGCCGATTTCAAGCACGACGACTTCACACTCATTGCCATATCAAAAAAATGAATACTTCAAACGAATCCGATCCCCTCGACGACCAAGTCATGGATGCACCCGTCGATGCGACGCCAGAAGGCGAGATCGCTGATGTGGATTTTCAAGCTGAGGCCGCCAAGCTCAAAGACCTTGCGCTGCGAGCCCGGGCCGATCTGGATAACTTTCGCAAACGTTCACTTCGCGAAAAAGAAGATGCGATCCGCTACGCCAATAATGGCCTGCTGGAAAAACTGCTGCCTGTGATTGATAATTTCGAACTCGGTCTTGAAGCGGCGCGCAACGCGACCGATGCCGCCTCCGTCCTGCAAGGCATGACCATGGTGCACCGTCAGCTCCAAGATTTTATCCGCAGCCAAGGGCTTGAGGAGGTCCCTGCCGAAGGCGAGTCGTTTGACCCCAATAAACACGACGCCGTGTCGCAGGAGTTCAGCGCCGATATCGCCGAAGGCCAAGTGATCCGCCAAGTTCGCAAGGGTTATAAACTCAAAGACCGCCTCCTTCGGGCTGCGTCTGTGATTGTTTCCAAGGGTGCCCAATGAGCCGCAAGAGAGACTACTACGAAGTTCTCGGTGTTGATAAAAATATCGGCGAAGACGATCTGAAGCGGGCCTATCGGAAGCTAGCGGTCAAATTCCATCCTGATAAGAACCCTGGCGACCACGAAGCCGAGGACAAATTCAAAGAGCTTGGTGAGGCTTACGAAGCCCTGAGCGATCCCAACAAGCGCGCCGCCTACGACCGCTACGGCCATGCTGCCTTTCAAAATGGGATGGGTGGAGGCGGCGGGTTTCACGATCCGTTCGACCTTTTCAAGGAAGTCTTCAGCGGTGGGGGCGGCGGAGTCTTCGAGCAATTTTTTGGTGGGTCTGGAGGCGGTGTGGATTCGTCCGGCCGCCAGCGTGGATCGGATCTCCGCTACGACATGCAGATCACGCTGGAAGAGGCAGCCAAGGGTTGTGAAAAAGAAATCGAGATTCGCAAGCTGGATGCCTGCGAACCTTGCAGCGGCTCGGGGGCTCAAAAAGGCAGCAAGGCGGTCACATGCCCGACATGCCGCGGACGCGGGCAGGTCGTAGCCTCACGAGGATTTTTTCAGGTCGCACAGACTTGCCCTGCCTGCCACGGATCGGGTCGCATTATCGAGAAACCCTGCACCTCATGCCAAGGCGAAGGGCGCGTCGAGAAGACCAGCCGCGTCAAAATTAAAATCCCCGCTGGTATCGACGGTGACTCGCGCTTGCGCAGCACGGGCGGCGGCGAGGCGGGACTTCGCGGCGGAGCCGCAGGCGATCTCTATGTGGTCATCCACATCAAGGAACACGAAGTTTTTACGCGCAACGGCAATGATCTTGCCTGCGAGGTGCCAATTCCTTTCACCACAGCCGCGCTCGGCGGGGAAATCCGGGTGCCCACACTGGATGGTGCAGTGAATCTGAAAATTCCCGCTGGTACACAAGGGGGCTCCACCTTTCGCATCCGCGGCCTCGGAATGCCAGCCCTGCAGGGTCTTGCCAAAGGCGATATCCTCACCTACGTGCAGGTCGAAGTTCCCACGCGCCTCGACGCCGGACAACGTGAAGCGCTCGAGCGATTCGCTGATGTTTGCGGTGAGGAAAACAACCCCATTCACAAAAGTTTTTACGATCGCATAAAATCGTTCTTCGCTTGATGTCATGATCCTCTCCGCTGCTCAAATGCTCGAAGCGGAGAAAGCGGCCTTTGCCGCAGGAGCTACGGCCGAGAGCCTCATGGAAATTGCAGGTCGCGAGGCAGCGCAATTCGTCCAACAATTCCACCCCACACCGGGATTCTGCCATGTGTTTTTTGGAAAAGGACACAACGGCGGGGATGCGCTCGTCGCAGCGCGCCATCTCGCCGAAGCCGGATGGACGATCCAGCTCGAAAAGACACTTCCCCACGACGAACTCGCCCCCCTCACCGAGAAACAACTTGCCCGCGTCGGGGCGACCCACGACACAACGCGCCGACCATTGGTGATCCTTGATGGCCTTCTCGGCATCGGAGCTTCGGGCGAACCCCGTGAGCCGATTGCTTCAGCCATTCGCCACATCAATGCCCTTCGAATCTCCAAAGCGGCCTGGGTTCTCGCGTTGGACCTTTCCAGCGGCCTTGGTTCCGGCCTCTGCGTTCAAGCCGACGCCACGGTGACAATGGGTTTCGCCAAAGCCTGCTTGGTCGCCGACGCTGCCACCCACTTCGTTGGCCGGCTCGCCGTGATTCGTCTGCCAGGCGTTCAGGCTCCCTCCGGCGCCGACCCATCCGAAGTCCTCCAGTCGAAAAACCTCCGCGAGTTTCTGCCTCCGCGAGACTTCGACACCCACAAGGGCCAATGCGGCCGTGTTGCCGTGATTGCCGGCAGCCTGAAGTATCCCGGCGCGGCTCGTCTTTGTTCAGCCGCCGCTGTGAAGGCCGGCGCCGGTCTCGTGACCCTCTTTGTGCCCCCGGATATCGTCCCCGTCCTCTCAGCCTCAGTGATTCCAGAGGTCATTGTCAGCCCTGTGACCGACCTGCGTGAAATCCTCGATCAAAGATTCGACGCCATTGCCATCGGCCCCGGGCTCGGACGCGAGCGCGACGCAATGGTCCGTGCTTTCCTTGCCAAATGCACCACGCTATGCGTGATGGATGCCGACGCGCTAAATGCCATTTCCCAAGACCCAGTAGCCCTGAAAAACCACCCCGGCCCGCGCCTGCTCACACCCCACCCCCTCGAGATGGAGCGTCTCTTCCCTCAACAATCCCGCACCCGCCGCCAGTGGGTTGAAGATTTTGTGGCCGAGTATCCCGTCACCCTACTTCTCAAGGGCGCCCGCACTCTCATCGGCGAAAGCGGATCACCACCCGCCTACAACTCCACAGGACACCCCGGCATGGCCAGCGGAGGCATGGGTGACGCGCTCACTGGGGTCGCCGCCGCCCTCCTCGCCCAAGGCAAAACACCCCTCCAATCCGCTACAATCGCCGCCTGGATCTGCGGACACGCCGCCGAACTCACCCTCCGCGACAGCTCCGCCTCCCAAGAATCCCTCACCGCCTCGGACGTCATCACCCACCTCGGCCCCGCCTTCACAGACCTCCGCGACGGCGTCCTATAAACCCGCCATTGTTAAAAAAAGACAGGGCCGCGCTCACGCGACGGGGAATCACGGCGCTGACGGAGCATCGCCCTCCAAATTTAAAATTTCCCCTTGACGATTGTCCGTCTGATTTTAAAATTTCGCATCTATTTTATTCGATGAATCTGCAATTAAAGCATCAGGCGTTCTTTTTTTTGACGCCATTGCAGGCATCCGGCGTTTTTTTCGACGCTTCACAAACCTCTTCGGGAGCGGATTCCTGCGTCGCGCCAAATGAGCAGCCGAACTTGCTTTTTCTGCTGCCAGAATTCTATCACAATGCAACTTTTCGTTCCCTCCAATGCACATTCTAAAATCTTCGCTCTTCGGATGGCTTTTGCTCTTCTGCTGCACGTTGGATTCTCTTTGTGCGGAAACGGCAGTCGTCTCAATTTCCAATAGGGAAACCACCTACAATGGTAGCCCGCAAGGGGTCACCGTTGAGACCACGCCTCAGGGCATTCCCGTTCAGGTTTTATACAATGGCTCTGCCGAATTGCCCACATATGTCGGCAACTATTCCGTGACGGCTACAATCACGGATCCAATTTATGAGGGGTCGGCAACTGCGAACTTTGAAATCAAAAAACTCCAAGTTCCGCTTCAGATCGGAAATCTGCAGCAAACTTTCAACGGAAGATACCTGCCGGTTTCGATTTCCGTTCCCGATGGGCAAGGCATTCCGCTGAATCTTGTTCCTGCTTACTTGGAGGTGTCACATAGCAACCCTAATCGGAGAGTTGGCTATGCTCGATCGGAGGGCACTACAAATTACGAAACAACTAACGAGCAGAGATCTCAATTTGGGGGAACTCAAAATCCGCCCGGGCCCACTTATGCTGGAAATGACATGGTTGAGGTTTCCTATGACGATGGAAATGTGGCATGCACGGCTTCCGCGACTCTGGTTGTTGCTAAGGGGCAACTTTCGGATTTTTTGAGAGTTTCTCAAAATCAGGCTTTTGATTACGGTGCCTATGGATGGCCTAGCATTGGGATAGAGGTTAATCCTGCTTATATACCCTCGGGAGCGGCCATAGATTTTGGGGGGAGTTATTATTGGATGCGGAGTTCTATTGGATTCTACTCTGTAATCTCATTCATGTATTCAGGTGATTGGAACTATGGATATCTCATGTCCTCGGGGAGTTCTTACCTAGGAGGTCATGGTTTTGATAGCTATTCTGGTTACTCTGCGACGCTAAGGTCGGATGGATCACCGTTGACCGGTTCTCCGCATGGCGGTGAGGGAAATGGCTACACTTACACCTTCTCGATTTACTCTACAGATTCGAATCTGGAAGGCTCGCTTTCAGTGCCATTCGGAATTCGACAAGCCTCTTTCCCTGTTCAGGTTAGTAGCCTTTCCTATGAATTCGACGGAAATTATTGGCCTTTGTCTGTTACATCGTCAGTCGGATACGGGCAGTCCAGACCTATGGCGGTGTATGTTTGGTGTAATTGGCAAAATTGGGTTTCGATCGGGGGATACAACGACAGTTACCGCGGTATTCTTTACCCAGATTACTCTAATTCATCATACTCGCCAAACGGCGGCAACCAGCCCATTCTTCCGCCAGGTAATTGGTCTATAAGAGTCGTTCCGGCCGGCCCCGATGAGAATAGTTTTGATGGCACCGGTTACGGAACCGTAAATATCTCAAAAAAAAGCATCTCCTTCCAAATTGATTCTTCAGGAGGAATTCTTCAGCAAACCAATGGTAGTGCAAATGTCCCAGTGACTCTCACTGGAGTGGTGCTCTATGACCAATACGGTCGATCCATTCCAGCCGGTCCGCAGTCCTATTATGTTGGCAACTCCCCCTCATATTACAATACCGGCACGAATCCACCGAACATTCAAGTTGTCTACCAAAATAATTTATCTTACGCGGAGACGGTGGTTGAGTACCAAGTCCCATCCTATGCAATCCCTGCATACAATCACAGTGGCACGGCGATGGTCGGTGATTTGATTTACACGCCTGTGGAAAGCCAGCCGCTGCCCCCCGGCGAGTATAGCATTCGTGTGGAGAGTTATGGTCTAGGTTACAACTCATCGAGTGGAGATGGCAGCAACTTTTTAGATTATTTCAACATAATCAACGGGGGGCAAGGCCCGTCTAGCCCAGTGCTCGCCACGCTTCAGGTTTTACCAACCCATGTGGCACCAGAGATAACTTCTCAGCCAACTGCTTCAGCCATAGTATTCGGCCAATCCTTATCTGCATCAGTTCTGGCAGGCGGATCAGCCAGCTACAATGGAACCCAAGTGGAGGGTGTTTTTTCGTATGCGAATCCCCAAAATCAACCATCAGTTGGGGAATCGACCCAGGAAGTCACTTTCACTCCGAATGATACAGGGGCTTATTTAGTTGTCACAACGAGCATTCCGGTTCTGGTGGAAAAAGCCACCCCGCTTATTTCAGAGACTCCCTCAGCGCAGGTCATGAAATATGGTCAGGAGCTTTCGGCCTCTGCACTCAGCGGGGGTTTGGCAAGTGTTTTTGGTTCGTTTGCATTTTCCAATCCTGCCTTTGCTCCGCCGCTCGGCAACTCAGTTCAATCCATTGTTTTTACACCATCGGATTCCGGAAACTACACATCGGTGGGTGCGAATGTGACGGTGGTGGTTCTTGCCCCACAAAGTGATGAAGACTCCGATGGTCTCCCGAATCTCCTGGAGTATTTCATGGGCCTCAATCCTATGGCGACCGACTACACTCCACAGCAGGCAGTCATCATTGGCTCGAATCTCACGCTCAACTACCGCCGCAGCAAGGCCATCTCAGGAACATTCGGCCAAGTCGAGTGGACAACATCTCTCAGCGCCAATGCCACATGGTCCTCCGCCAATGTAACCGATTCGCTCCTCATCGACCAAGGTGCCTATGAATCCCGCCGCGCCACCGTGCCAATCCTCCCCGGTGAATCCAAAAAATTCCTCCGCCTCCGCGTCTCGCCACAATAAAACAATTCCCTGGGATTCGCTCGCAGCGCTTGACCAAGAGTCAATTAGACAGTGCTGACCCGTGACCCGCAGGAGCGTGTCGGCGACGACTTCGTAGGAGAACCCCGGAGCTTGATGGTGAATTTGTCGCAGGCCGGTAATGGCGCGAGCAGCGAGATGCCTGCCGGATCGAGTCCAGCCGCCGTCACATGGCGTTCTCAAACGAGGCATCCTATAAACCCGCCTTTATCAAAATACGATGGGGCCGCGCTCACGCGCGGAGAATCACGGCGCTGACGGAGCATCGCCCTCCAGGGAGAGGGGAATTAGAGGGTGTCGCCTTCCACTTTTTTTGTGAGGTGTTTTTCGTGCCAGGAGAATAGGCGTTTGGCGTCGCGGAAGACTTCTTCTTGGGTGCTGCCAAGGAGGACGATGAGGATCTCGGAGCCATTGTGCTTGGCGCTTGCGACGAGGCATTTTCCGCCTTGGATGGTGAAGCCGCTCTTGAGACCGTTGAAGTAAGCGGGGCGGTTCCAGAGCAGCATGTTGGTATTTTCGAGCAGGACGGTGCGTCCATCGCCGTAACTGAAGGGAATCATTTCCTGAGCGGCAAAGTGCCGGATGAGGGGAAACCTGTACGCATGATAGGCGATAATGGCGGAGTCCCTCGCGGTGGAGTGTTGGCCGGGCAAATCGAGGCCGTGGGGATTGAGGAAGACCGAGTTTTTTGCGCCCAAGCGACGGGCGCGGGCGTTCATGCGCGAGATGAATTCTCCATAGGATCCATCGGCCGCATTGGCGAGTGTGCTGGCTGCGTCGTTTGCGCTACTGACGAGCATGGCACCGAGGAGATCGAGCCTTCGGTGGCTGGAGCCTGCGATGAGGCCGAGTTTGGTCGGTGGCTGGAGTTGGTCCCAGATTGTCACCTGCACGTCGCTCTCGAGGCCTCCTTCGGAAATGACTTCCATGGCTGTGAGGAGCTTTTGTGTGCTGGCAACGGGCAGGGGCTCGTCGGCATTTTTTTCATAAAGGGTTTGGCCTGATTGCGCGTCTATCATGATGGCACTTCGAGCGCGTAAGGCAGGCGCATCTTTCGGCTTCATGGCGAGCGGCATGGGGGCGGCGATGGTGCTGGCTGGTTTGAATCCGGGCTCGACGGTGGAGTCGGGCGCCATGTACGCGCAGCCGTATAGAATCGCAAAAACAAATGCCGTGGCGAGCGGAGTTCGAGCGAGAAAAATCAGGCCGCTGAGCGATGGGTTGCCGCCTCGGCGGGACGGCGTAAATGGTGTCTTCATACCCTTCCACTGGAAGGCCGCGAACCCTGTGAAGCAACCTCTGGAGAGCAAAAGCAGGCTAAGACCCCATAGAAGCTCTCGTGTGTAGCTCTTAATTTCAGATCATGGAAAACAAACCTGAAAACCCTAATGAAAAGCATCGTGCATTGAGGAATCTGCTTTTGCCTAGTCTCGCGTTTCTGCTTCTTGCGGCGCTTGTGATCATCGCCTTCGCCGTGCGGGGATCCGCTCAGGCTGGAGGCACGGTAACGCTTCTCTTCTTTGACCGAAACGGCACGGCGCTTACTCCCACGCAGGTCCGCACGACTTCCAACAATGGCGGAGCGGGCTACAACAATGACTTTTTGTTAAACCCAACCAACATGCGTGCGATCACGAGCGGGCCGCTCTATACATCCGGCACAAACATGGCTTTCAATATTCCCTCGCAAGCTGTGGCCTTGGCTTTCAACTGGCCCACTCTGCCTGGAGGATATCAACTCCTCATTTTAGATAATGGCGGCGTGGGATTCAGTACGGGAGCGACGATCAATTTCACCTATCAGGCCGCGCTGGATGTGAAAAAGAAACTCGATGCGGCGCGCTCGGCGCGACCCGACTACATTCCTTCGGCAAAATTCAACACCGCCTATCAGTCAGCGGCCTCGCAACTCGCCAGTGTCGATGTTTACAGCCCGGAATCGGCCAAGGGAAAAGCAGGCCAACTCGCGTTGGACCAACTGGCGGTGGCCTACGATGCGATCCTTGCGGAGCATGGTCCGGTGTACGCAGCAGCGAATAAAAGCACGGTGACGCCTTGGGTCGGCTTCACGATTGATACGGTCTCAAACTACCAAGCGAATGTTGATCTGGCCGCCACACTGGCCGCTCCCTATGCGTGGATTCGCATTGTTTTTGACGCGGGTCAGGCTCCTTCGGTTTACACGACACTGGTCAATTATGCCAAAAGCAAGGGAGTGAAGGTGCTCGGCCAGCCAGTGGACTCCACCTACGATAAGGGCTACACGCGTGCTCAATACAAGCAGCGCTTCATTGACTATATCACGGCCTTTCCGCAGATCGATGCGTGGGAGGTCGGCAACGAGGTCAACGGGAGTTGGCTCAGTAGTGACATCGGACTGCGCATCGCGGATGCGGCCGCTGAGGTGAAGGCGCGCGCGCCCGGCAAGCCAACGTTTCTGACATTATTCTGGCAAATCAATACCGACTCGGTGGCGAACTCGATGTTCACTTGGGCCAATACCAATCTCCCCGCCTCGACACGTGCCAATATCGATGTAGTCACCTTCTCGCAGTACCAGGAGCAGGCTCCCATGGGCGTCGTGTTTGACCAAGTCATGAAAACCCTGCGCGCCGAATTTCCAACCCAGAAGATTGGCTTGGGAGAATTGGGTTACTGGATCGCCGGCCAGCAATTCTGGTGGGCCTACAACCAGACGGACACCGTGGGAGCCAAGCGCGCTGTGGCAGAGCAATACTATAATGCGAGTTTTGATTATGCCGGCAGCATCGGCGGCGTCTTTTGGTGGACCTACATTACAGACTTTAAAAGCGATACAGCCATGCAGCAAATCGTAAAAAACCTGCGCGACAAACTCCAAAGCGGATCGCCCACACCGACTCCCACTGCTACTCCTACGGCTACTCCCACTGCTACCCCGACGCCAAGTCCAACGGCCACGCCAACAGCTACCCCGACGGCTACTCCGAAAGTGACTCCAACTCCAACTCCAACTCCAACTCCAACGCCGACTCCGACGCCTACCCCCACACCAGCGCCGGGCGGGATGGTTTACAACGGATCTTGGTCTGCCACGGCTAAAATACCCGCCTTGGCAAGCTATCAGGATTTTTTTCAAACCGTGCCAGTCACAGCCAATGCGAACTACACCGCCAGCGTGTGGGTGAAGGGCAGCGGATCGCTGGAGCTCCAAGTGTGGGGCAATGCAAACTGGACGAAGAAGCTATCCTCGGCGCGAGTGAACGCCACCTCGACTTGGACAAAAGTGACAACGCCCGTGTTCAACGTCGGAAGTCGCCAACGCATTTACATCAGTTTTGATACTTCTTACAGCAATGCCGCAGGCACGATGTATCTTGACGAGGTCTTCGTTGGAACATCAGGCGGTGCAAATAGTATCACCAATCCCGGCTTCGAAAGTGGCCTGACCGGCTGGAGCAATGATGCCCCCGCCGTATTCAGTATCCAAAAAGGCCTATGATACCAATATCTATTAGGTTTTGAACTTTAGCCCGCCGTTTTAAGTTGTAGCGGTGTGTCTCTGAGCGCCGGAGTCGTTAACCATCGGCGGTCATAGACCGCCGCTACAGTAAGTTCAAAAGCATTAAACTTGGGTCTTGCCTAGTTTAGAGAGGAAAATGGCGAGTTTGCGTTAGCAATATTGAGTAGACGTTATCACTTCGATGATTGAAACGCCACTCCGATTCTTTGAGGTGAATGAGGAATTTTTCCTTCCGGA
>Ga0214921_10000885_pt1 | contig 53232 bp, 49 predicted proteins | sample LL1505_MetaG_FD_177992 | JGI IMG/M metagenome (GOLD analysis project Ga0214921, IMG submission 177992) | Freshwater microbial communities from Lake Lanier, Atlanta, Georgia, United States - LL-1505 | ecosystem: Environmental > Aquatic > Freshwater > Lake | place: USA: Georgia | collected... | reverse complement strand
ATTATATAATATTTCAATTAGAATTATGTTAATAAATTATTCATTCAATAATGGCAACGCATAAAAGCTTAGTATTGGTTGGAATGATGGGTACTGGCAAAAGTACCATTGGAAAAGAAGTTGCAAAGAAATTAAAAATTGAATTTGTTGATACCGATACATTAATAGAAGATGATGCAAATCTTACTATTGCTGAAATTTTTAGAGAAAATGGAGAAAAATATTTTAGAGAGTTAGAAGAAAAGATTTTTTTAAAAATTAAGAATGATAAAGAAAAAATCATCTCAGTAGGTGGAGGGGCATTTATTAATGAAGTTATTAGAAAAAAAATTTTAAAAGAATATCTATCTGTTTGGCTTAATATGGATGAAGATTTGATTATTAGTCGTATTAAGCGTAATGCTAAAAAAAGACCAATGGTAGATCAAAATAATATTGAAAAAAGTATTAAAAATTTAAAAAAAACTAGAGATCCAATATATAAATTGGCCAACTATGAAATAAATTGTAATTTAAATAGTAAGAATAAAATTATTGAAAAGATTATAGATTTTTATGAAAAAAATAACAATTAAAGTTAATTTAAATAATAATAGCTACCCAATTGTTATTGGTAAAAATATATTAAAAAATACAGGTCCAGAAATAAAAAGAATTGTTCCGAAAGCAAATAAATTTTTATTAATTACAGATAAAAATATCCCAAAATCTTATATTCGTTCAATCCTATCTTCAATAAAGTCTAAGAATAAATACGTCTTTACTTTAAGTGCTGGTGAGAAATCAAAAAATATGAATTTTACCAATTTAATTTTAAAAAAATTATTTAAATATAATTTTAATCGTGATGACTGTGTCATTGCTTTAGGTGGCGGTGTTATTGGAGATTTATCAGGATTTGCAAGCAGTATATTTAAAAGAGGTGTTAATTTTGTTCAAATCCCAACAACTTTGTTAGCCCAGGTAGATTCTTCGATCGGCGGAAAGACCGGCATCAATTCTAGTGAAGGCAAGAATATGATTGGAACTTTTTACCAGCCTAAGCTTGTTCTAATTGACCCAATAACATTGAAAAGTTTACCCCATAGACATTTAATTGCGGGTTATGCTGAAATCTTAAAATATGCTTTAATTATGAATACAAAATTCTTTTCTTGGTTAGAAAAAAATTCTCACTCAATAATTAATTTAACCGACATAAATCTAGTCATGCATGCAATTAAAGAAAGTTGTAAAAGCAAAGCGATTGTTGTTCAAAAAGATGAAAAGGAAAAAAATCTAAGAGCAATACTGAACTTTGGCCATACTTTTGCCCATGCTTTTGAAGCAGTAAAAAAATATTCAAATGACCTTATTCATGGCGAAGCAGTTTTATATGGAATGATGATTGCATCGTCTTTATCTGTAAAAATGAAAATGCTTAATATCAATGAACATCAGCGTATTAAGCATTTATACCGTAGATTAAATATTAATTATCAAATTAAAAATATTTTTAAAAAAAAAGATATAAATAAAATTTTTAATTACATGAAGCATGATAAAAAAATATCCGGTTCTAAAATTAACTTAATTTTATTAAATAAAATTGGAAAAGCTAAAATTGTTCCTTCCGACCTAAATAAAAATATCAAACCTATTTTAGTTGAGCAATTTAGTTAATTTTTATCTCTAAAGAGTGAATAGTATTTTTCATTTCTTCATTTAAAATACTATAAATTTTTTTATGCGCATCTACTGTCTTTAATTTTTTAAGCTCTGCAGAAGAAATGACTACTTCGAAATGACTATTATTATTTTTTGGTGATTGAGAATGATGCTGATGCAGATGTGATTTATTATTCACTTGTACATTCTCACATACGATATTTTGTTTAATTTTATCTAAGATAATATATTTTAGATCCGACATAAAATAATTTTAATCAATTTAAAAAATTACGCAAATGAGAAAGATCTGTGAATGGAGCAAATGCAAAGAGATAGCTTCGGGTCAGGGTCTTATAAAGAAGGATATCAACAAACAATATAAATGGTTTTGTGGTGATCATTTAAAAATTCATAATAAGACCAACGATAATTCGTGTGACTGGAAACGATGTAAGCAGCCAGGAGAATTTAAAGCGCCTTCAAAAATTGCGGGTGAGTACAAATGGTTCTGCTCAGAACATATAAAAATTTATAACCACGAATGGGACTTTTTCTCTGAAATGTCACAAGATAAAATTGAAGAATTTATTCATTCAGATATCACCTGGCACAAGCCAACATCTAAACTTGGTTCAAAAGATAATTTTTTTAATAAAGTATGGAGAAATATTTTAGAAGAACAAGATATTTTTCCTGCAGATTATTTTAAACAATTTGAAAAAAAAACTATTTATAGCTCAAAAGAAATAGAGGCTTTAAAAAAATTAGATTTAAAAAGTAATGTAAAATGGAGCGAAATTAGAGAGCAATTTAAAAAACTTGTAAAAAAATATCACCCAGATACAAATTCTGGTGATAAAAAATTTGAAAATAAATTAAAAGAAATAACAATCGCTTATACTCTTTTAAGGAATAATCAAAAAAATTTGAATCATGGAAAATAATATTTTTGAAAACGTACCTGATATAAAAATTTCTGTAAAACAAACTTTTAATATCGAGACAGATATGACGGTTGAAGGTTTTTCAAAAAAAAATCAATTTGTTCCTGAACTGGATAGTGCTTACAAGTTTGATCGTGACACAACTCTTGCAATTCTTGCAGGCTTTGTTTTTAATAAAAGAGTTTTAATTCAAGGATTTCACGGCACAGGAAAATCAACTCACATTGAGCAAGTTGCGGCAAGATTAAATTGGCCTTGCATAAGAGTAAATTTGGATAGTCATATAAGTAGGATTGATCTTTTAGGGAAAGATGCAATCGTAATAAAAGATAATAAACAAGTTACTGAATTTAGAGAGGGAATTTTGCCTTGGGCACTTCAAAATCCTGTGGCTTTAGTTTTTGATGAGTATGACGCCGGTAGACCCGATGTTATGTTTGTGATTCAAAGATTACTTGAAAGTGAAGGAAAACTAACTTTGCTTGATAAAAATAAAGTAATTAAACAAAATAAATATTTTAGATTATTTGCAACAGCAAATACCATTGGTCTTGGAGACACTTCGGGACTTTATCATGGAACTCAGCAAATTAACCAAGGACAAATGGATCGTTGGAATATTGTAACAACACTCAATTATCTAAAACAAGAGAGTGAACTGGAAATCGTATTATCAAAATGTCCTCATTTAAATAACACAGAAGGAAAAAAAATCGCACAGAAAATGATTCAAGTTGCTGATCTAACAAGATCTGGGCTTGCTAACGGAGATATTTCAACTGTGATGAGCCCTAGAACAGTAATGACGTGGGCTGATAATTATAAAATTTTTAACGATATTGGTTATTCTTTTAGAATATCATTCTTAAATCGTTGCGATGAATTGGAAAGAACAATTATTGCAGAATATTTTCAAAGATGCTTTGCGAAAGAACTTACAGAAACAACTGCAAGTTTAAAAATAAATCTTAAAAATGGAAAATGAAAAACAGGCTGAAAATTTTAAAATAGCCATCTCATCAACCATCAAAGCATTAGCTAAAAAACAAGATCTTAATATTTTATTCTCTGACGCAACCACAAAGGAAAGTAATATTATTAATCTTCCTAAGATTAATTTCAATTCTATTGATGAATATCAAAATATTAGAGCTCTTGCAGATTCTGAGGCTTTAAAAATAAAATATAGCAATTCAGAACTGTTAAAAAAATTTGAACCTAGAGGAATGATTGCAAAAAATATTTATAAAAGTGCTGAAAAAATTCGCTATGAAAAATTAGGTTCAGAAAACTTTGCAGGAATAAATTTAAATTTTAAAAACTATTATCAAAAAAAATTCAACGAACAAAGTGAAGAGACTTATAATAGTATCGAAAAAGCCTTTGATATTATTCTAGCAAATCACCTGCTTAATCTAGATTTAAATATCGAGGAAAGGAAAAGTTTAAAAAATTGGAATAAAATTATTGATGATCAAATTAAAGATAAATTAGATTTATTAAAAAAAAATATTTCTGATCAAGAAAAATTCTCTAATATTCTAAACTCGATTATTCAAAGCCTAAAATTAGAAGAAAAATTAACTCCTAATAATACTGATAATGATAATGAGCAAAAGAATGAAAATAAACTTAAAGATCAAAATGATAATGAAATCAACCAAGATAAAAACTCTAATAAACAAGACTTTAATATCGAAAGTGTAATTCCCGACGTTGAAATTGATGCAAATCAAAGTGAGCAAGAATCTTTAATTGAAGATGAGAACAGTTCAAATGATGAAATCAAATCTTCTAATATCAAAAAAAATAGTAGCGAAGTTAAATATAAAATTTTTACAAATAAATTTGACAAAATTATTAATGCTGAAGAAATGATTGATCCTGGTGAAATGATTAAATTTAGAGAAAATTTAGATAATCAGTTAAAATCTTTTCATAACTTTATTTCTAGACTTGCAAATAAATTACAAAGAAAACTACTTGCTTTTCAAAATAGGTCTTGGGAATTTGATCTTGAGGAAGGAATGCTGGATACAGCAAAACTAACCCGAGTTATCATCGATCCCCATAACTCCCTATCTTACAAGAAGGAAAAAAATACAAATTTTAAAGATACGGTAGTCACTTTATTGATTGATAATTCTGGATCAATGCGAGGCAGGCCTATTTCTATAGCTGCTATTTGTGCTGATATTTTATCCCGCACATTAGAAAGATGCTCTGTAAAAGTTGAAGTATTAGGATTTACGACATTAAATTGGAAAGGTGGAAAAAGTAGAGAACTGTGGTTAAAAAATAAAATAAATAATCCTGGAAGATTAAACGATTTATCGCACATCATTTATAAATCTGCCGATACACCGTGGAGAAGAGGAAAAAATAATTTAGGTTTAATGTTAAAAGAAGGAATTCTAAAAGAAAATATAGATGGAGAAGCAATTTTATGGGCTTATCAAAGATTAAAAAATAGAAGCGAAGAGAGAAAAATCTTAATGGTAATTTCTGATGGCGCTCCTGTTGATGATTCAACTCTTTCTGTAAATCCAGGCAACTATTTAGAAAAACATTTAAAAAATACTGTAAAATGGATAGAAAATAAAAAAGATGTTGAGATTAATGCTATTGGAATTGGTCATGACGTTACCAACTATTATAGCAAAGCTCTAAAAATTGCCGACGTTCAAGAATTGGGCGATGCTTTAATTGACCAACTTGCAGATTTATTTATTGAAGAACCAAAAAGAAAAAAAACGATTAACTAAACCTAGCAATTGCAATTCTAAAAGGCAGTAACATTGCAAAATCTACAAATAATTTAACTGCCAGATCTCCCGCTGCTAATATAATCCAGGAAGAATCTGTTCCATAAAAAGCTATACTAAAAAATACTACCGTATCTAATATTGAGCCAAGAATTGAAGAAACAAGCGGAGGAATAAACCACAATTTATTTCTTAAAGTATTAAATACACTAATATCTAAAAGCTGACCTGCTAAAAAAGCCACTCCAGATGCAATAACTATTCTTAAAACGATTAAATTAAATTCTTCAAAAGTTAAAATAAATGAAAAAATAATTCCAAGTATAAATCCAAAAACAACAATCTTTTTAGCAAATTCTTTGCCAAAAAACCTATTTGCAAGATCGGTCACTAAAAAAGTAATTGGGTATGTAAAAGCCCCCCAGGTTAAAATTTCTTGGAGTCCAAAATACGAAAAAGGAAATTGTACTAGATAATTTGAAGCGCAGATAACAATAGCCATTACGGCCGAATATAAAAATATCTTTTTTGAATATGCCAAGAAGACTAATTAACTTTAGCTTTTGTTTCTTTTTTAGCTTTAATTTCTTTTTTAGGTTTCTTAACTTGAGGAACGATTGTTAATAAAAGTTTTCTTATCTTTTTAACTCGAGGAGACAAATTTTTATTTTTAGCTCTTAACAAAAACTCATCAATTCCACCTCTAAAATCTACCGCTTTAATTGCACGCGTGCAAATTTTTATACGAATATCACGATTTAATTTTTCACTTTTAAAAGAAACTTTTTTAAGATTTGGAAAAAATCTTCTTTTAGTTTTATTATTTGCATGGCTGACGTTATGACCTGTTTGTGGTCGTTTGCCTGTCAGTTCACAAAGTTTGGACATATTTTCTCCTGCAAGGGATATAGTTAGATGATGAATTTACGTCAAGATATTTCTTATAAATCCTAGATTATTTGCAGTAATTGATTTCTTGTTTTTACAAGATTAGTCCAATAATTATTGGTTAACCTAAAATTCTCATGTTCCAAGTTTATCTGCCAATTGTAGAGGTTCATGTTAACATTTTATATTTATTATCAATCAGCGGGTTCATAGGTTTCTTAAGTGGTTTACTTGGTATTGGCGGAGGATTTTTGATGACGCCTGTTTTAATTTTTTTTGGTATCCCGCCAATGCATGCCATAGCAAATGGAGCTAATAACATTTTAGCATCTTCTGTTTCTGGAACATTTGCACATTGGTATAAAAAACAAGTTGATATTAAAATGGGTCTTTATATTTTAAGTGGCGGATTTTTTGGTGCAACTATTGGTATTTATTTTATTAAATTATTAATTCAAATTGGAAAAATTAATACCATTACTTCAATATTATATTTTGTATTATTAACTAGTTTTGGACTTTTAATGTTTATTGAAAGTCTTGCTGAATTTCGCAGAATAAAAAATAAAAAATTTATAAAACGAAAACTCCGTAAACATACATGGATTCATGGACTTCCTTTTAAGGTTAGAATGAATTCTTCAAGACTATACATTAGTATTATTCCGCCAATATTTTTTGGATTTTTGATTGGAGTTATTTCATCGATGATGGGTGTGGGAGGAGCATTCATTTTAATTCCTGTGATGATTTATGTTCTTGGCATGCCCTCTAAGCTTGTTCCTGGAACATCTTTATTTGTGATGATTTTTGTTATGACATTTGTAACTTTCTTTCATGCCATTACTAATCATAATATTGATCTTATTTTAGTTTCTATTCTTATGCTTGGTTCAGTTGTTGGGGTACAACTAGGAACGAGACTTGGAATGAATTTAAAGAATGAAGAACTTAGAATTTTAATGTCTATTATCATTATGATTTTCGGATTAAAATTTGGCTATTCTTTATTTGTAGAAGAATTAAAATTTAAAATATTTAAAAAAATAGAAAGCCAAGATCATTTAAATTTTTTTCAAGATTTTATTTATCAATTTGTAAGTACAAGCCCAATATTATATGCATTAACTGCTGTGGGACTAGCTTTATTAATTGGATATTTCAGCTCATTTATTTTTAAAAAATTAAAATACTAATTATGCCAATAGAGAAAAAAAAATTAGCAACCATTTTAGGATATCTTGGCCTTATCCCTTTTTTTGCACTTACAATCATTTTTTTTATTTCAAATTTTAATAACTATGTTGTGGATGTTTATTTATTCTATGCAAATATAATCCTGTCTTTTCTTTGTGGTAGCCAATGGAGTAAAATTTTAAATAGCAATATTTCTAACAATAGAAATTTATTATTATCTTTGAGTGTTTTAGTTCCAGTTTTTTCTTTCATTTTAGATTTTTTTTCAAATCAAGACATAAAAATTGCAATCTATATGATCTTATTCTTTTCAACCAATTTTATAGATGGCAAAATATTTTCTGAGTCGAGTAATGCATGGTATTTAAATCTTAGAAAACGATTAACTTTTTTAGTAATTTTAACTTTGATAATTAATTTATTCGCTGTCAACGCCTACCGCTTTTTGTAAAGAAGAGAAACCATCTCTTCTCAAAAGTCTGGCTAATTCTTGTTTAATTGACGTTACAACAAAAGGGCCCTTATAAACTAAGCCTGTATAAAGTTGCAATAAAGAAGCGCCTGCTCTTATTTTTTCATAAGCAGAAATTCCTGAATCAATTCCACCCACGCCAATAATTGGTACTCTTGTTTTAATAATTTTAAAAAATTTTTTAATAATTAAATTAGAAGTTTCTTTAATTGGAGCTCCTGATAAACCACCTGTTTCATTTTTTTGTTTATTAATTAAATCTTCTCTTAGTTTTACAGATGTATTGGTTAAAACTAATCCATCTAAATTAAATTCTAAAATATTTTTACAAATCATATCAATATCAACATCATTGATATCTGGTGATATCTTTAAAAGAACAGGCGTTTTACTGCTTAAAGTTTTTTTTATATTAAAAATTTCACTTAATAATTTTTTTAAATTATCTTGTTCATGAAAATTTCTTAAATTCTCAGTGTTAGGTGATGAAATATTTATACATATATAACTACACAAATTATGAAAATTTTTAAAACATTCTACGTAATCATCTATACGTGATACGCTATCTTTATTTGGTCCTATATTAATCCCTAAAATTCCCTCTACTCTTTTAGTTTCAATTCTGCTTTTAATTTTTACTAAGCCCTGACTTGGAAAACCCAAACGATTAATGATCGCTTCATCTTCTACTAATCTAAAAACTCTTGGCTTTGAATTGCCTTCTTGGGGTCTTGGAGTAACTGTGCCAACCTCTGCATAACCAAACCCAAGCGCAAACATTTTATCATATACTTCTGCATTCTTATCAAATCCAGCCGCGAGACCTATTGGATTTAAAAATTCTTTTCCAAAAATATTAATCTTTAAAATCTCATCATCTTTTGATTGAAAAAGTGGGATATAAAGATTTTTTAAAAATTGAATAGCTAAAGAATGAGCAAGTTCTGGATCAAGCTTATTAATAAAAGAATTAATAATCTGATAATTCATTTTTATGATTAATCATTGATAGACTTATTAATTAAGTTCACTGTTTCTTTAATACCATAAAAACTTATAAAAGATCCCATTCTCGGACCTTGTTCATCTCCAAAAAGCACTTCATAAATCATTTTAAACCACTCTCTTAATCTTTCTTTTGAATAATGAGTCTTGCCAACAGAATAAACGATGGTTTGCATTTCCTCTGGTTGTAAAGTTGGACTCATTTTAGAAATTTGCTCAGCTAGATCTTGCAATGCTTTTTTTTCAGCTGGATCTGGCTTTCTAAATTTTTTATTTACTTTCACAACATCATTAAAATAATTAATTGCATTTAAAATTAATTTTGCAAGAATGGGGTGATTTTCTTTAACTAAATTTGGACTAAAGTTCTTAATAAATTTCCAAATAACTTCTTCCTTATCTGTATTACTAACACTCACTAAATTCAGCAGAATATTAAAAGAGATAATGATTTTCTCTTTTGGTGGATTACCATTATGAACATGCCAAACTGGATTTCCTAATTTTTCTTTTACCTCTTGTTTGTCAAATTTTTCTAAGAAAGAAAGATATTCATCAACTGCCTTTGGAATAACTTGAAAATATAATTTTTTAGCTCTTGTCGGATTTTGATACATGTACAGAGACAAACTTTCAGGAGATGCATATTTTAACCATTGTTCAATTGTAATTCCGTTGCCCTTTGATTTAGAAATTTTTTCTCCATTCTCGTCTAAAAATAATTCATAGGCAAATCCAGCTGGCGGTGTACCTCCTAAGATTTTACAAATTTTATTTGATAATTCCGCACTTGGAATTAAATCTTTTCCATACATTTCAAAGTCAACTCCAAGAGCAAACCAACGCATTGCCCAATCTACTTTCCACTGTAATTTGCATGCCCCTCCTGTAATTTTTGTTTCAACTTTTTTATTTCCATTTTGATATATAATAGTTTTGCTATCTAAATTTATATCAACTATGGCAACTTCTAATACTTTTCCTGTCTCAGGACATATAGGCAAAAAAGGACTGTAAGTTTTTCTTCTCTCTGGACCAAGCGTTGGTAGAACTACGTCCATAATTTTTTGATAGTTTTTTAAAACTTGAGTCAGTGCTTCATCAAAATCACCTTTGGTATAAAGATCAGTTGAACTTTTAAATTCATATTTAAAATTAAATTCATCTAAAAATTTTTTTAACATATTGTTATTATGCTCTCCAAAACTCTTAAATTTTTTAAAAGGATCTGGAATTGCTGTTAACGGTTTATTTAAATTATTTTCCAGAATTGATTTATTTGGAATGTTATCTGGAACTTTTCTAAGCCCATCCATATCATCTGAAAATGTATATAATTTAACTGGAATATTAGATAATTTTTGGAAAGCATTCATAACCATAGTGGTTCTACAAACCTCTCCGAATGTTCCAATATGAGGGAGTCCACTTGGTCCGTAACCTGTTTGAAATAAAACGTAACCCTTTTTTTCTATTATTTTTAATCTTTTTTTTAATATCTCTCTGGATTCAGCAAAAGGCCAAGCTTCTGAGTCTTCAAAAAACTTTTTATCAATTAACATTCTTAGATCTTAATTTAATTTGCCGATTAATGATAATTCTTACCTCTTTAAATATTGGATCTTCTAACCTTTTATTAAGTATTGTCCAAGTGTAAGGAATTAATTTTAAATATTTACTTTTCTTGTCTCGCTTAAAAAGCCTTGAAAATATTCCAATAATTTTAATAGCTCTTTGCACTGATAGAATAGAAAATTCTTTTTTAAATTGTTTAATATCAAAATGCTTTTCTTTCTTGGCTAATAACAAATAATAATTCAATAACTTTTTCTTTAAATCATGACTAGTTTTGATCCTTACATCGTCTATCAAAGAAAGTACGTCATAAGCTCTAGAACCAATCAAAGCATCTTGACTATCAATTATGCCGATTTTATTTTTAGATCCTTCTTTATGTGCGATCATATTTGAGACGTGAAAATCTCTATGAACAAAATAATTATTCTTAATAAAATTGTTCTTTAAAATTGATAACAATAATTGTCTTAATTTTTTAATTTTAGAATTATTTTTTAATTTAAGTACATGAGGCAAATACCAAATAAAAAATAAATCTATTTCTCTTTTTAAAATTCTAAAATTATATTTTTTAAATCGAAATACATTAGTTCTAAAATTTATTCTTTGTAATTTAATTAAATATTTAATTAATGATTGATAAATGCGAAATTTATTTTTAGATTTTCTGATTAATTGAAGATAAGTTTTATCACCTAAATCTTGTAATAGAGCTAAGCCATTTTTATAATCATAATCAATAACTTGCGGTGTATTAATTCCTCGTTCACTTAAAAACTTGTTTATAAGAACATAATTTAAAATATTAGATTTTTTTTCTTTTTCTGCAGAAGCAAGAATATAAGATTTATCTTTTTGATATACTCTAAAATATTTTCTAAAAGAAGCATCACCTTTGATTTCTTTTATTTTGCTATTTTCTATATAATTTTTTTTAAGAAAAAATTTTATTATTCTTAATCTATCTTTATTAATCATTAATACTAAAACCTAACCACTTTCCTTTTCCATTAAACTCTAAAAATCTAACATCTTTCTTAGGATCATAAGTAAATTTAATTTGCAAAAAATCATTAAAGGAACTCATAGCAATTTCTGGCCACTCAATAATATTTATAAAATTTTTTGCAGTATCAAATAATCCTATATTCAAAATTTCTTTTTCTTTTTTTAATCTATAAAAATCGTAGTGGGCAACTTTTAAAGTTTTTCCTAAATCATAATATTGGACTATATTAAAAGTAGGACTTACTATTTCTTCTAATGGATACTGATTTTTTTGCTGTAAATAATGTATTAAAAATCTAGCAAATGTTGTTTTGCCAGCGCCTAAAGTACCGCTAAGTAAAATAAAGTCATTTGGTTTTAAATTTATAGCAATAGCCTCTGCAACTTTTTTTGTGGAATCTAAAGATTTTAATTCCATTCAATTGAAATTAATAACGATATGTATCTGGTTTGAAAGGTCCTTTTTCAGAAACGCTAATATAATCAGCTTGTTCTTTGCTTAATTTAGTAAGTTTTGCACCTACTTTTGCAAGATGTAACATTGCAACTTTTTCATCTAAATGTTTTGGTAAAACGTAAACTTTGTTCTGATATTTTCCATTACTATTCCATAACTCTATTTGTGCAATGACTTGATTTGTAAAAGAGGCGCTCATAACAAAACTAGGGTGACCGGTTGCACAACCAAGATTAACTAATCTACCTTCTGCTAATAAAATAATTCTTTTTTTATCTGGAAATTCAATTTCATGAACTTGGGGTTTTACTTCGTTCCATTTATAATTTTTCAATGCGCTTACCTGAATTTCATTATCAAAATGTCCAATGTTACAAAGGATTGATCTATCCTTCATTTTTCTCATGTGCTCGATGGTAACAATGTCTTTGTTTCCAGTGGCTGTAACAACTATATCAGCAGATGAAATTGCCTCATCCATGAGTACAACTTGATAACCCTCCATTGCCGCTTGCAATGCACAAATTGGATCTGTTTCGGTAATTAAAACTCTTGCCCCACTCTGTCTAAGGGATGCAGCACTTCCTTTTCCAACATCTCCAAATCCAGCAACTATGGCGATCTTTCCAGACATCATTACATCTGTTGCCCTTCTGATTGAATCTACTAAACTTTCTCTGCATCCATATAAATTATCAAATTTAGATTTTGTTACTGAATCATTTACGTTAATTGCCGGAATTAATAATTTATTATCTTTTTCTAATTTTTTTAAAGCTTTTACTCCTGTAGTAGTCTCTTCTGAAACTCCCTTAATATTTTTTAATAAATCTTTATATTTGTCATGCATTAACATCGTAAGATCGCCACCATCATCTAACAAAAGATTTGGCTTCCAATCTTTTTTTCCATTGATTGTTTGTTCAATACACCACCAATATTCCTCCTCTGTCTCGCCCTTCCATGCAAATACTGGAATTCCTTTTGCAGCAATTGCAGCTGCGGCATGATCTTGTGTTGAAAATATATTGCAAGACGACCATCTAACCTCCGCACCTAAAGCTACTAATGTTTCTATTAAAACTGCAGTTTGGATTGTCATGTGAAGACACCCAATTATTCTTGCACCTTTTAAAGGTTTGCTGGATTGATATTCGCTTCTGATTGCCATTAATCCTGGCATTTCAGTTTCTGCTAAAGAAATTTCCTTATTACCAAATTCTGCTAGTTTTAAATCTTTTACTTTAAAATCTTGGGCCATTTAAAAAGTTAATTAACAATAAAACTTCGGTATATCAATTTTATTTATGAATTTTAATCTGCTATTGGCAAATCAATCTCAACTACTGCGCCTCTTCTTCCCTCTTCTTTTAAATTATAAGCTTTAATATGACCTTTGTGAGATTCGACTATATTTTTAACTATATTTAATCCTAATCCAGAATGGAGACCAAACATCTCTTTTGGTCTATTACTATAAAATCTCTCAAAAACTTTTCCAATATTACTCTCGTTAAATCCCGGACCTTCATCACTAATAATTATTTTTGCATAATTATTCATACTCTCAATATTTATTCGTAGAGTGCTTTTTTCAGGACTAAATGAAATAGAATTTTCTAATATATTAGAAATAACTTGTTCAATTCGACTTTCAAAACCAATAACATATGTTTTTTTCTTGATTAAATTATTAATCTCTATTGAAATATTTTTTTTAGTATTATCAATAACTTGCTGATATTCATCTGCAACTTTTTTAATAAGTTTAATTAAATCAAATTTAGTTAATCGTAATTTTGCCTCTAACGCTTCTCCTTTGAGCATATTAGAATAGTCAGTTATCAATCTTTCAATCCTTACAACGTCATCATTTAAAATTCCAAGTAACCTGATCTTTTTTTCTGAGTCTTTTGCATTAGGAAGTAGTTCTGATGCTGCTTTTAATGATGCTAATGGATTTCTAATTTCATGAGTAAGGTCAGATGCAAATCTTTCTGCAAATTCAATTCTTTTATAAAGATTATCTGTCATCCCCGAAAGTGATCTTGATAGATTACCAATTTCATCGGGCCTTAGATTAATTCTATTAATAATTTTGTTATCAGGGTGATCTGAGCTTGCTGAAGATGCATAACGTCCTAAAATTCTAATTGGTTTAATAATATTTGCATTTAAAAATATTGAAAAAATTAATATGATCACAGCAACACTTAATGCTGTTCTAATAACAAAGTTTTTTCTTTCCACAACAGCATTTTCGATATCATTCGACTCTTCAGTAATAACAATAAAGCCTTTATTTTCATTATTTAAAGATAAGGAAGATAAACTAACGACAACAAAATTATTTTTAATCTTTTTTGAAAAAGTTAAAATCTTATCGGATCCTAATATATTTAAATTATCATTAATAATTTTATTAAGTAGCCTTTCTTCCTGTCGAGTAGTTAGATCAGGAGTGTCTGGCACATTATCTGATGTTAATTTTCTCTCTTGCACATCTGGTACTTTATAAAATGGTTTTGCATTGATATCTAAAGAGTGGGCATCCACTACGATTTCTTTTTTTAGATTGTAAATTCTAATTTGGTTAATATTCGGTAATAAATATTTATAATTTGTTAAAAAATTTTTAAGATCATCTCTCCTATAAGGAATACGCTGTAACTCCATATTTAAAGCGATATTCTTAATAAGTTTAGAATGTTCTTTTCTTTTATTGCCAACAAGCTCAGGTTCAATCGACTGAAGATATGAGTAAGTTGCTAAAATTAATATTGAAAAAAAAAATAAATTTATAAATAAAAATCTTGCTAATAAAGATTTTAAATTAACAGAAAATTTCATTCTGCTTAACTGATATTCCAGCGATAGCCGCTTCCATATCTTGTTTCTATTGCTGAAAATTTAGGATCAATCTTTTTAAATTTTTTTCTTATTCTTTTAACATGACTATCTATTGTTCTATCTTCAATGTCATTGTCTTGCTTATAGGCAATATTCATTAAATAGGCTCTTTCTTTAACAACTCCAGGCCTTTTTGCTAACTCATAAATAATCTTAAATTCAGTTGTAGTTAATTTATCAGGTAAAGTTTTTCCTCCCCACTCGCATTCTAATTGTTCGGAGTCTAAGGTTAATCTTCCAACTGTTAAAATATTTTTTGGTTGAGATGAAACCTTGGGTTCTAATTTTCTAAATTGAACACGAATTCTTTCTATTAATACTTTAATAGAGAAGCCTCCAGACTTTTTAACATAGTCGTCGGCACCTAATTTTAATCCTAATAATTCATCAACTTCATCATCTTTGGAGGTTAATAAAATTACAGGTATAGAAGATTTTTTTCTTAATTTTTCTAATAATTCTTCACCATTCATTTTGGGCATCTTTAAATCTATAACTGCTAGATCTGGAGGATTGCGCGTCATCCCGATATATGCACTTTCACCATCAAGATAAGTTTGAACTTTAAAACCCTCATTCTCAAGTGCCATTGAAACACTTGTTAAAATATTTCTATCATCATCAACTAGGGCGATTGTTTTATTCATGTAAATTATTTTATAATAATATTTATATAATCAAAAGTTTTAATGCGCAGTCGTCCAATTTAACCCTTCTTTAATATCTACGCTTAAAGGAATAGAAAATTTATAGTCCGGCTCTGAAGCTTTTGACATTATTTCGACAATATCAGTTTTTGATTTTTGAATATTATTGGTCGAAGATTCGAATACGAGCTCATCGTGAATTTGTAAAAGCATTTTACATTTCAAATCTTGATCTTGAATTTTTTGATCTATTTTAATCATTGCAAATCTTAGAAGATCTGCTGCTGTTCCTTGAATGGGAGCATTAATAGATGCTCTTTCTTGAAAAGTTCTTAAAGTATGATTCTTGTCATTAATATTTGGAAAATTACATTTTCTACCAAATATTGTTTTTACATAACCATTTTTTCTGCAGCTTTTTAATGTTTCATTCATATAATCTTTTATTTCTGGAAATTTTTTAAAATAAGATTTTAAAAAAGATTCTGCTTCAGCATTAGAAACTGAAATTTGCTTAGCAAGCCCATATGATGAAATTCCATAAATAATTCCAAAATTTATTGCTTTCGCTTTTCTTCTCATCTCTTCATTGATTTCGCTATGTTTTACTTCAAAGATTTGAGCTGCTGTCATATTATGAATATCCTCAGAATTTAAAAAACCTTTCTTCAGTTCTTTAACATCCGCCATATGTGCAAGTATTCTCATTTCAATTTGGCTATAGTCTGCTGAAATTAAAAAATTGCCTTGTTCAGCTATGAATGCAGAACGTATTTCTTTGCCTTCTGCAGATTTAATTGGAATATTTTGAATGTTGGGATCGCTAGATGCAAGTCTACCTGTATTCGTAGCTGCAAGTAAAAAAGATGTATGAATTCTTTTAGTTTTAGGATCGATAAACTCCTGCAAACTATCTGTATAAGTATTTTTTAATTTAGATTTTTGTCTCCAATCCAGAATAAGCTTAGGTAAATCATGTCCTTGGAAAGCTAAATCCTCTAGAATATTAACATTTGTAGCGTAATTACCTTTTTTGGTCTTCTTCGTACCGACAATTTTTAATTTTTTATAAAGAATATCACCAAGTTGTTTTGTGGATGCAATATTAAATTCCTCTCCTGCAAGTTCATAAATTTTTTTTTCTAAAACTTTTAATTCTTTTTCAAATTTTAAAGATAAATTTTTTAAAATTTTCTCATCAATTTTGATTCCATTTTCCTCCATCTGCGACAAAACTTGTATCATCGGCTTTTCAAGTTCTTCGTAAACCTTCAATACTTCTTCTTTAAAAATTCTATTACTAAAAAAATTATATAATCTTAAAGTAACGTCAGCATCTTCAGCTGCATATTCGGTTGCCTTATCAATATGAACCTTATCAAAAGTAACTTGTGACTTTCCAATACCTGCAACATCTTTAAAGGAAATTGTCTTATGATTTAGATGAGTCTCGGAGAGTAAATCCATTCCATGGCGATTTATTCCAGCATCTAAGACATAAGACATTAACATAGTATCTTCTATTGAATTTAAATGAATTCCATATTTTTTTAATATTCGAAAATCATACTTAATATTATGTCCAATTATTTTTATACTTTTGTCCTCAAGAAAAGGTTTGATCTTTTTAATAACAGCATCAGTATCTAACTGAAATTTAATTTCTTTATCCTCTTTATTAGAATGATTTAAAGGAACATAATAAGCATTCCCCTCTTTTATGCATAATGAAATGCCAACTAAATCAGCCTGTCTGATATTTAAAGAATTTGTTTCAACATCAACAACGACTGAGCCTTTTTTCTCAGCCTCTTGTAAAATTTTTTCTAGCTCAGATAATTTAAAAACTGTTTTATAATTTTCTCTAGAAATATTTTTTTTTGAGGAAATGCTGTCTTTTGTTTCTCCTAAAATAATATGTTGTTTATCTGCTTGCGCTCCATAAGCCTTTTCAACTCTTTCTAAAAGTCTAGAGAATTCCATTTTTTTTAAAAATGAAATAATTTTTTCTTTATCTAAATCCTTAAGGATAAAATCTTCAATTTTTTCAACCGTAGGAACATCATTTTTTAGAGTTACTAATTTTTTACTAATCAGTGCATTTTCTTTATTGTCAGAAATTGTTTGTCTTCGTTTTGGCTGTTTAATTTTATCAATATTCTTTAATAAATTTTCTACCGAACCAAATTCATTAATTAACTCTGCAGCAGTTTTAACTCCTATACTCGGAACTCCGGGTATATTATCTGAACTATCCCCTGCTAACGCTTGTACTTCAATAACTTTATCTGGGGTTACGCCAAATTTTTCTTTAACTTCTTCAATTCCAATATCTTTGTTTTTCATTGAGTCAAAAAGTGTTGTTTGATCATCAATTAATTGCATTAAATCTTTGTCTGACGAAATAATCTTAACTCTTATATTTTTTTTTAAAGCTTCTTTTTTGTAGGTGGCTATCAAATCATCTGCCTCATAATTTTCCATCTCTATGCTCGGTAAATTAAAAGCTTTTACCGCTTCACGTATAAAGCTGAATTGAGGTATTAAATCTTCTGGAGTTTCGGTTCTATTTGCTTTGTATTCTGGGTAAATATTATTTCTAAAATTCTTTCTAGCGCTATCAAATATAACCGCTATATGAGTTGGTTTTTCATGACCATTTTTTGATTTTGCATCTTCTAAAAACTTATAAAGCATATTGCAAAATCCGCTGACTGCTCCAACAGGCATTCCATCGCTTTTCCTTGTAAGTGGAGGAAGAGCATAAAAAGCTCTAAAAATATAACCAGAGCCATCAATTAGATAAAGAAGGTCTGTTTTTTTAGAATTGGTCATTAAATAAATATTATCTTATAAATATAAAAATTATATTAGATAATATTAATGGAAAATTTTTTAGCGCTAGAAATTACTAATCTTTCAAAAGAATTTAAGACAAAACAAAATACAATCCATGCTTTAAAAAACATTAGTTTAAATGTTAATAAGGGAGAAATATTTGGTTTATTAGGTCCAAATGGTGCTGGCAAATCTACATTTATAAATATTCTTGCAGGAACAGTTATAAAATCTTCTGGTTCAGTAAAAGTTTGGAATTTCGATCTAGATAAAAATCCAAGAGAGGTAAGAAGTTCTATAGGAATAGTTCCTCAAGAAACAAATCTTGATCCTTTTTTTACTCCAAGAAAATTACTAGAAATTCAAGCTGGAATGTATGGAATAAAAGAGAGTGAAAGAATTACAGATAAAATTTTAGAAATTACCATGCTTAGAGAAAAAGCAGACTCCTATGCTCGGAGTTTATCTGGTGGAATGAAAAGAAGATTGTTGGTTGCAAAAGCTCTTGTTCACCGTCCTCCTATTTTAATTCTAGACGAACCTACCGCCGGTGTTGATGTAGATCTTAGACAGCAACTTTTAGAGAATATTCAACAGCTTAACAAACAAGGGGTTACAATTATTTTAACAACACACTATCTTCAAGAAGCCCAACAACTATGTAACCGGATCGCAATTATTAATCATGGTCAGTTAATAGCTTTAGATAAAACTGAAAATTTATTAAACAATATATTAACAAAAAAAATAATTTTTAAATTAAAAGTGCCTAAAAATATTGGAGAAAAATTAAATTCTGGTCTTGTAGTTAATTATCCAAAACCTGACCTTATTAGCGTTACCTACAATAAAAATGAGAATAAAATTGAAGAAATCATATCTGAGGTTAAAGAAAAAAATATTGAAATTTTGGATATTTTAACAGAAGATGCTGACTTAGAAGATGTTTTTTTAAAACTAACAAAAAAGAATGCTTAGTAACAAAATTCAAAATAAAAAAAATTTTTTATTAAAAGAAATTATGTGGTTTTTACCCATAGTTCTTTTTGCAACTTTTATAATTACATTATCAGCAAAAATTAAAGTTCCATTTTATCCTGTGCCAATGACTATGCAAACATTCGTGATTATGGCAATTGGAATTGCATTTGGAAAAAGAATTGGTCTTTTAATACTATTAACTTATTTTTTAGAAGGTTTGTTTGGTCTACCAGTATTTGCTGGCACTCCTGAAAAAGGAATTGGATTAAGTTATATACTTGGACCAACTTGCGGATACTTAATGGGATATTTTGTTACTGTATATCTCTCTGGAAATGTTAAAGATGAGGATAAAATTTTAACAAGAATTACAAAATTAATAATTGCAATCATCCCAACTTACATATTGGGAGTTATATGGCTTGGTACATTATTTGGTTGGAATGATTCTATTATAAAATTAGGAGTGACCCCTTTTATATTTGCAGAACTGTTTAAAATAACTTTGCTTGCATTATTAATTCCTCACATTTTCAAGTTAAAAAAATATATAAAATCTTAAATTTTAATATCTAATTATAAATGTTCAAAAACCTTTTGGGTTCTTGGTATTTAAAAAAAAAAATATCAAATGGCTTTTTGGGCGAAGGCTTAGTCTATTTAAAATCTAAAAAATTAAATAATTTTCATTATGAAGAAAAAAGCCTAATTCATAAAAAGGGGAATGGAAATACAATATCTGGCTACCAACAATTTGATATAATTGAAAATAAGAATTTTATAAAATTTTACTTTTTGTTAGGGGATAAAAAAAATAAAATTTATCAAAAATTTAATAACAACTTCAAAGAGAATCTTATTTCATGGTACTTTTGTAAAAAAGATACCTACAAAACATATTTAAAAGTAATAAATAATAATTTATTTAAAATAGATCACTTAATAACAGGACCAAACAAAAGAATATTGATACAAAATACCTATTTCAGGTCTTGTAAAAATAATTAGTTACTTTGGAGATCTTTTTGAAAGTATTCTTTGAAGAGTTCTTCTGTGCATCTTAAGTCTTCTGGCCGTCTCAGAAACATTTCGGTCGCATAATTCAAAAACTCTCTGAATATGTTCCCATTTTACCCTATCAGCCGACATTGGGTTTTCCGGAGGAATTGCTTTCTTATCTTTATCTGCCAATAAAGCTGCCTCTAAATCCTCGGCGTCAGCTGGTTTAGCAAGGTAGTCTATGGCTCCAGATTTGACTGCCGCAACAGCCGTTGGAATGTTTCCATAACCAGTTAAAACTATAATTCTGCTGTCAGCTTTGACTTTATGTATCTCTTTAACAACATCCAGCCCACTGCCATCGTTCAGTCTAAGGTCTATAATGGCAAAAGTTGGGGGTGCGGATTTAACTTTTTGGTTTGCTTCAGCAACGCTAGAGGCCGAGGTAACAAAAAAACCTTTATTTTCCATGGCTTTTGAAAGTCTGTTTCGAAATGGGTCATCGTCATCCACTATGAGCAAAGATTTGTTCTCGAACTGCCCTAAATTCACTTTTGAGGTTAAAATTTTATTCATCGAGACCTGAATATAGTCCTTCCCGAACCCGATCTCAAGCTAAGGACACAGTGTGGAAAAAATTTTTCTACATGAAATAAATACTTTACAGAAATAAAAATTTGCCCTAATTCACGACTCAAGAGTTAATTAAATTAATAATTTTTTAACAAAAGGACATAACAAGAATTGAAAAAGTTTAATTCTGTTTCTGACTTAGTCAGAGATCTTCAACCAGTAAATCCTGTATATTGTATTCGACCAGAAAGTATAAAACTGGCTTGCAATTTTTTTGTAAATAATTTTCCGGGGAAACCCCTATACGCTGTAAAAACAAATCCTCACAAAAGTGTTATTAAACACATCTATCAAAATGGAATCACAAATTTTGATGTAGCCTCTCTAGAAGAAATTAAATTAGTTAAGTCGATTGCAAAAGATGCAAAACTTTATTTCATGCACACAGTAAAAAATAGAAAGAGTATTGAAGAAGCATATTTTAATTATGGTGTGAGAGATTTTTCTTTTGATACAAAAGATGAATTAATTAAAATTTTTGAAGCAACTAAAGATGCAAAAGATTTAACTTTATATTTAAGAATATTTGTTTCTAATGAACATTCTGAAATTGATCTTTCAAAAAAATTTGGAGCTTCTCCAGCTGAAGCTGTTAATTTAATAAAATTAGTAAGACCACTTGTTAAAAAGCTTGGTGTAAGTTTCCACGTTGGATCACAATGTATGCATCCCGTATCTTATTCAAAAGGAATTAAAGAAATTGGAAATATAATTTTAAAATCAGGAATTACACCTGATATTATAAATGTAGGCGGAGGTTTCCCATCTAAGTATCCAGATCTATATCCGCAACCACTAGAAAACTACATGGAAGAAATTAAAAAAGCAGTAAACAAATTAAATTTACCTAAACAACCAGAATTAATTTGCGAACCAGGAAGAGCTATCGTTGCCGAAAGCGGTTCTACTATTGTTAAAGTTGAACTTAGAAAAAAACAAAGTCTGTATATTAATGATGGAACTTACGGATCTTTATTTGATGCAGGATTTCCAAATTTCATTTTTCCAACAAAAGTTGTTGATACTGGAAAAGATTTAAGCAGACGTTTAACTCCTTTCAATTTTTACGGACCAACTTGCGATAGTATGGATTTTATGAAAGGTCCTTACATGTTGCCTAATAATTTAAAAGAAGGTGATTACATAGAGATTGGACAATTAGGAAGTTATGGCTTAACTTTTAGAACTAAATTTAACGGCTTTTACTCAGATGACATTTTCGAAATCGAAGATAAACCAATAATGTCAGTTTATCAAAATGAACAAGATGAGGAATACAAAAGCAATTATCTTGTTGCTTAATGAGCAAATCCTCAAATCCAACTATAGGTCACAACAAATCTAGCTTTTTAAACAAAGCCATAGAGCACATAGATATTACATCTTTTGATGCAAGACCCATCATAGATGGCATGTCTAAAATGTCCTTTACATCTAGAGAAACGGCTAACGCAGCACAAATCTATAACGAAATGTTAAATGATAAAAACTGCACTATTTTCTTAACTTTAGCAGGATCAACTTCTGCTGCAGGATGTATGAAAGTTTATGCTGATCTAGTAAAAAACAACATGGTTGATGCTATCGTTTCAACAGGAGCATCTATTGTTGATATGGATTTCTTTGAAGCTCTAGGTTTTAAACACTATCAAGGATCCCAATTTCAAAATGACAATGTATTAAGAGAGCACTATATCGATAGAATATACGATACCTATATTGATGAAGACCAACTACAAGCTTGTGATAAAACAGTTGGCGAAATAGCAGATCAATTAGAACCTAGACCTTATACTTCTCGTGAATTCATAAAAGAAATGGGAAAATATTTAACAAAACATTCAAAGAAGAAAGAATCTTTAATCCAACTTGCTTATGAAAATGATGTGCCAATATTCTGTCCTGCTTTTACAGATTCTAGCGCTGGATTTGGTTTAGTAATGCACCAAGAAAGAAATCCAAAAAAACATTTAACAATTGACTCTGTAAGAGATTTTAGAGAACTTACTGAAATTAAAATTAAATCAAAAACTTCGGGTTTATTAATGATCGGTGGAGGTGTTCCTAAAAACTATATTCAGGACACAGTTATATGTGCTGAACTTTTAGGAAAAGAAGTTGATATGCATAAATACGCTATACAAATTACTGTTGCAGACGTTAGAGATGGAGCATGCAGTTCTTCTACATTAAAAGAAGCAAGCTCATGGGGGAAAGTAGATACAGCAAGAGAACAAATGGTTTTTGCTGAAGCAACAAGCGTTATCCCTCTTATAGCGAGCGATGCATTTCATAGAGGCTACTGGAAAAATAGACCTAAAAGGAGTTTTTCTAAATTATTTAAATAAAAAATGTCTTCACTAACTAAAGTAGCTTTGGTGCAGATGAAGATGGACGCTGATCCTAAAAAAAATCTATCTAAAGCCTTTGAAAAAATAAAATTAGCGAAAAAAAAGGGGGCACAAATTGTTTGTTTGCCCGAGCTATTTTTAACGCATTATTTTTGCCAAGAAGAAAATCACGATAACTTTACAATAGCAGAAAAAATACCAGGAAAGACTACTGATGCATTATGTGATTTAGCAAAAAAAATAAGCGTAATAATAATTGTTCCACTTTTTGAAAAGAAAATTGCAGGCCTGTATCATAACTCATGCGTGGTGATTAATGAAAAAGGAAAGATCTTTGGTCATTATCGAAAAATGCACATTCCTGATGATCCTCAGTATTATGAAAAGTTTTATTTCACTCCAGGTGATTTAGGTTTTAAAAGCTTTAACACTAACCACGGTAAGATTGGAACATTAATATGCTGGGATCAATGGTTTCCGGAGGCAGCACGTTTAACGGCTTTAAAAGGTGCGGAAATCATATTTTATCCAACAGCGATAGGCTGGCATTTACGTGAGAAAAAAGAATTTGGTAAATCACAATTAAATGCATGGCTTACAATTCAAAGATCACACGCAATTGCAAATGGAGTATATGTTGTTTCTGTTAATAGAGTGGGCATTGAAGGTAAAAAAGATAAATCTATCGAATTCTGGGGTAATTCAATTGTGTTCGACCCGAACGGAAATATTATTGCAGAAGCCAGCAATGACAAAGAGGAAGTTATTGTTTGCAATATTGATATAAGCAAAGTTGAGAAAGTCAGACAACACTGGCCATTCCTAAGAGACAGAAGAATAGACCAATACCATGGTTTATTAAAAAATCCTTCCGATGAATGAAAATCTGGCATCTTTAGGTTATAGAATGCCAGCAGAGTGGGAAAAGCAAAGCTCTACATGGTTAGCATGGCCCCACAATAAAAATGACTGGCCAGATAAATTTGAAAATATCCCATCAACTTTTGCTAAAATAACTTCAGCATTATCAAAAGTTCAAAATGTTGATATTTTAATTCAATCAAAATCAGCTAAAACAAATATTAAAAAAATTTTAATTAAAGAAAAAACAAACCTTAACAGGATTAATTTTCATATTATTAAAACAAATCGAGTTTGGACCAGAGATACTGGGCCTATTTTTCTAGTAAATGATCTTTTGAAAAAAAAGATCATGACTAACTTTCATTTCAATGCGTGGGCGAAATATAAAGATTATAATTTTGACAATGCTATTAAGCCAAAAATAGCAAAAATTAAAAATATAGAAATAATAGATGTAAAAGCAAAAATTAAAAATAAAATTAAAGATGTTATATTGGAAGGTGGTGCAATTGATGTAAATGGAAAAGGAACTTTAATCGCTACAAAAGAATGTTTATTAAGCAAAGTTCAAGAAAGAAATCCTGGATTAAGTAGGGAAAAATTAGAAATAATCTTAAGCGAAAGTTTAAATGTCAAAAATTTTATTTGGCTTAATAAAGGTATTGTTGGCGATGATACACACGGTCATATTGATGACATCACAAGATTTTTTGATGATGATAAAATATTTACGGCAATCGAATATCAAAAAAATGATGAAAATTTCTCAGCATTAAATGAAAATTTAAAAATCTTAAAAAAATCTAGAAATCACTTAGGTAAACAAAATACCATCGTAGAAATTCCAATGCCCTCCCCACTAATTATTGATGATACTAGAGTCCCGGCCAGTTATTTAAATTTTTATATAGCAAATAAAATTGTTTTACTTCCAATCTTTGAAGATAAAAATGATGATATAGCTTTTCAAATTTTAGAAAAGCATTTTAAAGACAGAAAAATTGTTCCAATTAATTGTCGTGATCTTATTTGGGGATTTGGAGCAATTCATTGTATGACACAACAAGAGCCAGCTATATAAGTTTTAAATTAATTAAATCTTTTTTCTGCCAAAAGATATCAACAACGGCGCCTTTATCTTCTAAATTGTAAAAATCAATGATAGCAGACAGTCTTTCTAAAAAAACTTTTGCTATAAAAATACCAAGACCCAAACCTTCTTTATTATTATCTAAATCCTTTTTTTTAATATAAGGATCGCCTAAAAATCCTAATATTTGATTTGAAAAACCTACCCCATCATCTACCACTTTTATTCTTAATTCATCTTCATTAGATAACAAAAAAATCTCAGTTTTATTTGATGAAAACTTTAAAGCATTATCAATAATATTTTTAAGACTGTAAATAATTTCGATTTTTTTTGTGATTAGATAATCTTTTTTATAATCATCTTCGTTGATAATTATTTTTTTTTTACTCAAATCTTTAAATGAGTCAATAATCTCATGAACAATAATTTTAAAAGATGCTTTATCAAAAAACTTATCCTCCTTTTCTGTATAGGGATTTTTTGATATTTGTTTTAATATTTCGCTACATCTTTTGGATTGAGAAATAAGTAAATCTAAATCTTGGTTAATTTTTTTATTAGATCCTAATTCTTTTTTTAACTCTTTAGCAACTAAAGATATTGTATTTAAGGGCGTTCCTAATTCATGCGCTGCTGCTGCTGCAAGTCCTCCTAGAGACTTTAATTCCTGCTCTCTTAAAAAAATTTGTTGTAAAACATTAAAGGCTTCATTTCTTTGTGCGCTCTCTATTGCTAATCGTTGTGAATAAATGGCTAAAAATATTATCGCTGTGCACAATGCTAATGCTAATCCTAAAATATAAAACTTTGGAAAATAGTAATTATTTTCAAGACCTGGCAATTCAAAATAAAAAAATGATAAGATAATAATTAATACTATTGATAAAAACCCAATCAGAATACTACTTCTTAAATTTAAAAATCCTGCAGCAATTGTAATTGGAGCGACAATTAATATTGAGAAAGGGTTCGTTAACCCTCCAGTTAAGAATAATAATCCAAATAGCTGAAATAAATCGTATAGGATACTAAAAGTGGCTTGTTTATTAGATAATAGATCAGTTTTTTTTGATCTAATTTGAAGAAAAATATTAAGAAAAGAAGAAAATAAAACTAATAAATAACAATACTTAATATTAAAATTAAAATTAAAGTAAAAATATACAATAGATATCGTCGCAAACTGACCGAGAATTGCGACCCAGCGAATATTAATAAGTGTTAGAAGTTTTATCTGATTATCATTTAGCTCTGGTGATTTTGCTAAATTCATTAAACTAGATATCTAGATTATTTACATTAATAGCGTTTTTATTAATAAAATCTTTTCTAGGAACGACATCTTCTCCCATTAAAATCTTGAAAATTTCTCTGTCACGATCTTCAGGGTTAGTAGTTTCGTTATCGACATCATTTCCAGAGTAATTTACCTTTAATAAGGTATTATTTTCAGGGTTTAAAGTTGTTTCCCATAATTCCTCTGGGTTCATTTCTCCTAATCCTTTAAATCGTTGTATAGAAATAAATTTTTTTCCTTCTTCTATTATTCTCTTTAAAAAATCTACAGGCGAATAAATATCAATCTTTTCGTTAGTTGAGTTAATCATGTGACATTTTTTTCTAAAAACTTTCAACATATCACCTAACAGGCTTAATTCCTCTACATGTTTAGTATCTAAAAAATCTAAACTTAATTTTTTTACAATAGTTTCTTCGTAATATTTTTTCTCTAAAACAAATAAATTATCCTTAAAAGAACCAACCCATAAATTATTTTCAGAATTATTCTCAAATTTATTTAAATATTCTGCCGCTGCCTTAATGGCTCCTTCTTTTTTCTTACCATTAGAGTCATCTCTAATTAAAAAATCTTTTTTATCTTTATAGAAACTTCCAACTACTGTTAGAGCCTCAACTAATTCTTTGTCAAAATCTTTTCCTAAATTTTTTATTCTTGAATCAAATCTTCTACAATGTTTGACAATCTCATCAAAATTTTCCTCTTTTATTTTTCCATTTTCTTCTGAGAAAAATTTAATATTTTCTTTAGCAGTATCAATAGTGATATCAAAAAGATCTTCATCATTTTTAATATAAGATATTTTTTTACCTACTTTGATTTTATATAATGGTGGTTGGGCTATATAAATTTTTCCATATTTAATAAGCTCATTAAATGGTTCATTATTAAAAAATGTTAATAACAAGGTTCTTATATGCGATCCATCAACATCAGCGTCGGTCATGATAATGATTTTTCCATATCTTAACTTTTCAATACTAAAATCATCAAATCCGGTTCCGATAGCGTTAATCAAAGTTATAATTTCATTTGAAGAAAGCATCTTTGCATAAACCTTTTTGGCCTCTGCAGGATCCAGTTTGGATGATCCATTATTCTTTGAATCAACATAGGTATTTAAAATCTTTCCTCTTAAGGGTAATACAGCCTGAAATTCTCTGTTCCTTGCCTGTTTTGCAGACCCTCCCGCTGAATCCCCCTCAACTATAAATAATTCTGCTTTATCCTTATCCTTTGTCTGACAATCGGCCAATTTGCCTGGCAGGCTAGAAATATCTAAAGCACTCTTTCTTCTAACGCTCTCTCTTGCTTTTCTAGCAAGCTCACGTGCCAATGCTGCTTGTGAAATTTTATTTACTAGTGCTTTTGTAATTTTGTTATTTTGGTCAAACCAAACTTCAAGTTTTTCATTAACTATCCCTTCTACTACTGGGCGAACTTCTGACGATACTAATTTTTCTTTGGTTTGAGATGAAAATTTAGGGTCCTTAACTTTTACAGAAATTATTGCGGTTAATCCTTCTCTGACGTCGTCTCCAGTTACTGAAATTTTTTCTTTTTTTAAAATACTATTATCAACAACATATTTATTTATAGTTCTAGTTAATGCATTTCTAAAACCAACTAAATGAGTACCACCATCCTTTTGTGGTATGTTGTTTGTAAAGGTAACAATTTGTTCTTGATAACCTGCATTCCAAACTAGAGCTACTTCTAATTGAATATCATTTTTACTACCTGAAATATAAATTGGTTTTGTAAAAAGATTTTCACCTGTTTCTGACTTAAGTTTTTCTTTATTTTTATCAAAATCAATTACAAATTCTGAAATACCACCTTCAAACTTATATTCAGATCTTTTTACTTTGTCTTCACGCTTATCTTCTAAAATAATCTGAATACTTTTATTAAGGTAAGCTAATTCTTTAATTCTTTTTTTTAAAATATTGATATCAAATACTGTAGTTGTAAATATTTTTTTTGAAGGTAAAAAGGTTACTGAAGTGCCATTTGCTTTTTTTGCATCACCAATTTGTTTTAAAGGTTTTGTAGTTACTCCGTCCTTAAATTCTGCAAAATATTCTTTGTTTTTTCTAAAAATATTTAATCTTAAATTTTCAGACAAAGCATTCACCACGGAAACTCCTACTCCATGTAATCCTCCAGAAATCTTATATGAATCATGATCAAATTTTCCACCAGAATGTAACTGAGTCATAATTACTTCTGCCGCAGATATTCCTTCTTCTTTATGCATATCAACAGGGATACCTCTACCGTTGTCTTCAACAGTAACGCTCTGATCTTTATTTAATGAAACATAAATCTCATTACAGTGGCCTGCTAAAGCTTCATCTATAGAATTATCAATAACTTCAAAAACCATGTGATGCAGACCTGTGCCATCGTCTGTGTCACCAATATACATTCCTGGTCTTTTTCTAACTGCATCTAACCCTTTTAAAACTTTAATTGAATCTGCTTCGTATGAATTATTTTGGATTTTTTTTTGTAAATTTTCAGGCATTGATGAATTTTAATTGAGGCTATTTATAACATTTTTTATCCTTAATTAGGACAAGGTAATTGCTATAATTTTACAAAAAATGCTTTATTTTCAATAGTTTGGAACGATTGTATGTTATTTCCCGTGTACCAAGTTTGCATCCCAATTTTTGCAATTTCATCGAAAAAAAGTTCGAGATTTTTACCATCTATATGAGATGCAATTTCATCAAACAAAAGTATTGAATTTATATTTTTAGATTTCATTAGCAGAATAAATGACAAAATTAATGATATTAATATTTTTTTTTGCTCACCCGTAGAACAAAGATCAGAATTTAATTTAGTTTCTTCATTAAAAAATTCAAAAATATCAAATTGTGGACCAACACTATTTCTTTTTATTATTTGATCTATTTCACGTTTTTCAAAATATTTTTTTTTAAAAAATTCATAGAATTCTTTTTCATTAATATTCGGGACCAAATCATAAGAGTTTTTAATATTTAATTTAATTTTTAAAAAATTATTTAATTTATTTGAAATAACATTATTAATATCTCTAATAAAAGATCTTCTATAAATAAAAATGTTCCATAATTCATCTATCATTTTCTTTTCAAGAATATTTAACCATTGTAAATCTTTATTTTCTTTTAATAATTGAATTCTTTCTTCTGAAAGTTTTTTAAAATTATTTAAATTTTTTTTATAACCTAAATTATAATTAGAAATAATTTTATCCAAAAATTTTCTTTTAATACTATCTCCCTCGTACATAATTTTATCCATTTGTGGGGTTAGCCAAATAAAATTTATGTCTTTGAAGACTTCAGCTAAGGATGCTTTGTTATTTTCTATATTTAAATATTTTTTTATTTTATCTTCTTTTGAATCAAAAATTACATCAACCTTGTAATCTTTTTTTTCATAACTAATTGTTGTTGAAATAATTGTTTTATCTTTTGAGTTTTTTTTAATGCAGTCTTCTATTAACGCCCCTCTAATTCCTTTTTTATCTGCAATAAGTGATATAGCTTCTAAAACGTTTGTTTTTCCACTACCATTTGGACCAATAATGCAAATAATTGGTCGATTAGTTTTTAGTTCGATAAAAGAATGAGATCTAAAATTTTGTAATTTTATATCTTTAATTAGTAACATTTAATCATGCCACTCTCATTGGCATAATAACATGTAGACTATTAATATCTGCAGGATCGTGAATTAACACTGGAGAAGATGGATCTTTAGCATAAATCATCATATTTTTATCTTCTATAACTCCGCCAACATCAATTAAATATTTAGAATTAAAACCAATTTCTAAATCCGGACCACTATAACTTAGTATAATCTCTTCAACACCATCTCCTGCGCTAGGATCATTAACTAATAATTTTAAAATATCTTTGTTCACTACAAGTTTTAATGTTCCCTTACGGTCAGATGACAATGAGTTAATCCTATCAATTGTGGAGATAAATGATGATAAATTAACTTCTATTTTGTTGCTATTATCTGTTGGTATTACTTTTGAATAATCCGGGAATCTTCCATCAATAACTTTAGAAATTAAAGTTATATCATTTATTGAAAATCTAATTTTAGTTTTGCTTGCCGTGATCTTAAGTTCTGAATTCTCTTCTTGAAGTATAGTAACCAGTTCAAACAATGTTTTTTTAGGTAGAATTACAGCTTCAAAAGCCACATCTTTATCTAATACTAATCTGCTTTTTGATAATCTATGGCCGTCAGTTGCAACAGCTGAAAGATATAATTGATTATTCTCATTTGTTTTATGCAGATAAATTCCATTTAAATAATGTCGAGTTTCATCGTTTGAAATTGCAAATTTAGTCTTATTAAGTAATTTTAAAAATACGGATGAGCTAATTGCAAGAGCTTCTCCTTCAACATCATCTTGTGTAATTGGAAAATCTTTTGGTGGTAAACACTTTAAATTAAAATTTGATTTTGCTGAAATCAAAGAAAGTTGACCATCTGTCTTTTGAGAAATTAATATTTCAGAGCCTGATGGTAATTTTCTTACTAAATCATAAATAACTTGAGCCGTTGTAGTTGTTGATCCTTCTTTAATAATTTCACCCTTAATAACTTCAATAATAATAATGTCTAAATCTGTAGCAGAAATTGTAATTTTACCATTGGAAGCATCTAATAAAACATTAGCTAATATTGGAATAGTATTTTTTTTCTCAACTATTCCCTGAATATGCGAAAGACTTTTAAGAAAAAGATCTCTATTTAACTTTAGTTCCATTAAACAGTTTTTGTTAATTTTTGATTAAGATCTTTAACTTCATTTTCAAAGTTTTTATCTTGAATCATTAACTCTTCTACTTTTTTAATAGCATGAATAACAGTTGTATGGTCCCTTCCTGAAAATCTTCTGCCAATATCAGGTAAAGATTTCGTAGTCATTTTCTTTGATAAATACATCGCAATTTGTCTTGGTCTTGCAACAGATCTTGATCTTCTTGATGACATAAAATCATGCATGGAAATATTATAATAAGAAACTACTGTTTTTTGTATATCTTCAATAGTGATATTGGTCTCAATTTTATTTAAAGAATCTCTTAAAATACTCTTAGCTTCTGCAACAGAGATCTTTCTATTATTGATATTTAGATAAGCCGCTATTCTATTAAACGCCCCAATCATCTCCCTTACGCTAAGTTTTAATTCATTGGCTATAAAATTAATAACCTCATCATCAATAGCGATGTTTCTCTCTGAAGCATGGAATTCTTTTAAACATCTTTGTTTTAAAATTTTAACTCTTTGTTCAAAATCTGGACTTTGAATATCAACAACTAGACCGCCAGATAGTCTCGATTTAATTCTATCTTGTATTCTATCCAGTTCGTTTGGTGGTCTGTCACAAGAAATAACTATTTGTGAACCCGATTCTATTAAAGCATTAAATGTGTGAAAGAATTCTTCTTGGGTTACATCTTTTCCGCTTACAAATTGTATATCATCTATGATTAAAACTTTTGCACTTCTAAAAATATCTTTAAATTTTACAACATCATTGTTTTTTATAGACCTAACAAATTGGTACATAAATCTTTCTGCTGAGACATAAATAACTTTATCTATTTTTTTTAATAATTTATTTCCAATAGCATTTAAAAGATGAGTTTTTCCAAGTCCAACTCCGCCATAAATATAAAGTGGGTTATATTTATTTAAATTATCGATAATTCTATTTGCTGCTGTAAAAGCAAGTTCGTTACTTTTGCCGACTATAAAATTATCAAAAATTAATCTTTCATCAATTTTTGAAAGTCCATAACTACCACTATCTTGAACTAAATCTTTCTTTTCAAAATCAATTACGTTTGATTTATTATTGCTTTTTGCTTCAACTCTTTCTGAAATTTGAAACTCTATACGAGTAATATTTGCATCTTGTTTTTTATATAAATCCAAGATTTTATCAGCATAATGAGCAACGATCCAATCACGAATAAATCTAGTTTTTACGTTTAAAACTAAGGTATTAAAATTTATTTTAGTGAAGTTAATATTTTGCAACCAACTTGTGTAAACATCTTTACCATAAAGTCCCAGCAAAGATTGTTGTAATGAGTCCCATCTCGCTTTATCGTTACTAAAATTATCTTTAAGACTTGTTTGGTTTGACATTTGAACTTATTTTAAAAAAAGAAGTGTGTTTTATTTTTTTAAATCTGTAAATACAAGAAAAGAATTAAATATTTTTTAATTTTCAACTAGAAAGTTTAAACTTTTTAGTTGCTGAAAAAAAAATTAATTATCAACTAGAGATTGATAAAATATTTTTTTACAACTTAGAGATTTGTTTTGAGATACGAGAAACTTTTCTTGAGACTGTAGTTCTTTTTAAAGAACCTTTTTTAGAAGCCTTCATAACCTGTGATTGAAAATTAGAAAATAATTTTAATGCTTTTGCTTTATCTTTAGATTTAATTGCTTCTTCAATGATTTTTACAGCGGCTTTGTATTTTCCAACTCTAATTTTATTAACTTGAGTTCTTTTTTTAATTTTTTTTACTGCGCGAATAGCAGAGACTGTGTTTGCCATATTTTTAGGGGATTATATATAAGCTGAAGATATTAGGGTCAATTACTTAATTTTGACATTCGTTGCAAAAAAAACTTGCTCTACCTTGAGATACAACCCTTGCTATTAGGCCAGAGCATCCTGACCTTAGACATTTTAAATCTCTCCTATCATAAACTTTAAATTCATTTTGAAAGCGACCTTTTAGACCTACTGAAGACTTAAAGTCTTTTATGCTTGAACCACCCAATTTTAGTGCCCTTTTAAGAACTTTGCCAATAGAGGAATGAAGCCTCTCAATATCTACTAAGGTTAATTTGGAAGAAATTTTATTAGGTTTTATCTTAGCTGAAAATAAAATTTCATTTGCATAAATATTTCCAATTCCAGAAATAAAATGCTGATCCATTAACAAAGTCTTAATCGATCTTTGCGTTGCTTTAGTCTTCGACATTAAATAATCTTTTTTTAAGTCGTTACCTAGTGGTTCGGGACCTAATTTATTTAAAAACTTATTCAAATCTAATTTAGAAACTTTATCTAATAAAAAAAATCCAAATCTTCTAGGATCGTTATAAATAACCTTAAGGTTATTAGAAAAGAAAAACTCTATATGATTATGCTTTAAAGAAAATTCATTAAAGTAATAACTGGTCTTTAAAAAATCTTTAGAATAATTATTTTTAATTAAGAATTTTCCTGACATTCCTAAATGTGCAATCATCACATAATCGTTTTTTAAATAAATCAGAATATATTTAGATCTTCTTAAAACTTTAATAATCTTTTGACCGATAACATTTTTTTTAAAATTTGTAGGAATTTTAAATCTTAAATTAGGATTATTTATTTTTATATTTTTAATAACTTTATTCTCAATAAATTTTAATAAAGTTCTTCGAGTTACTTCTACTTCTGGTAATTCAGGCATTAACTATATGACTATTGATTGCAAATGTTCTATATTTAAAGAATGCAAGATACTAATACAAAACAAAATTCTAAAAAAGACCTTGTAAATACTGTTTTTAATTCTGTATTTAAAAAATATGATTTGATGAATGACATCATGTCATTTGGTATTCACCGTTTGTGGAAAGGTAATTTAATCGACTGGCTGCAACCAAAACTAAATTCAAAATTAATTGATATGGCATCAGGAACTGGTGATATGACAAAACTTTTTATTGAACGCACCAACTTTACGGGTCAGGCAACTATGGTGGATCAAAATATTGAAATGTTAAATGAAGGAAAAAAAAAACTTGAGTATTATAAAAATATTGATTCTTTGTGCGCTAGTGCGGAACAAGTTCCTTTAAAAGACTCTAGTTATGATTACTACATCATCAGTTTTGGTATAAGAAATGTCACCGATATAAAAAAAACACTTAGTGAAGCATATCGATTACTTAAACCAGGTGGACGATTTATGTGTTTAGAATTTTCAAAAATTAATAATGAGATTATTGATAAGTTTTATTCAATTTACTCAAGTTTTATTCCTCACATCGGAAAAGCAGTTGCCGGAGATGAAAAGCCCTATGAGTATTTAATACAAAGCATTAAAGATTTTTATAACCAAGAACAATTATTAAATCTGATGAAAGAGGCTAAATTTATAAACGCCGAGTATAGAAATCTTACTACTGGAGTTGCGGCAATTCACTCTGGATGGAAAATAAAATAATTTAAAATGCTATCTAATTTTTTTTCTCTTATTAAAATTGGTAGAGCCTTAGCAAAGTCTAACAGTTTATCTGTTTTTGAAGAATTTTATAAACCGCCCTTATCTATTAAAATTTTAATAAAAATTTTTGGCTTTACTACTTTTAATAAAGACACGGATAACAAAAGCGCAGGTGAAAGATTAAAAAATGCTTTTTTAACTTTAGGTCCTGCTTTTATAAAACTGGGACAATTTCTTGCAACTCGTCCTGATATTGTTGGTGAAGAATTTGCAAAGGAGTTACAAAAACTACAAGATCAAATGCCAGCTTTTGATATCTCACAGTCAAAAGAGGCTTTACGCAAAGAATTGGGTGAAGAGAAATATAAACAAATCGCTTATTTGAGCAAACCAATTGCTGCAGCTTCGATTGCACAAGTTCATTTTGCTAAAATCATTAATAATGAAAAAAAAGAAATCGATGTTGCTATTAAAATATTAAGACCAAATATAGAAAAAATCTTTAACAAAGAATTAGATGCTTTAAGATTTTTAGCATCAGTTATTGAATTCAGCGTTAAAAAAAGTCGCAGATTAAAATTAGTAAAAATCATCGATCTACTTAAAGAAATAACCAGCATTGAAATGGATCTAAGATATGAAGCAGCGTCCGCAAGTGAACTTAAAAAAAACACTGCTCAAGATGAGGGTTTTAAAGTTCCATCTATATTTTGGGATTTTACCTCACAAAGAGTTTTGACAATTGAAAAAGTAGATGGAATTTCAATCAAAGATAAAGAATTGCTCGTCAAAAATAAAATTGATCTAAAAAAAATAGCAAGATTACTAATTCAAAATTTTTTGAGACAAGCGGTGGGAGATGGTTTTTTTCATGGCGACATGCACCAAGGTAATCTGTTTGTCGATAAGAATGAAAATATTGTACCTGTAGATTTTGGAATTATGGGCCGACTGGATATTGCTAATAGAAAGTACTTAGCCGAGATATTGTATGGTTTTATTAACCGAGACTATGAAAAGGTCGCAAAAGTTCATTTTATTGCAGGTTTAGTGCCTAATACGGAGTCTTTAGACCAGTTCACACAAGCTCTAAGAACTATTGGGGAGCCTATTTTTGGTCAGTCTTCTAAGAACATTTCAGCAGGCAAATTACTAGCAAGACTTTTTGAAGTAACTGAAAAATTTAACATGGTCACACAACCTCAATTATTATTATTACAAAAAACAATGGTCGTGGTTGAGGGCGTTGCAAGATCATTGGATGAAGATGCAAATATTTGGGAAATTTCAAAACCTGTATTACAAGGCTGGCTGAACAACGAGATTGGTCCTAAAAATAGAATCGATAAAATATTAAAAACAACAACAGAACTTTTAGATAAACTACCAGAATTACCCGAGATGATTAATCGGGCTAACAAAGCTATGGAGCTTTTAAGTTCTTATGAGTTTATAAAAAATCAAAACCAAAATAACGAATATGAAATTAAAGAAAAATCTTCAAAATTAAAAAGGACTTACCTAATTATAGGCTTATTAATTATTGTAATTATATTGCTAATAGTATTCAAATAGCGCGATGCTAAATTCAATTGAGAATAAGAAAATTTTAATCGTTATTGGTGGTGGAATCGCTGCTTATAAAGTTCTCGACGTTATTAGAGAGCTTAGAAAAAATAACTGTGAAGTTAAAACTATTTTAACAAATTCTGGAAAAGAATTTGTAACTCCACTATCAATTTCTGCTCTTTCTAAAAATAAAGTTTTTGAAAACTTATTTGATCCTAATAATGAAGGTGAAATGGATCACATCGCACTTTCGAGATGGTGCGATTTAATAATCGTTGCACCAACCACTGCAAATCTAATGGCTAATTTTGCACGCGGAGAAGCAAAAGATTTTGCAACAACAGTTATCATGGCCTCCAACAAACCCATTTTTCTTGCTCCCGCCATGAATGTTGAGATGTGGAATAATCCTGCTAACCAGGAAAATTTTCAAAAACTTATTCAATTTAAATATAAATTTATCGGACCAATAACGGGTGAAATGGCATGCGGAGAAGTTGGTATTGGTAAAATGTCATCTCCTGAAGAAATTATTCTAACTATTAAAAATTACTTTCTTTCAAAAAGTTTATTTAATAATAAAAATTTAAAGGCTTTAGTGACTGCAGGATCAACAAGAGAATATATTGATCCGGTTAGATTTTTATCCAATGAATCCTCTGGCAAACAAGGATTTGAAATTGCAAAATCTTTAAATGATATTGGCTTTAAAACAAAATTAGTGATTGGCCCAAATTCTTTAAATATTACAAATCAGGATAATCTTGAAGTGATTAATGTAACAACTGCTAAACAAATGTTCGAGGCTTGCAAAGATAATTTGCCAGTAGATGTTGCTGTCTGTACAGCTGCGGTGTCTGATTTTAAAGTTAAAAACTATAGTGACGAGAAAATAAAAAAAGAAGGATTAGAAGATTTTAATTTAGAACTTGAAAAAAATATTGATATTTTATCTTTCATCTCTAGCCAAAATATTAATCGACCAAAACTGGTAGTTGGTTTTGCAGCTGAAACTAAAAACATCATTGAAAATGCACAAAAAAAAATCCAAAATAAACACTGCGATTGGATTATCGCTAACAATGTAGGTGATAAATCCATTGGATTTAATTCGGATTATAATGAGGTTTTTTTAATTTCTAAAAATAAAGAAGTTGAAAAATTTAATAAAACAACAAAGTCAGAAATTGCAAAAAAACTGTCCAATAAAATTCTTCACGCGCTTATTCAATAATGGTTAAAATTTTAGTAAAAAAAATAAATTATAAACATAAAGAGTTGCCTAAATATGAAACAGTAGGTTCTTCAGGTTTAGATTTGATTGCTAATATTGATAAAGAAATAATTTTAAAGCCTAATGAGCGAACATTAGTTCCAACAGGTCTTTCCGTTGCTATTCCTGAAAATTATGAAATACAAGTGAGGCCAAGATCAGGACTGGCAGCAAAGAATGGAATTAGTGTTCTAAATACGCCTGGAACAGTGGATGCTGATTATCGAGGCGAAATTAAAGTGATATTAATAAACTTAAGTTTAGAAAATTTTAAAATTGAACCAGGACAAAGAATTGCACAGATGGTGCTGTGCCCTGTTGTAAAAGCTGAACTTGTTGAAGTGGATACACTTCCTGAATCAGTTCGTGGAAGCGGTGGATTTGGTTCAACGGGCCGATAAATATTCATGAAACTTAGTTATGACGATGTCAAAAAATACATTGCTCATATTAACTTAAAAAAGATTGGCAGCTTTGGTCAAAAGAAGATCATCGATACAAAAGTTCTCATCATTGGTGTTGGAGGATTAGGATCGCCTGTTGCACTCTATCTTGCATCTTCTGGAATTAACAATATTGGCGTCGTTGATCATGACAAAATAGATATTTCAAATTTACACCGACAAATTTTATTTGATGAAGATGACGTTAATAAATTTAAAGTAGATATTGCTGAAAAAAAGTTAAAAAAAATTAATTCTAAAATAAAAATTAAAAAATTTAAGACTAAAATTGATACCAATAATATTAATAAAATTACAAGAGGATACGATCTAATCATTGATGGCACTGACAGCTTTAAATCAAAATTATTAATCAGCGATTATTGTTATAAAAATAAAAAAATCTTAATTTGTGGAGCTATCAGCAAGTTTGATGGTCATGTTTTTGTTTTTAATTTTAAAAAGAAAAATTCACCTTGTCTTAGATGTTTTATGCCAGAAATTCCAAATAATGACACGATGGATTGTCAAAGCGAAGGTGTTCTGTCTACCCTTGCCGGAATGATTGGGACGATTATGGCTAATGAGGCAATTCGTGAAATATTAAATTTTGAAAATTCATTATGTGGCAATATTTTAATTATTAATTCTGAAAATCTTGCAATTAAAAAAATTAAATTAAATAAAAATAATAACTGCATTAAGAAGATTAAATGAAGTTTAAAACAATAATTCTTATTTTATCTTTTATTATTTTCACAAGTGCCGATTTATTAGCGCAAAAAATTACCACTAAAAAATATCTTAGTATTAGAACCAGCGTTGCAAATCTTAGAATTGGACCTTCCTCTGCCCATCCCATTGCATTTGTATACGAAAAGAAAAACATGCCGGTTGAGGTAATTGATGAGTTTGAAGTTTGGCGAAAAGTTAAAGATTATCAGGGTGATATCGGTTGGATTCATTTAAGTCAGTTATCCAGAAAAAGAACGTTGTTAACCATGAAAGATGGAATTGTTCTTTTTAAAAATGCAACGATCTATTCAAAACCAATTATTAAAATTGGAAACTTAGAAGCTGCTTCAATTAAAAAATGTATTCCAAATTGGTGTTTGATTGAAATTCAAAAATATAAGGGTTGGATACAAACGGATCACGTTTGGGGCTTAGAAAATAAAGAGATTATCAATTAAATTTGTCAAATCCTGTATTAAACTGTAAATTAAATTTTAATAATCAATAATTTTAATTCTCTAACAATTTCATGAAACAAAAAAATCAGTATAGCTACCAAGATCTGCTTGATTGCGCTGAAGGGAAAATGTTTGGTCCGGGTAATGCAAAATTGCCTGCTCCTCCCATGTTAATGTTTGACAGAATTACTTCAATTACAGCTGAGGGCGGATTATTTAATAAAGGAGAAATTTTAGCTGAACTAGACATTAAAGATAATTTATGGTTTTTCGAATGTCATTTTAAAGGGGATCCGGTGATGCCAGGATGTTTAGGATTAGATGCGATGTGGCAACTACTTGGATTTTATCTTGGTTGGTTAGGCAATCCTGGTCATGGGCGAGCACTTGGAGTAAATGAAGTAAAATTTACAGGGGAAGTTGTAAAACAAGTAAAACTTGTAAAATATGTCATTAATATCAAAAGATTATTAAGGAAAGGCGAAACTTGTGTTGGTTTAGCTGATGGTTTAGTCTTTGCTGACGATAAGGAAATATATAACGCTAAAAATCTTAAAGTTGGTTTATTTAAAAGTTAAAGGGGATTAATGCGAAGAGTAGTAATTACGGGTTCTGGAATTATATCTTGTATTGGAAACAATAAAAAAGAAGTTTTAGATTCTCTATTAAATACTAAATCTGGAATAACTTTTTCTGAAGAATATAAAAAATATAATTTTAAAAGCCAAGTTTGTGGTGTTCCTAAAATTAATTACGAAGAATTAATTGATCGAAAAGTTTTGAGATTTATGGGCGATGGCTCAGCTTACGCCTATCTTTCAATGAAAGAGGCTATAGAAGAATCGGGCCTTACTGAAAAAGAAGTTAGCAATGAAAAAACTGGAATTATTATTGGATCAGGTGGTCCTTCAATTAAGAACGTTATGTTTGCAATCGACTCAACAAGAGCATCAGGTCCTAAAAAAATGGGCCCGTTTATTGTGCCACGAACAATGGCAAGTACATGTTCTGCAACACTTGCAACACCCTTTAAAATTAAAGGAGTGAACTATTCAATTAGTTCTGCTTGTGCAACAAGTGCACATTGTATTGGTAATGCCATGGAACTTATTCAATTTGGAAAACAAGATATTGTTTTTGCAGGGGGTGGAGAAGAAATAGATTGGAGTTTATCTGCAATGTTTGATGCGATGACAGCCTTATCTTCAAAATATAATGATACCCCACAAACTGCTTCGAGACCCTATGATGCAAGCAGAGATGGGTTTGTAATCGCAGGCGGAGGCGGTGTTATCGTATTAGAAGAATATGAGCATGCAAAAGCTAGGGGAGCTAAAATCCTAGCCGAAATTACAGGTTATGGAGCTACTTCTGATGGTTACGATATGGTTGCACCTTCTGGTGAAGGGGCTGTGAGATGCATGAAAATGTCCATGCAAAATTTAAGAAATTCAAAAGTAGATTATGTTAACACCCATGGAACTTCTACTCCTGTAGGTGATACAAAAGAAATTGAAGCAATGAAGGAAGTTTTTAAAGATAAAGTTCCTCCTTTTAGTTCAACAAAATCAATCACGGGTCATTCTCTTGGTGCAACATCAGTACAAGAGGCTATTTATTGTCTATTAATGATGAAAAATAAATTCATAGCAGCATCCGCAAACGTGAAAGAATTGGATGAAAAAATTAAAGGACTTCCTATTGTGACTGAAGTTAAAAAAAATGTAGATTTAAATTGTGTAATGTCTAATAGTTTTGGTTTTGGTGGAACGAATGCAACTCTAGTATTTGAAAGTATCTAAAATGAAATTAATGCAAGGTAAAAAGGGATTGATTATGGGTGTTGCGAATGATCGCTCAATTGCCTGGGGTATTGCAAAAAAACTAAATGAGCACGGTGCTGAACTTGCATTCACTTATGTAGGCGATGCTCTAAAGAAAAGAGTTATTCCACTTGCTGAATCTTTAGGTTCAAAATTTACCTTGGATTGCAATGTGGAAAAGAAAGAGGAAATTGTTAAAACTTTTTCAGATATTAAAGATAAATGGGGACATCTAGATTTTGTCGTTCACGCGATTGCATTCTCAGATAAATCGGAATTATCAGGGCAATATTTAAATACATCAAGAGAAAATTTCTCAAACAGTATGTTAATTTCTTGTTTTTCTTTTACAGAAGTTTGTAGAGAAGCTGCTAAAATAATGAAACCAGGTTCAAGCTTTATCACTTTAACTTATTGTGCTGATAAAGTTATTCCAAATTACAATGTGATGGGAGTTTGTAAAGCAGCCCTTGAAACAAGTGTTAAATATTTATCCGTTGATCTTGGATCAAATGGAATTAGAGTAAATGCAATTAGTGCAGGTCCTATTAAAACATTAGCGGCTTCTGCAATTGGTGACGCTAAGTTTTTATACAAATGGAATGAAAATCATTCTCCACTAAAAAGAAACGTTGATATTAATGACGTGGGTGGAGCTGCAGTTTATTTATTAAGCGATCTTGCAGCAGGGGTTACAGGCGAAATTCATTATGTAGATGCGGGCTATAATATCGTTGGTATGCCTAATCCTAAAAATATGCAGGCTTAACTATTCTTGGGCTTGTTTAATTGAAAGTTTAACTTTTCCTTTATCAAATCCTAAAACTTTAACTTTAACTTCATCACCTTCTTTTACAACGTCAGTTACTTTCTCTACTCTTTTCGCTGCAAGTTCAGAGATATGAACTAAACCATCTTGTTTGCCCAAGAAGTTTACAAAAGCTCCAAATTCCATAATTTTTACAACTTTTCCTGAGTAAACTTTTCCAACTTCTGCTTTTGCGATAATGCTTTTTACCATCTCTAAGGCTTTATTTCTTGAGGCTTCATCGGGCGCAGCAATAGTTACAATACCATCATCGCTAATATCAACTTTAGCACCTGATAATTCAACGATCTCTCTTATTGTCACTCCACCTTTTCCAATAATAGCTGCGATATCTTTTTTATCGACTGTTACTTTTTCCATTTTTGGAGTGTGTTTTGATAAATCTTTTCTTGAAGCTTTAAGGGCTTTGTTCATTTCACCTAAGATATGAATTCTACCATCTTTTGCCTGCGACAATGCTTTATCCATAATCTCGAATGTAATGCCTGTAATTTTAATATCCATTTGTAATGAGGTAATTCCATCTTCTGTTCCTGCAACTTTAAAATCCATATCTCCTAAATGATCTTCGTCTCCTAAGATGTCAGATAGTACTGAGTAATCAGCTCCTTCTTTAATTAAACCCATCGCAATTCCTGCAACTGGCTTTTTAATTGGAACTCCAGCGTCCATTAAAGCAAGGGACGACCCACAAACCGTTGCCATCGATGATGAACCATTAGACTCTGTAATTTCTGAAACAATTCTAAACGTGTAAGGGAATTCTTCTTTTTTAGGCAAAATCGAATTAACTGCACGCCAAGCTAATTTACCGTGACCTATTTCACGTCTTCCTGTTCCAATTCTACCAACTTCTCCAACTGAAAATGGAGGAAAATTGTAGTGCAACATAAATCTTGATCTTTGTAATCCATCTAAACTTTCAATTCTTTGTTCATCTTCTGAAGTTCCAAGTGTTGTGACAACAAGTGCTTGCGTTTCTCCTCTTGTAAATAAAGCAGAGCCATGAGTTCTTGGTAATACCCCTACTTCACACTTAATCGGTCTAATATCCGCAAGTCCTCTACCATCAATTCTTTTCTTTTCTTTAAGTATTTTTGTTCTAACAATTTCTTTTTCAATATCTTTAAACTGAGACTCAACATCCATTTCACTAAATTCTTCTGAATCTGTGTAAAGCGCTAATGATTTTTCTCTTGCTAAATTAATTAGCTCGCTTCTTTTCTTTTTATCTGGCTCTGAAAAGGCTGCTACTAAATCATTTTTAATATTTTTTAATAAATTATTTTTTACATCTTTTAGATCTTTTTGTTCTACAACCCATTTTTCCTTTGAGCATTCTGCAGCAAATTCATTGATCATTTTAATCACTGGTGCAAATTGTTCATGTCCAAATTTAACCGCATCTAACATTACTTTTTCAGTTAATCCTGAAGCCTCTGACTCCACCATTAAAACTGCATCTTTTGTTCCTGCAACAACAAGTTCTAATTGAGAATCTTTTAATTGTTCTTTAGTTGGATTTAAAACAAAGCTACCATTGATGTAGCCAACTTTAGAAGCTGCAACAGGTCCCATAAATGGAATGCCTGAAATCGATAATGCTGCTGAAGCAGCGATTAAAGATAAAATTTCTGGATCATTGTCTTTCTCATATGAAAGTACAGTTGGCAGAACTTGAACTTCATTTCTAAAACCTTCTGGAAACAAAGGTCTAATTGGTCTGTCAATTAATCGTGATATTAAAGTTTCACTCTCTGTTGGTCTTGCTTCCCTTTTAAAATATCCCCCTGGAATTTTTCCTGAGGCGTAATATTTTTCTTGATAATTTACTGTAAGTGGAAAAAAGTCTGTTTCAGGATTTGCTTTCTTTGCGCCTACTACGGTTGCTAAAATAACGGTATCTCCAGAAGTTAGTATAACGGCGCCGTCTGCTTGACGAGCAATTTTTCCCGACTCGATAGATAGTTTTTTACCACCCCAAACAATCTCTTTCTTTACGATTTTAAACATTAAAATTTATTTTCTGATATTCAGCTTTTCTAAGATCTTTTTATAATTGGTTGCGTTTGTTTTGCTGAGATAATCTAATAGTTTTTTTCTTCTATTCACCAATGTCGTCAGTCCTGTATAGGAATGTTTATCCTTTTTATTTTTTGCAAAATGCTCTGTTAAATATCTGATACGCTCAGTTAAAATAGCGATTTGCACTTCTGATGATCCAACATCTTTAGCGTGCTGTTTTAAATCTTTATAAACACTTTCTTTATTTAAAATTCTTTTTGTCATCTTTTTAATTAAATACTCTCTTTGGATAAAAAAAACCGGACTTCAGGTATCCGAGAGCAAGTGGCTTATCTAGAGCCTCTGTGTAAATATTATCTAAACTAACCTTTCCAAATTCATTAACCAAACTAACTTTCATTCCATTCTTTATTAAATTAATTCTTTCATCTTTTAATTTAATGGTAGGTATATGTATTAAAGCACTATGAATATCAAGCACATATTTTAAAAAATTATCAGTACTTTCTTTTTCTATTAATTTTTCAAGGCTATTTGAGTTCTTAATTCTAAAATTTCCATATCGAGTTCTAACTAATCGAGTGACATGAGCAAATCCTCCAAAGAATTTTGTAATGTCTCGTGCTAGACTTCTAATATAAGTGCCCGTTCCACATTTTATATAAAAAAGACTTTTATTATTTTCATGTTTTAATAATCTAATATTTTTTATTAAAACTTTTCTCTCCTCCATATCAAATTCTAAATTATTTCGCGCAAGTTCATAAGATCTTTTACCATTAATTTTTACTGCGGAAAATTTTGGTGGCATTTGCATTTGCCAACCGATAAATTTTTTTAAAATATTTTGAACTTCTTGTTTTTTTGGATAAATTTTATTTTGATTTATAATTTTTCCCTCTAAATCTAAAGTATCCGTCTCTGATCCCCACTGGATTTCAAATAAATAACTTTTAAATTGTAAATGTATCAATGAAACCGTCTTGGTTGCCTCTCCTAGTGCAATGGGTAAAACGCCTTCAGCTAAAGGATCTAAAGTTCCAGCATGACCTATTTTAATTTTTTTAAACTTATTCTTAATAATATTTAAACAATATGCTGAACTAAAGCCTTTAGGTTTGTTTAAATTTATCCAACCATTAATCATTTTCGTGAGTCTTAATAATTAATTTTTCAATTTTTTCCGCATAATCGAAAGACTCATCCAATACAAAATGAAGGTTTGGTAAAAATTTATTTTTCCAATTACGTGACATTTCTTTTTTAATTAAGCCGCTGTGATTAATCAGAGATTGTAAAATAAACTCAGAATTTTTTCCACCCAGTGGCATTACGAATACTTTTGCATGTTTTAAATCTGGACTCATTCTAACTTCTGAAACTGTAATCACTCGAGTGTTAATATTTGGTAAAGCTACTTCTTCTTTTATAAATAGATTTCCAAGTAACTGTTTTAACAGTTCGCCAACTCTTAATTGCCTTTGAGTAAAAGGCTGATCATTTAAATGAATGTTCATGATTTTTTAATTAATAGTTCGTGCGCTTTGAACAACAGAAAATACTTCAATAATATCTTTTTCTTTAAAATCTAAGAAATCTTTAAAAGCAACTCCTCCTTCTAATCCTGCTTTAATTTCTTTTACTTCATTTTTTTCTCTATAAAGAGATACAATTTTTCCTGTGTAAACAACGCTACCATCTCTAACAATTCTGACATCAGAATTATTAACAATAGAACCTTCGGTTACTTTAATACCTGCAACCTTTCCAGCTTTGGAAGATTTAAATACCTGCAGAATTTCACACTGTCCTAATATTTGTTCATTAATTTCTGGCGCTAATAGACCTGAAAGAGCTTTAGTAATGTGCTCAATCGCTTCATAAATAATATTAAAATATAAAACATTAACCCCTAATTTTGTTGCAAGATCTTTTGCTTCTTTATTAGGTTTAATATTAAAGCCAATTAAAACTGCGTTAGAAGCTTTTGCTAAAGAAACATCTGTTTCCGTTATCGCACCAACAGATGATAGAACAATAACAGGTTTAACTTCATCGTGTTGAATTTTTAATATCGCATTTGATAATGCTTCTGCGGATCCATGCACATCACTTTTAATAATAATTGACAATTCTTTTTGTTTATTAACATCACCAAAAACATCATTTTTCTTAAGAAGAGCACTAGTTTTTTTAGATTTCCCTTGATCAATTCTATGTTCATTTATTTCTTTCGCTTTTGACTCGCTATCTAAAACTAAAAAATCATCTCCAGCCTCTGACACTCCTGTTAAACCAATAATCTCAACAGGCATTGAAGGAGTTGCTTCATTAACAAGTTCGCCTCTAAAATTATTCATCGCTCTAATTTTTCCCCACTGTAAGCCACTCACAAAAAAATCTCCTCTTTTTAAAGTTCCTCTTGTAATTAAAATTGTAGATACTGGGCCTTTGCCTTTATCTAATTTTGACTCAATTACTATGCCTTGCGCTGGCACATTTGGGTTCGTTTTGTGATTTAAAATTTCAGCTTGTAAAATAATTGCTTCTTTTAATTTATCTAAATTCGTTTTCTTTAAAGCAGATATTTCAACACACTGAACATCGCCGCCTAATTCTTCAACAACAAGTTCATGCTCTAATAATTGGTTTCTAACTTTTTGTTTATCAACCCCGTGAATATCGCATTTATTAATTGCAACAATAATTGGAACTTTTGCAGCTTTTGCATGCTGTATCGCCTCAATCGTTTGTGGTTTAATTCCATCGTTTGCGGCGACTACAAGAACAACAATATCTGTAATTTTAGATCCTCTAGCTCGCATTTCAGTAAAAGCCGCGTGACCTGGCGTATCGATAAATGTCATCCACTTATTATTATCTGTGAACACTTGATAAGCGCCAATGTGCTGAGTAATTCCACCATGCTCTGTTGCAACGACATTTGTTTCACGCAATGCGTCCAGTAATGAAGTTTTACCATGATCCACATGACCCATTACCGTAACAACGGGTGGTCTAGAAAAAGTATCCTCTTCTTCTTTTGATTTTTTTAATTTTGATAATTCATCATCAATTTGATTGTCTTTTACAACTTTATGTCCAAATGAACCAACGATGTACTCTGCAGTATCTCGATCAATTGTATGATTGATTGTAACTTTTACATTCTTTTCAAATAAAAATTTAATAATAGCGCTTGCTTTTTCTGCCATTCTATTTGCAAGCTCTTGAATCGTAATTAAATTTGGAACGGAAATTTCTCTAGAAACTTTTTTTACTTCAACTGCAGAATCGTCATTTTCTTGAACTAATTTTTTTTCTTTTTCTCTAGCTCTTTTAAAAGAAGCCAGACTTCTTGTCTTTTCATCTTCATCAGCATCAGTAAGCGCTTTTGATAAAGTTAATTTGTATTCTCTTTTTTTACCGTGAGTTTTTTTAATTAATTTTTTACTATTATCTATTTCAAGTTCTTCTTGAATCTTCTTTCTTGCCCATTCTTGCGCCGATTTTTGTGCTTTTGCTGTATCCTCTTTTGTTAAAGTTTTTGCTTTTACAATATCTTGTGGGGCTAATGAAATTTTTGGTTTTTCGACAGATTGATTAATATCAATTGATCTATTTTTCTTTTTCTCAACTAATACTGACTTATTACCAGAGCCTTTGGCATAGCTTGAAATAGCTGCTGCTCCACCACTAAAGTTTTTTAATGTAAGTTTTTTCTTTTTGTCTTTAACGTCCATGTTTTTTCTAAAAGCGAGTTTATTATTTATTAAAAACTTTTTCTCTAGCGCTCATAATCAGGCGCTCAGCCTCAGCTCTTATGATATCGAAATTCTGCAGGATTCCGTCAAATTCTACTCGTTTTCCCTTAACTTCATCGTAACCACCTAAGATTTCATCAACAGATAGATCTGCAAAATCTGCTAAAGTTTTAATATTTTTTTCACCTAAAGTAAGTAGCATTCCAAGGGATAGACCTGGATGATTCATTAGATCTTCCTGAATGCCTAACTCTTTTACTCGATTAGATATTTCTTTAGATTCTGTTTCTAAATATTCTTTTGCTCTTTCTTTTAATTCTTTTGCTGTCTCTGCATCAAAACCATCAATTTTGGTAATCTCTTCTAAAGGCGCTCCATCGATTTCTTTGATAGAAGAAAATCCTTCTAACACTAAAAGCTGAGCCATCATTTCATCAATTTCTAAACTTTCAATAAATCGTTTTGTTTTAATTTTAAATTCTGATTGTCTTTTTTCTGTCTCTTCTTGATCTGTTAAAATATCAATTTCATAATTCATTAACTTAGAAGCCAGTCTTACGTTTTGTCCTCTTCTACCAATCGCTTTGCTAAGATTGTTTTCATCAATTACAACTTCAATTCTTTTTGAAGCTTCATCTAAAACCACTTTTTGAACTTCAGCTGGTGCTAATGCATTGATGACAAGAGTTGCTGGATCCTCTGACCAGTGAATGATGTCAATTTTTTCACCTTGTAATTCATTCACCACTGCTTGCACTCTACTTCCTCTCATACCAACGCAAGCTCCCACTGGATCTATAGATTTATCTTTTGACGTAACACAAATTTTTGCTCTACTTCCAGGATCTCTTGCAACTGATTTAATTTCAATTGTTCCCTCATAAATTTCTGGAACCTCAAGTTTAAATAATTTTGCCATAAACTGAGGATGTGCTCTTGATAAAAATATTTGTGGGCCTTTTGCTTCTCTTTTAACTTCATAACAATAAGCTTTAACTCGATCACCTACTTTTATGTTTTCTCTTGGGATTAACTCGTCTCTTTTAATAATTGATTCTGCTTTTTGTAAATCAACAATGATATTTCCAAATTCTATTCTCTTAACAATTCCGCTAAGAACTTCACCAATTTTATCTTTAAATTCGTTATATTGTTTTTCTCTTTCCGCATCTCTTACTTTTTGAGTAATAACTTGTTTTGCGGCTTGAGCGGCAATTCTACCAAAATCAATTGGTGGTAGCGGTTCTAAAATTTCTTGATCAAGAGCGATATCGCTTTTGATTTTTTTAGCTTCTTTTAAACTAATTTCGTTTTGACTATTGGCTGGATTTTCTACAACTTTTAATTTTCTGCCTAATTCAATTTGACCATTCGCTCTATTAATAGAAACGTAAATATTATTTTCTTGTCCATAACGAGTTCTTGCAGCTTTCTCGATCGCCTCTTCCATAGAAGTAAGGACAAGTTCTTTATCGATTGATTTTTCATTTGCTACAGCGTCAACTATCCTAATCAGTTCAACTGTATCGACTCTATTATTTAACATTGGTTTTGTTTCCTGTAAAAAAAAATGGGCCTAAGCCCATTCTGTACTTTCAATAATTTCTCTTAATCTATGCTACATTTTTTAACTTATCAAGATTTAAAAAATAAATATCTTTTTTTAATTTATTGGCTTTATTTGAGTATTTTGTATCGACTATAGGATGTTTGTTAGTCAAACTATATTCAAAAGCATCTGTTTTTTTCTTTAACAAAGAAATCTCTTTTACCACGTAATTAAAATAATCCTGATCATCCGTTACAAAAATTAATGTAGATTTAATTTTCATTTTTTTTAAAATTTTTTCTAAAAATAAATAATTTAATAATCTTCTTTTTTTTTGTTTATTCTTCATCCATGGATCTGGAAACAAAACAAAAACTTTTGAAAAAAAATTATCTAAAAAACTATCTATAACTTTTTGTACCGGTATATCTAAGATTGAAATATTATTTAAATTTAATTCTTTAGCTTTTTGTACAACATTGGCAACACCATTAATAAAAGGATCCACTCCAATAAAATGATCTTTTAAATAAGTACTTGCCTGAAATAATAAATTTTCACCTAATCCAAATCCTATTTCTAAAACAAAATCTTTATTTTTAACTAATTTAATTTCTTCAAAATTAACTAGAAAATCTTTTTTATGATTATCATAAAAAAACTTTTTACTTTTGGATAAAGCTCTTGATTTTGATCTTCCAAAAAAAATCTTTTTCTTGTCCTCAATCAATTTATACTTTGGATTGAAAATATTTAATTAAATCTGTTTTTTCCCAACTAAAAGAACCATTATCTTCTGGGTGTCTACCAAAATGACCATAAGCTGCAGTTTTTTGATAAATCGGTTTGTTAAGTTTTAATAACTCACGAATCCCTCTCGGACTTAAATTAAAATTCTTAGAAATAATTTCTTCAATTTTTTTTGATTTATTATCTGCTCCGTCAAATAGATCGATGTAAATTGAAAGCGGTTGCGAAACACCAATTGCATAAGATAATTGAATTAAACATTTTTCTGAAACTCCAGCTGCTACAATATTTTTTGCAAGATACCTTGCAACATAAGCTGCTGATCGATCTACTTTTGTTGGGTCTTTTCCTGAAAAGGCTCCGCCGCCATGTGGTGCTGCACCACCATAAGTGTCAACGATAATTTTTCGACCCGTTAATCCTGTGTCTCCATCGGGTCCGCCAATCACAAACCTGCCTGTTGGGTTTACATAAAAATGTTTCTCATCACACATCCAGCCTTTTGGGATAACTGATAAAACATAAGGACGAACGATCTCTTTTACTTTTTCCTGATCAACACTTTCATCGTGTTGCGTTGAAACAACGATTGAAGAAATTCCTTTCGGTTTTCCTTTCTCATAAATAACTGAAAATTGACTTTTTGAATCAGGTCTTAAAAATTTTTCTTTTCCAGATTTTCTTGCCTCTGACATTAATTGCAAAACTTTGTGAGAATAACTTATGGGTGCTGGCATAAGATCTTTTGTTTCATTACAAGCATAACCAAACATAATTCCTTGATCGCCCGCTCCTTCATCTTTGTTGCCGGCCGAGTCAACCCCTACCGCTATGTCTTGTGATTGACTATGAAGATAGTTATTAAATTTTAAATTTTTCCAATGAAAACCTTCTTGTTCATAACCAATATCTTTTACTCGAGATCTAATTAATTTCTCAATTTCATCGCTGTTTATTTCAGGGCCCCTTACCTCACCAGCAATCACTACAGTATTAGTAGTGACTAAAGTCTCACAGGCAACTCTACTTTCGGGAAATTTAGATAAGTATAAATCAAGAACCGAGTCCGATATGATATCGCAAACTTTATCGGGATGCCCCTCTGATACCGATTCACTCGTAAATATGTAATCTTGTTTAGCCATTCTTATTTAATTTTCTAAGAGCAATAACGAATATAATACTTAAGAAGATTGTAAAATAAAAAATGTAGTTTTCTAATAAAGAAAACAAGGTTTTTTCTTTTAAAAAGAATAATTTTAAATCAATAAACCCAGATTTGTTTAATTCTAAAAAATTCATAATTTTTCCATTTGGAGAAATATAAGCTGACATGCCTGTATTTGTAGATCTTACAATTGGAACGCCTTGCTCAACTGCTCTAAAAACTGCTTGGGTTAAGTGTTGATAAGGACCAATTGAATCTCCAAACCAACCATCTTCTGAAATATTTATTATAAAATTGTAATCTTTAGAGTTAAGCTTCAGATCTCCAGAATAAATTATTTCATAACAAAGTAATGGTAAGAAAGATAAATTGTTAAATATCTTAATCTCTTTTCTCTCATTTCCTGAAGAGAAAGAACTATATCCAAATGTAATTTTTTTTAATCCCCACTTTATTAATAAATTCTCAAAAGGAATAAATTCTCCAAATGGGACAAGTTTGATCTTATTATAAACACTAACAACTTCTGCATTATTATTAAGTACTACTAAGGAATTATAAAAATTAATTTTATTACCTGAAATACTCGGGTTGGTTACACCAACAACAACTAAATGATTATTAGAAAAATTTTTATTAAAATATTGTTTATATTTGTATAGATCTTTAGGATTAGTTTGCTGGATCATTCCCTCCGGCCAAACAATTAAAGTTTTTTCATCTTTATTAGCTTTACTAAGATTAATTAAAGAAATTAGATTTCTATTCTCATTTTCAGCGCCCCAAGTTTTTGCGATATCAATATTTGGCTGAACTATTTTTACTTTAACATCTTTATACTGATTAAACTCAGAATTTTTTATTATAATTTTGCCAGATAAATAATTAGAAATTAAAACGACAAGCAAGAAAGCAGAGTTAATTAGTATTTTCTTAAACTGCACAGGCCACAAAGAATTGAAGTAAATTGAAAAGATAAGAATGCTAAAAAAATTAAAAGTATATGTGCCAATAAATTTTAATATTTGAATGCTCTCAAGTGAAAAACTCCATGAATAGGAAATTAAATTCCAAGAAAATCCAGTAAATAATATACCGCGTAAATATTCAAATACAGATAGCGAAACAGAAAATATTAATAAAAAAACGTAATCTTTTTTTATCAAAGGATGAATTGTAAGAACGGCCGCTCCGTAGAAGACAGCAAGTAAAATAGGCAAACCTAATATGGCAAAGGGAATTAGAAAAGTTAACTGCTTATCAAAAGTTAATGAGTGAGATACCCAATAAAGACTACTTGCAAAATATCCATATCCAAAAGCAAAACCTAAAAAAAAGAAGTTAGATAATTTTGCTTTTTTTTCTTTGAATAAAATTATTAGATACAAAAACAAAGAGTAAGTAATAAAATTTATAAAGATAAAATTGTAAGGAGGTAAAGAAAAACTAGTTAAAGAACCTAATAATAATAAAAAAAAGTAACTAAAAAAAATATTTTTTTTTGACATCTTAATTTTTAAATATTTCTAATAATTTTTTGCTCTAATAAATTCATTTTTTTATATTTTTTAAATGAATCATGCTCATAACCCATAAGATGCAAAATTCCATGAACTAACATTTTTTTAAAATAATCATCAAAGCTTTTATTCTGTTTTTTAGTAATCGACTCTATATATTGATAACTTAATGCTATATCCCCAAGATAAACTTTTTTCTTTGACTTAAGTCCTTTCTTAAAAAAATTTTTCTCCTCGGCAGGAAATGATAAAACATCAGTATCTTTATTAATCTTTCTAAATTTTTTATTAAGATTCTTCATATTTTTTGTACCTGTTAAAAGAATAGATATTTCAAAGATAATCGCTCGAGATGAAAAAATAGATGATAGAATTTTTTCAATAATTTTTTTTAGAAACAAATTTAATTTGGGATATCTAGATTTCCAGTTCTTATGTTCGATAACTAAATTAACTTTTACCATTTGGCT
>Ga0214921_10000884_pt1 | contig 53344 bp, 78 predicted proteins | sample LL1505_MetaG_FD_177992 | JGI IMG/M metagenome (GOLD analysis project Ga0214921, IMG submission 177992) | Freshwater microbial communities from Lake Lanier, Atlanta, Georgia, United States - LL-1505 | ecosystem: Environmental > Aquatic > Freshwater > Lake | place: USA: Georgia | collected... | reverse complement strand
ATAATCAACGTCCCGAATAGGAGTAGAACATGGACATCCAACTCATTAAATTACTTGCTAAAGATTACGAAGAAGGGCGCATAGACCCTAAAACATTGATGGCTAAAGTCTGCCTTGATGCCTATCAGCAGGGGTTTGATGAGGGTGTCCAACAAGCAGATAAGGCAAATTTTAATAACCACGTCTTGCTTCATTTTACTGCTGGGACTGCCTAAAAAAAGCCCCCCCGATTAAGGGGGGCAAAAAGGAGAGTGGCAACTGCTCCTCGAAATTTATTCTTCTGGTGGTCTCAGCAGGCGTTTTCCTAACTCATAAGCACCTAAACCTAGCCCACCAATTACGCCAGCACCGCGCACCTTGGTCGCCGCCTTACCTGCTGGGGGAACCATAGCCGCTGTAGCCGCGCCAGCCTCTAAAGCCTTTAAAACGGCTTCGCTAGTGTCGCCAGCTTTATAACGTGCCAAGGCTTCTTGATAACTCATTACGCCAACGTATCCAGCACCACCACCTATAACTGCGCGGGGTAATGCACCTACCCTAGTAGAGGCCACGCCAGCACCTTCAAGCACGCGCCCTGCGGCGTTAGGTTGTTGTTGACCACGTTCTAGTTTACGTTTAGCAATTTCTGCATCAGTCTCGGCTTTAGTAAGCGCTCTTTGTAGAGGAGCCGCGCTCTTTACTTGCGAAGTAATAATGTTGTGTTGACTTCCCTGAGCCGCACGTTCTTGACGAATGCGGTCTAACTCAGCCTGAAGTCTTGCGCGTTCTTGCTCTTGTTGCTGTGCGAGGATGGCCTGTTGATTTCTGTTGGCCTCGTTACGCTGTGCAATTTCTTCGTTTCTTGGGTCTGCTATTTCTGGGGGTAGATAGAGTTCGCCGGGGCCTTTTTCTCCCGTCAACGTAAAGTCTTGCAACCCTATATTTTCGGCTCGTGCTTTACCTTTGTTGAACAAGTCAATAATGTCGTGAGCGCCTCTTCCATGTCCTTCACCGCGAGTCATATCAATAGCTTGATTTGCTACGTTGTATGGAACGCGCTCACTAGCCATAGCCTGTACGGTGTTATAAGGCGCACCAGCGCCAGCAATCTTTCTAGACTCAACCTGTACTTGGTCTGGCGAAACTTCTGTTGGGGGCGATGGATTAGGTATCCCTTTAAGCCTAGCTTCAAGCAATGCTTGCTCGTTTTTAATACGATTTAATTCGTTTTGGCTTTGGTTATATAGGTCATTAAGATTTTCAATACCTTGCGGTGCGGCTTTTTGTAAATTAGCACGCGCTAGTTCTATTTTGTCTTGGGCGGTAAGGCTGGCTTCTTCTGCTCTACCTGTGTCAACCTTTGGAGATATTCTTGGGTCAGTAAATGCAGGCAAAAGCGCATTAACTCCAGCACCAATAACTGCCCCAGCATCAGGAGCGTTTAGTCCGCCTTGAGTTTCTTCTGTTTTTGTTTCTTTGTTACGGTCTATTTCCTCTTGATTTTTTTTAAATTTAGATGACTCAGACTCATAGTTTTCAAAAACGCTTGGTTCTTTTACCTCTGGGATTTCTGGGTTTTTATATAGGTTAGAAGTTATTTGATGTGCGCCACGAATAGCCTTCTCATAGTTCTCATCTTCAGCGTAAGAACCTTTTACGCCATTGCGTAAACCTTCTGCATATTTGGTTATATCTGTACCAGAGTTTAAAGTTTGCGGATATAGACGACGCATCATGTGAGCGTAGTAATCCCCAAAAGCCTCTGGGCTTTCAAAGTTAACATACTTGTCTTTAGACTTTGTTTTATTGTCAGTGGCCTCAGTGCCTGTGCCAGACATATCCTTGACGTTACCAAAGTTAAAATGACCGACAGGACTACGTCCATAGTTAGACTCCATACCCCACTGAGCCAAAAGAACTGAAGGAGCAATACCAGTTTGCTTGCTTACTTGTACAGCAATTGGTGAATACTCTTCAATAAACATCTTTACATGGTCATTTGCCATATTATTCGCCCTCGCGTTTCTTACGAATTACGCCAGTTTTGGGGTCTTTAATATACCCCGGCGGTACTGAAGAATCATTAGGAGGCAACTTAGTTGCAGGAGTGTTTGCAGGTGGATTTGCAGGAGCATTTGAAGGGTTTGCAGGAGGATTCTTATCTTTCTTTTTAGGAGAAAGTAAATCCATATTCTCTTCGCGTACAGCGTCAAGTTTTTTACGATAGTTTGCTTTAAGTTCTTTATAGTCGTCGTCAATAAGAAAATCGTTGTAATTATAGCCAGACTCTTTGCTCTTTTTGTTCCACAACTTAAAGCGCTCTTCGTCAAACATACCCTGCATGATAAGGGCGTCTGACTTCAAGATGATAGCGCGTTGGCTGTCGGACGGTAACGCATAGATACCGCCAAGTAGTTTTGTTTCGTAGTCGGAGGTTGAACCCTCTCCCGGCGTTCTATTCAACTGTCTACCACGCGACTGCAACTGTGCGCTCTTCTGCATAAACATCTGCAACGCGGTCAAATCATTTGAACTAAGTTCGTACTGTTTAATAATTCCAACAGGCAAATTAATGCTGAAATTACCAACATTGACGCCCTCTTGAATGGCACGAGCAATAGCGTTACCAAGGCCGGGTCTGTTCATCAAATCAAACACAAGCGGATTGTTCTTGGCATAGCCAATCATGTCTTTAGCAATGTTTGTATTTTCAAATGCCGCCTCAGCTTGTACTCCAAGTCTTGTTGCCAATTTCTCAGCGGCCTCAGCACGACCAGACGCAGTCTTAGTTGCTGTTTCTTTTTCAGCATCCATTTCAGACTGTGTCTTTGCTGGGCTAATAACAGAAGGCTCGCCTTCTTTTGCAATCTTACGACCACGAGCCTGTTCGGACTCAAGCCAACCAAATTTATCGTAGAAATTAAGCAATTTCTGCTCATCGCCATCTGTTTGATACTGATTAATTGCGGCTAAGTATTGGTTGTATTCTCCTATATTCATTTCACGCTCAGTGCGTAATCCACGAGGAACAACTTTACGAGTAGTTTTTTCTAATTTTTCTCTTTCAATCCTATTCTTCTCTTCTTCACCTTGAGACTTGCGCATCTCTTGGAGGAAAGGAAGCATTTTGGGAGCAACGCGACTTGCAATAGCCAATATTTCGTCAGTAACTTTAATTCGACCGTCGCGGACATCCGCTACAACCTGCTGTTGACCTGATTGGGTTGTCAAATCAACTGAGGGCGCTGTGCCAGCAACTTTTACTGCACCACTTGGTGCGCCAGCGGGAGGCGGTGCGCCAGCAGTCTTTTGCCCACCCAACAGTGCGCTCATCAATGTGTCGCCACCTAACTGTTGACGAAACTCTTGCTCTCTTCCTAAAAGTTCTAGTTCTAGTTTTTGATTTTCTGCATCAGTTATTAATTGACGTTCTGCGGCGGCTCCAGCATTTTCTGCGGCACTGCCTAATGACTCGCCAAAAGAACCCGTCTTAGTTGGTTTTAAGAAGCCTGCGGCGGTTTGCATTAAGACAGGGTCAAACATCCTATTTTTACGCGCATCTAAACTTTCACGCATACGCAATAGTGCATTGTTTAACGCTTCGCGTTGGTCACCAAGGTCATCAACCACCTTATCTTTTAAGCCAGTCGGTTTCAATTGGCTTTCTAAATTCTCTGCTTGTACAGCATCAGTATCAAAATTAGCCGCCTGTGCTGGAGGTTTTGCGGATGCTTGACCTAAACCACCTTGTATTGGAGTTGCCATTTATTACCTCACTAAGTAGCCATCGGCATCGTAAAAGTTTCCGCTACCATCATGGAATTCTGCACCTGTTGGAGCCATTCCGCCATCAGCCATACGAAAACCAGTCTTTTTAATAGAACCGCCCTCTGCAACAGGCTTGCCGCCTCTGTCGTAATAAGCTTTTTGTGCGTCCGCAACACTTGTGTTTGGAAACAAAGAAGCAACTAAAGAACCCAAGCCAGCAATCTGAGACAAGGGACTATTGGAGTAACCCTCTGAGCCAGTTGTTTGTGTAGTTGTCCCCATAGGCATTTGATAGCCCTGCATTAACTTGGCAAATTGCTGAGTCTGAGCCATTGGGTAATCAAGTAGTCGTTGGCCTTGAGCCTGCTGTTGAGCGCCATAGTCCGACATAGTCTTTAGACCTGCTACGCCCATCCCCTGCTGTGCTTGACCTAGATTCTCAAAGGCCTGACCAGCAGATAATGCGCGAGATAAATCGGTTTGAGCCTGCGTGCCAGCCTGTGTATAACCTTGCTGAAGCGCTTGCATTTGCTTACCAGATAAGTCGGCTTGGATGTCACGCAAAGCGTTACCAGTAACTTGTTGTTGACGACGTGAGCCAAATTGACCAGAGCCAATAGCCGCCGCACCAAGATTAGGGAGAATGTTTTCCTGCACATTTCGATTAGTCAAACGACCCATCTCATCCACCACGCTTGAGGTGTAGGGATTCATGTAGTCAGCAATGACATCAGGAACGGTTGTAGCACCCGCCTGACCGAGTAATTGAGAAGATGCACCCATAGACCCAGCACCAGCAAAAGCAACGTCTGGAGCCATTTGGAAGGCTTGCTGTTGTAGTGGGCTAAAGCCAGCTACACCGCCTTGTTGAACAGCGTTCTGTCCAAGGTTTGCTATGTCTTGTAAATAATTTGTATAAAATTCTGGAGCCGTCTGTTGGGCTTCCGTTGTCTTGGTAATCGCGGGTAGTGGGTCACCCTGAAATAAGCCAGCCATTATTTTACTCCTTTAAGGTATGAGGTCAACACCTTTGTTTTTGGTGGGATTTTATTTACGGGGGCAGAACGCTTGTGGGCGCGGATACTCTCGCGAAATTTATCCAAAGCCTGTGCGCCAGCCTTAGTTGAACCGTTGCCAATTTGTGCCACAGTCTCAGAGTCAATTACATATTCACCATCAGCTAACATAGCAGGAATGTCGTCTGACTGTCCATCGCCTTCTCCATGTACAGCAGAGCCGTTACGGAAATCCATACGACCTTCTACCATTGGCACATTAGAAATGTGAAGCAATCCACCCTTACGCATTGGGGGAGGCATACCTTGCTGTTGTGGCATTATGCCTTGCTGTGGCATTTGAGGCGACATCTGTTGTGGAGCCATAGGAGGCGCTTGTTGTGGCAATCTTTGCTGTTGCGCTTGCTGAGGTGGTAGTTGTTGACCAACTTGAGTCATCATTTCAGGCGGATTCATTGGCGGCTGTGGGCGCATACCTAAGTTTGCCAAAATGTCCGCAGGTTGACCAAACGTGTAGTAAGACGCAACTGGGCTTGACATTGAAGACAAACCACCTGAAGCCATTTGAGGAGTTCTTTCTTCAGGAACTTCTTCGTAGCCGTAGTCACCTTCGTTAACAGGGTTGTAGCCCGGCGCATTTAGGTTAGTCAACAATTCCGCATTAGGCGTGTAGTCCCCACCGCCTGTACCGTAGTCTTCATAACCAACAAATTTAGTTGGGCCAATCCCAAAGTCTGTTGTGCGTGGGTTAATAACACCAACCTTAGACATATCAACGCCTTGGTTTTGTGAACCAGAACCACCACTAAAGTCACTACCAAGCAATGATGCAATCAAAGCACCAGCACCAGCCGCGCCTGCGGTAGTACCCAATGCACCAGTAATACTATCCAAAGCACTCTTACCAAGACCTGTGCCTTTATTAATTAAATTACCAAGTTCATCAGTAAAAGACCTGCTTGTTTCAGTTCTATCAGTTGCGTTAGTTGTGTATACAGGGTTCATTTCAGCGTCAACGGTCATTGTAGAGCCGTCATCGTTAACCATTGTGGCAGTACCATCACCATTAGCCATAAAACCAGCAGGCCACTCTGAACCTAGTTTACTGCTTGAATAAATTTTATTTTTAGGGTCGTATTTACCTGTACTATATCCCGGCGCTATTGTTACTTTCTTAGGCGTAAATACTCCTGTTACTGGGTCTTCATCTGGAACCGAAGTGCTATATTGGTCGCCATCAGAATCATAAGTTACTGTTGAGCCGTCATCGTATGTAATAGTGTAAGAGCCGTCGTCGTGATATTGCGTTACGCCGCCTTCTTCAAAATGTGGAAGCCCACCGTTTTTCATCATAGTAATTAGTCCTCCGCGCTTGACTTCATAGTCGTCTCCATTATCGTAGGTGAAGCCATTAGTGTCTGCTAATAAATAATCATTTTCATTAGGAAATTCATTGTTATCCGCTAAATAATTAGTATCAAATTTAGGCCCGATTCTTGAACTTATATCGTTATCATCATTCGGTAGGGACTCACCAACTGTTGACCATTCACCATTCTCAGCTAAAGTCCAAACTTGATTGGTATCAGGGTCAATATAAGTATTGTCAGCAAAAGCGGTATTAGCGTCATTTTCAGATTGATTTACGTCAGCAAACAAAGCATAGCTACCATCTTCGTTCATTGTGTAGATGTTGCCTGCATCGTCTTGGTAATACTGCATATCTGTATTTGCAACAGTTGTGTCAGTTCCACCAATACTGCGAGTTCCTCCACCAGTTGGCGTAGTTGCTTCAACATCTTCATCAACCTCTGCGGCGCGATAAAGCACAGACGTACCATCAGGCATAGTCTTATAAGTATTACCTAATGAGTCTGTTGTAAATTCTTCTTTGTCATCTCCAAACCCAGTACCTGTTGGCAACTTAGTTACTGGGTTTATTGTGCTAGTAGGCGTCTTGGGTCTACTAATATTTGGCGTGCTTCCACCACCCGCAGGTTTTGTTGTTCCGCCAGCAGGAGTTTTTGTGCCGCCAGAAGGAGGTGTAACAACAGGTTTACCAGAAACCTTGTCAAATAATAATTTTGTACCAGCACCAATAATTGCGCCTGTACCTGCATTTAGCACTTTACTAGTTATGGAATTATTAGTTCCAGTAGACTTTGAAATTGTTGGCCTTGTATTAACATTAACTGGCGTTGTTTTAGTCGCAGGGGTAGTAGGAGTTTTAGTTGTAATTGTTGGCTTAGTCGTTGCAGGTTTAGTAGTTAAAGTTGTTCGTGGAGTCAAAGAAGTTTTAGGAACCGAAGAAGTCTTTGATGTCAATGATGGTGTAGGATTAGTTACCGTTGAAGTAAAAGGACGCTTAGTAGAGGAAGTCAAAGGATTAGAAGTTTCAAAGCCACCGCCTGAAGTGATTGATGAGGGACGACCACCAGAAATAGATGGAGCGTTATCACCGCCACGAATAACGCTATCTAGTGGTGAGCGTTGAATTCCCCTTGCTTCAGGAAGCTGTCTACTTGATTTGCGTTTTTGTAAAATAGCCATGTCTTATCCTGTCTTTTTCAGCAATGAGGTGAGACCTGCAATGTTAGTCACAGGGCTTAATTTTGCGTTACTAGCTAATGTTTTAGCTGGAGCCGTTGTAGTTGCTTTTTGTATTGGAATTAACTTTGACACATCCATTTTTGCTGGAGGTGCTGTTGGTTTTTTAGTAACCGCACTAGCCATTTGCAATCCGCCAGTAGGACGAGCAGGAGTGCGAGATGCAGGGCTTTTTGCTTTATTAAATTGTTGTTTAAGCAAACTGCCAACACTTGCTACTACTGGTTTAGTTATGTCTGTAGGTTTAAAGCCCATTGAACTTGCCATCTTGTCTTGAGGCGTTTCTTGCGCAACGGTAGTTAGGCCACCTACGGGTGGTTCTTGAACCAATCCAGCGGTCAATAAATTTTCAGATACAGGGGCTTCAGACACAGCCGCTGTTTTAGCTACGTCCCCCATATCAACTACTGGAGCAGTTGACTCAGCTATAGTTGTCAAACCACCTTTAGGCTCTATTGAAGGAGACTGAGCAACCGTTGTCAATCCACCGACAGGCTCTGCAACAGCTTCTGTGCTTGATGGTAATGTGCTGGCAATATCAACTAAGTTTTCAGGAACATCTTTAGTTTGATTAGCCGTGTTAGCTAAAATTTCTTCAATACTTGTAGGTGCTACAGTTGTATCAGCAAAATCAGTTACAGTCTCTGCCGTTGGAGCGCTTGCTAATACTGTTTCAGGCAATACAGAAATGTCTGATGCGGCTGTTTCGCCAACAGAAGCAACATTATTAGTTCTATTCGCAACAGTATCAGCCAATACGTTTGCAGTATCAATAGTGCTATCTGGCTTTGTTTGAACCATGTTGGTATCAGCAGTAGCGTCAACGCCAATATCAGAGACCTGCACTTGAGAAACTACGTCATTTGGAATCCCTGCGCCAGTTACGGCTACATCAATAGGAGTTCCTTCTTTATCTTTTTCGTTCCAATCGGTTGCGGCAGTTTTAAACTGCTCATCAATTGTCACGTTTAATGAACGAGCGCCAGAGTCAATACCAGAACCAATAGCGCTATTTGTAAATGATGTTACAAAGTCATTTTTACCAGTTACCTCAGAAGTAACTCCAGCAGAGACCGCTTTTACGCTGGCATTGTATACGGACGTTGCGTCTTTTAAATCCAAGCCATTTTCCATAGCTAAGTCAATTACATCGTCTTTTACAAAACTAGCAACTTCTCCAACACCGCCTTGTACCATACCGCCAACAAATCCACCAGCAAAACCATCTTCAAAACTACCGCCTTTTATTTCAGCCATAGTTCCATTAACTAAACCCTTGCTAATTGAATTACTAGCAACCTCGGTAAATGTTTCATTAAATCCAGCCTCAATAAATGATGAAGACACAGTTGAGGAAATAGAACTTGAAATGCTCGGCGCAATCTCTCCGCCAATATAAGCCATACCCGCTGACAAAGCAATGTCTTCAAGGTCACCACCACGAGCCGCCGTAAGTGCCGCCATAGTGACATAAGGAGGAATACCAATATAACTTCCCGCAACAGATAGCAACACTGGCAAAGGGTCTTCAATGACCGCCTCAACAACAGTTGAAACTGTTTCAACAACCGTTTCAACAACGTCACTGACAACTTCAACCACATCACCAACGGCGTCAAATACGGTCTCAACAACATCTGCAACAGCTTCAAATACTGCGCTCATATTATTCCCTCTCAGCCCGTTTTGGCCCTAACTTGACCGTCACGCGAAAACCTTTGTTAGTCTTTTCAGCGCGATACCCCATACCCTCTTGCGGAGGGTTGCGCGAAATAGCTTTAAAAATGTTCATAATCGTTGGGTCTTCAAACTCGCTTACAAGCGTATCAAAGCCCATTTTGTATGCCCCCTGAATAAAGGCGTATGAACTCTCTAGGTAGTTGCGAGCAGTGTCTGCATTTAAAGCGCGAAACACTCCTACACGCCCCTCGGCGTTGTGAACAACAAAAAGAGTATTGCCGTTACGGACTATAGAAGTGCCTTGCATATTCATTTCTTTGACCATCGCCGCGTAAATTGTGGACGCGGGATATTTTGACTTAGTCTCTTGAGCGGCAATCATTAAGATTGCTTCAGTACCTAATTCTTTCTTTTTGCTATCGACCAGCATCACATCCCCTTAAAAATTGCGGCAGAATAGATATTTCCCATCCCAGCCGCTAGACTCATTATCAAGCCATTCGGTGGCGTTGTCGAATCCGAAAGGAATACCGAATCGCTTTCGGTTCGATTTGCAATTGCAGGAACAACACCAGATTTAATATCATCTAAAAGTAAAAGTGTTTCAAGCAGTCCACTGCTACCCATCGTATGACCAATCTTCTGTTTATACGAGGTTGCAACGAATGCTTTTAGCGTTTGATTCAAAGCATTCTTTTCAGCTTTGTTGTTGGACGCAGTTCCAGTGCCGTGGGTTTTTACTATTTTAATCTCATTAGGGGTTAAATTACCATAGTGCAATGCACCTTCTATGGCTTTAATGAACCCCTCACCATCCTCACATTGTCCAATTGCATTGGTAGAACGCTCTGAAGCGCTGTACGCGCCCATTAATTGAGCATGAGGATTGATTTGTTGTTGAGCAACAGCTTTGCTAGATTCAAAGATTGCCAAGGCGGCTCCTTGCCCAATACGAAACCCAAAGTTAATCGAATCGAAAGCGGATGGCTTTATACCTTCTTGTTCTTGCTTTTCAGTAAGTACGGCCTTGGAGTCCCCAAAGAACTCTAAAACAGCATTAGATACACCGTCTTCAACAGTTAGAACAATTACGCGCTCATAGTCATAAAAGTTGATGAGGCTAGTTACATCCATCATTACTTTAAGACTTGATGCGCAGGCGCTAGCATCGGTTGTGACCATGTCCATCTCACCAAAAGACTGAGCAATACGACCCGCATAGACCTGCGTCAACGTGAATGGCAGGAACTTGTAGGTGTAAGTCAGGCGTGATTTGTACTCACGTTGACCGATGCCAGCAAAATGTGCGTTGCCACCAGCAAGAATAAAAGCAGTCTTGCCTACAGGGTTTTCCCGTAGATAGGTAAGCAACTCAGGGTCAAGTACTTTTTCCGCCAACTTGTGGGGAACGTAGACTAAACCTAGTTTTGTTCGATTGTAGGTATCTGGAAACCAATTTACCTTTTGTGGATAGATAATATCGTCAAATAATTCAACGTCTTGAGTAGAGGCTGTACGATAGTGCGTTAAATAAATCATTTACATATCTCCGCAACTTCTTCCATCGAGACAGGCTCTTTGGTTTTATTAGCCATCACAAGGTCATGGAGTTCTTGGACAGACTTAGGTGACCACTCTTTACTTACCTCGTCTGCAATACCGTAGATTTCGTCAAAGTACATTAGCATGACTAGCCCATCTAGGCTATCTAAACCAATATCCGCAAACTCATCTTCCATCGCCTCTGCGATGGTTGCTGTGGCGTGTGCTGGTCGCGCCACCTTTGCCACATAATTAAATATTTCAATGAAGTTCATGTTGCCGTTTCCTCAGTTGATTGATTGACTGCTCCGACCAGTGCTGATGCCCAGTCTTGCCAGTTCTCATATATATAGGGGCTAGGAATACCTTCGTTGACAAAAAGGTCAATCGCCTTTAAACCTGCCGCCCACTGCTTCCACTCCTCTTCGGGAGTATTTATTGATAGCTGTTGCGCCGCATAAGCCTCGCACATAAGACTCGTCCAAGAGTTCCATGTGTGATAACGAGGGTCATATACAAGCGCAATAGCCATATTAGTTTCCGAAAGGTCTGACGTCGCCAAGCGTTACGCTTAACAACACCTTACCCATTTGAAAAGTTCCACCCTGTACATTACTTCTAAAACGTAAACGAATTTCTCGACGTTGTTGACGCATATCAATTTTGCCTGTGTCTGGGAAAAATGTATATTCTTGCGAGGCTACGTCTGCTGATTGTGCATACGGTCGACCAGTAACTAAAAAAGTCATTTCGCCCTCTTGAATAAAATCAGGCTCAACACGTTCTAAGTTGACCCAAAAATTTTCACCTACAGGCGCGGTTTGGGCAGGGCCACCAGCTACAAAACCTAAGTCGCTAGTTTCAAAATAACTATCAATTGCGTCTGATGATTCAAAAATAACTTCGTCAGTGCCAATTTCATGTTGCCAAAGGGTAATCCTACCCGCCGTCGTATTAAACGTCACAGGGACGGTTGCAGAGGCTGTGGCAGGCTTATCTAACGTAACAGTGAAATAGTTAGGTGTTGCACTTGGCGCAATTGCGATTACAAGTGAAATATTTGTAATACCTGCGCCTATGACTTGTTGACCTAATAACACTAAGTTGGTTTGAGGAATTTCAATATTTGCGCTTGCGTTTACTGTGGTTGCTGTTGTAGAAAAAACTTCAGTCAACTCGCTTAAAGTTGAGCCAGCATTGATAGGGTAATGGAATACTTGTGAAAAGAATCCAGCAGTTCGATATGCTCCTAAAGCACCACCAGCGTCATACCAACAATCTTCACGGATGTTATAAATGATGCAATCATTACACTCTTCGCTATCACCTGAAGGAAAGAACCACCAGATTTCGCCAAAACGAGGAACCTTGTTGGCGTATACCTTTTGCTGTTGCGCATAATTTAAATTGTCAAAGAAATAATTCTGATTAAATGTGTTTTTTATTTCTTTGACAACGCCGTTGTAAAGTAAGAAGCGGTCAACACCAATCCAATAATAGATGCCATCGTACTCAATGACGCACTGACTGGAAAGAATAGAAGACTGGCTAGAGATGATGTCATAACGCCAATAGAACGTCTGTGGAGTGCCTGAAACGGTTACTGTGGTTGGTGTATAACTAACACGAATCAAGGAGTCTAAAGACCAAAATAAGCCTGAAGGAGCGTTTGAACCACCTCTTACTGGCAAGCCTTTAACAATCTTCGTAGAAGCCACGTTAGTCTCGTTAGCGTCTGCGCCATTCCAATCAAAAGGATTTCCAGCTACGCAGTTCTTAATAAGGCCGTTGTCACCATAGACAAAGACGTAAGGATGAAGTACCACTACGCCGCCAGCAACTTCAATAACGTCACCAGTAGGGTTTGTTCCAGAAGTATCTGCAAGCGGAGACAAAACTGTCCCAGAGATATTTCCAGCTAAAACAGGGGTTGCAAATGTTTGGTCAATTTGTGCCAAATTTTGACCAGCGTGCGCTACAAGTAATTGATTACCAGAACCTTGAGCATCAAACGTAGAGTCAAACTGCCACAAATTTAAATTGCTGGCTGTAAAACCATTGTTGATTGTGGCAACTTTGATTGAAAAGCCACTACCAGTGCCACCAATTGTTGCCGCAGTAGCGCTTAAAGTGTTTCCTACTGTATAGCCATTGCCGGGTTTAGTAAGAGTAACCGTTGTTACCGTTGCACCAGAAACCACAATTGTGGCCTTAGCGCCAGTGCCAGAGCCGCCAGTCAAAGTTACATTAGTATATGTGCCGTTGGTATACAACGTACCACCTACCAAAGTATTAAGTGTCAATATTAATCCTGTAAACGTAAATTGATTTACGCCAGCGCCAACACCATTGTTGTTAATGTTAAGAACTTCAAGACCATTGTTGTAGCCGTTAAAAACTTGATTATTGCCGTCTTGGGAGTTAACGTAGATACCACGCGAGTATCCTTTTGCATCACTAGTAATGGCTCGATAACCACCAATCTTTCTTGGACGCCCACGTTGAAAACGCACCCAAAGTGCGTCTGTATAGAAGTTCATATCGAATATTGTGCCGTCCCGTTGTACGCCGGGCAAGGTATCAATAGTGAATACCTTCTTAACCATCAGAAAGACCCACCAGAAACACCACCTGTAAAGTTACCAGTGCCAACAATAGCCAAACCAGTAGCGGATAGTGTTGAACGTAAGACACCTAAAATAGATGTATTAAATTCGCCAGAAGCATTTCTGTAAATACCAGTTGTTGGCTCAGAACCAAAGTACAAAGCAGGTGAGGAAACAGTCCCATTAATTAAGCCAATAGAAGATGAGCCAGCTAAAACCGTATTAGCGTTAACTAAATTCACAGAATCACAAATTAAAGTGGCCTGTTGATTAGAAGCTATGGTTGCTGTTGACCCGCCAGAATTGGTGGTAATACTTACAGTGTAATTGCCAACACCACCTACGGTAGCATTTTGAATGTAGTACACCTGTACCGTTGGAGGCACAATAATAGTGACATTACCAGTTAAAGTTCCTGTGTACTTTTGAATGACGTTTGACGCTTCTGTTGCGGTCAACGTATACGTTCCAGTAGTTACCGCCTTTGAAAGCTGAGTAAATGCAAATTGCGTGTTTTTGCCTAAACCGACCGTGTAGAAAGTAGAACCGCTACATACAATAATTGCAGAGTCAGAAGGTTGAAAAACTAAAGAGGCGGAACCATTAATGGTATTACCGCCAGTTCCCGTAACGGTCAACGCACCAGTTCCGCCATTACGCAAAAACATAAACCAATTGTCGCCAAGAGTAGATGCGCCTGATAACGTCAAAGTACCCGCACCACCTGTCCAAACATAAGTGCTAGAGCGGTCAGTGGTAAGTGCAGTGTAATTAGAAGAGAAGGTTGTAACAGGCTGTGATTGGTTGAGCGTCTGACCAATTGCCAATAAACCATAACCAGCAAGGGTAGCGGCGTCTGCACCAGAAGAACCAATACCAAAAGCAATAATACCCCACGTTCCTGCGGTGGTTGCATTTGTGATAATGTAGATGTACTGTGCTTGCCCTGCGGCAACAGTAACAATTGTGTTTGCACCACTGTAATCTTTAACCGTTACAGCAACAGAGCCGACGTTACGAATTAAAGCGTCTTGACCGACCGAGGCTTGGTTGGCAGGCGGCATCCACAACTCATTAGCAGTGGTAGTGGTTGACACCTCCATGATACGAGCGGCGGCATCATTAGTTGTTGTGCCATTAATAGGCCACGCTAACTGTAAGTCATCCGTTAGAATAATTCGACGATACGATACATCCGTCGGTTGAACGACGTTACCAGTAAATGGGGAGTTATAACTCATATTTAAGTATCCAATACGGTTGCTTGACGGTCACCAATACGCTGGACGTCTTCAGCTTTAAGCGTTTGAATAATAAGGTCATAGTTTTGTTGCCACATAGGCATCCGCTCATCGTTCTTAATGTACGGCATAGCCTGCAACAAAGACCCATACAACAACGCTTGCGGGGCGTAAATAGTAAACCAATTCGTTTGGTTGGAGGAATCAAGCGGTTGAAGCCGCTCGTAGTACAGAACTTCAAATTCATACGCCAAAGCTGGAGATGGGGCTACTAACCAATGCGTATAGTCATAATCTCCAAAATAAGAGGGTACGCCAGTCACTGTTGCATCAGGGGCAAACTCTCGTAGGTATTCATACTTACGAAGCAATACTGGTTGTTTTTGACCAGCTACGGTAATGTTAAAAGAAACCGTCTTATGCCATCTAGCAGGCTTGTCGATGATAGGTTGGCCTATAGTCATCGTGGAGGCTTGTACCGTTAGGTTGCCAAGGAACTTAATTTGGCTGGCAATGATTTGCTCTGACAACATAATGAACAGAGGAATTTTGGCAAGGGTATCATCATCAGTACGGTCTAAGTAAGACTGAATGTTTTCGACCAATGAGTCGTAAGTCATTACTGATGCGGTCGTCATATTTAGTTGCCCTTGTTAATTTTGGCTACCGTTTTTCACAAACAGTTAAGGTAATTTTAATACTTTTTCTCAAAAAAGCCTATACAATCATGGTTTCTGCTGATTTTTGTACATCCGCCACCCTTTTCAACCATCCTTTACCATAGGTTGGAAAATTATCTAATGACTTGTAGAACTCTTCTTTATTGTTACTAAATTTTTTGAGCAAGTCTAATCCATTAGCATCTTTAATAGCTTGTAAGGTGGCAGGCCCTATTACCCCATCAGGATTTACTCTTAATGCTTTTTGAATCATCTTCCGAGCGGCGAATGCCCCTGCATTAATAGCAAAATCAAAAACGGCATAATCCACGCCATTAGGTAAATCATCACCCCTAACAGCATCCCAATAGTCTCTTTTGTAAACAGGTTTAACATCTTCTTTCTTTAGCGCCTTCATATCATCTTGAGTTACTTCATGTCCTACATACTTTTCCCAAACAGCTTGGGTACAACCCCACATCGTGCATCCTTCACGACCATCAGGTAAATGATTGCCTTTATCACGTTGGTCGTTAGTAAATCCACCCTCATGGGCGATAACCATCTCAAATGACTTTTCCCAATTACTTAGCATTTTTATTCCTCATGTCTGCAAGTTTCTCCACCGTTCTACCTCCGAAATATGCGAGGAAGCAAATCTGTCCCCATTGACCTAACAGATTTACGAATCCTTCTTGTGGGCTATATCCAAATGCTGACATCATAGTAAAAACAAAATAAGATACAAATATTGCAATTAAAGCCATAGGTCTAATGTTTTTAGATAACCATGAATCTGAACCCATGTCAGACTTCCATCGGTCACTAATATTAGTCTGTTCTATTTCATATAATTTGGTATCGTTTGCCATCTGAGCAAGTTCACCATTTTGGGCTAGCGTTGCTAATTCCAACTGTGCCTTAGCCTTAGCTTCTGGGTCAGGTATCAACTTATCAATTAACTTACCACCAATATTAAGTATTGCATCAAGTCCTAACATTATTTTTTCCCCTTTTCACGCTCTTCAAGCAACTGTACTTTAACTTGCAATTGATGAATGTCTTTATAAATTTCTTCTTTCATAGCGTGTCTGCGTTCTGCACTAATCGGGCTGTCAGTCGGCACATTTTCTTTGGTGATTAGTGCTGGCATCTGCCCTTCAATCTTAGTCAGCCGTGTAGAGAAATCAGACACTTGACCGAGTAGCCATGCCAGACACGCTACAACAATAGGCAAGACTGCTTTTAGGATGTCTTGAATATTCATAGTCCAAGAACTTTTTTAACCATTTCAGCGGCAACGCCGGGGCCAAGCAACACGGCTAGGATGACTACATACAAGAGGTACTCAATCCTATTCATGCGCTTGGAACCTTCGTCAAAGCGGGTTTGAATGACCTCGTACCGTTGAGCGCATATCGCCTCGTGAACGCTTAAACGCTTGTCGGTCTCGTTAGCCAATTCTTCAACCCCTTCCATATGACTTACTCCGCTTTTGGCTCTTCTGCTTCAGCAGGCGGCAATTGACTTTGGGCTTCTTGTTGAATGCCTTGAATCAAATTCGCTACTTGAGCATATGGTTGATTCCCCAAATACTGAAGAATGCCATTTACCAAATTGGTTGATAAAGATATATTACTTTCCATTGCCATTTTCCTTTAAAAAATTTCCGCTGTTATGGGTCAGCGGTTCACCCTTCTTCTATTATGCCGAAGGTGTTACCCAAGGTAAAGGGGTGTTCTCAGGGCTTGTAGGTGGTGTAATTAGGCTATCAATCTGCCCTTGTACACAAGCCTGTGCGCTGTCTATTTGGTTCTCAGGAATCCAACTAATAACTAACGCCTCAGTTAGGTTTGCGTAAGGCACAAATGTCGTTTGCTCTGTAGAGTCAAACTGTGTGTTGCCTTGGATAGAGGCAGTATAAGTGCCGTCTACTCCTGTTACTTCCCATAAACAATTTACGACATACTGTGGGTCTGGGGTGTTTAAAGTATACATAGATGTTACTTTTGTTGTAAAAACTGTTGTCATGCTAATACTCCTTTTTGATAACCATGATTGGCAAATTGTCCGTGTGCCATTTCACGCCATAACTCCATAAATTCTTGGGCTAATTCTTTTGTTGAAAATCCACCAACAGTTTTAAGTTTTTTGTTTGTTCGCAATGAACAAGTCCAATTCTTTTCTTTTGGTTTTTTAGAAACTCCTTTAATGCCCGATGTATTATGACACGGCAATGTAGCATTATGATTGTTTTCTGAACGACTAGCCACTCGCAAATTTTCTATTCTATTGTCTTCTCTATTGCCGTTTATATGGTCTATAAATTTAGGTAAATAGCCATTATGATAAAGAAAAACAAGGCGGTGTTTTAAGTACATAGTGCCTTTAATAACAACTCGCCAATAAGAATCTTTTGTATTCTTGTACCCAGCAATAGTTCCATAACGCAATAAATTAACTGGTCTTAACTTCCAATGCAAATCCCCATCCCTGTATTCAAACAGTTCTTGGACTTGTTGTTGAGTTAACGCCATTTTAATTCTCCTATCTAGATGCAAGTTGTTGTTTAAGTGAATCTACTTCTGCTTTTAACTCTTTTATTGCGTTAATCATGTACCAAGTTAAGTTGTCCGAGTCAACAGACATTACCCCAGTTGATTCAGTCTTAACGCACTCAGGCAATACTTGTTGAAGTTCTTGGGCAATAACACCAAGTTGAACACCTTCTTTTTTAATTGCTTGATTTTGTGGTAAATCTGTAACTTCTGTAGGCAGACGATACTCAAAGTTACGCACTTGAATCTGCGTAATCTTATCTAGACCTATGTTGTTGTCTACAATGTTTTTCTTGAGTCTTTGGTCAGAAGTAATAGCCCAAGTTGCAGAGTTGTTACCTTGATAAACACTACCGCCAGAGTTTGGACTAATAAACCCTGTACTAGTACCTTTACCAACTGCTGCATACCCAACAACAAAAGAATAATTGTCTGTTGCAGTACCTACAGTAGCGTAGGCGCCTACAATCATATTACCTGCGCCAGTAGTTATATTTGCACCTCCACTACCAGTATAGTAGCCAGCCTGAGTGCCAAGCAAAACATTTGAATCTCCAGTGGTTGCGGCTTGTCCAGCACTATATCCAACCATAACATTACCACCGAATGAACCGCCATTGCCAGACGTACCTGCTTGATAACCTATACAAGTATTGGCACTAGCACTGGTGTTTGAATTAAGTGCGCCATACCCCATTGCTGTATTGGAAGAACCTGTTGTATTTGTTGCAAAAGCATTTCCACCTAATGCTGAATTATATGAGCCAGTTGTATTTGGAACGGCACATTGACTACCAACAAATGTATTTTGTATACCAGATGTATTACTTGTCCCTGCCTGATGACCAATTCCAGTATTCCCATCAGCATTATTTGTATATAAGGCTTTGTAACCTACGGCAGTACAGTAATTTCCACTAGTGTTTGTATACATTGTCTGAAGACCTACTGCTGTATTATTAATACCAGTACCATTATTATATAAAGTCTGTAAACCTAAACCAGTGTTTGATGTGCCTGTAGTGTTATAGTACATAGCACCAAACCCAACAGCCGTATTATTATTAGCGGTAGAATTAGAGTAAAGGGCGCCCCAACCTATTGCCACAAGATTTATACCAGTTGTATTTGTATAAGCCGCCTGATAACCTACTGCTGTGTTGTTAGAGGCGGAGGTGTTTAAATAAAGCGCCTGTAATCCAAGTCCTGTGTTTTGTACGCCAGATGTATTAGAATAGCCTGTATCAGAACCCATCCAAGTATTCTGTGCGCCTGTAGTTGAATACCCTGCCCGAAAACCTACTGCTGTGTTACCAGAGGCGGTAGTGTTTGAGAATAATGCTGATGCACCAACAGCAGTGTTATACGCTCCAGTTGTGTTTTGATACAATGCCGCTTGACCAAAAGCACCATTAAAAAACCCAGTAGTGTTTATTGCTAATGAGTCAGCACCAAATGCGGAATTTGCATAGCCACTTGTGGTAGAAGTCATGGACACATAACCAACTGCGGTATTGGAGTTTGTTGTAGTTTGTGCCGCTAATGCTCTATAGCCAACAGCAGTAGAGTTAAATCCAGTAGTGTTGGCACTCATTGCTTGCTGACCTACTGCAGTATTGTATGAGGCGGTGGTGTTGTTTGCTAAAGCATCTTTACCAAAAGCAGCATTATAACTACCTGTTGTATTGAAATACATGGAGTTTTTACCAGCAACCGTGTTATATGAACCAGTTGTATTAGTGCGAAATGCGCTTTCCCCAAGCGCTACGTTTTCTGTGCCAGTAGTGTTAGAATAAGCCGCTTGATAACCTACTGCTGTGTTATTAGATGCTGAGATATTACCTAAAAGAGCGTCACCGCCAATAGCGGTGTTGTATGAACCGCTTTGATTTACCGAAAGAGCGCCAACTCCTAATGCACTGTTACCTGTACCCGCAAGATTTGCCGCAAGCGCAGACCGCCCAATTGCAACATTCTGTGCGCCAGAAGTGTTTACCTTTAAAGCCTCCCAACCAACAGCCGTATTATTTGCGCCAGTATTCGAACCCGAAATAGTGTTAAAACCCACCGCAGTATTGGTAGACACAGCACCTGCACCACGACCAACAGTAAGACCATAAACAGTTAAGTCAGTACCAGAGTATAAAAGGTTGGCTGAGTCCACCAAGTTACCGCTTGCACCTGCGTAGGTTACACGACCCGATGTTAAAGAGGAATCAGTAAAGTCATTAGCAGTTAAGGTAGTACCATTAAAAGTTAAGTTGGCTGAGTCTGTTAGTAGACCTGCGGTTGTTGCGTATGGAACACGACCACTTGTTAGACTAGAGAATGTAATCGAGCCTGATGATGTCAACCCTGTCAAGCCTGTCAGAATACCTGCATCACTCAATATGCCAACTGAGTTCTGTATTAGTTTGCCTGTTGTTAAATCAAACCTTGCTAGGGCGTTATCCGTAGCACTTGCTGGGCCAACTACATCACCTGATGCGCCTGAAGTTGAGGCCAATAATGTAACAGTTCCAGCATTGCTTTTATAGTACAACTTTCCATCGGTAATGTTGATAGCCAACTCACCGTTTGCTAAGTTACCAGCAGTTGGTACAGCCGCCGCAGTGGTGCTGTAGTAGAGAGATAAGGGCGTATAGCCTGCTTGTGACATTAGAATGTTCCTCCAAAAATGCCTGTAGTGGCAGTGACTGTTGTAAAGTTTCCTGTTGTAGGCGTTGTAGCACCAACAGTACCATTAATATTAATTGATGCAGTACCTGTTAAATTTGTGACCGTACCACTGCTTGGTGTACCTAATACGCCGCCATTTACTACGAATGCCCCTGCCGTGCCTGTATTGACTCCTAGAGCCGTTACAACGCCTGTCCCAGTAGTCACGGTACTTGGTGCAACTCCAGCGCCGCCACCAATCATTAAAGCATTTGCCGCCAAGAGTGCAGATGTTGCCCAAGTGCTTGTGCTTGTAAAGTAGGGTATTCCACCGCTTGTTCCAGCAACTGTGAACGCTGGGGTTGTGGTTGCAGTAGCAACAGTAATAATACCACCAGTAAAACTAACTGATGTGACCGTACCACTTGTTGCTGGGGATGCCCAAGTCGGTGCGCCGCTTGTAGTAGCTGTTAATACTTGTCCCGTAGTCCCAGCCGCCGTATAAGCAATCGTCGTCCCAGTCCCGTATACAACTCCGTTAGATGTTGGTGTTGCCGTTCCGTTCGTGCCGCCATTGGCAATTGGTAAAGTTCCAGTTACGCCTGTTGTTAAAGGCAAACCAGTAACATTAGTCATCACACCTGACGCAGGAGTTCCTAACGCAGGAGTTGTTAGAATAGGGCTAGTAAGAGTTTTATTGGTTAAAGTCTGAGTGCCTGTTAATGTTGCCACGGTAGAGTCTATGGCAATCGTCACGGCGGTTGAGCCATTGTATGAAGTGCCAGTCAAACCTGTGCCAATAGTCAATGCATTGGTTGCTGTAGCAGTAATAGTCCCAGAAGCACCTAAAGCAACCGTAATACCGTTGTAGGTCACAGAACTATTAGTAAGGCTTGCATTGGCAATGTTGGTCAATGTGTTGCTTGAACCGCTGATTGTTTTGTTTGTTAGCGTTTGTGTACCAGTTAAAGTGGCAACAACGGTCGTATCAATTGAAATCGTACCTGTAGAGGTGATTGGGCCACCAGTAAGTCCAGTTCCAGTTCCAACAGAAGTAACGCCAGAACCCGTAATAACTGAACCCCATGCACCATTAGCATAGCCCTCAAAGGTTGCTGTAGTCGTGTTATAGCGGAACATTCCATTAATTGGGCCTAGACTTCTCTGCCCTGTTGTTCCTGCTGGGAAGGCAATGCTACCAGTACCCGGCACTATTGGGTTAGAAGCCAAACTAATGACTGGAGCCGTAGTTCCATTAGTAACTGTTATTTGGTCAGCAGTTCCAGTAACAACCGAGATAGTTCCATCACCAGAACCTAAAGAAACCCATGCCCCACCTTGGTATCCCTCAAAACGAGCCGTTGTTGAGTTGTATCGAATCATGCCATTGACTGGCGCTACTGGACGACTTCCAGTCGCTCCAATAGGTAAAGTAAGACTAGCAGTACCACCCAAAATAGGATTGTCTGCTAAAGAAATTGTTGGTACACCGCTCACGCCGTTACCGTTAGCGACCGTAACTTGATTGGCTGTGCCTAAAAGAGTCACCGCGCTAATAGCGCCACCAGAAGAAATGGTCATCAAACCATTAGCGCTGAGGTTTGCCAAGTTCAATACTTGACCATCTAAAGCGATGGTTGGGTTACCAGATATACCAGTTCCATTGGTAATTGCAATACCAGCACCAGAAACGGCTATAGAACGATTGGTAATAACTGTAGAAGACGTTTTTACCTGAAAGCCAGTACCAGAGTTCACTAAAGACAATAAAGCGCCTGTAGTGCTTATATTGAAGAGTCCTTGAGCGCCACCGTCTGTAATCACTAAACCATTTGTCACGCCAACATAGCGACTATTAGGAAGCTGAGGTGTTTGGGAAACTGTCAAATAGGTGTAAACCTGCGACGGAGCGGCGGCAATTGCACTCGTCGTCGTCTGCACTGTTACGCCATTTTGGACAATAGGAACAGCCTCTGCGCCTGTAATAGCACCTGCCGCTGGGAGTTGTAGTATGGTGACTTGTGCGGACATTTATGTACTCGTATTGTTTGGGGGATTAGGCGCAATAGTGTCCTTATTCCCTGTGTTAGTAGGAGTTTGAGTATTTTGTTCGGTCGAAATTTGGAACTCGCTTGTTCCGCCAGTCATTAAGAAGTTATCGTTAGCCGCAACACTCACATCAGGGCGTGCAAACCGAAGGTTAATCCTTTCGGTTTTCCGTGCCGCCAAACGGTAGGGGTCTAGGGTATCCCAACAGCCTTGTCCGCATACGCGAAGGCCGGGGCTGTTTCCATCTGGCCTCAAGTCCACATAGGTACGCTTCATCTTGCACCTATCGCATACCGCGATTGCAAGTGAAGTGAGTCCCTCGGTGTCAAGAAAAATAGGCATTATCTTGTGTAAACTGAAATATTAGGGGCAAAGTAAATCGGCGACTTGTCGCGCTCTTCCTGCTCTGCTTCGTATAAATACTTATCCGCCATCTTTTCTAGATAGTTCACTCTATCCATAGCAACTTGCGGGAGTTCGAGGCTCATCCTATGAGCCAGCATGAAAATAACAGCCTCATACCAACGCTGAGGTATCTGTAACTCATCTGTTAAAGCACCAACATCCATAATTTGCGTGGAATACCATACAGTCATTTGTACAAAAGGATTGCTTGGTGTAGGCCACAAATAGATGGTTGGGGTTGGAATTGTGCGGTCAAACCAAAATTGGAAGGGTTGGTTTGCCGTAAAGTTCTTATTTGGTAAATTGGTGTAGTCATCGCGATTTAAGCGAGACATCATTACTTCGGTGCTGTTATTACCTATGTACCACTCACGCAAAGCTAAAGTAGTGCCACTTGAGGCTTTAATTCGATAGAAGGGGACGTTTTGACCGGGGTCTATGTCTGTCCATACCCATGTGTTGTCCTTAACAGCAATTGCCCCAAGGTTCTCTAAATCGTAATAAGTCGTGCCATCCATCGAGTATTGCAGTGCAATATTCCACGTTGCAGACCCATTATTAGCAATATAAGGTAAAAATCCAATAGAACCCGCATAGATGGGGTTTGTTGTGCCAAAATTGACCGTAAAGTTACCATTTGCAGAAGTTTGTTGCGTATAAGTATCGACGTCGCCATCGTATAGATTTGCAATCGTACCGCCAGCAGAAGACGTATATGCCCCTACTGGGCGATTTAATGTGCGATATAAGACGTTTAAAGTGTCAACAGCACCACTAGGTAGGGTATAGCGGTATTTGTCCGCAGACAGCCCTATAACCTCTTTGCTGATACACCAATATTGAATACCTCGATTAATGAGGTTAGAAAGAAGGAACCCTAGCGATTGACGCGAAGTCAAAACTTGCTCGGAGGTTAGTTCTTCAGCCAACTTGCCGCATCGACGAGCGCCGTGGTCAATCAACGTCTGTACGTTGTATGTTTGTCCATAGGTGTCAGAGTACGCCATGTCTATCCTTTACCAACCAGAGCATTTCCAACGCCTCAGTGATGCCTTTGCTCTTGGAGCATCACCCTTTGCATTCTCTACAACACCTGCCATTCTTGCACAAAACGAATCTTTTCTTGCTCCACCTTGTGGTTGTGGAGCCTTTAAATGACTTCCAGTTTCTCTATTGTATTTTGCACGACCTTTTGCTGTTAATCCAGCACCTTTTTCAACAGACAACTTTTCACCACGACCAATAGCAAGAGAAGGAGTCTTTTTTGACATAATTAAAACCTATATTTAGCTGTTTTCTGTGCAATTTTTTTGGGTTGCGCTACAAATTGTTTTCCTGCGGCTTTTCCTTCTCTTTTTGCTTTGGTCGTTGAAGCATATTCAGCAGGGCTAAGGCTTTTAATTGCAGACTCTGGAAGGTATCTTTCACCTGTTTTACTAGACGGTTTTCCACTTTTAGTTCTCCATTTTTGGTCGCCCCAATCCTTCAATGATTGTTGCGGCTTTTTAATCACGATAACCACCACCTGCATCTTTGTACTTCTTGGCAACCAACTGAGCCTTTCGAGCAGACCACTGACCTGCTCCAGTACCTTGCACAGCTTGAGACTTTACTTGAGAAACAATACGCTTTCTAAGTTCAGGTTTAGTGTAGTTACCAGCTTCGTTGACGTTACCACCATCAGCCATTTTCTTTTTATCTGCCTGTACAAACTCTTTTCCTACCTTGGTGGGAATGCCAACTTTTTTTGCAAAGTCAGGATTGTGCGCAACCGCCGCCATCAATTTGTGTTGGGCTGGTGATTTGCTTGGCATGATTATGTCACTGGGTTAACGTAATGTTTTTGCATTTCCAAGATGACTGTGTATGCATCTCCAGCACTACCATCTAAAGTTGTAAAAGTAATGACGCCATCTTTACCAGTACCTGCGTTGTTCCACAAACCACCAAAACCTGAATAGTCTTGGGTGTAATTTGTATTTGGCGGAATAATTTCAATAACAACTGGTGTACTTGCTTTCCAATTCATTTGAACTTCTAAGCCATGCGTCATTGCCGTGCATTTTAAAATGGTTACGCCATCACAAGCACCGCCTGCATTGGATGGCAAAAGTGCTGAAGGAGTTACTTTTGCAACCGCAGATTCATTTTCAGTCGTACTCATTGATGCATAAAACTTCATAATGGCGACTCTTTCGCCATCAAATAATGTTTGGGATGTAGCCGTAATAGTCATTCATTTCTCCAATTAAAAGCAGGGGGCGAACCCCCCACTAATTTTTAACAAGCACGTCCACCGCGTTTTTTACCTGCTGGGGATACTGTTATAGATTTTTCAGTTTCTGTAACAGAACCTTGACCTCTCATAGAAGGAGACATTGATTTCTCTTTATCACTTACAGCGCCTTGACCAGTTAGGCTTGCATAAACCTTCTTAGCTTGGCGTGGCAAGAACATCAGAGCATCAGTCATCATCTTGCGGTCTGCCTCATTCTCTGCCTTTTCACGAGCATAGTGAGCGTCATACGCGCCGTTTGATACATCCATCTCTTTGTCAGAAGTTGAACCACCACCAGCCATCTTCATATTGCCATACTTGCTGTAGACCTCGTTAGATTTTGCTTTAGCCGACTTCATGGCTGAAGCATTTTCTCTACCGAATGCTTTCATCAAGTTACCTTCAGCAAGGGTAACTTTTCCACCCCTTTTGAAAGTACCAGACAATTGATTGATGCTTACAGGTTGCGAAGGCTTTTTAGCGCCTTGTGGCATCGCGACGGGTTTGCCTGAATTAACAGTTCCCCCCGCCGCGTAGGCTTTTTTTGAAGATTTACCCCCCATTTTAAAGCCTCCAGCATTACCCAACTTGACACCACCAGTAGCCATTCCGCCCATTTTCATCTTGCCTTTGCCATCAGCCGCAAAGTCAGGAACCATCTTCCCGCCCTTTTCAACCATAGACATACCACCGTCTTTGAAGCCACCAGCATTGCCTAGTTTTACGCCACCTGTAGCCATGCCACCTTTTTTGTAGCCACCAGCGTTACCAAGAGCAACACCACCAGTTTTTAGACCTTTATGTCCTTTGCTTGCAGGCTTGGACTCGTGAGACTTTAGTTCTTTTTCAAGACCCTTCATCTTTGACATCTCAGTCATATGCGTCTTTTTGGACTCGCCACCTTCTGCTTTGCCACCTTTTTTCATTGGAGGCATTGCGGCAGGCATTGCAGATTTCATTGCAGGTTTAGCCATCATTGCCTTACGACGTGAAGCCATTGAAGGTTTGCCGGGGGCGCGAACAGGAGCATTAACAGCAGGACGACCCACCAAAGCAGGAGTTCCTGACATCATGTCCAAAGCACCACCACCCATAGCCATCTTCTTATGACCACCTTCAGCCATACCGCCTTTTTTCATATTGACGTGACCGCCTTTTTTGAGTTTTAACTCAACTGTAGGCTCAGTGGTCATCATCTTGACCATTGGTTTAAATTGTCCCATGTCGCGCTCCTTATGCTTGGGTGACGCCAAGAGCGCCAATACGAGTTGCATTCGGGCCTGCCGCAATCGCTGGCAGGGCTATTCCCATCACAAGACGTTTGATGCCATCTGCCGCTGAGGAAGGCAAATAAGTACCCCTGACATCACCAGTTGTGGTGGTAGCCGTCAAGGTAGCGGCAACAGTCATGGTGCCAGCATCTTCAGCCAAAGTATTGTCCCAGCCCGCACGGGTGACGTAGCCTCTATCAGTGATGCGCAGTGGCGCACCCAAGATGTCGGTTGTACCTACCGCAACGGTTACCACGCTTGCGCCAGAAGAGACAACACTAGCAATTTGGTAAAAGGCTTTTTTACCACTGACAGTAGTAGACGCCACTGTTCCTGTTGCAATTACCTCGCTCATGGCTTGACCGTAGTAGTCATAACCAGAAACAGTAATGTTGACAGAAGTTGGAGTACCAGCACCTGTGGTTGTAGAAACCGCGCGAGGGCAGTCAAGTTGCAAGCCTGTACCACCGCCTGTAATCGTGGCAGATGTAACACCAGCACCTGCGGCAAGCGTAAGCGTGGTAGCAGTTGTGATGACGGCGGCAACAATATTAGTTGTTAATTTTGCTTGTGGCACAACGTCCCAAATATAAACACGACCTAGTGGGCCAACGCCTGTACTCATTGGGGATGGGTTTTGCAACAAAGCATTACCAGAACCAATGATGGTGGCGCTTGCTACCGTTTGTGAGGCGCTTACGGTGTAAGTACCTGTACCGCCAGTACCTGTGCCAAAAGCGGTGATGTAAGTGCCATTGGTGAGTGAAGTTGAACTATCTAAAAACATACCCACCGCAATATTGTCACCAGAAAGCATGGCGGTGACTGTTAATGTAGTGGTAGAAATTGAACCAGTAAAAGTTGCAACAGCAGGGTAGGTGTCCGCACCTTGATAGGTAATAGCGGAACCTAGAAAAAGGTCATCTGAAAATTGTGGCATTTTGTCTGCTCCTTGAAAAGTTTGACAAATACAAATTACAAAAAAAGGGGCAGGGTTTTATTCCCGCCCCTGCTTACTTTAAACGCCGGGTGTGCCGAAAAGGGCGCGTGGGTCAGTGAAGCCAACTTGATAACGCTCTGTAGCTTTATAGCGCATCGAATCAGTTTCAAAATCGCCTTCCATTGTCTTTTCCAACTTACGACGCATCAGCAACTTCATGCCTTCTGGAGCATCTGTCTGCACCCAAAATGCTGTAGGTGAAGTCAAACGAGACAGAACAGCCGCGCCTTCGTCAAGCAAGCCAATTGACTTGATTGGGTTGACGTCGTTGTTGCCTGTACCAGCGCGAAGAACTGATTTCAACAATACTTCAGCTTGGAAGATGTTGCCGGGAGCCACTACTAACTGACGTGGAACTAGACGAATCTTCTTACCGTTGTTGTCCACAGCTTGACGAATCTGAATCAATATCTGTTCGAGAGATGTTTGGCTCAAGTTTGCGGCTGTAGTTAACAAGTTGCTGAAAGTGCCATTCACGATAGGATGAGAAGCACTGTTTAGTGCTACACCGTCACCGCCGGGGTAGCTTGAGTTGAACGCACGATTCAACACGTTTGCTGACAAAGTTTCTTTGGTTTCAATCAAAGACTGTGCCAAGTGACGTGCATAAACCTGACCGATACGAATATGGTCGCCATCTTCAACCAACACTTTGGTTAACGCGAAGGCAAGGCCAAACACGTTGTACACATAGCGTTGTAAGAAGAGTACACCACCCTGCTGATACGAAACAGGAGTTCCGTCAGGCAGTTGAGGTGCGGCTCCAAATCCATAAAGGACTGGTTCTTCGTGGTAATTGCGTGGAATGCCTTCTTGTTCACGAAAAACTCGTGACCATTCATCGACACGTTGGTCATAGACTCCATCGAAGCACTCATTGAGAATTGGTTCAACGATGCTTCTAAAGTCCGTACTGCGCATTGGTGCGGCCATGATTGGACTCCTTAAATGGCGTTAATAGTTGCGACGAATTGACTACGCGAGACTTGTACTTGCACTACCGTGTAAGCATCGCCCCAAGCGTTGTCAACAGCAGGTGTGAGGCCGATGATACGCATATCACCAACAGCACTAGAACCTGCCAACGAGGTAGAGATTGTGCATTGCGACAAACCAGTGGTTGTTGAACCAGCAGTAATGTTCGTAAAGTTTGCTTGGTCTCCAATAGAGGTTTGTGCCAAACTGCCATCTGCCTGAATATCGTAAACAATATTAGGGTCAGAATAGTAGTAAGTCACTTCAGAACCAGTTTGGTATGCAGTACTTGCAACCCATTGGTTTGATACAAGACGACGACCAGTAGTGTCGGTGAACTCGTGACCAGCAAAAGCACCTTGGTAGGCACTACCTGCCGTAGCCGCGATGATGTTACCGCTTGTGTTAAGGGCTACAGGCTGGCCTTTTAAAATGCCAGTGCTGTAACCAGAGGCAATACCGTTGGGCAAAGCAACCGCTCTATCCAATCCAGAAGGATGGAAAGATGGACGCATACCGAACGGAGCATTAGTTGAAGACATAGTCTACTCCTTTGTTTCGTTAAGAACCCTACCCCGCAAAATGCGGCGCAGGAAGTGGTTTATCCATATCAATAAGCCCTTCGCCTTCTATCTGACCGAGACTTCTGCCTCGACTATCACGTCCCACGTTTTGCTCTGCTTGAAGGCGAATTTTGTTCGCTTCTTCCTGCGGTGCTTCGTGGTGAAAATGAGCCATTACTTTTTGATACAATTCCATAGGAATTTTGTAAAGTAACATTTCATTGCACGAGATATAACCTTCATGTTCTCCAGCCTTTACACGGTTATTTCTCATGGCAGGTAACTCATCCGCTTTCACGGGAACGTACCCCAATCGAATCCGTTTATCAATGCTGTCATAACTGTTAGTTGTCGACAACCAGCAAACGTGCCATCCCGTCATATCAGGAACAGCGGGTAATGCGCTTTGTGTCCATTCGTCTTTCCACATTTGAGTACGCTCATCAGACGACACCATTTTGTCCTCTGGAGCCTCGCGAATCGTGTCGCGACTTCCGCGATTATCGCGGTCTCCAGCATTCAAATTTTTCTTTAAACGAGAATCCATTTTATTACTCCTTAACCGTTATTGTTGCGTGCTTCTAAGGCGTAGCGTCGAATCATCTTCGCTCGTTTCTCAGCGTCATCCCACATACCTGCATCTTTCATAGCCCTGACTTGGTCAGGTGACAAGGTAAATGAATTACCTCTGCCATTATTCGATGCAAATTCGCGGCCTGAACTCGTCACTGCATTTCGCGGTCTTGAGCGAGGTCTCTCGTCTGCATCTTCATTATACCTATGAGGTACTACTCTTTGCAAGCGCTTGTCAAGTTCTTCCCAATATTCAGCAGTTTTGGGGTCATAACCCTCTTCTGCAAGTATTGAATCTTCATTAAGAGCGCGTCTAGAGTCGGGGTCTTTCCCATTTGGGTCATACCACGGGTTGTTTGCCATCCAATTATTAGCATGACGTTGCAACTGTGGGTCTGGAGCCTGAATAGTACGTTGTGCCTGTGGGGCAACAGCGCGTTTCTTCAAGTTTGCCAAAGCCTCAGACTGACGACGTGCTTCAAACCACATTTCTTGCGCAGAAGTCAGCAATTCACCGTTGCCAGTGCGTGTTGCCTCAGAAATCTTCTGTTTTGCAAACAAAATGCGATTATCTTGGTCTTCAATTGCCTTATCTAAGCGTGCAAGGTCACTACCGTGGGACTTACGCTCTAAAACAGACAATCTTTCAAGCAATTGTTGGTTCTGACGCTCTAGAAGGGTTAACTTAACGTCTTTTTCAGTCGAAACTTGCTTGTGGTACTCCTTGCGACGCGTGCGTTTAAGGCGCTTTTGCTCACGAAGAGCCTCTGCGGCCTCATCTACAACACCACCAACGACCATTTCTTTCTCACGAGCGCGTTCATCTGCCTCATCAGAGCCTTGTTCATCATTTCCTTCAGGGGAAGGGATGCTTGCAGGCAATTCAATGGTTGCTGAACCGTCTTTTTCTTCCTGAATAACGATTACTTCTTGTTCTTGTTCGGTACTCATACGAATGCCCTCACTTCAAGTGGATTTCCAGTAATTCTGGCAATCACTTCGTGGTCATTTAGCACCATAAATTCGACGTTTTCGTCGTCTCCATGCGCTACTACCCATCGGTCGCCAGTCCATTTAGGTACGCGAAGGTAGTCACCTTCTTTGCACCATATGCCCTCAACCCAAGGTTCCATTGTGTCGCGTTTTTTAAACGCTAATGGCCCCATCGCTACCACTTTGGCAACGGGATTTTGCGCCCGTTCAGTGTCGCGAGTCTCTTCAGGCAGGATAATCCCCGATTCGGTCATTCGTTTCTTGGCTTTGCGCAACTGTACTAATACTCTTGCACCAAGGGGAATCGCACCGGGGTCTACAAGAGGAAAGGCTTCCTCTAAATCAGCGGCATTACCCGCTACCGTGCTATCTGTCATCTTCATCTTCTTTCAAAAGGTGGTTAAGAATCTCAAGGGATGCCTCAAGTCCTAAGTTTTCTCCGACTAGACGTTGGTATGCATAGTAGTCAGACGCATTTCCATGCGCTAACCCTTTTGCAATCTCAGCCTGACGCGCTTCTACAGCGCTAATAAAGTCGGAAAGTAACTTCATGCGTTGGACTTATCAACACCCTTGGGTTGGGAGAAATTCCCGTGGTCGCTGTTAGCTTCTGGCATAGTCGCTTTTGAAGTCTCTTTTAATTCGCATCCCGTAATCCATGCGCCAGAGGCCATGCGATGGTGTTGGTTTGTCTCTTCAGACATTTGCTCTTTATCAGTTGTAGCCATTTCATTCTCCTAAGTTACGTTGGGTTTGTCTATTTAAAGCAATTGCAGTTTTCTCCTGCTCCTGCCGTAGCTTGACCTCATCTACGGTCAATTCTGCGGTCTTAATACGTTCAGTGGTTAAATTGTTTTCGGCATTCATAGCAATCTTGGACTCTTGCTCTGATTGGTCTTTTGCCATTTCGGCTTGGAACTTCTGCGTATCGAGCGCCAACTTAGCTTGGTCTGCGGCGGTACGACGTTGTGTCTCTGCCATAGACGCTTGCAATACCGCCTGAGCCTCGCCTTCCAATGGCGGTGGTGGTGGTTTGAACTGTTGCATGAGTTGACCCAATTGCTCTAACGCAGGCAACACGCCTTGGAATACTTGCGCAGAGTCCAAACTAACGTGGTCAGACGCTACCGCAATAGCGCGGTCAATTTCTTTAGCAATCTTGCTGTCCTCGTACTTGCCTAGTTTGACATCACCAGCCGCCAAGACGTAGCCCTGTACCTGTTGGGTATACCAAAGCATCATGTGTTGCTTGATATGTTCCATAACCTGCGGGATGAACTTCGGCGCAATAAGTCTGTTTGAGCCTAGTGTAGGGTCAAGAGCAAACGTCAAATGGGTTTGGATATGTGCCAAATGGTCTTGACGTGGGTAAGCAAATGCTGGCTTGCCTAACGCCATTGCGCTATTCTCATCTGCCGCATTTAACTCTGCGGGTTTACCCGTATTAGGCATTAACTCGTTGACGTTTGGTATTTTAAGTTGTTTGAGCATTCGACTCACAACCGCACGTTGGTCAAAGATGGCAGGAAACTGTGCAGAAAGTTGCATGACAGATTGCATTTGGGCAACACGCTGTGTCTCAGAGAAGATATGTGGGTCAGAGACTGGAACCACGTCGCTGTTACGACGAAAATCTTCACGCTTAATAGGCAACTCGGCAACAATATCGCCTTTACGTTGCTCATCTAAGTGCCAACGATTAATACGTCCAAGAATATGCAATACACGACGTTGACTATCATGCAAACGTGAGTGAATAGCAGAAAATACCACCGCGCCTTGCTCAATTAACGCCTGAGTCGTGCCTACAGGCATATTGGAGTTAGCGTTAGCAATCTTTTCTTCAGCAGTAGTTACTACGCCCTTGGCTTGAGTCGTTAGGAACCCTAGTAAGTCAAACAATACTGGCGAAGGTGGGTTAAATGGCATAGGCATGGCAATCTTGCGGATGTCGTCTACGCCTATTCCGCCTTCAATCTCAGTTACCTGCGTGATTTCAATTTGGTCGGATTGTCCTGAGACCTTTGCACCCTTCAACTTCAACATGGTTAGGGAGTTGTTGACGTGCGCAGTGTCCAACAAGGCTCTTAATGACCCCGTAGCGGCGGCAGAAAGACCACCGATGAGATGAGGTAGCCCAATAGCATATGCGCCTCGCCAAGGGATGAATTTAAACTCAACCATCCAATCCAACTTGGTTAGGGTGTCGTCGCCTTCTTCCCAATTACGATACAAACCTAAGACTTTACGGTCTAGGTCGTCAATCATTAGGATATAAGGTGCGTTATCACCGTTAGTACGCTCGTCGTCTTCTAAGTCAAGCCATGTGTATATGTGATACACGCGACGCAAGCCGTCTTCGCCATCCTCAAACTGCTTGCCCTCAATCTTGGCGTTGGCTTTCTCAGACGCAGTCTGCTCTGGTTCGGACGTAGTGCGAATAAAGTTGATGTCGCGGTATAGACCACGGTCAATACGTTGTTTAAATTCCCACTCGCTGATGTCCTGTTGTTCTGTTACACGCTGTGAGGTGTAAAAATTAGCAGATGCAAAGGGGAGCAGGATGTTGTCAATGGCAACGAATTCGGCGCAAGGTCTACGCTTCTTATCGTCGTACCACAGCTTCATAAACTGTGAACCACCCAAGGGCAATTGGGTCAGCATTTGCTCCTGCTCGTCCCTAAACTCTTCAATCTGTTCGGTCAACTGCCAATTCATGTAATCACGCTTACGCTCGGCAACCTCTGTCTTTTCATCCGTTACATCGCCTAGAATTTTGGTCTTGGCTGGGCCATCTGGTGGAAACATCTCCTTAATAGCACGCGAAGCAAAGTCTACACAAGCCTCTGCCATCATTGGGTGTACTACTTTGGAGGCTCCGAGGAACTGAGCGCCGCCCGGCGCATCATCGCCCATACCTGTCCTACGCAAACCCTCTTCATATTGCTTATCACGCTTCTTGCGTGCTTGGCGGTCGTTGTCAATAAGGTCAATATAACGCGTAGCTAAGTTTTCTAAGTCATTAATGCTGACAACTTCTTCAGCTAAATTAACGTAGAAATCTTCGTCTTCGGTTGGGCCTTTGAAGTCTTGTAACTTGACTACTGCGGAACCGTCAGGCAACTCTTCAACTTCAGGTTCTTCGCCGGGGAGCATATCCACCTCTGCACCCCCCTCGTCAGTCATGCGTATACCCTCAATGAAGCGGTCTTCGTCAGGGCTAATCGGGTAATCTGTTGCCATGTGTTAATCCTTATCTTGCCATTGCGGACAATCCGCCTTGTCGTTTTTTGGGTTCTTGTTTAGCAGGCTTTGCTCCACTAATCTTCTTGATACCCTTCTTAATTAATCCTGCTGGCATAAGAACTCCAGCAACAGTCTCGGCTATAGGGAACTCATTCTCCCCAACCATACCTACCTTACGCATGGCATCAATGTATTGCTCACTACCAAACCAAGGCTTTTCGGACGACAGATTGGTATCAGCAAGGGCGTCAACCCCCATCAATCCTAAGTTCAATAAGTCAGGAATACCACCAAGGTATTGAGCGCCAGTGCGAAGAGCAAAGTCTTTTACCCCTCGTGCAGATTTAAGTTGACTGGCTTCGTCCTTGACGTTTTGCTTTGCCCACTCATAGACCTCTGGAGCGTTGCGCTTGATGTTCTCCCAATCTTTTTCTGTCAGCAGTGGCTCACGACGTGAGCCTTCCGTCATAGGAGTCATCTCAGGGAAGGCAATACCGCCACCGTCAAAGTGTTGGGCATCTTTAAATTGGAGCGTCTTAAATGCCGCGCCACCATCTGCGTATAGGTCTGGCAATTTAATTGGGTCGCGTTTTACATTTTTTTCCAATATATTGTGCAAATATACTTCTGGTCGCACCATATTGCCTGTCATTTCCATCTCTTTTCTAATTGCGTCAATATACTCTTCTTGAGAACGACGTGGGAAAGGCTCTCTTAACTCAGCGCGTGGATATAATTGAATTAAACTTGTAGGTTGACCTGACTCGGCCAAGGCTCGACTACGATGACGCCCTTCGTGTCCAGTAATAAAAGGTACTAATGGCAAGCCAGACTCTTCTTTGTTTATTGTAAGCATTGGTATATCTTCAAACCCATCTTGCAAGCTACGAAGATATTTTATAAACTCATCAGTTGGTACAGTATCTTTTGTAATGTCACCTTGCTTGGCATACTCTGCCATCTTAGGGCCAATACTTGTTTTTAAATCTAGAGGTGCGGCATAATTTTCAAAGTCCGCAGGATTCATAGTCATTAACGCTCTAGCATTGTCACCACCAATAAAGGCACGCCTAAGCGCATCCTCTTGATACATCTTTTCTAAATTAGGTATCTCGTCAGACGCGCGTTCTACTCGCCTTGCGCCATACTCACCTTCACGTTTTCGAGCCATCTCTTTTACATTGCTGAGTTTGCTAGGAATAATGATAGAAGGCGCTTCAATTGTTTGGATTCTTGGCTCTTCCAATAACTTCTTAGCTATCTTGCCAAGGCCACCAACAATCTTACCGCCGTCAGACTTCTTTTTTTCTTTTTCTTTTGCTAACAAGTCAGGAGCCGCAACACCCATAGATGCCGCAATTGCCGCTGACTTACGAAATGGGTCAAATGCCGCAAAGCGTGAACGCACATTGTCTGGGTCAAGGCTTATGGTATGTTCGTTTCCAATATTTAACTCTTGATTCATAAACTGAGGCGTATGCCTAATTTCATCAACGCCAAAGTGTTTCATAAAGTCACCAGCCGCTACACCTCCAGAAAGTGGTTCGCCTTGGAAATTATCGTACAAGCCACCTTCATCACCTACTTTTTTTATTACTCTGAACAACTCACTTGCAGGCAATGACGTATCGTAATCTTGCACAAGTTCATAGATTGGGTTTGCATCTCCACCTCGGCGGTGGAATTCTTCCAATGCTTCTTTAAACTTTGGCGTATGCGGCGTATCTTCAAAGTAATCAGACGCTTCGTCATAACGCTGAAATGGGCCAACCATAAGTTCATCGGCTTCTGGCTTATCCAAATGAATTGACTTGTCCGAACGAACTTTTAACGGGTATACAACGCCAAGATTGTCTGCGTCGATAGTATTTCTTAAAATAACTTCTTGTTGCAATGGGCTTAACACTTCGTCCCTCATTCGACTATGCGTCTTGCGCATAGATTTATTTGCCGCATCAAAGCCACGCTCGATTCTGGCTTGCGGGTCTGCACCATAGATGCTGGCATAGTTGCGACTTGCATCTTCTGCTGAGTCGGTTGAGTAAATACCTTTACCTGCATGGGATTCAGTTGAACCAATGCTTGGGTCAAGTTTCTTGATGTCTTTAAAAGAACCGTGATAAGTATCCCTATCAAAGCCCATAGCCTTGGCTCGTTGCTCTGGCGTGTTATTGGTAGGCAATCCTAGGCCGCCCTGAGATACTGGTAGAGCGGCGCGTTCTTGAGCCAGCTTGAGCGCGTCATCTTGGGGAGCCAACAGCTTCTTCATTACGTTGGTTGCACCCTTAACTAGTTTGCCACCATCAGCCATGAACTCTAGTTTCTTGAACTCAGCCTGTCCGCCTTCTGCAAACGGTCTTTGGTACTGAGCGCCAACCATAGCAGAGCCTTGTCTTGGCTTTGTTACGTTCAGGTTAAGGTTACCGCCACCAACAGGGGCGTTATAGCCTAACGAGTGAGCGTTGACTTGATGCGTTCCATCCCTACGAGAGCCGTGCATTCCTGCGGTCACGCGCCCTTCACCAACGGGATACGATGCCATGACGTTAGTCATCAGCATATCGTCACGAGCATTTGACGGTTTCATTACGTTAGCATTAAGGCCAAGGTCACCGACGTTGTTGGAATAATTCAGCATTGTTGCTGGGTTCATCTCGTTACCCCGCGAACTAATGTTAGTTCCAACACCTAGACGACCAGCGCCCTTCATGTCAAGATTGGCAATAACGCCAGAGTTAGACATATCGCCTTGCTTGTTGGCGTGCAGTCCTACCTGTACTGGGCTATCCTCTTCAGTGAACTCTAATCGCTTGAAGGCTCCGCCGCCTTCTGCTTTGTTGATGTCTGGGTCAGTCATGTCGTAAGTGCCACGATTACCTGTAGCAGACTTTATCTTGGTTGGGTCAAAAACTATTATTTCATTGTTGCCGCCAATTTTTACCATGACGGAGTCGTAACCTTGTGACATGAGTTCCTCACGCCTATTCATTACATCTTGTAATGCGTCAGCCTCATGTTTATTTACGGCTTCAGCGGCACGTCTTTGTGCATCCATATCGCCTACTTTAACTACTGACTTAGGGTCATAGTCTGGGTCTTTCATTCTTCTATTCCAAGCACCCATTGCTAAATTATCAAACTCTCTGTAAGGCATTTCATATGGGTTTTTAATTTGCGCAAAGACAGGCATTACATTTCCGCCTTCCGCGCCCCAGTCTGTTGCGTATCTACTTGCCTCTTTGGGGTTATCGCTTAAAAAAGTACCTAACGCAGTGGTCAGATTGCCCGTCTTCTTTCCTGCTTGACTTTGGTCAAACTTCTTAACGTCTTTTGTTGTGCCGTGAAACAACTTATCTTTAACCTTGCTTTCGGACAACATCTTATTTAGATTAGCCTCACGCTCTACTTGTGGCAATACATCATCAGCCAACAACTTCTTGCCAATCTTGCCCAGCCCTTTGACTAACTTACCGCCATCCGCCATGAACTCAATCTTCTTGAAGCCAGTTGCTCCGCCTTCAGCCATTCCCATGCGAGCATTAATAGCGGCCTCTAATCGAGCGTCTGCCGCCTCGATGTCTACTGAGCCACCCTTAGCCATACGCTTCTCAATTGCGGCGGCTAGGCGTGCATCAGCGGCGTCAATGTCTACACTGCCACCGTCTTTGAATCCCTCGCGCAATAAATGCTTGATATATTCGTCGTTCAGTTCTTGGCTTGGCAGTCCTTCACCCTTTACGCCAAGTGCAAGGTCATAGTAACCCGGCGCTTTTCTATCTGGATTGTTCTTTTTAAAATCTGCGTGCCAAGTAGGAAGGTATATCTCGGTCGGCGTTGGAGCCATGTTGTACTCTAAGTCCTTGCCTTTGATAAGGGTAGGAAAACCCGGGTGTAGGTCTGGCCTAAACTCGGTCTCCTTATCCAAGCGAAACAGTCGTGGGCCAGCCGCAAAGGTAGGCACATCACCACCATGTTCGGTATGAAGCAAGTAAGGCTCAGTCTCACGCTTAAGGATGTCGCTAGGGCGAAAGATAACTCCCTTACCGCTCTTCTCACCACCTAAAGCAACACCACCTTTGCTGGGCGCGATACCAAGACCCATCATTAGGTCAGCCAAAGCCGCACGCTTCTCAAACGTATCGGCCTGCTTCCATATCTTAGGGTCGCGGATGTCAGCACCCTCACCAAAGGTAAGCGCTAGGTTATGGTTAATCTTGCCAGCTAATTCGTCAGATAGGTTGCCTTGCTTCATGGAGTCGAGAAAGCCACGTTTCAACTTATCAAACACTATAGGGTTTGTCTTGAGTTGGTTTGCAGAGCCAAGCATCGTTGTCCACGCGGTATCAGGTGACGTTAGGTTAGTCAATCGACTAGCCGTTCCCTCATCGAACACGCCCCAAACCTTGTCAGCGTAATTAGGGTCGACCTCACTAATAGCCGAGAAGGGTGCGCCGCCTATGTTGCCTTTACCTACACGAGTGCGGTCAGCCTGCGTGGTGGTCGTCTTCTTAAAACCCTTTTCCATAAGTTGACCGAGGGCTTCGGAAGCCTTCACTTGGGGTTGGGATTGAATCAAAGCCGCCGCCTTACGACCAGCTTCAGCACGTTCAGCCGCTGTTAGTTCCTTACTAGGGGCAAGCAGTTGTTGGCTTACCTTACCTAGACCACCTACAAGTTTCTTTGCGTCTGCCATAGTTACACCGCGTAAGGGTTGACCCGCTCTTTGCGGGTATAAGCATATTCGTCTTCATCGTCATCATATCTCGGCTCAGGGTTTATGTCTAGGAAACCCATGTCCTTCATTAAGCGAATCGCTTGTGTTGCGCTATCGACATAGTCGTCATGCGTTGAGTCTGGGAAGGAGCATATCTGGCTTAGGAAGCCTTCGCACCAATCCTTGACGTAGCCCTTGCGTTGGCTCGACTCTGGTAGCCAAACACGCCCAGTTGCAAAGATGGATGCCGTTATCTGTAGCCTCTGCATCTTGTCAGCTTTGCCGGGGTTATAGCCTCGCACGGGCAAGTGAGCCGCTCGCAGTTCTTGAATCAGGGAGATACCCGCCGCCTTGTCCTCGACTAAGATAAGGTCAGGGCGTTTGGCCTCCTTCCCTTCGCCGTAGGAGACTCTCCACTCCTCTAGCACTTTAGGCTTGAGTAAGGGGAAGGTTAGGTGTTCAGCCCAACAGTCGATGAGAAGGACAGACATAGGCCCGTCCATAGGCTTGAATACGCCCCACGTTGTCATAGCAGTAGGGTCGTTGTACTCTTTATCGCTAAAGGCGCAGTCATAGCTTTGGACTATGAACTCGAACTTAGGGAATGGTTTGTCATGCGGGTACAGTTTGAACATATCGCGGCTGACAACCTTACCGTCTTCGAGGTCAACAATCTCCCCCATAACCTCCTGCTGATACAGCTTGCTACCCTTGTACTGCTCTAACTGCTGTCTGAAGGATGAGGCTAGGTTCTGCTCGTTCTCGTAGGTACTAGCGCGGTCGATGACCACGTCCTCACCTTCGCGCCCTACTAAGTCGAGTATCAAGTCCTTCGGGCGCGGCGTCGTTGTCACAATGACACGCGGCTTGTCACCCAAACGTAAGCCCATCATCATCATATCCCACGCCTCACCAGAGCCAAGGTATTGGAAGGCCGCTAACTCATCGCACCAAGCAAAGTGGAACTGTGGGCCTCGTAATCGCTCGTAGGAGTCGCCAGAGATACCGCGAATGATAGAACCGTTGGATAACTTAATCTGGTGGTCTTGCTTGTTGTAGTCCACCACTAAGTCTTTAGGGATGCAGGCGAGTAATCCACTCTGTCCCTCGAAGCAGGTGAACTTAATATCGTTCGATGTGGGCGCGAGGACTAAACACCTTGATTCAGGGTGAGTCCATGCCCACCACCATAGAGCCTCGGCGGCACTACGGGTTTTCCCTGCCCCTCGACCAGCAAGCATCATCCATATAGTATAGTCATACTCCAAGGGCGGCGGTATTTGGTAGCGGTGGGCGCTCGCTACCCAAGTAGCATGAGCAATCTGGGCAATACGGTCATGGTCGGCCTGAGCGTTGAACTCCGCCTGCACATCTGGGTCTGAGAGCAACTCAGCCAGCACGCTTGTTCATCTCCATGTTCTTAATAACCTCAAGGAACTTGTTAGCGCTAGTGTCCTCGGTCTTGATGGCGGCTCCGCCTTCTACGCCTTCGAGCGCTACGCGGTCACCGTACTTCTTAGGCTTCAGCTTCATAGCTGTCCACTTTCTAGCCTCAATGCGTTGTTTCTGCCAAGCGATGTAGGTATGGTCAAGAAGGGTGCGACCCTTGTCATCAGTAAACTCAGGGGGATGCTCATCCGCAATCTCCAGAATTTCGTCAGCGTTGGTGTCGGCCTGCTCCTCACGGGCGCGTGCGTATTGCTCCGCAAAGAGAGGGTGGCGTATTAACCACTCGTAAATCGTACTCTGCGCTGGTAGCTTCCCTACCTTATCAGCCTTTAGTATTTGTCTTAGGCTCATTCCCTCACTTAGCATCATGCATATGAGGTCTGCTGTCTGTTGGTTGAACTTTGTTGGGCGTCCTGTTGGCTTAGGTGTTTTAGCGTGCGCAGTATCTATATTCACGCCATCCATGCCTTTTTTGGGCGTGACTGTAGGCTTACTAGCCTTAGTAGGTTTGGATGCCTTGGCAGGCTTCTTGATGGTTTCTGGCATAACCCGTAATCCCCATGTAGGTGAGCGAATGTCATTAGTGTAAACGATTCGCTTTAGGTTCGCCATCTTAATGCTTGTGTCGGCAAGGAAACCGACTCGGTTTTAATTCGCTTTCAATTCGTTTTCGATTGGCTACAAAGGTTATCAACATATGCGTAACTACTTTGCTTAGTGCAGTCCTCTTGACTCAACGTAAAGTCAGGAACCCATACCATTAAAAGTAATGCCGCTATAAACATTATAACAATTGCAATCTTCTGAAGCAAGGTTTCTTCTCTCATTCCTCACCCTCCTCGGGGTACTCGTCAGAGTTGGCACGGTCTGCGTCGGTCTCGATGGCCGTATGTTTGGCTTCGTACTCGCGCTGTTTCTGGCGCTGGCGCTCCTCCTCGGCCAACTGCACTGGGTCGATGGCCTTAAACTGCTTGAGCAGTTCGGCCTCCATCTGATTCATCAGGTCGCCCATGTTCATGCTGTCAACTCTTTCGCCAAGATGGCTTGCAGGCCAGCCATAAGCTGTTCTGCCTCTTTTCGCGTAAGTATTGCACTAGAACTGCCACCCTTGACCTGCAAGTGGAGCCATGCACCGCCGTCGTCCCACTCGGAGACTGATAAGCGGACACTGTCTTCTGTATAAATGATTGTTTCAATTTCGTTTGTCATAGTATTTTCCTTAATTATTAAAATATTCAACGATTTCAGTTTCAATGCGGTCTGTTTCTTTGCTAGTCAACTTCTTAGATAACCACCCTGCTGGGCGACCACGACGGTCTAGAACTTCCCAATCAGACTCGGTGTACCCGTAGTAGTCAACGTCGCTGTCAGCGCTATGGCAACCGTCTACGCTGTCAAAGGTAAATACGCCAATCAGGCAAGGTATGCCTGCTACTCTTGATTCTATTTTTGCTATGTAAGCCATTTGATTCCCTTTCGATTTCGATTCGCTTTTGATTCGGTTTTGATTAATTGATTGCCGCTAAATCAGAGTTAAACCAGACTAAAGAATTGTCATCGTTTACATAACATGGATTACCATCAGAGTGACATGGAGTGATTTGTAAACGCTCAAGGCTATCCTCGTCCTCGTGACCAAATAAGTGGTCAAACAAGTTTTGTAATTGACCGCGAGAGTTTTGGGCAACTTCACCCTCATTGCCAAACCTGATTAAAAAACAACTGTAGTGTTTGATATTTAGTTCCATTTTTATTTCCTTCGCTGTTAGCTGGGGCTTAATTGCTCCAGTGATTACAATTTAACACCAGATTAAACAATGTCAACACTTTTATTAAAATATTTACTAGGTACTTTCCCTAACCCACAAATTCGTGGCTATAACACAACCTTTCTGCATGAGACAGCCTGTAATTTTGGTTTGTCCATTTCTTTTGACTCTTTGAGTCCCCTCGTACTTTTTGGTTTTTGCTAGTAGGTTTCCACAATGGCGAGTTGTTGCGATATTCACCCAAACGCGGCGACGAAGACTTGCTGAAATACCTACCACCCTCCGCCCTCACCATCATGCCCATAGCGTCCGAGATACGAACACCCATACCCAACCCTTGGAACTCAGGCAACACTACCGTCCTATGGCCTCTCCATGCGTTCTGAAGGGTTCCACTTGGCATTGGTATCACAGCGGCAAATCCAATTGCTGTATTTTCCCATTTGGCAACCCAACAGCGTGCAGAGCGATTGATGTTTGCTGTGAGATAGTGATGCTTGCTGAATAGCGCCCATGCCCCAACGGTAGACGGTACGAGTTCCAACTCAATAGTTGGTCGCCTTTCTACCCCCCTTGTTGACAGCACGCCAACCGTTGTGTCAAACACCCAATCTGGTTGTAACCACTCAACAATGTCATAGTGGCAGGTAGCGAACACAATGTTTTTGAGTCCCTCTTTACGAACATACCTTGATGTAGCGTAAGAACATGACTTTGCCACGTTACGGTCAACCACCGACGTAAACTCGTCAATCACCGCGCCATCAACTAAACGACGCGCAAGGTCTGCACGAAAACGCTCACCAGTTGATAGCACATGATATGGTTTGACCCATACAGGCACAGAGTTTAGGCCAACTGCACCCAATCGCGTCATGGCCTCTTCTGCGCTATTGAAATGAGAGCATATAGACTTGTTTGTAACCCAATCAATTTGGCGCTCATCCCCAAACTGAGCAAGCAACGTAGATTTGCCTGAGCCTGACGGGCCAACAATCAAACCAATTTGAAATTCAGGCGGCGCTTTTAATATTGGAACATCAAACGTACTGTTTCCATCAAACTCAAAATCAAACGACTTGGCGCATTCAATCGTAATGTCATCCAACTCAACCGTTGATTTAAGTTGCATCAGGCTTGTCCTCCATCCTAAGATGTTCCAACAACTCCTGCAAGGCAAACTTGTTGTCTGGGTATTGTTTGATATACGTCTCTATCTCGTGCAATACGAACTGATAGCCGCTGTTAAACCCTTTGATGTACTCAGACATAGCGGCCTCTGGTTGTGGCCTCTTACACTTCTTATGCGTGTCAATGAAGTAATCCATAGCATCAATGATTACGTTGATTGGCGCAGGCATGAAGGGCGGCTCCTCTTCTGTCCCGCAGAACTCGCATTTAAACTTGCCATTCAGGCTGTTAGTAATGACATGGTCGCTCATTCTGTAATCCTCTCTAAGAACACTGGAGTCTGCTCACCTATCCACGAGCCAACCATGTTGAACTGATACCAGTCCCAAGCATCCTGCTCGTCCATGCCTTGCTTCATTAATATCTTGATGACCTTATCTAAGTCGTAGCAAATTACTTCTAAGCCCATTCTGGTTACAACACCAATGATTGCCTCGTCATAACCATCCATAGTCGCAAGGTCTGGATACTTTGCTTTTAGACTTCTCATTACGCCACCTCCTGCACTGGTTTTAAATACCACGCCATAGACTCATAGCGCAACTCTGCATCGCGGGAAGACTCCAAAACTGCAATGACTTTGGAAGCAATCTTGCGCATCTTTAATTCTTTGTTGGCCTGAATTAAAGTAGGCATTTTTGCAAAATCACCTAAAAATATTTCAGATGAACTTGTTTTGTTTAAAGCTACAAACGCATAAGTTTTCATTTTATTCCTTTGTATTAATATAATTTGATAACGCCAGAGCCAAACTTGGCCTTGGCATATGTCTTGACTTGGTTAAGAACATCCTCGTAAGAGTTAGCCCAAAATTCGATTGGTGTATCTTTTAATTCTGGAACATTTGTGTTGATGCACAACTCAGAACTCTCGCCCATGAACACGTTTGTGTCCTCTTGGTAAATCCATAAATTAATTGTCTTCATAACCGATTCGCTTTCGTTTTGGTTAGCCCCCGAAGGGGCTATTTATTTATCGTGATGTAACTTTTACGCTGAACACAGCAGTAGTCTTTGTATGTCGAGCAATCTGTTCTGCTGTTGCGCCCAACTCAGCTAACAATGCTTTGTTGTCAACTACAGAGCGATTACTTTCAATGTATGTAGCCTTGAAGAGGTTACCTTCGATGACCTTGTCACCACCTAAGCTGGCGCTGTCTTTGATGCCGTCTTTGATAGCGTCAGCTTGCTTTGTTAATTCGGCGATTTGAGCCAATAGGTTACCGAGTGTATCTACTTGAGTTAATTCGATGTCGTTTAGTTTCATAATTCGCTTTCGTTTGGTTACCTGCTTTGCAACATTTGCTTAGTCAGTGATGCTAGTTTAACACCGAGTTAAACGATGTCAACATCTTTTTATATTTATTTTCTAAGGAAAACCCTAATGTTGTACATCTGCAACACCTAACAATTTATGCGTATCACTAAGCAAGTCAGCCTCGTCGTACCCATAGTGTTTAGGGAACCCTTTGGTTCCGAGGCCATGCAAGCCCGTAGCGCCACGATGATGCTCAGGACAGAGCGGTATAACACTCATGTTGTCAGAACGTCCCCAGCCCCCCGCCAATCGCCTCGGATGATGTAATTCCGCAGGCGTTCCCGCGTAACCCATTCTGCGGCATACAGCACAACCTAGTTCAGCTACAGACTTCATGTGCTTACGCTCTGCTTTGGTAGTCATTTACTTTCGGCTTTACAACAACATTGACTAGGTATTCTGTGGCATTTGCTACAAAAAATATTTTGGTTCATTTCTCACTCGCTTTCTGTAAGATTGCTTTTGCAAATGTATAAATATTACAATCTTTAGGTGCTAAATGTTTATCCCGAATATCTGATATTTCTTCATAAGTTAATTCACGTTGTTGCTTAACCATCTTACAAATTAATCGCCATTCTTCCATCGTAGGTAATATGTCAGGATTCATTACAATTTCTTTATTCATTTCTCACTCGCTTTCTCTAATGCAGAGTTAATAAAACGCTCAAGTCTTCCGTATAGGTATGCTTTGTTTAGTTGCCCTACAGTAAGTCCTTCAATGGTTAATTTTTTGTTAGTAATCCACCCTTCAAACTCTTCGCCAATGGTAACTTTAAATTCAGTAGGTGATGTACTAACTGTACAAGTTACACCGTTATAAGATATACCCGACTCTTCACTCATTTCTTACCCCAATAAAATAATTTAACGACTAACCTAAACCATAAAGGTACATTAGGTTTATCTTCCTCAACCATTTTAGGTTCTCCATACAAACTTCTTGGGTCATGCCAACCAAATGTGTATTTCTCTTTCATTTCTCTCTCGCCTTCAGCATAATGTCAGCCAGTTTGTAAGATGTTTTAAATGTTTCTAACGCATCAAACTGCTCATCTTTTATTAAATTAATTTGTGACTGTGCAAAGTGGATAGCAAAGTAATCACGCAAATCCATGCCTGTATCTACTGGATTATGATTCCAATGATGTGGGTTACTTGCATCAATTGGATATTTTTGTGGAAATGCTTTCATTGCTCCCTCGCCTTCATCATGGCATCTGCATATTTATAAGATACTTTTGCCACTCTTGATGCACAATCACTTCCGTTAACTTCTTCTTTTGTAACTACTTGTAAAAACTCAGGGTTGGATAACATCCCTTGCATTGCATTTGTTGCTATGTAATCCCTCAAGTCCATACCGCTATTCTCTTTAACACCAATTACATCGTTCCCATAAATTGGTTCTGTGCTTGGAAATACTTTCATCTGTCGCTCCTCATTGTTCGTTTAGCCTCTTCACAAAATTTGGCAAATTCTTTTGGTATGTCAGGATGCCAGCCGCCCATCAATAATTCACAGTTCAGCTTATAAACTTCCTCTTTGCGACTAAGTTCTGTCAAATAAATAAGAAACCCGCAGAACACAATCCACATTGCAATGCACCAAAGCATTTGTTTTCTCATAGTTTTTCAGTCATTGATTTCTTTTAATCGCTCTTGACGTCGACCTGCATCAAACCCTGCAAGGTATGCACGTCGCTCGATAGAATATTGGTTTGGTTGATGGCTATGCTCCCAAGCATTAAAAGATTGAATGCTGGCTCCCAATACAACAGGCTGAGTCTTACGCAAGTCCTCAGCGTCTCTGGCCTCCTGCTCCCTTGCAATACGCTCAAACTCCTCATCTTCTGGTGTCTTCATAATCATTCTCCAAAGTGAATAAAACATAAAAAAAAGTGCCATACCAAACAATACATGGTTGTGAAGCACCCATCCATCAGCCAAGCAAACTACCCAAGCCAGACCGTGGACGATGCCCCAGTGAAAATTATTAAAACGCATATCTATTGGCGCAGATAACGTCAATGACGGTCTCAGCGGTATAACCATTGACTAACCTCTTGCCATACACCAAACGCGGTCGTAAACCCACCTCTTGGCAATCTTTGATGGCATCAATCTGCTCACCGCGAGTCAGTGGTTGGATATTCCTATCCATCACCAAGTTCTGAGTTGTGTAGATTGGTACTTCAACTACTCTTGGGCTTGAACACCCAACCAATAAACCTACGATTAAAATTAAAATTGTTTTCATAGCGTTGCCTTTCCTTCTGCTCTATTATTTGCCTGCTCAGTACGCCAGATTTCTACACGGGCTTGAGCGCCTAGTAAATCCCAATGCAACTTTTCTTCTACTTCGATGGCCTCACGCAACCCTTCAAGTAGTTGCACATACTCAGGATGCGCGTATGCTTCGCGCTCTTGCGCCCCTATGGCGTTTTCCATACTTCGCTTCATTAGTATTGCCTTCAGCGATTTACGGTACTCCTCAATATAGCGCCGCTCCGCTTTTGCTTTAGCAAACTTCTTTCCATTGAGTAGGATGTAATCTACCGCATCATGCGGATTTCTATCTTCACTCATAGTAAGCCTTTCTTTTTGCGCGATTACGTTTAATTATCATTGCAATAAAACCTACCATACAAATCCAAAACATAAAACCAGACATTGCCATGAATGCCCAAAAAAATTCACCAAATGTATTAAACATTTATTTCTCCTTATTCGGCTTACACAGCCAGTAATACCACGTTACAAAACAAACAAACAACCAAGTTATTATTCCAGTCACCAAAAAAATTAAACCAAGAATATTTAAAAGAGCGTCCATCATTCATTCCTTTTGTTAATAAAGTCTTCTCGCACCTCCATCATTGCCTGCGCCTGCTCATATGCCTCATACGCAACATCTATCTTTGACATTCCCTTGACTGGCTTTAGCCTATCCAAAGCAAACATGGCAAAGATGTCAATTAATTCTGGTTCTGTTTTCATTTACGACTCTTTTCTTTTTCAACAACGTAATGCGTAACGCGGTCATGTAGTAAGTCAATCAAAGGCGGCTCCCCTGAAAACAAAAAATACACAACCACCAACGAAATAATCCAATTCATAGAATACCCTCTATGGTTATCTTTACCATACCCCCTACCTCATCCGCCCAATACACCCGCAAGTCTTCAATTAAAGCGTCATCCTGCATAACCCCAGCGTAGGTCATGGAGTCAAGCAATGCCTTCAAAAGATTATCTAAATCGCGGCGTCGACGGTCTGGCCTAAAGCATTGAATCTCTACCTTTACCGCGTAGTCAATGTGCTTGGCGGCGTGTTGAATCAAGACTTGGTCAGCTACAGCCTTGCGATAACTGCGCCCCCTTGCACTGACAATGGTTCGACCGTTAAAGTTACGCCAATAGGTGTTGACCGTAGGAGGCCACGGCAGTGTTAGTTCAATCATTTTTATTCCTTTGTGTTGATTGGTTGTTCATCTATTTCTTACTCCCGTGTAATCGGTTGCTTTGACTTTTTTAACGCTAAAAGCAAATCGCCAAACGCTGTCACAATCCATAGAATTAATTAATTCCACTTGTCTCCAATGACATAATCCCCAAACAACAAACTTTTCAACAATCGTATTTTCGTCTGGGTTTGGCTCACCAAAGTAGCTAATTAAATGAGTTTGCGTAATACCGTTCAATATGTTTACATATGGTTTTGGCATAGTCGCAAACATAATTCCGTCATCTATTAATAAATAAACATCTGGGAAAAACCTATTTGGAAATCCATACGGGTCAATATCAATAACAGTAAATTTTCTTTTTTCATATATCAATTTATGAAACAACAAAAAACTATCTCCAGTTTGCAAATATTTACGGTCGCAAGCAGTAACATTTCCATATTGTTCATAAACTTTAGTTAAATTACCTCTGCCAGCAAACAGTTCAAGAATGTCGTGTCCATGTTGGACATTTAAATTGTTCATAACAAATTCTATTTGTTTAGTTTTCTGATTAGGATGGTGAACCTCTATAGAATTTTCTGATTGCTTTTCCCGAACAACATCATGGCGTATTGCCCTATATGTCTTTTTTTGAACTTCAGGAAAATCAAACAAGAACCCTTGTTTCATGTCGTTCATTTCCATTCCCCATCACTGCCACGATTACCCTTAGACCATTGGTCTTTTATGTCCTCTATTAATCGTGAATCAGGGTGCAATGCATTCCACCCTTTAAAATACTTGCCATCTTTACCCATTCCACCAAAAAGCCAAACGTGCGCTTCTTGACGGTCTTTTACTCGCATCTTAATAATTCCTCGAACAAGACAACGATGCCTGTATTCATCGTCGCCCTCGCCCTCGTTCCAAACTCGCTTTCCCGAAATAAGGCCAGTCAAAATGCGCCTCCATTGTCAAACGACATTGGCACAGAATCATTGTTCTCAACAAACTGCTGACTGTCTTTGAGATACCAAAGCGAATACCAATCCTCTGACTCGCCGTTACGTTGCTTCTCGCACATGAGGTAGGCATCTGGAATCATTGGGTCAACAGAACCATTCTGCGCATCGTGTTCTTTTTTCTTGTTACGCCATACCATCAAGACGTTATCCACTTGGTCACTGATTGAGCCTGAGCCTTTAATGTCATTTTTATTTGGCTTAATCTCTTCACTTGCCAACTTACGAATATGGTGAATCAAATGCACATGGACATTGTGGTCACGCGCCAATGATGTCAACTCATCAACAAATGCTTTCTGTGCGTTGTAATCATCCTCGCCAGATACGCACTTCATCAATGAGTCAATAAAAATATGCTGTACATCTAACTCGATTGCGCTGTAACGTGATACAGCAATGACCTGCTGTGCAGTCACAGTTCCCTGTTGGTCATATAGCCATAGGTTCGCGTGAGCAAAATTTCGCATACGCTTAATCAATGCAGATAGGTACTTGTGCTTGTCAGCGTAACGCGGGAAGTCAATGTTCTCACCAGCAAATTGGCGAAGCATACGAAACAATGTACGCTTAGGCTTCATCTCGAACGAGGCAATCATTACGCGCTGATTTTGCTTAATCAAACCCATAGCAATCTGGCCTGTAACCATTGACTTACCGCCACCGTTACCACCAGCGTATAGCGTTACCTCACCTGCACGAAATCGAAACCCTGCATGGGTCTTTGGCCAAGGCATTGTCTGTGACGCCTCTACCACTGGGCTGGCTAACTCAGCTTCAATCTCATCTAAGAATTCACTAGCACCCTTGACCTTTTGTGCTACGTCATGGGCTTTGAGATACTTCTCAAAATCTATTTCGTTAGGTCGCACGATACGAATACGACGAGCCTCGTCTAATTCCTGCGCACGTTTTTGTATTTCAGAGGTTTGCATAGTTCATTGCCTCCTGTATTCGTTGATGAGCAACCTTGAGGCGCTCCCTATCACCCTCTTGAATATTTTTACCAACACTCATGTCGTAAGCACAAATCGACACAATTAAGCATTCAAAAGAAATAATTCTTAGCAAGTCACTTGCGTAGAACGCAGGCTTGAGACTCTTCTTGCCATCAACGGGATATTCACTACGCTTGTCGTCAGGCGGAAATAGGTCTGATAAATCCATACCCAAAGCCTGCACGACACTTAACGTCTCACAACCCGCAAAGCAGTGAATCAGAATACGACCGTCTTCATTTTCACGAATGGCAAGTGATGGCCCCTTGTCGTTATGCGCAGGACAACAAGCAGTCCAAGAACCATTGCGACCTTTGACCTTAGTCAACATACCCAACATACGCTCGACTGGTGTCATATCACCCTCCTGCCAATCGAAACCGAATCGGTTGTTGAGCCGTCTTCCCAACGCTTCTGATTAATAAACGTCAAAGGTGAAGGTTCAAAGCCAGAAATCCACTGTTCTGAGACCTTTAGAAGGGTCACCACGGCGTTTATTTTTTCAGTTAAGGGGTCTAATGCTTGACGCTCCCATTTTGCCTTACAAGCGTTTTTAGCGACCTTTCGTTTTGAGGTAGGCCAATTGTTCCAAAACTCCTCAAATCGTGATGATGTCGCTTGCGACGATATGGTTTTTATATTTCTGTTTCTGTTTCTGTTAGGGTTATGATTCGCTTTCGATTCGATAACCGACTCGGTTTTTGATGGCCTGCCACCACGCTTTCCAAGCTGTCGATTATTCTCAACTTGATGTTGATATTTAGTAACTTCAACATGGCAACGATTGTTAAAATACCCTGTTTCGGTCTTTTCAAAGAACTCATTCAAAACCGATTCGGTTATGTCCAAATCTAGACGTATTTTTCTCGCAACCGATTCGGTATCGAGTGGGATTTCTTTCTCGCTCATGTAGTACAAATCCATCAGACGACGATAAGCCAAATCCTCTGCATCTGATAGATGTACCGTGTGGGTGAGATAGTCACCAATGTGAAATTTATACCATATCATCGCGCTGTCTTTCCAAAAATATCGGGTCGTAAATCTGCCCTCTTCACTTTCCTACCTGTAAGCAACTCAATGTCGCGTGCTAGTTCGGGGCTAGGTAGTTTTCGCCCTGTTACCACCAATGAAAACCATGTCTTGCTAACGCCCAATTTACGAGCCATCGCAATCTTTGTTCCCCTTGGTTTATCTTTAAAAAACTCTTGAAGTGTCATCTTATCCCTTTCATGGTTAATTGGATATTACACTAGAAAAAATAATTGTGCAACATGAGATTAAACATGATACACTACAACCTGTTTAACTTGAAAGCGAACTTATGGACAGAGAATATGAAATGCATCAATTGATGTTGGAGAGGCAACAAATACTTGAGGAAGCGCTCGAAAGAGCCGAGACAGGTGTTGCAACACAGGAGGACTGGAACATCATCCGCTACGAGTGCGGATTGTCCAAGAGACCTACAGTAGTTTTAGAAACTTTAACCTTAAATAGGAGCGAATGATGGCTTTAATAGCGAAAGAAAGCGGTGGCGGCGGTGGAGAATTTACACCAGTACCACAGGGAATGCACCTTGCACGGTGCTATCGAGTCATTGACTTGGGAACCCAAGAATCATCTTACCTTGGTACAGTAAAACACTTACCCAAAGTAATGGTGCAATTTGAAGTGCATGGCGAAGACGACAGTGGTAACCCCATAGTCACAGCCAAAGGCGAGCCAATGTCTATCAGTAAGAACTTTACGCTCTCATTGGGTGAGATGGCTACCCTACGCAAAGACTTGCAAACATGGCGTGGACGTGAGTTTACTGCTGAGGAATTGCGTGGCTTTGAACTCAAGAACGTGCTTGGTGCTTGGGCGATGATTTCAGTCATCAAGGCTATGGGAGCCAACGGGAAAGAGTACACCAACATAGCGGCAATTTTGTCTGTACCTCCAGCCATTAAAAAAACAGGTATGCCAGATGGTCACAACGATTTGAAGATGTTTTCAATTGATGAGCCTGACATGGTATTGTTTGACAGCTTTAGCAACGGCTTACGAGAGAAAATCCAAAAGTCGCCAGAGTGGCAGGCACGAGGCAACTCAAGCGCTTCAGCGCCCGTTAAAGCGTCTACAGGTAGCATTAATGATATGGACGACGACATCCCTTTCTGATGCCTAATCGAATTGACCTAAGCGAAGCAGAATTGCTCATTTGTAGGAACCTTGGCGTAATGCGTCGCTCAACAGCAATGCACAAAGTCAAAGACCAACAGATGGGCAATCAAGACACTTGGGCAATTGACATTGATGGAATGGTTGGAGAGTTTTGCGCGGCGAAGTTTTTGAACCTTTGTCCAGACTTAACGGTTGGGATTAGAAAAGGTGGGGCTGACCTCGTAGGACATAACGGCAAAACCATTGATGTCAAAACAACAAGGCACAAAGACGGTCGATTGCTTGCTACTTTAAAAAAAATAGAGTCTCAATGCGATAGATACGTTTTGGTAATTGTTGATGACTTTGGCGGAGAAATTATTGGTTGGGCATCTAAAGAAAAATTATTTACAGAAACCAACAAAACAAATTTAGGCCACGGTATAGGATACGCTTTGAATCAACAGCAACTTAACAAATTCAAATAGGAGTGATATGACCATAACAACCCCAGCGGTACGCGCAAGCGAATCGAATCATTGGTACACTCGTGACGGTGTACCGCAATACACTGTGCCATCTAAGAAGGACGGTTCACCTCGTAACACGACCCTTAGAGACGCACGAACAATGAACTTAGTACCGTCAGTAACGACAGTGCTAAACGTCGCGGCAAAGCCTGCGCTGACCAATTGGCTTCAGCAACAGGTATTACTTGCCGCGTTAACCCTTCCCCGACGCCCAGACGAACCTGAAAAAGAGTACATCGACCGAATAATCAACGACTCAAAAGAACAGGGTCGTTCTGCGGCGGACGCGGGAACTGACATCCATGCATCTATTCAAGGCTTCTATGAAAACAAATCGACAGGCAAACACCAAGAAAGTGTTAACGCTTGCGACCAAGCAATCACCCAACACTTTGGCTATCACAAGTGGGTGTCCGAGCGTTCTTTCGCACATGACCTCGGTTTTGGCGGTAAGTGCGATTTATTTTTTAGGGACGGAGAAGGCGTTGGAGAAGGCGTTGTTGTTGACATCAAAACCAAGGAGTTTACCGACCCCTCAAAGGTTGATGGATACGACGAGCATCTAATGCAACTCTCAGCTTATCGAGTCGGTTTAGGCATACCCAAAGCCCGTTGTGCCAATATTTTTGTCTCTCGTAACGTACCTGACCTTATCGTCGTGCGTGAGTGGAGTGCAGAAGACCTTGACCGTGGTTGGGAGATGTTCCTACACCTATTACAATTCTGGCAACTTAAAAATTCACACAAATAAGGAGTAAAAATGCTAAACGAAGAAACAGTAAAACAAATCTTTTTTCAAAGCGATAGGCCACGCAAAGACGCTCTGCTTGCAGACGAGATTGATATTTTGCAATTTGCCCATAATATAGAGTTGTATGTGGCTGTAGAGTATGCTCGAAAAGAACACGCTCGTTGCGTAGAGATTGTCAAAGACATGAACCGCGCAGTTGGCGAGGCTTTAGATAATCAACGTCCCGAATAGGAGTAGAACATGGACATCCAACTCATTAAATTACTTGCTAAAGATTACGAAGAAGGGCGCATAGACCCTAAAACATTGATGGCTAAAGTCTGCCTTGATGCCTATCA